>JAABUV010000287.1_pt1 | contig 78302 bp, 79 predicted proteins | sample 5559971 | NCBI WGS metagenome assembly JAABUV01 (sample SAMN10711881, study PRJNA513362) | rock metagenome | isolation source: Antarctica rocks | place: Antarctica: Victoria Land, Knobhead nord | collected 2015-12-19 | reverse complement strand
CCAGCGCGGTGCTGGTTGCCAACAACCTGCGCGACATCGCCTCCGACACCGTCGCAGGCAAGCGCACCCTCGCGGTACGTCTGGGTGATCGACGCACCCGTTTGTTGCACGGCGGCCTGCTGGGCGTTCCGTACCTGCTCAGCCTCGCCTTGGCGGTGGGCACCGGATGGGCGCTCCTCGCGCTGGTCACCGCCCCGCTGGCGTTGCGCGCCAACGCACCGCTGCGGCGGGGGGCGCTGGGACTAGACCTCGTCCCAGCCCTGCGCGACACCGGCCTGAGCATGCTGGCCTGGGCAGCGCTGACCGCCGCAGCCCTCGCCGTCGGCTGAACGTCGCTGCCGGGATCAGGGGTTGGTCTCGTCAACCTCGCCGCGTAACCGCGCCTGCAGCCGTTGCTTGTCCGCGCGTCGCCGGGCGTCGACCACCACGATGCCTTCGTTGACCCTGGTGCGCAGGCCACCGAACAGCACCACCGACAGTGGTAGTGCCGCGATCACTGCGAGCAGGAACGCCACCAAGACCGGCACCTGCGCTCGCAGCAGCCCGCTCACCCCGAGGATGACCGCGGCGATCAGCACGACCAGGCCGAGTCGGGCCAGGCTGAACACCGCCACATCCCGGGCAAGGCGTCGCTTGGCCGCGGCCAACTGCTCGGGCGACGGTTGATCGGGTGTCAGCCTCCCGGCGGGATCCTGGCCGGAGGCGGGATCGGAGGACGACATCGAGGCCGAGGATACCGGACCGAGCCATTGGAGCGTAGACCGTTTGGCCCGAAACGCCCCTTACCTACTGTTTACCAACGCACAAGCGGTCGAGTACCCGGGGGGGTCGGTGTCACCATTGAGGCGCACGTCCCGGCCCGACCGGAACGTCTGGATGAAAGAGGCCCGTCATGACCGCCACGGCAATGCACGCCCACGACGTCGAGCTGTCCGGCCGCAGCTCCGAGCGCCTGCTCACCCCAGGGGAGGTCGCCAGCTTGTTCCGGGTCGACCCCAAGACCGTCACCCGGTGGGCATCAGCCGGTCGGCTGGGCTCGATCCGGACCCCGGGTGGGCACCGCCGCTTCCGTGAGTTGGAGGTCCGCGAGCTGCTCGCGACCCTCACCACCGAGGCCTCACACCCGGTCGTCGGCGCCTGAGCGCGATCCAGCGAGGATCCGCCTGCGGTCCGCCGCAAGCAGGTCTACCCTCGGGGTTTCCTGTTCCTTGAGGGCAGGCTGTCCTTGAGGGTAGGGAGGTGCCCGTGGTGATCTACCTACTCGGGTTGGCCGTCCTGTTGGCCTTGGGAGTGTTGGCCTGGCGGGCTTTCGTCGCCGACGGCGCACCTGGGCCCAGCGCTCGCACGGTGGGACCGGACGACGACCCGGAGTTCCTCGCTCGGATCGATCCAGCCGCGCGCCGTCGTCGAAGCGCCGATGGCGACGGCGAGAACCCGTCACCCACCTCACGGTGACGGTCACCTCAACATCGAAAGCGCACCTTTAACGCAGGACTCGGATCGGGCAGCGCGGACCCGTCGCGGCGGCCAGCCGTCCATCCACGGTGATCAGCTCGCAGCCCAACCGCTCGGCCAGTGCGATGTAACACGCGTCGTGGGCGCTGACGTTGGCCCGCAGCTCGAAGGTGCGCGCAACCAGCCGCAGGGTCGGGACGCGCTCGAAGTCGAGCTGCTGTAGGTGAGCGATGGCGGTAGCGAAACGCTGATCGGTGAGCGTGCGGCGCAGCCACCGCTTACGCAGAACCGACACGGTCTCCACGTCGACCAAGTCCGGGGCGGCGACCTCACCGGCAGCACGCAGCTCATAGCGGGCGGTGTCTCCGTCGTCCTCGTCGTCGGCCAGAGCGTTAGCCAGAACGCAGGCGTCGACGACGATCACGAGGTGCTCGGCCGAACGGTCACCGCGCAGAGCGCTCTTCGTCCAGGTCGGCGGCTGCCGCAGCGAGGCCGACACGGCCGCCCTGCTGTGCTTCGACGTCGTCGAGAACGTCGCTGATCGAGCGTCGCTCGGCGAGATGACGGAGTTCGACGGCCAGATATTGCTGAAGCGACTGGTGGCGGTGCTCGGCCTTGCGCTGTAGAGCGGTGTGGACGTCGTCGGGGACGTCGCGTACCAGAACATGGGGCATGCTTACATAATGCTTGCGCTGGGTATCCATGGCAAATGCAACTCTGCGGTCGGGGTTCCGCCCTCGCGCTGGGAGTTGCGGGCGCTGGCGCGGGGGAAGTCGTCGGCCACGGTCGCCGCGAGGTCTAACAGCGCGCTGCGACTGCCCCGGCTCAGTCGCTCCAGTTCTACCTCGGCCCCCTCTTCCAGATGCTCGTCGAAGGGCAGCACGTGCACCGCGCGGCACCGGGCCGCGAAGTGCTCGGCCACCTTGGCCAGGTCGACCTTCCCCGAGCCCGGTCGTACCGAGTTGATCACCGCCACCGACCGGCGCACCAACGCTGCGTAGCCGTGCACGTCCAGCCAGTCCAGGGTGGCCGACGCGCTGCGGGCGCCGTCGATCGAACCCGAGCTGACCAGTACCAGGGCGTCGGCCTGATCCAGCACACCCTTCATCGCCGAATGCATCAGACCGGTGCCACAGTCGGTGAGTACCACATTGTAGAAGAGTTCCAGCAGGTCGATCGTGCGGCGGTAGTCGTCCTCACTGAAGGCCTCCGACACGGCCGGGTCACTCTCGCTGGCCAGTACCTCCAACCGACTGGGCCCCTGCGAGGTGTAGGCCCGCACGTCGCTGTAGCGAGTAATCCGGTGCGCATCGCGCAGCAGGTGGCGCACCGTTGCGGCGGTCTCCAACGGGATCTTCTGGCTCAGCGTCCCCCGATCAGGGTTGGCGTCCACCGCCACCACTCGGTCACCGCGCAGGGCCGCGAAGGTAGAGCCCAGGGTCACGGTGGTGGTCGTCTTGCCCACCCCACCCTTCAGGCTCAGCATCGCGATCTTGTAGCACCCGCGCAGCGGCTGGTTGATCCGGGCGATGAGTTCGCGGCGGGTGACGTCCTCGGCGCTCTCACCGAGGTTGACGGTGTGCCCGGAGGCGACGTACAGCGCCCTGCGCCACCCGCTGCCCGGTGCCCGCCTGGTCGGCCGCAACAACCGAGCCGAGGTGAGGTCCTGCACGCTGGGGCCCGGATCACCCTGGTGGCGACCCCACTGCTGGGCGGGCTCGGCCCCGGGGTAGGAGTGCGCCGGTGCCGGACCCGGCGGGGTGGGAAAGCCTGATTGCTGGGGTGGGGCTGCATGTGCACCCTGAGGTGGCGAGGTCAGCGGTGGCGAGGTCAGCGGCGGTGGCGCCGGCACCTGCCAGGCCGGCGGCGACTGTTCGCTGTTCTGGTCAACCACCTCGGCTGCCCCTCCGTTGGACACGCACCCGGACCGCCGATCGGGGGTCCTCCCGCTGGGAGCAGACGGTAGCCGATAACGTGCCTCAGTTCAGTCCGGCATAGGAGTGCAGTCCGGACACCACCATGTTGATGAAGAACAGGTTGAACAGCACCGTCGCGGCGCCAGCAAGGTTGACCCACGCGGCCCTGGTGTTGCGCCAGCCGGCGGTGGCGCGGGCGTGCAGGTAGGCGGCGTACACCACCCAGGTGACGAACGCGGTCACCTCCTTGGGATCCCAGCCCCAGAACCGCCCCCAGGCCGCCTCGGCCCAGATGGCCCCGAGGATGACCCCGATCGTGAACAACGGGAAGGCGAACACTGCGCTGCGGTAGGCGACCCGGTCCAGCGCCTGCGCACCGGGCAAGCGCGCCGCGAACTGCGAGCGCCAAGTGGCGGGGGCGGTGGCGTCGTCGTGGCCGCGACGCAGCAGGAACAGCAGGCTGGCCACGCCCGACACGAGCAGCACACCGCTGGCCGCGGCGATCACCGACACGTGGATCACCAGCCAGTAGGACTGCAAGGCGGGCACCACCGGCGCGGACCGTGCATAGAGCACGGTCCCGGCGATGAACATCAGCACCACGACAGGCAGCAGCACGAACATCGACAGGGGGCGCACGGTGTGCTTGCCGAGGAGCACCAGCGTGCCGGCCACCATGACAGCGGTGACCAGGGAGGTGAACTCGTACATGTTGCCCCACGGGGCGCGCCCAGCCGAGAGCCCGCGCAACACCAGAGATGCCACATGCATCACCAAACCCAGCCCCACCAGCGACAGGCCCATCCGGCCGAGGCGTTCGGCCAGCGGCCGGCCTTGCGGGGTCGCCACCCGGCCGGGGCTCATCGGGGCGGCCGGGGCGACGGTGGGCGCGCCGGCGCCGACCAGCTGGCGGGCTTGCTCGCGGCGGTCGGTGACGCGCGTGGTGGCGGCAGCGAACTCGGCGACCAGCAGCACGGTGGCCAGCACGTACACCGCTACAGCGGAGCGGAAACTGAGGTCGCTGTAATAGGCCAGCTCAACGGTCATTCCCATTGCTCCTGCACTCCTCGTCGGCTACCCGGATCGGCGCGGCACGCACCGACTGCGGGGTGCTTACCGTATGTCGAGCGGTCCTGCCTCGCGCAGCCAGGCCCATCCCTCACGCGCCGGTGATCCTGGCGTCGGAGGCGCCGGCGGGTTCGGAGTAGATCACGTCGATGATCTCGGGGCCGTCGAACACCAGGCTGGTCAGCGAAGCCAGGCTGCATTGCCGGCGGCGCGGGTCGTGCCAGAGCCGGTCACCCTGCACGAATCGGCGCAACGTCCACACCGGCAGCTGGTGGCTGACGCACACCGCCTCGTGCCCTTCGGCCGCGGCCCTGGCCCGCTGGGTGGCGGCGAGCATGCGGTGGGCGATCTGCAGGTAGGGCTCACCCCAGGAGGGCGCGAACGGGTTGCGCAGCTTGGGCCAGTGCCGCGGCCGCCGGAACGCCCCGGCTCCCACCGAGACCCGCAAGCCCTCGAACTCGTTACCCGCCTCGATCAGGTCGTCGTCGGTGGCGACCTGCAACCCGTGCGGCGCGGCCACTGGCGCCGCCGTCTCCTGCGCGCGCTGCAACGGCGACGCCACGACGTAGGTGATGTCGTGGCTGGCTAGGGCGGCCCCTACGGCCCGGGCCTGCACCTGCCCGACGTCGGAGAGCCGGAAGCCGGGCAGGCGGCCGTAGAGGATGCCACCGGGGTTGTGCACCTCACCGTGGCGCAGCACGTGCACGATGGTCGTGGGCCCGCTCACCGTCGGATCCCCGGCCCGGTCGTGGCGACGACGGTCGGATCCGGCGCAGCGGCGGCGGCCCGGGCGGCGTAGGGCACCGCGTCGGCGATCACCGAGAATGCCTCGTCGTCCAGGGCCGCGGAGACGAACCACGCCTCGTACGCGCTGGGCGGTGCGTACACCCCGCGTTGCAGCAACTCGTGGAAGAAGGGCGGGAACCGCCAGGTCTGCGCAGCTCGTGCGCCGTCGTAGTCGCGCACCGGCGCCGCGGCGAAGAACACGCTGAGCATGTTCCCGGCCCGCTGCACCCGGTGCACCACACTCGCCTCGGTCAGCGCCGTGCTCAGCAGGTCCGCCAGCCGATCGGCGTTGGCGTCCAATGCATGATAGACCGCGTCGTCTGCGGCGCGCAGGGTGGCGAGCCCGGCCGCCACCGCCACCGGGTTCCCGCTGAGGGTGCCCGCCTGGTACACCGGCCCGGCCGGCGCCAGATGCGCCATCACATCGGTGCGGCCACCGAACGCTGCCGCCGGCAATCCCCCACTCATCACCTTGCCGAAGGTGTAGAGGTCCCCGGCCACCCCGTCGCGGCCGAACCACCCAGCCGGGCTCACCCGGAACCCCGTCATCACCTCGTCCATGATGAGCAACGCGCCATGCTCGGTGCACAGCCGTCGCAACCCGGCGTTGAAGCCCGGCTCGGGTGCGATGGCGCCCATGTTGCCCGCGGCCGCTTCGGTGATGACGCATGCGACCTCGTGGCCCCGCTCGGCGAACAAGGCCGCCACCGCGTCGAGGTCGTTGTAGACCAACACCACGGTGTCGCCCGCCTGCGCCCCGGTGACCCCCGGCGAAGTGGGCAGGCCCAGGGTGGCCACCCCCGAACCGGCCTGCGCCAGCAGCGCGTCCACGTGGCCGTGGTAGCACCCGGCGAACTTGACGATGATGCTGCGCCCGGTGAACCCGCGGGCCAGGCGAACCGCGCTCATCGTCGCCTCGGTGCCGGAGTTCACCAGCCGCACCTGATGCACCGGGTCGACCCGACCGATCAGCTCCTCGGCGAGTTCCACCTCCCCCTCGGTGGGCGTGCCGAAGCTCAGGCCACGACCGGCCGCGGAGCGCACTGCCTCGACGACGGCGGGGTGGGCATGCCCCAGGATCATCGGCCCCCAGGAGGAGATCAGGTCGACGTAGCGTTGACCGTCGGCGTCGGTCAGCCACGGTCCCGCACCGGACACCATGAACCGCGGCGTGCCCCCCACCGAGTGGAAAGCGCGTACCGGGGAGTTGACCCCGCCGGGGATCACCCCGCTGGCCCGGTCGAACAGCGCGGCCGAGACGGGAGCGGCGTCGGCCCGTGGCAGGGATGTGGTCGTCACAGTGTCAGTGTCCCAGCCGGCGACCGCGTCCGGTGGGTGGGGGCGCGAGATGCCGAACACTTTCAGATCGGATTGGGCCGCTCCTCATGGTGGGCCGGCTCGCACTGGATCGTGGCGTGGGTGACTCCGTAGTCCTCGGCCAGCAGCGTCGCGACATCGTCCAGGACGGTGTGGTAATCGGCACCGTCGGCGATCCGCACGTGGCCGGTGGCCGTCTCGATCCCGGAGGTCAGCGTCCAAATGTGCAGGTCATGCACCTCGACCACACCGGGCAGCGCGCAGATGCAATCCTGCACTGCGTCGACGTCGAGTCCGGGGGGCGCCACCTGCATCAGGATGCGGATCGCCTGCCCAGTCAGCTTCCAGGTGCGGGGCAGGATGAACAGCCCGATCCCGGCGCCGATCAGTGGGTCGGCGTAACGCCACCCGGTGAGGTAGATGATGACCCCGGCGAGGATCACCCCCACCGAGCCCAGCAGATCGCCCAGGACCTCCAGGTAGGCGCCCCTGATGTTCAGGCTCTCCTTGGCTCCCGACACCAGCAGGCGAAAGCTGATGAGGTTGACGATCAAGCCCACGGCGGCGACCACCAGCAGCGGCCCGCTGGCCACCGTCGGCGGGTCGGACAGGCGCCGGTAGGCCTCGAACAGCACGTATCCGGCCACCCCGAAAAGCAGAATCCCGTTCGCCAGGGCGGCCAGCACCTCCAGGCGGTAGAAGCCGTACGTGCGTTGATTCGCCGCGGGGCGGGCGGCGAGGGTGATCGCCGCCAGGGACATGCCGAGCCCGACGACGTCGGTGGCCATGTGCGCGCCGTCGGAGAGCAACGCCAGCGAACCGGTGATGACGCCGGCTGCGATCTCCACGATCATGAAGGCCGCGGTCAGCCCGAAAGCGACGAACAGCGGGCGACGGTGGCGCCCTGCTGCGGTGACCGCGCTGCCGTGCCCGTGCCCGTGGGTTGGCGCGCCCATGGGACCTCCCTGGTTGGTGGTGCGCGGGCGGCGGCCCGATGAACAGCTACCCGGGATGCGAACGGCCCAAATATATGCACGAGTGCGCATGATCGCAAGTTAGGGTGTCGGCGCCCGCTCGGCGAACCAGTCCTGTGCCGAGGGCAGGTACACCAGCACCGAGGCGGTGATCAGCACGACCGCCACGAGCACTCCGCCACCCAGTCCGAGCAGGTATGCGGTCAGTTGCAGCAGCGAGAGCACGGTCGAGATCGTCACCTCGGCACGTCGGTAACGCCGGTCGCCGCGGCGCACCCCCGCCGCGAGGAACCCAACGACCAGGCCACCGAGCACCGCCAGCACGCCCTGGACCAGCATCAACTGCAGGTAGGCTTCCACCCGCTGGGTGCTCAGCCCGGCAGCGAGCAGCTGGGCGCGAACTCCGTCACGCGGGAGCGTGAGGCCCAGCAGCCCCAGGACCACCAGTCCGGCACCGGCGAGCACCCACAGCCAGAAGCCGCCCTCGACCGCCCGAGGGCGCGCTGAGCTCACCGGCGTGCGAAGAAGTCGAGGGCCGCCCCGGTGAACATGAGCACCACCGCCGCCACGATCAACGCACTTTGCACCAGCCCGAACACCGCGCTGAACGCGGTAGCCGAACCCAGACCCACCACGGTCGCCGCCACCGAAAGCGCCCCCAATGCGGTGAGGGTGATCCGCGCCCAGTTGCGACCGGCGCGCATCTTCAGCACGAAGAACACCTCCAGCGCCACGATCGTCAGGCCGACGACCGCACCGACGATGGAACCGATCCGCACGATGGTCTCCACGTCGATGGCGTTGAGCTGCGGATCGGCCTCGACCTGGCGCCGCACCTGCGCGCGGACGGCGTCACCCAGGGTCAGAAAGGCGACGACGGTGCCGACGAGGCCCACGACGAGGCTGGCGATCCACAGCCAGCAGGCGGCCGACACCTCAGCCGGGCGCCCTGGTTCGCCGGAAGTGCTCACCGGAGCCAACCGGCTACTTCCGCGGCCCAGTAGGTGAGCACGACGTCAGCGCCGGCGCGGCGGATGCTGGTGAGGCTCTCCAGCACTGCTCGGTCGCGGTCGATGAAGCCGCCCGCGGCTGCCGCGGTGATCATCGCGTACTCACCACTGACCTGGTAGGCGGCCACCGGCACCGGCGAGGTGTCGGCCACCTCCCGCAGGACGTCCAGATAGCACATTGCGGGTTTGACCATCACCATGTCCGCACCCTCGGCGAGGTCCAGGTCGACCTCCCGCAGCGCTTCGCGCCGGTTGCCCGGGTCCTGCTGGTAGGTGCGGCGGTCACCGACCAGAGTGGACCCGACGGCCTCGCGGAACGGGCCGTAGAACGCCGAGGCGTACTTCGCCGAATACGCCAGGATCCCCACATCGGGATGGCCGGCGGAATCCAACCCCGACCGGATCGCGCCGACTTGACCGTCCATCATCCCGCTCGGCCCCAGTAGGTGCGCCCCGCTCTCCGCCTGAGCCACCCCCATCTCGGCGTAGCGCGCCAAGGTGGCGTCGTTGTCGACCGACCGGTCGGCAGCCAGCACCCCGCAGTGGCCGTGATCGGTGAACTCGTCCAAGCAGGTGTCGGCCATCAATACGGTGTCGTCGCCGAACTCCTCCCGTAGCAGCCGCAACCCGGCGTTCAGCACCCCGTCGGGGTCGGTAGCGCCGCTGCCGGTGGCGTCGCGGCGCTCAGGGACCCCGAACAGCATCAGGCCGCCGACACCGGCGGCCACCGCCGCAGCGGCGGCGGTGCGCAGCGAGTCGGGGGTGTGCTGGTCCACCCCCGGCATGGACGCGATCGCGCGGGGCTCCCGCAGACCCTCCGCCAGGAACATCGGCAGCACCAGGTGCTGGGGTGCCAGCTGGGTCTCGGTGACCAGCCTGCGCAGGGCCGGGGTGGCACGCAGCCGGCGCGGACGATCTGCGGGGAACATCGGTGCGGCACTCCTTCGATCGAGCTCGTGCGCAGCGTTACCTGCGGCGGACCTTCTTGCGCGGCGGCGGGAGCGCACCTTGCGCCCGCAGCCGTTGGGCGTATTCGGCCAGGGAGTCCACCAAGGCGGGGACTTCGGCCGTCGCCGGTTGCACGTCCACCCGCAGGCCGAACTCCAGTGCCGTTTCTGCGGTCTTGGGCCCGATGCACGCCACGATCGTGCGGTGATGCGGCTTGCCCGCGATCCCGACCAGGTTGCGCACCGTGGAGGAGGAGGTGAAGCACACCGCGTCGAACCCCCCGCTCTTGATCATGTCGCGGGTCGCGGCGGCCGGGGGGGCGGCGCGCACCGTGCGGTAGGCGGTCACGTCGTCGATCTCCCACCCGCGCTCGCGCAGGCCCTCGGCGAGGGTCTCGGTGGCGATGTCAGCGCGTGGCAGCAGCACCCGGTCGACCGGGTCGAACACCTCGTCGTAGGGCGGGAAGTCGGCCAGCAGGCCTTCGCTGGACTGCTCCCCCGACGGCAGGAGTTCGGTGTTGATGCCGAAACCGCGCACCGTCTCGGCCGTCGCCTCGCCCACGCAGGCGATCTTCACCCCGGAGAACGCGCGAGCGTCCAGGCCGAACTCGGCGAACTTCTCCCACACCGCCCGCACCGCGTTGGTGGAGGTGAATACCACCCACTGGTAGCGGCCGTCGACGAGGCCCTTCACCGCTCGCTGCATCTGGGCGGGGCTGCGGGGGGGCTCCACCGCAATGGTCGGCACCTCCACCGGCACGGCGCCGTGCTCGCGCAACCGCTCGCCCATCGCCCCTGCTTGGTCCTTGGTGCGCGGGACCAGCACCTTCCACCCGTACAGGGCGCGGTTCTCCCACCAGGACAACCGGCCACGCTGGGCCACCAGTTTGCCTACGGTGAGCACCAGGGGCCCGGTCAGTTCCAGCGGGGAAGTCGCGCCCAGCACGTGCAACTCCGCCAGGGTGGTGTCGATGGTCTGCTGCTCGCAGGTGGTGCCTGCGCTGGTCACGGCGACCGGCGTCTGGGGGGCCAGGCCGTGCTCGACCAATGCGCTGGCAGTCTCGGCGAGGTGTTCGGCGCCGGCGTGCAGGACCAGCGGTCCGGGGGCGGCGGCGACCGCTGACCAGTTCACGTCGCCGCGAACGTCGACCTCGGTGTGGGCCGAGCCGAGCGCGAGGCCGGCGTAGCTCGGTACGGCGGTGCCGGCCGGCAGCCCGGGGACGATCTCGAACTGCACCGACGTTCGGGCGACGGCCAGCGCCTCGGCGACCACGGCGTCGGAGGTCAGCGGGTCACCGGCCACCAGGCGCACCACGTCGCGGCCCGCTTTCGCCTCGGTGACCAGCATTCTGGCCACCTCTGCGGGGTCGCCCACCGCGGCCCGCACCTCGGTGTCGGCGGCCAGCCCCGCACCGAGCATTTCCAACACTCCGCTCGCGACGTCGGGGTCGGTTACCGCCAGCGCGGTGCCGGCCAGCACGGCATGCGCACGGACGGTGAGCAGGGCGGGGTCACCCGGGCCGGACCCGACGAACACGACTCGTCCGGGGGTGGTCTTGCGGGCACGGCTCATAGCTGGGTCTCCCATGGGTGTTCTGTACTCAGGTGTGTCGGATCGGGTTCGCGGATCAACTGGTGGGCACCCCGGTCGAGCAGGTCGGCGGCCACCGCCAGCCCGAGCGCCGCCGCCCCGGATAGCGGGCCGACCGCCGAAGCACGCAGCACATCGGACCCGTCCAGGGCCGCTGCACAACCTCGCAGTGACAGCTCGATAACTAGTTGGCCGTCCTCGCTCAGGGATTCCACCACCTCGGCCACTGCGCCCACCGGGGCTGTACACCCTGCTTCCAACGCGGCCAGCAGAGCACGTTCGGCGTCCACCGTCGCACGGCTGGGCGCGTCGTCCAAAGCCGACAGCAGTACCGCGGTGGCTGCGTCGGCGGCTCGGCACTCGACCGCGAGTGCGCCCTGGGCTGGGGCAGGCAGCATGTCGATGGGGTCCAGGGCCTGAGTGACCTCACTGAGCCGCCCGATCCTGGCCAACCCGGCGCGGGCGAGCACCACCGCGTCCAGCTCGCCGGTGCGTACCTTGGCCAGGCGGGTGTCGATGTTGCCGCGTAACGCCACCACCTGCAGACCCAGCCCGAGCGCCCGAAGCTGCGCGGCGCGGCGTGGTGCCGAGGTCCCGACGGTGGATCCGGTGGGGAGTTCTCCCAGCACCAGACCGTCCCTGGCTACCAGGGCGTCACGCGGGTCCTCCCGCACGGGTACCGCGGCCAGCAGGATCCGCGGGTCCGCCGCGGTCGGCAGGTCCTTGTAGGAATGCACCGCGACGTCGACGTCGCCGCGCACCAGCGCCTCCCTCAGCGCGGTGGTGAAGACGCCGACCCCGATCTGCTCCACTGGCGCATCCGACCCGTCCCCGGCGGTGGGTACGACCACCAGCTCGGCCGGCGCACCCACGGCGATGAGGGCATCGCGCACCGTGCCCGCCTGGGTGAGCGCGAGCAGACTGCCCCTGGTGCCGACCCGCAGCACTTCGGCATTCACCCGACACCATCTTGCTGTGCGGGCGGGGTGGCGACGGACTCCGACGGTCCGGCCACGGCGTCGACGGTGCCCGGCCCCAGCTCGAACAGCTCGCGCAGCGCGTCGGCGTAGCTGTCCCCACCGGGCGCCGACGCGAGCTGCTTGACTCGAACGGTGGGCGCATGCAGCAGCTTGTCGACCACCCGGCGCACGGTGCGGGCCACCTCCTCGCGCTCGGCTGCAGCCAGCAGCGGCAGCCGCACGTCCAGGCGCAGCAGTTCTGCGTCCACCACCTCCGCGGCCCGGCGGCGCAACGCGGTCACGGTGGGGGTCACCTCGGCGGAGCGCTGGGCGGCGAGGTATGCGCTGAGTTCCTGGGCCACGATCGCCCGCGCCGCGTCGGTGTCGGCGGCGGCGACACTCGCGGCGGGATCGCGTTGCAGGCTGGCGAGGTCCACCAGGACGACCCCGGGCAGGGCAGCGACCGCGGCGTCGACGTCGCGGGGCAGACCCAGGTCGCAGATCACCAGCGGACCGCGGTCGGCGGCGCGGCGGGCCAGGGCGGTGTGCGCCTGCGCCAGGGTCACCACCGACCCGACGGCGCCGGTGCACGTCACCAGGACGTCGGCGTTCACCACCGCAGCGGGTAGCTCCGCCAGGGTGATGGCCCGGGCCGCGACCCCGTCCACGGTGGCAGCCAGCACCGACGCCCGCGCCGGGGTGCGGTTGGCGACCAGGATCTCCCCGGCACCGCAGCGCTGCAGCTGCGCGACCGCGAGCCCGCCCATGGCCCCGGCGCCCAGCACCACCGCGCGCCGCCCGGCCAAACTCGGCGCTCCCAACGCGGCGCCCGCGCGCTGCAAGGCCACCGACACCACGGAGGCACCCGCGGAGTCGATGCCGGTCTCGGCGTGCACGCGCTTGCCCACTCGTAGGGCCTGCTGGGCCAGTTCGTGCACGGTGCGCCCGGCCGCCTGGTGGGCGTCGGACGCGCCGTAGGCGGCCCGGATCTGACCAAGGACCTGCTGCTCGCCGACCACCATCGAGTCCAAGCCGCTGGCCACGCTGAACAGGTGTTCCGCAGCCGCCTCGCTGTAGCGGACGTAGAGGTGAGCGGTCAGCTCGGTCACCGTGGTGCCGGCGTGCCGCGCCAGGACCGCACCCACGTCGGCGAGCGCCCCGTGGAATGCCTCCACCACCGCGTACACCTCGACCCGGTTGCAGGTGGACACGATCATGGCCTCGGAGATGCGCGGCGAGCCCAGCAGCTCGTCGAGCAGCTTGGGCCGGTCGCTGTCGGTCACCGCCACCCGCTCCAGCGCGTCCAGGGGTGCGCTGCGGTGGGAGATGCCGACCAGCAGGACGCTCACCACCCGACACCGGACCTGGTGCGCTCGCCGCGGTCCGCGTCGTGCGCGGTGCCCGCTTCCAGCACGTCAGCGGAGCCGGCGGGGACCTCCGCTGCCCGGCGAGTCAGGTGGAAGGACAGCACCTGCATCTCCACGGCGAGGTCCACCTTGCGCACGTCAACACGGTCGGGCACGACCAGCTCCACCGGAGCGAAGTTCAGGATGCAATGCACACCCGCGGCAACGAGCAGGTCGCAGACATGCTGAGCGGCATCAGCCGGGGTGGCCACCACAGCGATCGTGATCCCGAGCTCGGCGCACACCTGATGCAGCTCGTCGAGGTGGCGGATCTCGGTGCCACCGACCCGTTCACCGACCCGGGTGACGTCGTTGTCGAACAGCGCGGTGACGGTGAAACCCCGCCGGCTGAAACCCTCGTACCCGGCCAGGGCATGACCGAGGTTGCCGGCTCCGACGAGCGCCACCTGATGCTTACGGTCCAGGCCGAGGGTTGCCTCCAGCCTGGCCACCAGTCGGGGGACGTCGTAGCCCACACCCCTGGTGCCGTTGGAACCCAAAAACGACAGGTCCTTGCGCAGCTTGGCCGAGCCCACCCCCGCCGCCGAGGCCAGCTCCTCGCTGGAGACGGTGGCGACGGCGCCGTCGGCGAGCACGCCGAGCACCCGCAGGTACAGGGCCAGGCGGACCACGGTGGCCTCCGGCACCGTGCGGGTGGCCGGGTTCCCGATCAACGCCGCCAGCTCGCCGTCGCCGACGATCACCGGTGAGGGCAGCTCACCGGGCTGCTCGCGGTGCTGGCTCACGGCGGGGCTCCTGCTGGGCTGGGGGATCTGCGTAGGGCGAGATCTGTGCACGGCCGTCAGGAGCGTTGCACTGCTTCCACCTGCGGTCTTCCGCCCACGGTAACCGCTTGTGAAGTCATGCACAAAGTGGCGGACCCCGCGGTGGGACAACAAACGGCACAGGGGCGCCCCGGCCATCGCCGGGACGCCCCTGGACCTGCGGCGCGCTGCGTCACGACGTGACGCACACCTCGCCGGTGGCGATCACGGCATCGGGGTGAGGACCGTCCCGATGGCGAACACGGTGGCGTTGGCGGTGGGGATGTTGCCGCACAGCACCGGGTTGCCGTTGATGGTCGGCGCCATTGCGGTTCCGGCGATGGTCACCGAGCCACCCTGGACGGACTTGACCGTCTTGGCGGCCACCAGGCCGGCAGCGTCGTAACGCTTGGGGATGACGTGGTAGGTCAGGATCTTGGTGAGGTCACCGGAGGGGTTGGCCAGCAGCTTGTCCAGCGTGCCCGCGGGCAGGGCGGTGAAGGCCGAGTCGACCGGGCCGAAGACGGTGAACTGCTTGGTGGTGTCGTTCAGGGTCGGCACCAGGTTCGCCGCGGTCACCGCCTGTACGAGGGTCTTGAACAGCGGGTTGTTGCTGGCGGCGGTACCAACGGCAGCGTCGACCATGCCCTGCGGCGATCCGGCACCGGAGGTCGGGACCTGGGAGCAGGCCGGGCCGAAGATCTGGCTGATGGTGGTCTTACCGTCGGTTGCGCCGGCGGCGGCGGAGGTCGGGGCGGCCGAGGACGTGGGCGCCTTCGAGGACGCGGCGGCCGAGGTGGTGGGTGCTGCGGCGGACGTGGTCGCGGTCGTCGAAGCCGACTGGCCGCTGCTGCACGCCGCGATGGACAGGGTGACGGCGGCCAGGGCTCCGACTGCGGCCAGACGCTGGGTCTTCTTCACGAGAGGGACCTCCATGGTGAGCGGGCCCGGTTCCTCCGGGCCATTGCCTGTACCTACGTGGGTGCCGCGGCGAGCGGTTCGACTATGCGAGATCACAGTTTGGCAACGGAAGCGGTAGTACCACATAGCGGCACAACGGAAGTCCCACCGTCGTGTGTAGACGGTGGGAGGACCGGACCAGCCCGAGCGGCGGTGTTAGGGCACCGCTACCCGACGGCGAAGTTGATCGTGTGCAGGCCGGATTGCCCGTCCGGCAGCACCTGCGACATCGTCTCGGTCTGCACCTGACCGCGGCCGTCGTAGGCACGCACGGACAGCGTGTGATTGCCGGCGGTCACGCTGGGCAGGTCTACCCGCCACATCCGCCACGCACTCACCCCTTCGTCGGCACCCAGGCGCGCCTCGGTCCACGGACCCTTGTCGTATTGCACCTCCACCTTGGAGATGCCGACGGGCTGCGCCCACGCGGTCCCGGTCGCAGTGACCGTGCCCGGCGGGATCGGGGCCGAGAGTCCCTGCGGGAAAGCGATCTTGGACTGCGTCTTGACCGGAGCACGATCGGCGTACCCGCGTGGTGTCCAGTAAGCCTGCTTGGCCGCGAAGGTGGTCACCTCGATGTCCACCAGCCACTTGGTCGCCGAGCAGTACCCGTAGAAGCCGGGCACGATCATGCGTACCGGGAATCCGTGCACCTGCGGCAGGGGTTCGCCATTCATGTTGACCGCTAGCATCGCGCCCCTGTTCTGCTCCAGGATGGCAGCTAACGGCGTACTCGCGGTGTAGCCGTCGCTGCTCATCGACAGCAGCTGGTCCGCGCCCTGCTGCGGACCAGCTTCGGTGATCAGGTCGCGCAACGACACCCCCACCCAGTCCGCGGTGCTCACCAGGTTGCTGCCGATTACATAGGAGATGCAGGTGAAGGTCAGCCGCTGCTCGATCAACGGGCGGGCGACCAACTCGTCGAAGCTCAGGGTGATCTCTTTGTCCACCATGCCATGGATGCGCAGCGACCAGTCCTGCGCGGTCAACGCGGGTCCTTCGCCCAGCGCGATGTCGACCCGATAGAAGTCCTTGTTAGAGGTGATGAAGGGGATCCCGTTGTCGGCGACGAAGTCGGCGCCCGCCGCGACCGGTGGCAACGCCGTCGCCGGCTTGAGCGCGCCGACGGTGCGCTGCGATCCGGTGATGTCGACCCGACTGAGCAGTGTGCCGCCGTAGCCGGCGGCGCCAGCAACCACTGCCACCCCGGCGGAGGTCCCGAGGAACCCCCGGCGCGATAGCCCCCGATGACGCCGATCACCGGCTGGCGCCGACGTGGCCCTCGGAGCGGCCGCGACGGCGCGCAGCACCAGCAATGCAGCGACCCCGGCGAGCACAGCAACCATCGGCGAGATCAGCCCCGCCGTGCTGGTGTCGGGCCGACTCTGCACGGCGAGCAGGCCCACCACTCCCAGGACGACGATCAGCACGACCCCGGGCAGTGCCCGACGCCGGGACACCAGCCCGGTGACCACACCCAGGATCGCCATCGCGATGGCCACGCCCACCAGCAGCACCGGTTTGTCGTTGCTGCCGAAGGTACTGATACCGAAGTCCCGCAGACCCTTCGGCGTGCGGTCGATAGCTGCATTGCCGACAGCGAGGAACGGGGTGGACGGTGGATTCACGATGCCAGCGACGAGGTGGGAAATCCCCAGCGCCGCAGCAACTGCCAGCAGGCCCGTCACCGACGCGGCGAGGACGGACATCGGGTGTCGCCGCGTGTCGCTCATGGACGGTGCTTCGGATAAGCACGCCTACCGGTTCACCTGGTGAGGTCGGCGCGCAACCTGTCCTCGTCCACCGTGCCATAGCTGTGCTCCCGGCGATCCAGCAGCACCACGGGCACCCGGTCGCCGAACTCCATCCGCAGGGCGGGCTCGCCAGCCCGCGCGGCGTCATCGACATCCACCGCGTGCCAGCGCACCCCCCACTGCGGGCACAGTCGGTTCAGGGCGTCGGCGGCGGCGGCGCACTGCACACAGCCGGCGCGGGTAAGCAGCGTGATCCTGGGCTCGTGCATCAGGGCAGTCTGGCACCGCGGGTCTGCTCCCTCTCGTGGCCCGGACCTTGTTACTGATCGGTAACTTCGGCTATGATTCCGCCCACGTCGCGCGCATCCTGGCCAGGACTGCACGACGAGGCGGTCCCCAGGACGGGACGGTCCGGGGTTGGCAGCCAGGAGAGGGGGCTGGGTGGGGTGACGCAGCCCTGGTTCGCCGCCGACCCCGACCCGGGCCTGGCGTTGGCGCTGATAGCCGACGTCGACGTCGACCGAGACGATCACGTGCAGCCGGTGCCCGACGAGCGGGCGATGCTAGCCACCTGGGCTTTGGTGCACGCAGCCCAGCAGGGTGATTCCGGCGCCTTCGGCCAGCTCTACGACCGTTACGTGGACATGGTCTTCCGGTTCGTGCTGTTCCGGGTGCACGACCGGACCATGGCCGAGGACCTGACCAGCGAGACGTTTCTGCGCGCGCTACGCCGGATCACCACCGTGAGCTACCAGGGCAAGGACGTTGGCGCATGGTTGGTGACCATCGCGCGCAACCTGGTGCTCGATCACGTCAAGTCCAGCCGGCACCGGCTGGAGGTCAGCACCGCTGAGTTCCGTGACACCCACAGCCGCGACGACACCGAGAACGAAGTGGTAACCGCGTCCGTCCACACCGCGCTGCTGGATTGTGTGCGCCAACTCGGCGAGGACCAACGTGAGTGCATCTCCTTACGGTTCTTGCAGGGCCTGTCGGTATCGGAGACCGCGCAGCTGATGGGCCGTAACGTCGGTGCGGTGAAGGCGTTGCAGCACCGGGCGGTGCGCCGACTGGCCGAACTTGTCCCGGCAGAACTGCGCTGAACCGGTGACGTCGGCGCAGTCGCTACCCGAGCCCGCCCGCGTAACCCCGCGCGAGCGTGATCGTTGCGCAGTGCAGGGGTGCAGCTGGCCCGACCGAGGCAGTCAGCAGTACCGAGGCAGTCAGCAGTGAGGTGGGGTGAGCAGTGAGAGGTCCGCTCGAGGAACCCACCATGCTGGTCGCCCTGACCGCTGCGGCGCATGCCCTGGATCCGTCACCGCAGGCCCGGGAGCGGATGCTGCACCGGATCTTGGACGACGAGGTGTTCGCTGCGTCCGACGTCGCCCCCGGTCCGACCCGGGCCACAGCGGTGGTCCACCCGTTCCGGTCGCGCCGCGGTGGGCTGGCACCACGGGTGCGGGTGCTGGCTGCGGCCGCCGCGGTGGTGCTCCTCGCCCTCGGCGCGGTGGGCATGCTGCTCAGCAGTGCCGCCCTGCCCGGCGATGCGTCCTACGCGCTCAAGCGGGCCACCGAGACGACCCGGCTGGCACTCACGTTCGATCAAACCGCCCGCGGCCTGCGGAATCTGGACTACGCCGGTCGGCGCCTGGGTGAGATCGAGAGCCTGCTTGCGCGCAGCGCGGCGGGCAGCCGGTGGGAGCCGGTGGTGGGCGAGGAGCTGTTGGGGACCTTCAACGGGCTGACTGCGGCGGGTTCGCGCCTGCTCACCGGCCAGGGGGTGGCCGGTGACGAGCCGGCGATGGCCGCGCTGTCCTCGTGGGCGCAGGACGCCCAGCGCCGGCTCGCCGATGTGCAAACCCGGTTGCCCGAGGGATCCCGCGCTCCGGTGCAGGACTCCCGCGTCCTGGTCACCGACGTGCAGAGCCGGGTCACCGCGCTGACCGACCGGCTCCGGTGCGGCGTCATCACGTCCGGACAAGCCGATCGGGTCGGTCCGTTGCCAGCGACGGGGCCGTGTATCGCCACCGTGACGCCGGCGACGTCGAGCAGCCTGACCCCCGGCGAACTGAATGCTCCCGCCCCGTCGCCGACCGGGACCGTCCCTCCCGCTGGCTCCCAGCCCACCCCAGCCGACCTCGTCCCGGTGGTGCCCGTCCCCGGCGCAGGGGCACCGTCTGCCAACGTTCCGCCCGCTGCCGTGCCCCCGGTGACCGCCGGCCCGCCGACGGCGCCTGCCCAGGTGGCTCCCATCCCCACCCCGGCCGACGCCGGGGTGCTGCCCCCGCTACCGGTGCCAGGCGTGCCCGCACCCGCGGCGCCCACGGCTGCGCTACCGATTCCGCTACTGACGCAGGTGCCCGTCCCGCCCCTGCTGCCCGTTCTGCCCGTGCTGCCGTCACCAGGGTTGCCTGCCCTCGGCGGAGGCTGAGGCCGCCGCGGCAGGTGGGGGTGGCCGTTAGGCTCAGGCCGTGCCCGAGCAGGGCGGCACCACCACGAGGTGAGGAGGTGAGGTGTGTTCAGCTCATCCAGTCGGTTCCGCGGGGCATCACCCACACCCGCCCAGGTCCGAGCCCGCCTCGCCGGGGAGGCCAGCGCGGAGGCAGCGCTTGCCAACGCCGGACGCCTAGCCAATGGTGGCGCCGAGCAGGGCGGGGCGCCGGTCGGTGCCGAGCCGGACACACCCGCAGTGGTCCCCAGGGACCTCACCGCGGCAGCATTCTTCGACGTCGACAACACCATGATCATGGGCGCGTCGATCTTCCACTTCGCCAGAGGGCTGGCCGCTCGCAAGTATTTCACTGCCTCGGACATGGCCGGGTTCGCCTGGCAGCAACTGCGTTTCCGGATCAGCGGTAAGGAGCACGCCTCCTCCGTTGCGACCGGCCGTGAGCAGGCGTTGTCGTTCGTGGCGGGCCGGCAGACCGCGGAGATCGCCCAGCTGGGTGAAGAAATCTACGACGAATTGATCGCCGACCGCATCTGGTCGGGCACCCGGGCGTTGGCCCAGATGCACCTCGACGCTGGCCAGCAGGTTTGGCTGGTGACGGCCACCCCGGTGGAGCTGGCGGAGATCATCGCCCGCCGACTGGGGTTCACCGGTGCGCTGGGAACCGTGGCCGAGAGCGTGGACGGTGTGTTCACCGGCCGGCTGGTCGGCGACATCTTGCACGGCCGGGCCAAGGCGCAGGCGGTGCGCGCGCTGGCCGCTCGGGAGGGTCTCAACCTGCGCCGCTGTACTGCCTACTCCGACAGTCATAACGACGTCCCGATGTTGTCGGCGGTGGGTACGGCGGTGGCCGTCAACCCCGACCAGGACCTGCGTGAGCTGGCCCGAGCCCGTGGGTGGGAGGTCCGCGACTTCCGCACCGGGCGTAAGGCGGCCAGGATCGGGGTGCCCTCGGTACTGGGTGCAGGCGCGGTGGCCGGGGCGCTCGCAGCCGGGCTCAGCCACCGCCGGGGCAGTTGATCAACCAGTGAAGACGCCGCGCCGCTGACTGAGCAGCCGGTACAGGGTCTGCTGGATGGTCTCCCTGACCTGGTCGGAAAGGTTGAACACCACCATCGGATCCTCCGCGGCTTCCGACCCGATGCCCGCGGTGTTGATCGGTTCACCGAATTCGATGAACCACTTCGAGGGCAGCGGTAGGACCCCGAGCGGCCCCAGATGCGGAAAAAATGGGGTGACTGGAAAATACGGCAGCCCCAGCACCCTGGCCAAGAACGTCAGGTCGGCGAGCTTGGGATAGGTCTCCTCGGCACCCACGATGGAGCAGGGGATGATCGGTGCCCCGGTGCGCAACGCGGCCGCGACAAATCCACCCCGGCCGAAGCGTTGCAGCCGGTACCGGTCGGCGTAGGGCTTACCGATGCCTTTGAAACCCTCTGGCCATACCCCCACCACCTCACCGCCGCCCAGCAGCCGTTCGGCGTCGGGGGTGCAGGCCAGGGTGTGCCCTGCTTTGCGCGTAAGGTTGCCCAACACCGGCGTCTGCAGGGCCAGGTCGGCAGCCAGCATCCGCAGCGACCGGGCCGCCGGGTGATGGTCGTGCAACGCGACGGTGGTCATCAGCGCGTCCAGCGGGATCACCCCTGAGTGGTTGGCCACCACCAGGGCACCACCGACCGAGGGCACGTGGTGCAGGCCGGTGACCTTCACCCGGAACCACTTGTCGTACAACGGGCGTAGCACGGGGAGCATCAGGTGATCATTGAGGTCGGGATCGAAACCGAACTCGTCGATGGTGTAGTCACCGGCCAGGCGCCGGCGCAGGAACGCAGCCGCCACGGCGACCTGACGCGCCACGCCCGCCGCCGCATCGTTCTCGGTTGCCGCACCTTCCTCGGTCGCCGCACCTTCCTCGGTCACGGCAGCCGTCCCGCCAAGGCCACCGCAGTGCGCTCCCACCTCTGGACCCGTTGCGGGTCGAGCAGCGGGCGCAGACCACGGGCGGTGACGAAGTCGTCGAACGCCTGAGTGGTGGTCCAGCGGGCCCGGAAGCCCAACTGCTGGGTCGCCAGCGCGGTGTCCACCACCCGGCCGTAGTTGAGGAAGCTGACCTGCTCGGGGGTGAAGTCCACCAGCCGGGCACCGCGCACTAAGCGGCCCACCACCGGGGTGAGCCGGCCGGGGACGGGCACCGGGATACGACCCGCCCGACGGATCGCTTGGGAGGCCAGCAGCACCCCGTCGGCGGCCACGTTGTAGGTGCCCGACACCGCGGCGGTGCACGCCAACTCCAGCACCGCCACCGCGTCGAGCTCGTGCAACAACTGCAGGCGGGCGTCGTAACCGAGCACGGTGGGAACCAGCGGCAGGGAGAAGTAGCGGGTCAGGGCGGTATCGATCCGGGGTCCGATGAAGTTGGCGAACCTGAGCGTGGTCACCGCGACGTCAGGGCGGCGCCGGGCGAACCCCCGCACGTAGGACTCGATCTCGGCGGCGTCCTTGGCGTAGCCACCTGCGGCGAGCCCCCTCGGTTCCATCTGCTCGGTGAACACCGCCGGATCCCGCGGCCCAGAGCCGTACACCGCGGTCGTCGACTTGACCACCAGCCGCCGCACCGTCGGCGCCTTCTGACAGGCCGCGAGCAGCTGCATCGAGCCGATGATGTTCATGTCCGCCATGGCGCTGCGTCCCCCGGATCGGCCGGGGTTGGCGCTCAGCGCGGCGTGCACAACGGTGTCCACCCCGGCTGTCGCGATGACCTTGGCGATCAGCGGGTTGCGGATGTCGGCCCGGACGAACTCGACCCCGCCCTCGGGGCCGAAGGCACCTCGCGTGGCCCGCACCGTGTCGACAGCGATCACCCGCCGAACCGTGTCGTGCTCGGCGATCCTGGCCGCGAGAGTACCGCCGAGGAACCGGCTGGCGCCGGTCACCAGCACCACCTCCGGACCGGGCACGTCCACCGTCGCGGGGCTCATCGTGGTGAGCCTAGCGAGCGGGAAGTCTCCCGGTCGCGGCGATCACTTTCCGAGTTTGCGACGCTGCACGCGGGTCTTACGCAGCAGCTTGCGGTGCTTCTTCTTCGACATCCGCTTGCGTCGCTTCTTGATCACTGAACCCATGGGGGCTTGCCTCGCAGTCCGTCGGTCACTCGCGGTGGGGTGGTCATGGCTGACCCGGCGCCTGCACCCGGTCGTCTCGACCCGGGCGTGTGCCGTCGCGCACTGCGGCTGACTCTACTAGTCCGGGCAGTCGCGCCCGACCACACCGTCACCCGGCGTCGAAGTACGACGTCTGCAGGTAGGCGTTGACCGCCTGGGTGCGGACCCGAAAGCTCCTGCCCACCCGCACAGCGGGCAGCTCTCCGCTGTGCACCAGGCGGTAGACGGTCATCTTGGAGACCCGCATGGCTGCGGCTACCTCAGCCACCGTCAGGAAGTCGGTGGAACCCAGCGGTGGCTGGTTGTTCTCGGGTCCGCTCGCCATAGCTGTCCTCCGGCAGGTTCGGTGCGCTGGAGCCTAGCGGGACGGCGCCTGCGGCGGCAGCCAGACCTGGTGTGCCCGGCCCAGCTCGACCGACCGGTCCCTGGCGGCCTCGATCGCGGCCAGCAGCGCCGCCCGTACCCCGTGTACCTCCAACTCGCGCACCGCGGCGATGGTGGTACCCGCGGGGGAGGTGACCGCCTCGCGCAGCGCGACCGGGTGCTCACCGCAGTCGCGCAGCATCGTCGCCGCACCGACCGCCGACTGCACGATCAGCTCCGAGGCCACCTGGCGGGGCAACCCCAGCAAGATCCCGGCGTCGATCATGGCCTCCACCAGGAAAAAGAAGTACGCCGGTCCAGACCCGGACAGGGCCGTCACCGCATCCTGCTGGTCCTCCGGAACCCGCACTACCCGGCCCACCGCCCGCAGCAATTCCTCCACCAACACCAGGTGCGTCTCGTCGGCGTGGCGGCCCCCGGAGATCGCGCTCATCGCCTCACCGACCACCATCGGCGTGTTGGGCATCACCCGGACTACCGGGGTTCCAGTGGGCAAACGGTCCTCGTACAGCGACGTCGGCAGCCCCGCGCACAGCGAGACGACCAGGGCACCGGCGCGCAGCTCCGCGATCTGGGTCAGCACCAGGTCGATGTCTTGCGGTTTGACCGCGACCACCAGCACGTCGGCCACCCGCGCTGCTTCGGCCGGGTCCACCGCGCGCACCCCGTGGCGGTCGGTGAGCTCGGCGCAGCGCTGCGGGTGCCGCTCGGTGAACATCAGCTCGGCAGCCGGGTGCCCGGCACGCAGCAGCCCGGCGAGCATCGCCTCACCGATCTTGCCGGCGCCCAGAACCGCGATCGTCGTCATGGCGGTGAGCGTGTCACAGAGCGATGGAAGACCCCGTTGCACCCGGTCAGGGCCGCGGCAGCATCGCCAGCTGCCGACTCTGACAGATCAGGGTCCCGGCCTCGTCGGTCACCTCGGCCTCCTCGTCGAACCAGGTCACCCCTACGCACCGGCTGCTGGTGTGCACCCGCAGCCATCCCGGGGCCGGTTCGGCGCGCAACAGGGCGGTGAGCTGCACCGTCGGCGCCCACCCCGCCCGGCCCAGGTTGAGGGTCACCGGCGGGGAGACGTCCGCGGCCAGCAGCGCGAACAGCGCGTCAGGCTGCTCGCCCCGCGGTCGCGCCCACAACCGCAGCTCGGCGGCACCGTCGGTGCGCCCGTCGGCGAAGGCCGCGGTAACGGGATCCAGCCGCAGGTCGCACACCACCGACAGGTGCATCACGGCACCCGTCGGGTGCTCGGCGACGTCGATGGCCTCCGGCGGCGGCTGCGCCGGCATCGGCGGGTGGGCGCAGGAGCGCACGTGCAGCGGCGCAGCGTCGTCGACCGTCCCCATGGTCACCACGCAGGCCACCGCACTCCGGTCACGCTGACGTAGCTCGACGTCGACCACCGAAACCGACCGGCCCCGTTTGCGCACGTCGACGACCAGCTCGACCTCCCCCGGATTGGGGGCGCTGAGGTAGCTGGCGCTGACCGCGAGCGGCTGCACGTCGGGGACACCCAGCGCAGATCGGGCCGCCTTCGCGCACAACGCGAGCAGCAACCCCCCGTGCAGCTTGGCTCCGATCGTCCAGTCCTCGGTGAGGGTGGCGGTGAAACCGTGCCCGGCCCGGGTCAGCGCCAGGGCGTCGGAGAACGGCGTCCTCACGATCGGGTGGCCAGCGACCGGAGGAAGAACGCGGTGTTGGCGGGACGTTCGGCAAGACGCCGCACCAGGTAGCCGTACCAGGCCTGGCCGTAGGGCACGTACACCCGCACGACGTGCCCGGCTCGGGCCAGGCGTAGCTGCTCGTCGGGACGGATGCCGTAGAGCATCTGGAACTCCACGCTGCCGGCAGCTGCGCCACTGGTGTCCAGCAGGTGCTCCAGGATCCGCACGAGGCGCGGGTCGTGGGTGGCGAACATCGGCAGCCCCGCGCCGGCCAGCAGTGTCCTGGCGCACCGCACGTAGGCCAGGTCCACCTGGTGGGCGCCGGTGTGCGAGAGCTCGACGGGATGGGCGTAGGCGCCCTTGCACAACCGGACCCGGGAACCGGGTGCGGCCAGCGCCGCGCAGTCCGCTTCGGTGCGCCGCAACGCGCTCTGCAGCACCGCACCCACCCACGGCCACCGTTGCCGCAGCAGCGCCACGGTGGCCAAGGTCGAGGCGGTGGTGGTGTGGTCCTCCATGTCGATGGTGAGTGTGGTTGCGGCCGACTGCGCCGCGGCACAGACCCGGGAGGCGTTGCGCACCATCAGGTCCGGGTCGGGCAGCAGAGCGCCGAGCGCGGAGAGCTTGATACTCACCTCGGCCCGGTCCGCGACCCCCTCCTCGGCGAGACGGGACAGCAGGCGCTCATAGGCTGTGACGGTCGCTTCGGCGTCGCTGGCGTCGGTGACATCCTCACCCAGGTGGTCCAGGGTGGCGTGCAGTCCGCGCCCGGCCAACGTGACAGCGGCGCGCACCGCGTCCTCGGTGTGCTCCCCCGCCACGAACCGCCGCACCACGTCCCGGCTGATCGGCGCGCCAGCCACCATGTCACGCACGCGTTCGTCGCCCGCGGCGGTGCGGATCAGGCTACGCAGCAGGGTCACGCTCGGGCACCATACGGGCCAGCCACCGTCGGTCTGATCGCCACCCTGGCGGGGCTAGGTCCGCACGACAGCGAGGTGTGTTCTGGCGAATGCCAGCGACTCCCGGGCCATCTGGGTGCGCTCGCGCCGGGACCGGGCACCCTGGGTGTTGATCTCCAGCACCACCGCACCATCGAAGCCGTCCGCGGCCAGCTGCTCGCACACCTGTGCGCAGGGCTGCGACCCGCGGCCGGGCACCAAATGCTCGTCGGCCGCCGAGCCCGTTCCGTCAGCCAGATGCAGGTGCGCTAGCCGGGTGCCCATCCGGGCGGCCATCGCGACCGCGTCCGAGCCCGCGGCCGCGGTGTGCGAGAGATCCAGGGTGTAGTGGGCGTGGCCGGGGTCAGTGGGGTCCCACGACGGCGCGAACGCCGATACGGCCGGCCCGGGTGTTCCGCCCCGGGCGGCCATCCGCCGGGCCGCGAACGGGCTGGCGCCCAGTAGCCGGTCCGCCCGCAGCGGAAACATGTTCTCGACGGCCACCATGAGCCCGCTGCGCTGCTCCAGCCCCGCCACCAGGTCGGTGAAACCCGCCGCGTACCGACGCTGCCACCGAAACGGCGGGTGAACCACCACGCAGCGGGCCTCCAGCGCCGCCGCCGCCGCCACCGCCCGCCGCAGCCGCGCCACCGGGTCCGCACCCCAGATTCGCTGGGTGACCAGCAGGCATGGCGCGTGTACGGCGATCACCGGCACCTGGTAGCTGTGGGCGAGGCGGGCCACCGCGGCCACGTCCTGGCTGACCGGGTCGGCCCAGACCATCAGCTCCACGCCGTCGTAACCCAGTTCGGCGGCGAGCGCGAAACCCGACTCGACGGATTCGGGGTAGACCGAGGCGGTGGAGAGCCCGATCGTGATCGCCGCCACCGCTAGTTCCCGGTCAGGGTCAGTACCGGGGGGCTGACCGTGACGATGAGACCGGCCAGCAACGTGCTCAACAGGTCGTCGCCCCGTCGTAGCACCCGGACCAGCGCCACCAAGGCGACTGTGACAACCAACGACATCACCAGGGCCAGCACCGGTGCCCCAGCCCACAAGTAGCGGAACCCGAACCACAGCGCCGCCCCGCCACCCAGGGCGAACACCAGCTGGCCGATCACCATCGCCCATTCCCGGGCCGAGCTCGCACTGCGCACCGGAGCTGGCTCGTCCGCTGGGTCCGCGGTTGGTGCTGGGTCTGCGGCTGGTGCTGGGTCGGCCAGGTTGTCGGGTGCCAGCTCCGCATCGGCCGGCTCAGTAGCTCTGGGCACTGGCTGCGGGGGTTCGAGCTTGCGACGCCGACCCCCGGGGGTGGCGACGTGCGGCTGCGGCGGGTCGGGCTGTGGCGGGTCGAGCTTGGGCGGGTCGGGCTGTGGCGGGTCGGCATCGGGTTTGCGGCGGCGACCACCCGGTGCGGCAGCGGCGCGCCCGTTCGCGGCGAGCAAGTCGGCCACCGAGATCGGGTGCTCCGCGCCCGGAGGCCGCGGCACCGACACGTCCTCATCTCCTGCCCTGGTCATCGCAGTCCTCCACGAAGATCGTCACCGGCGGCCGAGTCCAGCCTCCTGAGAATCACACCTTCCCGCAGGGCCCACGGGCAGATCTCCAACTCCGCCACGTCCAACGCCCGCATGCTTGCCTCCGCCACCATGGCACCTGCTACCAGCTGGTGCGAGCGTGCGGCGCTGACACCCTCCAACTCGGCCCGGTCAGCTGTGGACATCCGTGAGATGAACGAGATGAGTTGACGCAGGCCCGCCGCGGTGAGCACGCGCCGCACCATCGGCCCCGCACCTGAGGGCGCCGCCCCGCTAAGCCTGGCCAGTGAGCGAAACGTCTTCGAAGTGGCCACCACCCGGTCCGGCGGGCCCTGCGCCCGCAGCCGGGCAGCGGCAGGGGCCAGCGCCACGTCCAACCAGTCGCGCAGCTCGGCCAGGCGCACCCGGTCAGGCGGATCATGGGCAAGGCGCTCACGGGTGAGGCGCCCGGCGCCCAGCGGCAACGACAGGGCCGTATCCGGGTCCTCGTCGACGCCACTGGCCATCTCCAACGAACCACCCCCGATGTCCATCGCGAGGATCCGTCCGGCGCTCCACCCGCACCAGCGCCGTACCGCCAGGAAAGTCAGCCTGGACTCGTCGACGCCGGAGAGCACCTGCAGCGTCACCCCCGTCTCGTGATGCACCCGCCGCAGCACCGCGGTGCTGTTGGTGGCGTCGCGCACCGCCGAGGTGGCGAATGCGGTCAGCTCCTCGCACCCGGACTCCGCAGCCACCGCGGCGGACTCCGCCACCGCCGCCACCAGCTGGTCGGCCCCCGCCCGGCTCAACTTGCCGACTCGGTCGATCTGCTCGGCCAACCGAAGCGTGGACTTCGTGGAACTCATCGGCGTCGGGCGGGCACCACGGTGCGCGTCCACCACCAAGAGGTGGACGGTGTTGGAACCGACGTCAAGCACCCCGAGGCGCACAGCGGTCACCGTAGACGTTCGGCGAAGCCCACCGCGGCGACCCCTCCCGGTCCGGGAGGCCTACGGCTCGAGCTTGTAGCCCAATCCGCGCACGGTGATCAGGTGCACCGGATTCGGCGGGTCCGGTTCGATCTTCGCGCGCAGCCGCTTGACGTGCACGTCGAGTGTCTTGGTGTCCCCGACGTAGTCCGCACCCCACACGCGGTCGATGAGCTGGCCGCGGGTGAGCACCCGGCCGGAGTTGCGCAGCAGGTACTCCAACAGGTCGAACTCCTTCAGCGGCAGGGTCACCTGGGTGCCGTTGACAACGACGACGTGACGCTCGACGTCCATCCGCACGGGGCCGGCCTCCAATGCACTCGGGTCGAGTTCGTCGCCTTCCTCACTGTCCGCACCGCGGCGCAACACCGCCCGGATCCGCGCGATGAGCTCACGGCTGGAGTAGGGCTTGGTGACGTAGTCGTCGGCGCCCAGCTCAAGACCCACCACCTTGTCGATCTCACTGTCACGCGCGGTCACCATGATCACCGGCACTCCGGACCGGGCGCGGAGCTGCTTGCACACATCGGTGCCGCTCATGCCCGGCAGCATGAGGTCCAGCAGCACAATGTCGGCGCCTGCGCGATCGAACTCTGCTAAGGCTGCCGGACCGTCGGTGGCCACCGCCACGTCAAAGCCCTCCTTGCGCAACAAGAATGCCAGCGGATCAGCCAGCGACTCCTCGTCCTCGACGATCAGCACCCTGGTCACCGTCGTTCTCCGTTCCTTGTCGTGGACACCAGCAGCTGCGCGGTGACCCCGGTGTCCTCGACGTCCTCGGCGTGCGCCGGCACCCGGAGGGTGAAAGTCGATCCGGTGCCAGGGCGGCTCCACAACCGCACACCGCCATCGTGATTAGCCGCCACATGCTTGACGATGGCCAAGCCCAGTCCGGTACCCCCGGTGACCCTCGACCTGGCCGGGTCGACCCGGAAGAACCGCTCGAACACCCGCTCCTGGTGCTCCAGGGGGATACCGATACCGCGGTCGGTGACACTGATCTCCACGTGCCCGTTGCGCAGCGCGCGACTGACCGACACCGGCGAGCCGGTCGGCGAGTAGGCAATCGCGTTCTCCACCAGATTGGACAAGGCGGTCACCAGCAGGGTGCGGTCGCCTTTGACCTCCAAGCCGCTCGGGCGGTCCACCGTCACGGTGATACCGGCCGCCTCGGCACTTAACGTGCAGTGCCGGAAGGCTTCGGACACCACGAGGTCGACATCGACCACCTCGAGGCTGGGCAGCGCCTCAGCACCCTGCAACCGCGACAATGCGATCAGCTCGGTGACCAGTGCACCCAGCCTCCTGGACTCGTGCAACAGCCGGGTTGCGAAGTGCTGCACCACCTCCGGGTCGTCCACCGCGTCCAACATCGCCTCGGCCAGTAGGCCCATTGCCCCCACCGGCGTCTTGAGCTCGTGGCTGACGTTGGCCACGAAGTCGCGCCGGGTGGCGTCCAGGCGGACCTGCTCGGACTCGTCGGCTGCTTCCACCACGACGAACTGTTCGTGATCACCGCCGAGCGGGCGTGCCACCCCGATGACTGCCATCGGCGCGCGACCCGGCCGGGCGTCGGGTGCTGACAGCACGACCTCCACGGCCTGCTTGGCCACGAAAACCCGTTCCACCGCAGACCATGCGCGGTGGTCCATCCGTCGTTCGCACACCACCCCCAGCTCCTCAGCACGGGGGTTGCACACCACCACGTCCCCGAACCGGTCGACGACGACGATGCCGCTCTCGGAGGAATCCACCACCCGCGCCAACACCTCGGACACAGTGATCGCGGTCGCGCCGGAGTGCCGCACCGAGCGCTCGGACTGCCATGCACGTGCGGCGATCATCCCGACCACGACACCGAGCGCGGCCGCGAGGACCGCGAGCACCACCGAACCCAGGACGCTCACGCCCGGATCGTACGGCCGCGACCAGCGGTTGCAGTACGCGCCGGATAGCGTCGCCGGCAAGTAATCTCGCGGCCCCCGGACATTTGACGATTGTTCATCCGCTGTTCAGCGAGGTCGGTGTTCAGCGAGTCCGGCGTCAGCGACCCTGTGCCGCCACCTGCCTCGCTGCCTTCGCCGCAGCGCCCGGGTCGAGGTACTCACCACCGGTGGTGACCGGCGTGAGCTCGGCGTCCAGGTCGTAGCGCAGCGGGATTCCGGTGGGGATGTTCAGCCCGGTGATCTCCTCGTCGGAGATGCCGTCCAGGTGTTTGACCAACGCGCGCAAGGAGTTTCCGTGCGCGGTCACCAGCACCGTTGCTCCGGCACGCAGATCCGGCACGATGGCGGATTCCCAATACGGCAGCAACCTGGTCACCACGTCGGCCAGGCATTCCGTCAGCGGCCCGCCGTCCGGGCCGTCGGGCAGGTGGGCGTACCGAGGGTCGGTGTCCTGGCTGAACTCGCTGCCGCGCTCGATGGGCGGGGGTGGGGTGCGAAAGCTGCGCCGCCAGAGCATGAACTGCGTCTCGCCGAACTCCGCCAGCGTCTGCTTCTTGTCCTTGCCCTGCAGGGCGCCGTAGTGCCGTTCGTTGAGCCGCCAGTCCCGGCGCACCGGGATCCACAGCCGGTCGGCGGCGTCCAGGGTCAGGTGTGCGGTGGAGATCGCCCGGCGCAGCAGTGACGTGTGCACCACGTCGGGCAACAGGCCGTGCTCGGCCAGTAGTCGGCCGGCCCGCGCCGCCTCCTGGACGCCCTTCTCGGTGAGGGCGACGTCAACCCACCCGGTGAACAGGTTCAGCGCGTTCCACTCGCTCTCGCCGTGGCGCAGCAGGACCAAGGTCGCAGTGCTCATAGCAGCGGCTTCTTTCGATTCACCGTCCGGTGGAGGCGGTTTCGCGGGCGCGCAGATCCTTGCGCAGGATCTTGCCGCTGGTGCTCTTGGGGATCGCGTCGATGAACTGCACCACCCGCACCTTTTTGTGCGGCGCGACCTGTCCGGCCACGAAGTCCATGACCTCCGCCTCGGTCATCTCCGCACCCGGCTGCAGCACCACGAACGCCTTGGGGACCTCCTCGCCGTCGGCGTCGTTGACCCCGATGCACGCAGCGTCGGCGATCTTGTCGTGGCTGAGCAGCAACGCCTCCAGCTCGGCCGGGGGCACCTGGTAGCCCTTGTACTTGATCAGCTCCTTGACCCGGTCGACGATGCTCACGTAACCCTCGGGAGACACTGTCGCCACGTCACCGGTGTGCAGATAGCCGTCGGCGTCCAGGGTGGCGGCAGTGGCCTCGGCGTTTTCCAGGTAACCGACCATCACGTTGGGGCCCTTGCACCACAGCTCACCGGGTGCGCTGGTGGCGTCGGTGGGGTAGTCCACCTCAGCACCGGTCGCCGGGTCGACGATCTTGCACTCCATGTTCGGCACCGTCAGCCCGACGGTGCCCAGCGGGATGTCGTCGCGGTCGTCGGGGATGGCGTGGCTGACCGGGCTCATCTCGCTCATGCCATAGCCCTGCCGGACCGAGCAGCCCAGCCGCTCGGCCACCTTGCGCCCGAGTTCGGCGTCCAGCGGGGCCGCCCCGGAGAACACCATCTTCAGCGACGACGTGTCGTACTCCGCCACCATCGGGTGCTTGGCCAGCGCGACCGCCACCGGGGGTGCGATGTAGACATAGGTGATGTGCTGCTCGGCGATGATCCGGAGGAACTCCGGCAGATCGAAGCGGGGCATGGTCACGATGGTGGCGCCGCGCCACAGACCAGCGTTCATCAAGACGCTCATGCCGTAGATGTGGAAGAACGGCAGGACCGCCAGCACCTTGTCGTCGTCGTGCAGCTTGATCAGCTCCGCGCCCTGGGCCACGTTGGCGATCAGGTTGCGGTGGGTGAGCATGACCCCCTTCGCGCGACCTGTGGTGCCCGAGGAATACGGCAGCACCGCGAGATCCGTACCCGACTCGATGCTCACCTCCGGGGCGGGGTGGCCCTGGGTGAGCAAGTCGCGCAACGACACCCGTCCGTCGGCTCCGTCAAGCACCACCACCCGCTCACGGGGGATGCCGACCGATTCCGCCGCCTCGTCGGCCTGGGGCAGGAAGGCGGAGATGGTGAACAGCCACGACGCCTTGGAGTCGGTGAGCTGGCTGACGATCTCGTGGGCGGTGTAGAGCGAATTGATCGTGGTGGCGGTTGCCCCGGCTCGCAGGATGCCGTGGAACACGGTGACGAACGCCGGGACGTTCGGGCACAGCACCGCAGCCACGTCCCCTTTGCCGAACCCGGCTGCGGCGAGCGCACCCGCCAGCGCCTCGATCTGGGTGGCCAGCTCGGCGTAGGTGATACCCGCACCCGACGTGCCGTCGACCAGGGCGGTCTTGGCGGCCAGTGCGGGATCGGTGGCCACTGTGCCGAGCAGGAAGTCGAACAGGCTGGTCGCGGGGATCTCGACGTCGGGGAACGGGCTGGCGAAACTCATCGCACTCCTTCGGGGAACAGGTCCGTGTCGCCAGTCACACTACTGAGCGGTAGCGCCGCCGTCATCGCCGACCAGATGCGCGAACGCGGCCAGGTTGCGCAGCGACTCCCCCCGCTTGCTGCGCCATGCCCACTCCCGGCGGATGGACGTGGCGAAGCCGAGCTCCAGCAGGGTGTTGAAATCGCCGTCGGCGGCCTCCACCACCTGACCGAGCACCCGGTCGAGCTCGGCCTCGGTGACGCTGTCGGCGGAGAGTCGCCCGACCAGGTAGATGTCGCCGGTGCGGTCGATCGTGTAGTGCACCCCGAACAGCCTGCGGTTGCGGCGCAGCAGGAACGCATAAACCTCGGTGTGGTTCTCGTCGGGCTGACGGCAGACGAAGGCCTCCACCCGCAGACCGTGCTCACCGACGCCCAGCAGGCAGGTCGTGCTGAGCTTTGCCTCACCGGGCAGGGTGGCCAGGAATACCTGCGGGCGAGGACGGGTGAACGCCACGTCACCATCGGACAGGGTGCGGGCGACGATCTCGGCGATGTCGCTGGCACTCACGCCCGCACGCCCAACGCATGGCGGAACTGGCGCAGACTGCGTGGGCGCACCGGGGCCGGAGCCTGGGCCGGCGTGGTGGCCCTCGCGTAGGTGTCCAACAACGCCTCCGCCGTGCGGTCCCAGGAGAAGTCCGCAGCATGGGCTGGGGCGGCCGCAGCGAACCGCTCGCGCAGGCCGCGGTCGATGACCAGGCGACCGAGCGCGTCAGCCCACTCCGGCACCCGGTGGGAACCGACCAGCAGACCGGTGACCCCGTCGGCCACCGCCACCCCCAGTCCTCCGACGTCGGCGGCTACGACCGGGGTACCGCACGCCTGGGCCTCCAACGCCACCAACCCGAAGGACTCCGAGTAACTGGGGACCGCGACCACGTCCGAGGCCCGATAGACGGCGACCAGCGCCGCCGGTGCCTGCGGGGGCAGGAAAGTCACCACCGCGGCGATGCCCAATGCCTGAGCAAGCTCGCTGAGCGCTGCCGGTTGGTCCATCCCGCTGCCGGAAGGCCCGCCCACCACCAGCACCCGCAGCCGCTGCCCGGGGTGACGTGCCAACAGTTCCGCCGCGGCCCGCAACAGCACGTCCGGGGCCTTCAACGGCTGGATGCGCCCGACGAATGTGAGCACCACCTCCTCGGCTGCAATGCCCAGACCTGCCCGGGCGGCGCCTCGGTCACCGGGGCAGAACCGGTTCAGGTCCGCGCCAGGGGCGATGATGTCCACCTGCGCCGGGTCCGCCCCGTACAGCGCGACCAGCTGCTGCGCCTCGGCCGCGGTGTTGGCGACCAGCCGGTCGGCCTCCGCCACCACCTGCTGTTCGCCGATCTCACGAACCTTGGGCTCCGGTGAGTCCCCCGCGGCCAGGGCGGCGTTCTTCACCCGGGCCAGGGTGTGAGCGGTGTGCACCAGCGGCACGTTCCAGCGGTCCCTGGCCAGCCAGCCCACCTGGCCTGATAGCCAGTAGTGGGAGTGCACCACGTCGTAATAGCCAGGGTCGTGGCGGGCCTCGGCGCGCAACACCCCGGCGGCGAAGGCGCACATCTGGGCGGGCAGTTCGTTCTTGTCCAGCCCTTCGAACGGCCCGGCCACCACGTTGCGCACCGTCACCCCCGGCCCGGCATGCACCACGGGCGGCTCAGCCGACGACGTGGCCCTGGTGAAGATTTCCACTTCCGTGCCGCAGCGCGCCATCCGCAACGCGGTCTGCAACACGTAGACGTTCATCCCACCGGCGTCACCGGTGCCGGGCTGGGCGAGCGGTGAGGTGTGCACCGAGAGCACGGCAACCCGGCCGACACGGGAGGGGGGTTTGCCGATCACCAGCCCATCCTCGCAGTCGCACCGTCCCGGTGCGCTGCGAGGCTGGCCTATCGTCGGGCGGTGACCTCAGCTGTGAGCCCGCCCGACCGTCCGATTGCCGTCGTGACCGGCGCCAGCTCCGGCATCGGGGAGGCGACCGCCCGGGTGCTTGCGGCCGCGGGTTACCGGGTGGTTCTCGGCGCGCGGCGGTTGGACCGGCTGCAGGACATCGCCGCGGAGATCGAGGGCATCGCGCTGACCCTGGACGTCACCGACGACGCTTCGGTGGCCGCGTTCGCCGCCGCCGCCGGTCCGGTGTCTGTGCTCGTCAACAACGCCGGCGGCGCGAAGGGCATGGCCACGGTCGCCGATGCGGACCTGGCGGACTGGCGGTGGATGTGGGAAACCAATGTGCTGGGCACCGTGCGGGTGACCAAGGCCCTGCTGCCCGCGCTGATCGCCTCCGGCGACGGACTGATCGTCACGGTGACCTCCATCGCCGCCATCGAGGCCTACGACAACGGCTCGGGCTACACCGCTGCCAAACACGCCCAGGCGGCGATGCACCGCACCCTGCGCGGGGAACTGCTGGGCCTGCCGGTGCGGGTCACCGAGGTGCTGCCCGGCATGGTCGCCACCGACTTCTCCCTGGTGCGATTCGACGGCGACGCTGCGCGGGCGGAGTCGGTCTACCGAGGCCTGACACCGCTTTCCGCTCAGGACGTCGCCGAGGTCATCGGGTTCGTCGCGAGCCGTCCACCCCACGTGAACCTGGACCAGATCGTGCTGAAGCCGCGCGATCAGGCCTCGGCGATGCGGGCACACCGGGCCAGCTGAGCACGCAGTTCACACCGCGCAGCCGACGAGCACCGGTTCGGGTTGCAACCGGATGCCGAACTCCCGCACCACGCCGTCGCGGACGTCGCGGGCCAAGGCGAGCAGGTCGGCCGTCGATGCGTCCCCTCGGTTGGTCAACGCCAGGGTGTGCTTGGTGGACAACCGAACCGGGGCACCGGGGCCGGGGTAGCCGCGGGAGAAGCCGGCGTGCTCGATGAGCCAGCCGGCGGACAGCTTCGTCCCGCCGTCGCCGGGATAGCGGGGGCCGCGGTAGGTCGCCGGGATCGCGCCGTGCGCCAGCACCGGGTTGGTGAAAAACGAGCCGGCACTCCACGTGTCGTGGTCGGCGGCGTCGAGCACCATCCCTTTGCGCGCGCGCAGGCCCAGCACAGCGGACCGGACCTGTGCGCTGGGCAACCGGGCGCCAGCGTCGACGCCGAGGTCGCCGCAGAGTTCGCGGTAGGTGACCGGGCGGCTGAGCCCGTCTGGGTCCAGCCGCATCCGCACCGCCAGCACCACCGCCGCGGCGCTGTGCTTGAGCACGCTGGTGCGGTAGCCCAGACGCAGCTGGGCGGGCGCCACCCAGCGCACTTCGCCGCTGGCCCGGTCGAGCAGCTGGACCTCATCGAGCACGTCGGCCACCTCCACGCCGTAGGCGCCAACGTTCTGCACCGGGGTAGCACCGCTCGCCCCGGGGATGCCGGATAGGCACTCCAGCCCCCCGAGCCCGGCCCGGACCGTCGTCTCCACCAACTGGTCCCAGTCCGCACCCGCCTGGGCCAACACCCCGTCGCCAGCCACCTCCACGCCCGTGGTGGCGACGTGGATGACCGTGGCCGCGACGCCGGCGTCAGCGACCACCAGGTTGGAGCCCCCGCCGAGCACCAGCACGGCCTCCCCTGCGCTGTCGCAGGCCCGCACGGCCGAGACCACGGCATCGGTACTGGTGCAGCGCAGCACGGTGGCCGCTGGGCCGCCGAGGCGCAGTGTGGTCAGTTCCGCCAAGCCGACATTGTGGGTCACGCCGACCCCGCCGCCGGCCAGTTCGCGCAGGGTCCGCTGGTTCAACACGGGAACAGACGGTAGCCGCAGGTCACCATCGGCGGCCGAAGTAGTGTGCCGCGCATGCCGCGCAGCATCGAGCACTCCGCCACCTACGACTGCCCGCCAGCCGCAGTGCATGCAGCGCTGACCGACGAGCAGTACTGGCGGGCCCGGGTGAGCGCGGTGGGGGGACCCGGGGCCACGTTGGACTCGGTGGCAGTCGCCAACGGGGGCATCGAGGTCACACTCACCCAGATCGTCGCGGCCGAGCACCTGCCGGCCATCGTCGGCAAGATCACCTCCGGTGACCTGACGATCAGCCGGACGGAGAGCTGGGGTCCGCTGGAAGCCGACGCGGCCACCGGTGCGGTCACCGCGAAGATCGCCGGAACCCCTGCCACCGTGCGCGGAGTGAACTCGTTGACCGGCACCGACTCCCGCACCACACTGCGCAGCGCTGGGGACGCGACAGTGCCGATTCCGCTGATCGGCGGCAAGATCGAACAAGCGGTGGCCGACAACGTCACCCGGCTCCTGATCGCCGAGCAACAGTTCACCGAACATTGGCTCACCCGGAAATAGCCCGGTGGCAGTAGCCCGCGCTCCGGTCGGTGCCATCACCCGGGGTACCACCGGTCCCCACCGGCTGCGCCGTGCCGACCGTTGGCTATGGCACTGCCCAGAAGTACGTCGCGCCCTGACCGGAGCTGGCCCGGTGGTCGATCTGGGCTACGGCGCAAGCCCAGTCACCACCCTGGAGCTGGCGCAACGGCTCGGTGCACGGCACGTGGTGGGCCTGGAGATCGACCCGGCGCGGCTGCTGGCCGACACCGAGCGGGTGCAGTTCGCACTGGGGGGTTTCGAGCTGGCCGGGTTGCGCCCGGTGTTGGTGCGGGCGTTCAACGTGTTGCGCCAGTACCCGGAGGATGCCGTCGTGCCGGCGTGGGCGCAGATGCGCGCCGCGCTGGCTCCCGGCGGGGTGATCGTGGAGGGCACCTGCGACGAGCTGGGCCGCCGGTGCGCATGGGTACTGCTGGACGCGGCCGGTCCGCGCAGCCTCACCCTGGCATGGGACCCGTTCACCGTCGACCGGCCGTCGGCGCTGGCCGAGCGCTTACCCAAGGCGCTCATCCACCGCAACGTGCCCGGTGAACCGATCCACGCCCTGCTCGTCGCAGCCGACCACGCATGGGCAGTCGCAGCCCCGCACGCGGTGTTCGGGCCGCGGGCGCGTTGGCGGGTGGCCAAGGGGTTGCTGGCCGCGGCCGGGTTCGGGGTGCACGGTCCGCGGCGGCGCCAGCGCGACAACGTGCTCACCGTGCCCTGGTCGAGCGTGGCCCCCGCCGGCAGCGACTAGCCCGCCTCGTGCGGCCGTCCTCGCGGCTCCCGCGGCCGTTTCCGCGACTCCCGCGGCCGTTTTCATGATCAACAGGACGTGAGGGTGGTCGTGGGGCTGCGCCATCACCCGGAGGTCCTGATGATCATGGACGGGAGGCGGAAAGGGCGGGCCGCCGGCATGGACGGGAGGCGGAAAGGGCGGGCGCAGGCGATTAACCCGGCAGGGGTGTGTGCGCCGGGTCTACCGCCTCCCCGGCCGCCACCGGCCCGGGCGCGGTGCCGTCGCCGAATGCCCGCCCGCCCAGCTCTGCCCGGTGATGCGGACTGAGCCAGCCGCGCAGATCAGGGCCCGCGGGCACGATCCGGGTCGGGTTGAGGTCGGTGTGCACCATGTAGTAGTGCTGCTTGATCTGGGTGAAGTCGGTGGTGTCGCCGAATCCCGGGGTCTGGAACAGGTCGCGGGCGTAGGCCCATAGAGCGGGGAACTCGGTCAGCTTCTGCCGGTTGCACTTGAAATGCCCGTGGTACACCGCGTCGAACCGGGCGAGTGTGGTGAACAGCCGCACGTCAGCTTCGGTGATCGTGTCCCCCACCAGGTAACGCTGCGAGCCCAGCCGCTGCTCCAACCAGTCCAGCCGGGCGAACAACTGGTCGTAGGCCCGGTCGTAGGCAGCCTGGGACCCGGCGAACCCGCAGCGATACACCCCGTTGTTGACGTCACCGAACACCAACTCCGCCACCTCGTCGATCTCCGCGCGCAGCTGCTCCGGGTACAGCTCGGGGGCGCCAGGGCGGTGCAACGCCGTCCACTCGGTGGAGAAGTCCAGGGTGATCTGCGGGTAGTCGTTGGTCACCACCGCGCCGCTGGCCACGTCGACCACCGCGGGCACGGTGATGCCCTTGGGGTAGTCGGGATCACGGGCCAGAAACGCCTGCTGCAGCCGCTCGTACCCGAGCACCGGGTCCACACCGCCGGGGTCGAGGTCGAACGTCCAACTCCGCTCGTCGTGGGTGGGTCCGCAGATGCCCATCGAGATGGCGTCCTCCAGGCCCAGCAACCGGCGCACGATAATCGCCCGGTTCGCCCACGGGCACGCCCGCGCGACGATCAGCCGGTAGCGCCCGGCCTGTACCGGCCACCCGTCGCGGCCATCGACGGTGATCCGATCGGAGAGGTAATCGGCGTCGCGAACGAACTCGTGCCCGGGTTCGAAGTAACCGGGGCTGGATGCGGGCTCAGCGCTCATTGCCCGACGTTAACCCGGAACGCCTGCACGGTCCTGCCCGGACCCCTCGGTCACAGCACTATGGGGGTTGCACCGACATCGGCGACAGCCTGTATGACTGGGTGGGCTCGACGTGTCACCAGCGGGAACCGCGCTGCACCTCGTTGACCTTGGGCCGCACGTCGGCCAGGTACACGAATACTGCGACCACCCCGATAATGCCAAGAAAGCTGACCGCGCCGAACAACAACTCGGTGAATGCGCTAGCGCCGATGATTCCGAGCCACTTGCTCTTGGTGAGCTTGTCGACCGCGGTAAACGCATCCGCGCGCTGCCGGACCGCGTGCACGAATGCGAAGACGGCCACCGCGATGATGGCGTACTGCAAGATGAGGAGCACGAAGGCGGCGGCAGGAAGCACCATTTCATCCTACGTGCTCCGCCGGCGAACACCGATAACTCAGACGACGATCCCCTGGTGCTGACACAGGGGATCGTCGGGTCGGAGTGCGGTCAGCTGGTCGCTTCGGTGGCTTCCTGCTGCGCTGCCGCCGCGGTGTCCTTGACCTCGGTCGCCGTGCTGGCGGTGGTGTCCGCGGTCCGGGACACGGCCGACTTGGCCTCGGTGGCCTTGCTGGCGGTGGCGCGGCGGGCAGCGCCGGCCTTTGTCGCCGCAGTGCGCTTCGCGGCGGTGGCCTTGTCGGCAGCGGCGGTGCGGGCGTTGGCCCCACTGCCCGGTGCCGACGCCCGGTTAGCAACTCGCCGAGTGCTGGAACGGATTTCGTGCGCCGCCTCGTCGCCGGCCTCGGCAACCGCCGCGCCAGCCTTGCCGGCGGCACTAGTGGCCCGACCGGTGACCCGCTCGGTGGCCCTGGCAGCGCGCTCACCGATGGATCGCGTTTGGCGGGCAACGGTGCCGAGCACCTCGTCGGTCAGGTCGCGGGCGTCCTCCCTGGCGTCCTCGGCACGGTCGAATGCCTGCCCTACCTGAGGCTGCTTGCGCAACCGGCTGACGGCGTCGCCGCCCCGCTCGGCCAGGCTCACGTAAATGCTGGCGGCCGCCTGCACGTAGGCCTCCGCGACACGACGCAACTCCTCGGGGTCGAGCTTGCCGCGCAACTCCTCAATCTCCTCGGGGATCGCGGTGATGCGCTCGCGGGTGTTCTCGGCGCGCTCCTCGGCCCGTGTGCGGGCGTCGGTGACGACCTCGCGCACGGTGTTCAACGCGAAGTCGCCGGCTCCGATCGCCGCCAGCAGCGGGGTCCTGGCCTGCTCCACGGCGGTGGTCCTGCGGCCGGCGGCCTTCTTCGGGGCGGGTGACTTCCTGGTCGGCTTCGCGGTGCCGCTCTTCTTGGCGGAGGTCTCGGTGCTGCGGGCAGTCTTGGTGGTCGTGGTCTTGGCCATGATGTCGTCTCCTTGTGGTCGGTCAGCGTGGGTCGGGAGCGGGTGCGCGGGGTGTCGAGGCGTTCTCGCGCCGGAACGATTCATAAATCTCCATCAGCAGCTGCTTCTGCCGCTCGCTGATGGCGGTGTCGGTAAGCACGGCGTCCAGAACCGGGCTCGGCTTCTTGTCCTCCAAGATTCCGGCTTGGACGTAGAGCACTTCGGCGGATAGCCGCAGCCCCTTGGCGATCTGGGCGAGGACCTCCGCGGAGGGCTTACGCAATCCCCGTTCGATCTGGCTGAGATAGGGATTGCTGACCCCGGCGCGCTTGGCGAGCTGTCGCACCGACACCTGCGTCGCCTCACGTTGTGTCCGGATGAACCCACCGAGGTCGTGCACGACGGTCGTGACCGCAGCTCCTGCGGCGGCAACCACCTCCTCGACGGGGGAGTCGGCAGCGGGGGTTCCGCGGTCGCCAGACCCCTCACCTCGAGGTTCCGATGGCGATTCGGCCATGGACACTCACCTCCTCCTCGGCTGACATTACGACGGTAACCCCTCGGTGCTAGCAATTGCAAGCGCATTGCTTGCGCTGGTCGGTGAGCTGCGCCACGTTGGCCATGCACTCAACGACCGCGACATCCCCCGTCACAGCGCTGGGGGTGGTGAGATAGCACAGGTCTGCCGGACCCGTCGCGCATCAATCGAGCGGCGCGCACCATCGAGCAAGGACGACGTGGAGGAGACAGCACATGACGATCGGAGTCAGCTTGCTGCTGATCGCAGTGGGCGCCATTCTCAAGTTCGCTATCACCGTGAGCATCAGCGGCGTTGACCTAGCCACCGTAGGCGTCATCTTGATGGTGATTGGCGCCCTCGGTCTCATTCTGGGTCTGGTGCTGATAGCCAGCCGCCGGCGCACCGACGTCGTCGAGCGCCCGGCGCGCACCACCTACGTCGAACCCAACGACCCCAACGGCCCGAGGTACTGAGCACGGTCGGAGGCACTGAGCCCCCCTGGCTCAGAACAACACTGGCTCAGAACAACAGCTGCGAGGCCGCGTAGATCACCAAACCGGCGAGGGCACCGACCACGGTGCCGTTGATCCGGATGAACTGCAGGTCGCGGCCGACCTGTAGTTCAATCTTGCGGCTGGTCTCCTCGGCGTCCCAGCGCGCCACGGTGTCGGTGATGATGCTGGTGATCTCCTCGGCATAGTTGCTCACCACGTAACGCAGCGCGCTTTCCAGCCAGCCGTCCACCTTGGTGCACACCGCGTCGTCCTCGGCCAGTCGGCTGCCCCACTCCACGATCCAGCGCTGCACCTGCAGGCGCAGCTCGCTGGAGGGGTCCTCGGCGGCGTCCAGCAGCATCCGCCTGGCCGTGCTCCACACGCTGCTGGCGAGGTTCTGCACGTCCGGGTGCTCCAGAACCTGGCCCTTGACCAGTTCGGCGCGGGCGATGGTGGCCTCGTCGTGCTGCAGATCGTGGGCGAACTCAGCGAGGAAGGTGTCCACCGCCTTGCGCATCGGGTGCCCGGCGTCATCGCGCACCGCGCGGGCGAAGTCGAGCACCTCGCGGTGCAGCCGGTCGGCCAGCATGTCGTCGAGGAAGCGCGGTGACCAGGTCGGCGCCTGCTGGCTGACCACCCGGACCACCGTGTCGTGATTGAGCAGCACCCAGTCGTGGGCGCGCTCGGTAATCAGGTCGACCAACCGGTGGTGCTTGCCGTCCACCAGCAGCTGCCCGAGGAGTTTGCCCAGCGGTGGGCCCCATGGTTGTTCGGTGAGGCGGCGCACCAGGGTCTCGTCGATCAGCCGCTGCACGTCGTCGTCCCGCAGCACGGTGACCGCGCCGCGCAGCACCACCGCCGCCTCGGCCGTGATGCGCGCGGCATTCTCCGGTCGCGCGACCCAACTGCCCAACCTGCGCGGCACCTGCGCGGTGCGGACTTTGGCCACCACGACGTCCGGAGCCAGGAAGTTCACGCCGATAAAGTCGCCGAGGCTTGCCCCCAGCTGATCCTTCTTGCGCGGGATGATGGCAGTGTGCGGGATCGGCAGCCCGAGCGGGTGCCGGAACAGTGCGGTGACGGCGAACCAGTCCGCGATGGCGCCGACCATCGCCGCCTCCGACGCCGCGCGAACGTAGCCGACCCACGGCCCCGCGCCCAACGTCTCCTGCCAGCGGGCGAAGAGGAACACCGCGGTGGCCAGGAGGAGAAAACCCGTCGCGAGGGTCTTCATCCTGCGCAGGCCACGGCGCTTGCTGTCGTCGTCGATCGTCAGGTCCACCGGACCATCCTTCCAGCTCCGTCGACGGGCTCGCGGTCAGCGATCACCCCCCTCGCGCAGACCCGTCGTCCACCGCTGCTCGATCCGTCCGTATCTCCACGCCAACAAGGCGATCACCCAGGTCAGTACGAACAACACGACGATGGCGTAGCCGACGGTGTTGAGGTTCAGGCCACCGATGACGGCCAGTGGTCCGGTGGTAATACCGAGACGGTCGATCAGGATGGAGATGATCTCGATCCCGCCGATAATCAGCGCCACCGCCACCGAAAGCCCGGTGATGACAATGTTGTAGAACACTTTGCGCACCGGCTTGGAGAACGCCCAGCCGTAGGCGAAGTTCATGAAACAGCCGTCGATGGTGTCGAGCAGGCTCATCCCGGCGGCGAACAGGATCGGCAGGGTGAGCACGGCGTACCAGGGCAGGCTGAAGGCCGCGGCCCCGCCGGCCAGCACCAGCAATGCCACCTCGGTCGCGGTGTCGAAGCCCAACCCGAACAGCACACCCAATGGGTACATGTGCCACGCCTTGGTCACAGCGCGGGTAACCCTGGCTAGCAGCCGATTCAGCAGGCCGCGGTTGTCCAGCTGCTCCTGCAGCGCCGCCTCGTCGAATTCACCCTGGCGCATCCGTCGGAACACCGACACGATGCCGACCAGGATCACCAGGTTGATCACCCCGATGAGCAGCAGGAACAACCCCGACACGCCGGTTCCGATCAGCCGGCCAGCCTGCTGTACCCCCGACGACCCGTCGGTGAGCTTCCCGGCCAGGGTCCGCACCCCCAGCGCCAGTAGCAGCACCAGGGCGAACACCACCGAGGAGTGCCCCAGGGAGAACCAGAATCCGACGGACAGTGGACGTTTGCCCTCCGACATGAGTTTGCGGGTGGTGTTGTCGATGGCCGCAATATGGTCGGCGTCGAACGCGTGCCGCATCCCCAGCACGTAGGCCGTCAGCCCCAGTCCGACGCCGAACACCTGCCCGTTGCCCATGTCGTAGCCGCGGGGGGCGACGATCCCGGCCAGCACCCCCCAGCCGATGACGTGCAGGCCGACGATGACGACGGTCATCCCCGCCATCGACGTCCACTCGCGTCGGGTCAGGGACGCCCGGACGCGAGCCAGGCGGGTGCCCGGGGGGACGGCGACACTCATCGGCATGCGGCTCCGTTTCCCCGGGCGCAACACCCGACGCGACCACCCTAGGTGCGTCAGGAGCGTTGATGCAACATATGCGCAACAAGATCATCCCCCTCCCTCTCGGGGCGATTCGGAACCCTTTCGCCGTGGTGTGGTGGTCCCGGAGGGCGATTCGGAACCCTTTCGCCGTGGTGTGGTGGTCCCGGAGGGCGCCACGGCGGGCATCATGGCCCTGGTGAGAGACCGGCACGACCGCGCCCAGGGCCTCGTCCCCCGGCTGGCGCCGTTCACCAGCACCATTTTCGCCGAGATGACGGCGCTGGCGGTCGCGCACGACGCGGTGAACCTCGGCCAGGGTTTCCCAGACTCCGACGGGCCACCGGCGATGCTGGCCGCGGCCCGCGCCGCGATCGCCAACGGCCTCAACCAGTACCCACCGGGGCGGGGCATGCCCGTACTCCGCCACGCCGTCGCAGCCGACCGAGCGGCCCGCTACGGCCAGCGCCTGGACCCGGACACCGAGGTGCTCATCACCGTGGGAGCCACCGAGGCCGTGGCCGCTGCGGTGCTCGCCCTGGTACAGCCCGGTGAGGAGGTCGTGCTGCTGGAGCCCTACTACGACTCCTACCCGGCCGCGGTGGCCCTCGCCGGGGCCACCCGGCGCACCGTGTCCCTCGTCCCAGACGGCTCTCGCTCGGCGGTAGACCTCGACGCGGTGCGCGCCGCGATCACCACCAGCACCCGGCTGATGCTGGTCAACTCCCCGCACAACCCCACGGGCACTGTATTCACCAACGACGAACTGCGTGGGCTTGCCGCCATCGCGACCGACCACGACTTGCTCGTAGTCACCGACGAGGTCTACGAGCACCTGATCTTCGACGGCGGGCACCACCAGCCGTTGGCCGCCCTGCCCGGGATGGCCGAACGCACCCTGAGCGTGTCCAGCGCCGCCAAGACCTTCAACGCCACCGGGTGGAAGACAGGTTGGGTGTGCGGACCCGCTGAGCTCGTCGCGGCGGTCACCGCCGCCAAGCAGTTCCTCACCTTCGTCGGCCCCGCACCGTTCCAACCGGCCGTTGCCCACGCCCTGCGAGAAGAACAAGCCTGGGTGCGCGACCTGCGCGCGTCCCTGCAGACCAAGCGCGACCTACTCTCGGCCGCACTGGCCGACGCCGGGATGGCGGTGCACCCCAGCCAGGGAACGTACTTCGTCTGCGCCGACGCGCGAGGGCTCGGGTTTAGCGACGCGGCCGCCCTGTGCCGCGAATTGCCCGCACGCGTCGGGGTGGCCGCTGTGCCGGTGAGCGCGTTCTGCGACGATCGGCGACCCTGGGCGCACCTGCTGCGCTTTGCGTTCTGCAAGCGCGACGAGGTGTTGGCCGAAGGGGCGAGACGGTTGCGACGGTTGTGACGGATGGATGAGATGAAGCACGACGGACCCAGCCGTGGCCGACGCCTGCGCGGCGCGCTCACCGCCGCCGAACGCGGTGTCGCAGCAGCCGAGAAGGGTCTGGCCGCGGCCGAGAAGGGGGTCGCGATCGCCGCTGCTGGCGTCGCCAAGGCCGATGGGCGTAAACGGCGGTGGGATGAGCACAAGCGGGCCCGTCGGCAGGAGTTCGTCGACGCAGCTTTGGTGGCGATCCGCCGGGAGGGCCCCACCATCGGGATGGAGGCCATCGCCGGTGAACTCGAGGTCAGCAAGACCGTGCTGTACCGACACTTCGCCGACAAGAGTGACTTGATCGGCGCGGTGCTCACCCGGATCGCCTCGACGGTGCTGCTGCCCGCGCTGATCACCGAACTGCAGGTGGACCGCGCCGACGTCGACCAGGCCCGGGGGGTGATTCGCGCCTACGTCACATCGGTGGCCAGCGAGCCGGAGCTGTACGCGTTCGTGTTCGCGCACAACAACGAGGTAGGCGCAGGCGACGAAGTGGTGGCCACCACCGAGCGGCTGGTCGCCGAGGCGTTGGCATCGCTGATCGGCGACCGATTGCGCGCATTGCGAATGGATTCCGGTGGTGCGCAGGTATGGGCGTACGGCATCGTCGGCATGGTCCAGCTGGCGACGCACTGGTGGGTGGCCAACCAGACGATGTCCGTTGACGCGTTGGTGGACTACCTGACGATGCTGGCCTGGGGCGGGCTGGAGGGGGTGCTGCGGGCGGGTGGCTCGCCGGCGTCGTTTCACGGCGGCGACGAGCGCGAGCCCGGGTCGCGATTGCTGGGTGGAATCGCGGTGGCGGGCAACACTCCGTTGGTGGCTGACGGGGACTGACCGCAGCCCCGTCGCGCCCCGTCGCGCCCCTCGCATCCCTCGCGTTATGTACAGATAACGCGGGTCAGCGACAGCTGCCCACGCGTTATCTGTACATAACGCGAAGCGGGCGGGGGTCAGCGGAGCACGGACGCAATCGCCACCACCCCGACGAACACGATCACCCCGCGCAGTACTCGCGGCGGCAGTCGGCGTCCCACCCTGGCTCCCAGCTGCCCACCCACGGTGGAGCCGAGCGCTATCAGCCCCACCACCGCCCAGTCCGGTTGAGCGAACAGCACGAACGTGGCGGCCGCGACCGCGTTCACCACCGTGGCCAGGACGTTCTTCACCGCGTTCGCGACCTGCAGGTCCTCTAGCAGCAGCAGGCTGAGCAACGCCACGTACACCACACCCTGGGCGGCGCCGAAATACCCGCCGTACACACTGGCCGCGAATAGCCCGCCCGCCAACACCGCCGCCCGGAGGGGGGTCGGCGCGGCTAACGGGTCACGCGCCCGCAACCGAGCAGCCAAGCTCGGCTGCACCAGCACGAGCACTAACGCGACAGCGATCAGGACCACCACGACCGAGGTGAATACCCGCGCCGGCAGCACCAGCAGCAGCACCGCGCCAGCGACCCCACCGGCGGCGCTCCACGGTGCTAGCCGCCGCAGCACCGCGCCAGTGCCGGCCAGCTCGCGGCGGTAGCCCCACGCCCCGCTGACCCCGCCAGGCACCAGGCCCAGAGTGTTGCTGATGTTCGCTACCAGGGGCGGGTAACCCAACGCCAGCAGCGCCGGAAAGGTGATCAGCGAGCCCGACCCGACGACGGTGTTGATCGTGCCCGCGCCGATCCCCGCCAGGGTAATGAGGACCGCGTCCAACCAGGTCACCGCGGCACGGTCAGTTCCCCCGGAAGACCGGTGGACGCCGTTCGGCGCGGGCCGCCCGCCCCTCCGCGAAATCCGCACTCGCGAAGCACGCCCGGAAGTCCGCCGCGTGGCGCTCGGCCGCTGCGCCAGGATCGAGGTCGGACTCGAGAACGTCGTTGAGCACGCGCTTCGAGTAGGCCAGGGTCAGCGGAGCCAGACCGGCGATCTCCCGCGCCCAGTTCAGCGCCACCGACAGCTCCCCGCCCCGGTCCACGAGTGCCGGTAGCTGCTCGGCGCTGAGCTGCTCGCAGGCCAGCACCATCCGCCGGGCAGCACCACCGCCGGCGATCAGCGTCAGCCGGCGCAGCGTCCAGGCATCGACGGCCAGGCCCAGCCGGGCGGTGGGCAGCGCGAACACCGCGCCGGGACCCGCCACCCGCAGATCGGCGGCCAGGGCGAGTTGGGTGCCAGCACCAATGGCCGGTCCATTGATCGCCGCGATCACCGGCACGGGCGCACCGACCAGGGTGCGCAGTAGGTGGTAAAGCGCAGTGAGGAACTCGGTGCTGTGCACTCCGTCGAGGTCCGCGCCCGAGCAGAACGCTGAGCCCGCCCCGGTGAGTACGAGAACCCGGGCCCCGGCGCCGATGCTCGCGGTCACCGCGGCGTCCAACTGCTGGCAGTGCTCGATGTCCAGCGCATTGCGCCGGGGCTGACGGTCGATCTCGATCAGCGTTACCGACCCGTGAGCAGCCGTGGTTATCACGTGCCGCAGGCTAACCGTTCGCCGCCGCACAGCTCGGGCAGGATGCCCGCATGAACGACGACGACCTGTGCTTCACCCCAGCAAGCCAACTCGCCGGCATGCTGCGTCGACGTGAGGTGTCGGCGAGGGAGCTGCTGGAGGCTCATCTGCGTCGCATCGAGCAGGTCAACCCGCTGGTCAACGCCATCGTCACGGTGGACGCCGAGGGGGCGCGGTTGGCCGCCGACGCCGCCGACGCCGCCACCGCGCGCGGCGAGAGCACCGGGCCGCTGCACGGGCTGCCGATGGCGCACAAGGACACCCATCTCACCGCAGGGATGCGCACCACCTGGGGCTCGCCCCTGCATCGCGACTTCGTGCCCTCCCACGACGAGCTGGTGATCTCCCGGCTGCGGGGCGCCGGCGCGATCCGGGTCGGCAAGACCAACGTGCCCGAGTTCGCCGCCGGTTCGCACACGTTCAACACGGTCTTCGGGCCTACCCGCAACCCCTACCGCCTCGACGTCAGCGCCGGCGGGTCCAGCGGCGGGGCGGCGGCGGCCTTGGCGTCGGGGATGATCGCCCTGGCCGAGGGCAGCGACATGGGCGGGTCGCTGCGCAACCCGGCGGCGTTCTGCAACGTGGTGGGTCTGCGGCCCACACCGGGCCGGGTGCCCTCACACCCGGTGCAGCTGGGGTGGTCCACGCTCAGCGTGCAGGGACCGATGGGGCGCACCGTCGCCGATGTGGCGCTGGGCCTGTCGGTACTGGCCGGCCCGGACCCTCGAGTACCCATCTCGTTGACCGAGCCCGGCGCGGGTTTCGCGGCGCCACTGCCCGAGGAGCTCGGTGGCCTGCGGGTGGCCTGGGCGCCGGACCTGGGTAGCCGGATCCCGGTGGACCCGGCAGTCCGGGACGTGCTGGCGTCCGTGCCGGCGACGATGGAACGCCTCGGCGCGCACGTGACGCAGGCATGCCCCGAGCTCGACGCCGCCGACGAGGTGTTCTCGGTGCTGCGGGCGTGGCTGTTCGTGGCCGCCCTCGGCGAGGTGGTCGACCAGCACCCCGAGCAGGTGAAGCAGACGATCCGGTGGAACGTGGCGCAGGGTCGTGAGCTGAGCGGGGCCGACCTCGCCCGGGCCGAGGTGCTGCACACCCGGTTGCACCAGCGCGTGGTGGAGTTCTTCGTCGACTACGACGTGCTGCTGGCCCCGAGCACCCAGGTGGTGGCCTTCGACGTGGACACCGAGTACCCCACCGAGATCGACGGGGCGGCCCAGACCGACTATCTCGGCTGGATGCGATCGTGCTCGATGATCACCGCCGCCGGGGTCCCGGCCCTATCGGTGCCCGCCGGGTTCACCGCCGACGGGTTGCCGGTGGGGCTGCAGGTGATCGCCGCGCCCCGCGCCGACCGGCGGGTTCTGGAGGTCGGGCACGTCTTCGAGCAGGCCACCGGCGTGGGACGGCGGCGCCCACCGCTGCGGTAAATGTCAGCGCCGTTCGCGTGCCGGCGCCGTCGCGCGGTCGTTTTTCTGCCCGATAGCCCGCACCAGCGCGAGCCGCCATCGGGCTGGTGGCCAGGGCCGGGGTCGAACCGGCGACCTTCCGCTTTTCAGGCGGACGCTCGTACCAACTGAGCTACCTGGCCGTGGCTGGCCGACGAGCGGCCGGCGTGGCGACCCTGACGGGACTCGAACCCGCGACCTCCGCCGTGACAGGGCGGCGCGCTAACCAACTGCGCTACAGGGCCATGCTGTGAAACGTCTGCCGACCGAGCACTCGTCCCGGTTGACCTCGTGCTGACGACCAACGTACCGCCGTACCCCCTACGGGATTCGAACCCGCGCTGCCGCCTTGAAAGGGCGGTGTCCTGGGCCGCTAGACGAAGGGGGCGCAACCGGTTGCCCGGCGGACGACCTCCACGGCTGTCCGTTGGGAGCACGCGAAGCATAGGACACCGCCGGCGCCGCGCTCAAACCGGCCGCCGCGCCGCAGGGTTGACGCCGCACCAACCGGGTGTCAGCGTTGCCCAGCACACCGTCGTGACAGCCGTGGAGGCGCTGATGACCGAGCCACCCACCCTGACCGACGAGACCATCTTCACCTGGGGCGCTCCGCCGCTGAAGTTCGGGGCCGGGGCCAGCGACGAGGTGGGCTTCGAGCTCAGCCAGTACGCCGTGAAACGGGTGCTGGTGCTCACCGACCCGGGTGTGCTGGCCAGCGGGGTGCCGCACCGCATCGCCGACTCGCTGACCCGGTACGGGATGACCTACGAGATCTTCGACGGGGTGCACGTCGAGCCCACCGACGACTCCATGAACAAGGCCATCGGCTACGCCACCGAACAGGGCCCGTGGGACGCGTTCGTCGCCGTCGGGGGCGGTTCCACGATCGACACCGCCAAGGCCGTCAACCTGCTGACCAGCTATCCCGGTGAGCTGATGGACTACATCAACGCACCCGTCGGTAAGGCGCAGGTTCCCCCGGGTGCGCTGAAACCGCTGATCGCCGTCCCGACCACCGCCGGCACCGGGTCGGAGTCCACCGCGATGTGCGTGCTCGACGTGCTGTCGCTGCGCGTGAAGACCGGCATCAGCCACTGGCGGCTCCGCCCCACCCTGGCCGTGGTGGACCCGTTACTGACCATGAGCCTGCCCGCAGAGGTCACCGCCGCCTCCGGCATGGACATCGTCTGTCACGCCCTGGAGAGCTACACCGCGCGGGACTACCGCTCCGGGCAGCGCAAGGCGCCCGAGCAGCGGGTCACCTACTGCGGGTCCAACCCGGTCAGTGACCTGTGGTGTGAGAAGGCCATGACCCTGCTGGCGAGCTCGTTTCGCCGCGCCGTCCGCGACGGGGCGCGCGACGTCGAGGCCCGGATGGACATGATGATGGCGGCCACCTTCGCGGGCATGGGCTTCGGCAACGCCGGGGTGCACATCCCGCACGCCAACGGCTACCCCATCGCCGGGCAGGTCAGCGGCTACCACCCCGCCGGTTACCCCTCTGACGAAGCGATGGTCCCGCACGGCCAGGCCGTGTCGTTGACCGCGCCCGCCGCGTTCCGGTTCACCTTCGACGCCGCACCGGCGCGGCACCTGCGGGCCGCGGAACTGCTCAGCCCGCAGACGCACACCGACGAACCCTCCGAGCGGTTGCCGCAGGCGCTGATCGACCTGATGCGCGACATCGGCATGCCCAACGGCATCGCGGCGGTCGGCTTCGGCGAGAACCACATCGACGAGCTGGTGGGGGGCACCATGAAACAGCAGCGCCTGCTCATGACCTGCCCCAAGGACGTCACCGAGGACGTCGTCGCCACCGTGTTCCGGGAGTCCCTCGACAACTGGTGACCCGCTCTCAGCTGGTGGGCTACCCGCCCCCGACGTCTAACCGGGCGCCCATCGGCGCGACCAGCACGGGCAGCGGCCGCTGCTGCCACCCCGAGGCGCGCCACTGGGCCGTCCAGGACGGGCAGGCGAACGCCGGCATCAGCACCTCGAGCAATTCGTCGGTACGAACCCGGAGCGCCTGCGCATCACCGGCGAGGCCCACCGCCAGCCGCTCCCCCGCCAGCCCCGACACCAGCACGTGTGCCGCCGTAACGGGTCGCACACCCGGGCCGAGCAGCCCGGTGATCTCGGCCCGTTGGAAGAGGTGACCGAAGATCCGCTCCCATTCCGGGAACGGGGCGAGCAGGTCGGGGACCGTCAGCCCGTGCTCGGTGGTCAGCCGCAACCCCGCCCGCACCATCTGGTCGGTGGCGCAGTACAGGGTGAGCTCGTCCACCAGGCCCAGCACCACCTGCAGCGCATCACAGTTGCTGTCGGCCCAACGCCGCAGTGCCGGCGCCCACCTCGTGTGCATGGTGTCCACGACCGCCACCGCCACCGACTCCTTGGAGGCGAAGTGGAAGTAGAACGCTCCTTTGGTGACCCCGGACCCGTCGAGGATCGCGCTGAGCGAGGTTGCCGTGTAGCCGTTGCGTTCGAACTCCCTGGCAGCGGCCCGGAGGATGACATCCCTGGTCTGCTGCGCACGCTGGTGCGGCACGGTCACCGAAGCTCCTCGCTGTCCAGCCGTCGTTGCGTACCGACCGTGGCCCCGGGGCAACGGTATCCAAAGATCACCCGAGAACCGGCAGGGTGACGCGGCGCGTCGCCCACCTGGCAGTGGCTGCGTTCCGCGCCCAGGTTGTGCTGCGGCCCCCGGTGCTGTCGAGTAGGCCCATGAGCGACGCAGCGGCAAACCGGTCCTTCGACGTCGTGGTAGTGGGTGGCGGCGCGGTAGGGGAGAACGCCGCGGCGCGGGCCGCCCGCGGCGGTCTCAGCGTGGCCCTGGTGGAGGCGGAACTACTCGGCGGGGAGTGCTCGTACTGGGCGTGCATGCCGTCGAAGGCGCTGATCCGCACGTCGCAGGCGGTGCACGCCGCCCGCGCCATCGGCGGAGTCACCGCGTCCTTCGACCCCGCCGACGTGCTCAGCAGGCGGGATTCGTTCACCTCGCACTGGGACGACTCCGGCCAGGTGGAATGGGCGCAGGGAGCCGGCATCACCGTCATCCGGGGACACGCCACGCTCACCGGTGAACGCACGCTGACGGTGGCAGGCGAGGGCGACCTGGCGGCGACCCACGCGGTGGTGCTCGCCACCGGCAGCGTGCCGAGTGAACCACCGGTGCCGGGGCTGGCGGAGACCCCGCACTGGGGGTCGCGTGCGGCGACGGCGGCAAAGTCGGTGCCCGACAGCCTGATCGTGATGGGTTCTGGGGTGGTGGGCTGCGAGCTGGCCCAGGCCTACGCGCGCCTGGGCGCCACGGTGACGCTGATCTCACACGGTGACGCGGTGCTGGACAAGTTGGAGCCTGCCGCCGGCGAACTGGTCCGCCAAGGTCTGGTCGCGGACGGGATCACCCTGCGGATGCAGGCCAGCGTGCGTGAGGTGCGCCGCGACGACGCCGGGGTGCACGTGAGCCTGGCGGACGGCACCGAGGTGGTGGCCACCGAGTTGCTGGTGGCCACCGGGCGCCGGCCCGCCACCGATGACTTGGGGCTGGACGCGGTGGGCCTGGAACCGGGGTCCGCGCTGGAGGTGGACGACTCCGGCCTGGTGGCCGGGGTGGCCGGGCAGTGGCTCTACGGCTGCGGGGATGTCACCGGGCGTGCACCCCTGACCCATCAGGGCAAGTACGCCGCCCGGGTGGTGGGGGACGTGATCGTGGCCAGGGCCACCGGTGCCGAGCAGCTCACCGGAGCGTGGGGCAAGCACGCCGCCACCGCCGACCACGCTGCGGTACCGCAGGTGGTGTTCACCGACCCCGAGGTGGCCTTCGTCGGCCGCACCGCAGCCCAAGTCGAACAGGCCGGTATCGCCCACGACGTGGTCGCGATCGACCTCGCCGTCGCGGGTTCGGCGCTGCATGCCGACGGCTACACCGGCAAGGCGATCATGGTCGTCGACCGCGCCAGGCAGGTGGTGCTGGGAGTCACCTTCGTGGGGCAGGACGTGGCCGAGCTGGTGCACGCCGGCACGGTGGCCGTTGTCGGGGAGGTGCCGCTGCAGCGGCTGTGGCATGCGGTGCCGGCCTACCCGACGATGAACGAGGTGTGGCTGCGGCTGCTGGAGGCTTACGGGCTGTAGCTCAGCGGACCTGGATGCGGGCGGTGTGCCAGCCGGTGGCCCCGTCGGGAGCCGGGTTGGCGCGTGCCTGCGTCTGCACCACCCCGTCGGCACCGGTGGCGCGGCATTGGACGGTGTGCGAACCCGCGGTGACCCCGGTGACGTCCGCCCGCCACATCCGCCAGCAGTCCCGGCCCCCGTCGACGGCCAGCCGTGCCTGCTGCCACGGGCCGTCGTCGAGGCGGACCTCGACAGCGGTGACGCCGAGGTGAGTGGCCCACGCTGCGCCGGTTACCGTGGTGGTGAACGCCGCGCCCGACGGTGCGGAGGCGACCTTGACGATCTTGGACGCCGTCTTTACCGGGCCGCGATCGGACCAGCCCCGCGGTGTCCAGTAGGCCTGCTTCGCGGCGAACGTGGTGAGTTCGATGTCGGTGATCCACTTGGTCGCGGAGACGAAACCGTACAGCCCGGGGACAACCATCCGCACCGGGAATCCGTGCTCGACCGGCAGCGGCTGGCCGTTCATGTTCACCGCCAACATCGCACCCCGGTCGGGTTCCAGCACGGTGGCGACCGGGGTGCTGGCGGTGAAACCGTCCACGCTGGCGGAGAAGATCTGATCGGCACCCGGTTGCACACCGGCCTCGAGCAGCAGGTCGCGCAGGGACACCCCCACCCAGCTGGCGTTGCCCACCAGGTCGCTGCCCAGTTCGTAGGACACGCAGGTCAGGGTCACCCGCTGCTCGATCAGCGGGCGGGCGATCAGCTGGGCAAAGTTCAGGGTGATCTCGGTGTCCACCATCCCGTGGATGCGCAACGACCAGTCCGCTGCCGAGACCCGTGGCACCGACAACGCGGTGTCGATGCGGTAGAAGCTCGCGTTGGGGGTGGTGAACGGCAACCCGCCGTCGACGACGAAATCGGCACCAGCTGGGACGGCGGGCAGCGGGGTGACCGGCGTCAGGCTGCCCACCGCCGACTGGGACGCCGCGACGTCCACGGTGCCACCGATCGCCGACCCGGCCCAGGCGGTGGCACCGGCACCTGCGGCCACCGCTGCGGAGCTACCCAGGAAGGTGCGCCGGGAGACCGGAGCGGCGGTATCGGGACCCTGGACCCTCGGATCGGGGACGGCCCAGCTGATCCGAGCCCGGTGATGCAACCAGCGCAGCACACCCACCCCGGCAGCCATCGCCGCGAGCGGCGCCAGCAACCCGATCGTGGCGGTGTCCGGGCGGGTGAGCACCGCCAGCACACCCACCGCCCCCAGCGCGAGCACCCCGATCACCCCACGCCGCGGGTCCCGGCGCGCCGCCCGGCCCATTGCGGCGCCCAGGGCGAGCAACACCAAGCCCATCCCCACCAGCAGCACCGTCTTGTCGGCGGTGCCGAAGGTCTGGACCGCGAAGTCTTTGAGCCAGGGTGGGGTGAGGTCGATGAACGAGGTGCCCACGGCGAGGTACGGCGAGGACGGCGGGTCGAGGAACGCGGCCACCAGGTGTCCGGCGCCGAGTGCGGCGGCCACTGCGAGCACCCCGACCAGCGCTGCGGCACGGACCGGCATCGTCTCGTCTACGGCGGCCGAACCGGTGCCCGGCGCTGGCTGGGTCTGAAGGCTCACCTGTCCCAGCTCCCGTCATCGTTCGTTGCCGTGCGACCGCGCGGGCCCGACACGCCCAGTGTCCACTCTTCGATTACCGGGTACCGGGCGGTTCATCCGGTTGACGCTCATGGCCGGCGGACGGTGGCGCCGTAGACCGCCGCCTGGGTGCGCCGCTGCATGCCCAGCTTGGCAAACAGGCCGGACACGTAGTTTTTGACCGTCTTCTCCGACAGGAACAGCCGGTCGCCGATCTCGCGGTTGGTGAGCCCGTCGGCGATCAGGTTCAGCACTTCCCGCTCCCGGTCGGTCAGCGATTCCAGGCGCTCATCGTGCGGCTCCCCCTCACGCAACCGGGCGAGTAACCGCTCGGTGACCGCCGGATCCAGCAGGGACTTGCCCGCCGCGACCTGGCGGATGGAGTCCACCAGCGAGGTGCCGCGGATCTCCTTGAGCAGGTAGCCCGCCGCACCGGCCATCACGGCGGCGAAGATCGCGTCGTTGTCGTCGTAGGAGGTGAGGATGAGGCAGCGGATCTGCGGGTGTGAGGAGCGGATGCTGCGGCACACCTCGATGCCGCTGCCGTCGGGCAGTCGGGCAGCGAGCACTGCGACGTGGGGCTGGGCGGCGGGGATCCGACGCAGCGCCTCCGCTGCGGTGGCGGCTTCGCCCACCACCAGGAATCCCGGCTCCGCCTGCAGCAGGTCGGCTATCCCGCGCCGGACAATTTCGTGATCGTCGAGCAGGAAGACCCGCACCTGCGTCTCGTCGGGGCTCAGCGCAGCGGGATCGTCCATGACAACCGGGTTCCTTCCGTGGGAGTTGCCGAGGACTCGTCGACTCCGCTGTGCGTGAGAGTCAAAGCGCCGCCGTGCCGCTGGGCACGCTGGCTCAAATTGTCCAATCCGCTGCGTCGGGCAGTCTCGCTGAATCCGGCCCCGTTGTCGCTCACCTGCAGGCTGAGTTCCTCAGTCGTGGCGGTGATCTCCACGTCCACCCGGCTGGCCCTGGCGTGCCGCGCCGCGTTGGTCAATCCCTCGCGCAGGACCGCTACCAGGTCCTCCACCACGTGCTCGGGTACCACCGCGTCCAACGGCCCGACGAACCGTACTGCCGGCTCCAAGCCCAGCAGCGGTGCCACGTCACCGACCACCGCGAGCAGCCGGGTGCGCACGGTGCCAGTCTCCGGCCCGAGCGGGCCACGCAAGGCGAAGATCGACGTGCGGATCTGTCGGATGGTCTCGTCGATGTCGGAGACAGCCTGGTCCAGTCGTGCCGCGCGGCCGGGGTCATCCAGGCTGGCGGCGACGCTCTGCGCGGTCAGCCCCACGCCGAACAACCGCTGGATGACGTGGTCATGCAGGTCCCGAGCGATCCGGTCGCGGTCCTCCAAAAGCAGGATGTGCTCTTGGTGGGTACGCGCGTCGGCCAGCTCGAGGGCAAGCGCGGCGTGGTTGGCGAAGGTGGTCGCCATCTCCAGATCGGCCTGGTCGAAGCGGTGCCGCCCGGCGCGCCGGCCCACAGCCAAGGCACCGCGCACCTGGTGACTGGTGCCCAACGGGAGCACCATGACCGGCCCCAGATTGGCGACCTCAGCCAGCCCCGCCGCGTCCTGATTGTTCGTGATGTCCTCCACCAGGACCGGTCGTCCGCTGTCCAACGCAAGGCCAAACAGAGTGTCCTGCACTGGCACCGCCAACCCCGCCAGCTCCGCGGCGCCGTCACCGGCGGCAACGTCCACCATGTAAGACCCATCCGCACCCAAGAGCACGACCATCACCACCTCGGCGTCGGCGACCTGCTGGGCTTTGCGGGCGATCAAGGCCAGCGGGTCCTCCCCCTCGGTCCGCAGCAAGCGTTGACTGACCTCGGTGGAGGCCTGCAACCAGTCTTGGCGCCGGCGGGCTTCCTCGTAGAGCCGCGCGTTCGCGATGGCCACCCCTGCCGTCGCGGCCAACGCCGACACGAGCTCCTCGTCCTCCGCGGTGAACTCCCCGTCGGCGCGCTCAGTCAGATACAGATTGCCGAAGACCTCCTCCCGCACCCGGATGGGTACCCCAAGAAAACTGCTCATCGGAGGGTGCCCCGCCGGGAACCCCACCGATCGAGCGTCCTCGGCGATCGTGCGCAGCCGGATCGGGCGGGGGTCCTCGATCAAAGCACCCAGCATGCCGCGGCCCTCGGGCAGGTGCCCGATACGGGACACCATCTCCTCGGCTATCCCGACGTGCACGAACTGCTCGAGACCGTCAGCCTGGTCGCGCACTCCCAGCGCGCCGTAGCGGGCATGCGCCAGTTCGCAGGCCACCTCCACCGTGCGCCGCAGCAGCAGCGACATCGGCAGGTTGCTGACGATCGCCTGGTTGGCCAACACCAGCCCACGCAACCGGCCTTGGGTCGACTCTTCCTGCTCGCGGGCCCCCCTCGGGGCGTAGTCAAGCTCGGGACCAGGCGACTGCTCCCGAGTGTCACCATCGGCTGGTTCATCGGTAACCATCGGCTCATACCTTATCGGTGAGCCAGACAGATTTGGTGCTGTGGACGTAACTGCAGCACGGCAAGATCATCGCCTCACGCGGCGGCGAGATGGTTCCGCACGAGGTGGTAACCCCTTGCGGCCGACGGCGACCTGAAAGCCAGTCCGGATGACCCCCTCTCGCGGGACGAAGGACTCTGCCAGGCACCTGCGAAGGCGACGAGTGTGGAGCCGTCCTAGCTGGTCACTACCTGCGGAGAGCGGACGCGACGACGATGCACCAGGAGACCCCCCTCGAGGTAAGCCCGTGCGATTGCCGCCCTCGGTTGCTCGAACGCATCGCTCGGAATTCCGGCGGCCACGATCGGAAACCAATTCACCCATCGCTCGCGACAGGACACCCACCATGGTCGAATTGAGCACCACGGTCGACAGAAACCTCGACCGGCAAGGTTTCACCGGGCTCGACCGAGAAGCGAAAGCCCGATATGCGGGGCCGTTGCGCTTCACGCCCACTGTCGGAACCGTTTTGATCCTCGTTGGACTGATTCGGCAATCACCCAGCTGGCTTGCGGCTATGGCGCTCATCGCCTTGAGCGGTGCGGCATTCCCCAAAGGCATGATAATCGATCAAGTCTACAACCTGGCTGTTCGGCATCTGGTTCATGCTCCACCGCTGCCTGCGACGCCCCAGCCGCGGCGCTTTTCCTACCTACTGTCCACCGCCGCCTTGGCCGGTTCTGCCCTATCGTTCGCGGTGGGGCATCCGGTCCTTGGATTTGTACTGGGCGCTGCGGTCGCCACCGGAGGTGCCATTCTCGCAACCACCCTCTGGTGTTTGGGTTCCTGGATCTTCACCGCCCTCACCCGACGCCTGTCAGGAGTTCTCTCGTGAATGGCGAATCATCCGAAGGCACACACCCTGAAGATTCCCCTGGCCACATCGTCGTTGGAGTTGACGGATCCGCACCTTCTGGCCAAGCGCTGCTCTGGGCTCGATTCCTCGCCCACATCACGGACACCACGATCGACGCTGTGACGGTCTGGCCCCCACGCGCCTCCTACGGCCTCAGCGGGGACCTCAACCCGCACAAGGTTGTCACCGACACCCTTGATCGGGTGTTCGGCGAACAGCGGCCGCCAGGGCTGCGCATCGTCGTGCGCGAAGGCACCGCGGCGAAGGTACTGCTCGAGGTGAGCACCCACTCCCGGATGCTCGTTGTGGGCAGCCGAGGTCGCGGCGGCATTGCTGGCCTGCTGCTTGGGTCGGTGAGCGCCGCCTGCGTCGAGCAAGCCACCTGCCCCGTCCTGGTCGTTCACGGCACCACGCCCCGCCGCCGCTCGCCTGAAGCGAAGTTTGGCGCGAGGGACGTCCGCTGCGATGGCGGGGCCGGATGGCCCTACTCGACCGCGAGGCCAGTCGGCAACCCGATTTCCGCTGCTCGGCTCCGGACGGTCGTCGTGCTGCTCGTCGTGCTGCTCGGCGTATGGCCCGCCTCGTCGGCGCAGGCAAACGGCACCGCGACGACCGAGGCACGGCTCTACGTCTTGCAGTCCGTCGCCCTGATCGCGAACGACGCGAGCGTAGCGGTGGTCGCCGAACGAATCACGGACGCACTGAACGCCCCGGACACCGCGGGTACTGACCTGGCCAAGGTCAAGCAAGCGCTGGCCATCGTCGAGGGCAGCGCCCCGGGGGCTGCCGGGGCCACTGACCGTAACCAGGCTCGGGGGATCCTGGCGAGTGCCGTCGATGTGCGCGCGGCAACCGGCTACGGGACGCTCCCGCCACCGGGCGAGCTGGGTCAGGACACCGCCCCCTACGCCACCGGCGCCGGGACCGGCACCGCCGTCGTGCTCGACGGGTTCCGGCCGGCGAGGGGGGTCAGCGACCGGGGTGATCTGGTGTTGCTCGTCCTCTCCGGGCTCGCCATCGCCCTCGGTGTGTACCTGTCGCTGCGGTGGCGCCCACCTGACACCCTCCGGGAACTCCGCCGTCGATCATCCGCCGTGAAGGACTTCTGATGAGCAGCTCGACGATCACGCCCGCTGACCCGACCCCGGTGCAGCCCGCCCCGCCGAAGCGGGCGAGCCTGCCGCGCCGGGCGCTCGACGCCGTCGACGAGCGCATGGGCATTCGGGCCCTGCAGTATCCGGTGCCCGAACACGCGACAACCTGGCGTGGAGCCTGGGCGCGCTCACTGCGACCGCCTTCTTCACCCTGCTGGTTACCGGGATCTACATCGCCCAGTGGTACAACCCCATGCCCGAGGTCGCGAACCAGTCGGTGCGCGACCTCGTCACCCAGGTGTGGTTGGGGTCCTTCATGCGTGGGCTGCACTTCTGGTCGGCGCAAGCGATGGTCGTCCTGGCACTACTACACATGCTGCGAGTCTTCGTGCACGCCTCCTACAAGCGCCCGAGGGAGGGCAACTGGGTGGTGGGAGCGGCCATGCTGCTACTCACCTTCATCGCGATCTTCACCGGCAGCGTCCTGAAGTGGGACCAAGAGGGCTTTGAGGCCCTGTCGCACAACCTTGACGTCGCCGGGGTCCTCGGCGGGCTGGGTGTGTGGTTCTCACCCGATCTTGCCTCTCGGGTGCCGCTGCTTCTGCGGCTGTACACCGCCCACGCCGTGATCATCCCCGGGCTGATCCTGGTGTTGTTCTTCTTGCACGCGCTGCTGGTCAAGCGGCACAAGATCTCCGCGCACCCGAACATCACCCACCCTGAGGTCGAGGAGCCCGCGCCCTTCACCGACCACCTCAAGCGGGCGGGCGCCTTCGGGCTGGTGATGCTCGGCGGCTTGTCCATCCTGGCGGTCCTGCTGCCCCCGCTCATCGGTCCGACACCGGTGGAGGGCATCGAGATCACCCGACCAATGTGGATGTTCTGGTGGTTCTTCCCGTTCGAGCGGTGGTTCGGGGTCGCTTCGGTCGGCGCTTCGATCGCCGTGGTCTTCCTGCTGATCTTTCTCGTCCCGTTCCTCGACCGCAGCTCCGCAAGGCGCTGGCAGGACCGCAAAGTCGTGATCGGCATCGCGCTCGTGCTGTTCGCTGTCATCCTCGCCATCAGCATCAACGTGTGGATCTACAACGGGAAAGGCCACTGATGAACGTCCGGCGTGCACAACGGTGGTTCTGGGCACTGGTGGTCATCGCGATCCTCGCCATGAGCGTGTTGTATCAGGCCGTCCGCGCCGATCCGGGTGCGCGAGCCGGGTCGTTCGTGCTGGTCAGCGGTGTGCTGCTGGCAGCCGCCATACTGCAGGCCTCGCGGATCCTGCTCGCCCTGGCGGGGCCGGTGCGTGTGCGACCGTGGCGAAGGGCTGCGGGTCGGCGTTCACGGAGCGAAGGGGTGTTCCCGGCAGGTGGATAACCAGTTCCACAACTGCGGCAAGGACGTGCCCGCATCGTGAAGCATCACCGCTAGGCCAATAACGGCGAGTCCGGCTACCAGGTCGACGAGCCCCGTCACTCCCATAACGGCTGGCAGTAGCGAGCTGCATCATCAGGAGGAGCCCGGCGGGACGCTGTTAGTGGAATTCAGGTCCGCGGGCTCTGGTCGGCGGCGTAGGCGGCGAACACTTCTGCAGAGTGCTGCCCGGTGCTGAGAAAGTTGTCCTTCAAGGTGGCCGCCAGCTGCTCCAGGGCCAGGGACAGTTGGTCGGCGCTTAAGCGCACCGCCGCATCCCGGGAGTCCTGGGCGGTGTCACGCAGGTGCAGCGCGTAGGGCAGCTGCCAGGCCAGGGAAAGGTCCGGGTCCGGCTCCTGGAAGTAGTACGTCTCGGTGTGCTGGGCGAAATCCACCCGCACCTTCCCGATCTCGGCGGCGAGGGTGTCCAGCACCCGGGAGGCCGTGACACCGTCCACCGCCCTGATCGCCTCGGCGTAGCCAGTCTCGGCGAGCCATTTCAGCTGCAGCGCCAGCGTCCGGCGCCGCGACAACGGCGGGTAGAGCTGGGTGAACCAGGTCAGCGCAGCGGTTACCAGCGCGAACCCGATCAGCGCCTCGGCCGGGGAGGCCAGCCGGATCCACAGGTCAGTGGGCACCACGTCCCCGAAGCCCAGCGTCGCCAGGGTCACGAACGAGACGTACAGGGCCTCGGCGACTTTAGGGTAGGTAGCCGGGTTGATCCCGGAGGAGTACAAAAACCCGCCCGGCACGTGGGGGAAGTAGATCAGCGCCCACCCCACCCCCTCCAGGGCCACCCACAGCAGGATCACCGCCACCATCGCCGCCGGCCCCACCGCCAAACCCAGGCGGTGGCCGGTCGCTTTCGAGACCCGCCACGCCCCCGAGAGCACCAAGCTGCTCAGCTGCCCCTTCCCGCTGGGGTGGAACAAGGTGTGGAACATGTCCAACAGTCCGACCGCGATCACCGCGATCCCCACCAGGGTCAGGAATATGCCCATCAGCGACCTCTCTCGTTCCCGGTTGTCCGTCAGTCGTGCCGTCACGGCCCGACGGCAGGCGACAGGGCCGACCGGCGGGTCCCTCAGGCGTCACGCAAGGTGTAACCGGCCCGCTCCACGGCGTCCCGCACGTCCAGCGGGGAAACGGGGGCGCCGGTCACTGTGACCGCGGAGGCACCACCAGGGACCAGCTCGACGCGCACCTCTTTCACCCCCTCCAAGGCGGACAGCGCCTCGGTGATCCTTGCGGCGCAGTGGCCGCAGGTCATTCCCGTCACCGAGTACATCTCCGACACCGCCGCAGGCCGGACAGCGGAGGCTGTGGTCACGCGGGCTGCATCCGGGGCGGGGGTGCAACAGGCGCAGCCGGTGGAGACCATCGGCAACGGGGCACGGGTGGGAGTGGTCATCGGGAGCTCCTTCGAACGGATCCGGTGGTGCGCGGGGGACGGCTGTCCCCACCACCACTTATATACCCCTATGGGGTATATAAGCAAGTCCACCTCCTACGTCAAGCCGGCGATCGTCGGGAACCCCAAACCTGCGGTGGCCACCTCTACCAAGGTCGACCTGCACGACACCACCCGCGCGGTCCGCGAGCAGACCGGTCACATGTGCCTGGAGTTTCGGTGGCGGGCGTGCAAAGCACCCTGCGGTCGAGTTGTGCGGTACCTGTGCGTACGCGCGGGACCGTTGCACAGCATCTCCGCGCACCCGAACATCACGCATCCTGAGGACGCCCGCTCGTCGGGCCCACACCCGTGGAGGGCATCGAGATCACCCGGCCGATGTGGATGTTCTGGTGGTTCTTCCCGTTCGAACGGTTGTTCGGGGTGGCTTCGGTCGGTGCTGCGATCGCCGTGGTCTTCCTGCTAATTTTTCCTGGTCCCGTTCCTCGACCGGAGTTCGGCCCGGCGCTGGCAGGACTGCAAGGTCGTCCTTGGCACCGCGCTCGTGCTGTTCGGTGTCATCCTCGCCATGAGCGTGTTGTACCAGGCCGTCCGCGCCGATCCGGGTGCGCAAGCCGGGTTGTTCGTGCTGTTCAGCAGGCGATCACGGAGCGAAGGGGTGTTCCCGGCAGCTGGATAACCAGTTCCACAACTGCGGCAAGGACGTGCCCGCGTCGTGGACCACCACCGCGCGGCGCGCGACCGGGTCCACCTGAGCACTGAGTACGCCTGGTCGGTTGCACAAGAAACCCTCCGCAACGTCCTGGTCGCCCGCCCAGGCGACCCCACGCAGGTCCAGTTCCACGCGGCAGGTGCCCCCCGAAGCACTGGTGGTCATCTCGAGCTGACGTGCGGGTGAGGGTCGGCAGCATTCTTCGGCGGTGCGACCAGGTCCCTGTCCGCACCAGGACCTGTCGTCCCACCGTGGCCGCCGCCGTGTCCGCCGTGTCCACCCAGGTGCATGCTCACCATAAAGCCGAAGAATGCCATCAGCAGCACCGTTGTGGTGGGCACGCCAGCGATGAGCAGGCCGCCTCCGGCCACGACCGCCGCGAGGTACAGGCCAATCCGATTGCGGGACATCATGTTCTCCTTCATGTGCCGGTGCGTTTTGTCATGTCGGTGCGCTTTGTCATGTCATTGTCTCAACGTCGACAACCCATCCACAGGCCCGAAGGTCCTCGATCCCGCATGCCCTTCGCACCGCTCGTCCTCACAGTTGCCCGGGCAGCGACCACTCGCGGGTCTGCCCGCCACTGAGCCGAGAGCGATCGCCCGCCACGTCGACGGTGACCTCGCCAGCCGTCGCGCAGGGCAGCGCGGTCAGGCGCAGGCGCCGATAATCGAGAAGCACATCGATGCGCTGGCCACGGTAGGAGACTTGGAACCGCACGTCGTGGACCTCGTCGGGCAGTGCCGGGGTGAACATCAGGGCGTCAGTACGGATCTGCAGGCCAGCGAACGCCCGGCTGACGATGTCGATAGTGCCCGCCATGGCTCCGAGGTGGATGCCCTCCTTAGTGGTGCCGCCCTGGGTGTCGTCCAGGTCGGCGGCCAGAGCATCTTGGAACACACTCCAGGCCTGCGCTGGGCGCAGGCTCGCCAGCACCGAGGCATGCACGACGCGGCTGAGGGTGGACCCGTGGGCGGTGCGGGCCAGGTAGTAGTCGAGGGTGTTGACCAGCAGCTCGGCCGCGCCTGGGTAGCCGAGTGCGTCCAGTACCCCGAGCAAGGCGTCGGGTCCCAGCACGTAGATCAGCATCAACACGTCGGCCTGTTTGGACAGCCGGTACCGGTTCGTGGTGTCACCCTCGGCTTCCAGGATGAGGTCCAGCCGGCCGATGTTGCCGTACGTGGCCCGGTAATGGTCCCAGTCCAGCTCGCAGAGTTGGTCGTAACCGTCGAACTGGCTGATCACGCTATCGTGGAACGATACTGCCAGCCGGCGACTCAGGTGCGCCCACCCCACCGGCTCCTGCGGTTGCACTGCGAGCCGCGCAACCAGCTCGTCACGTTCGTGACCGGACAGCACGGTGAGGGCGTCCGCGGCACGCCCACACACCCAGGCGGCGAGCACGTTGGTGTAAGCGTTGTCACGCAACCCTTCGCCAGGAGCGGCGGGATATCCGTCGTGGTACTCATCGGGTCCCATCACCCCAGCGAGATGGAAGCGGTCCGAGGCCGCGTCGTAGGTCGCCAGGTCAGCGAACAGCCTGGCCACCTCGATGATGAGCTCAGCGCCGCGTTCGGTGAGCCAGGTCAGGTCGGCGGTGGCCTGGTAGTACTGCCAGGCGTCGTAGGCCACGGCCAGGCCGACGTGGCGTTGGCGGCGGGAGTTGTCCGCGATCCAGCGGTCAGACCGCGGGTTGAACAGCTGGGCCGGAGTCTCTTCCCGCCCGTCGCTACCGCTCTGCCACGGGAACAGCGCACCGGCCAGACCGATGGCGCGCGCGGCTGCGCGGGCGGCGTCTACCCGGCGCCAGCGGTAGTCCAGTAGTGCGCGCGACACAGCGGGCAGACGGGTACTGAACATCGGCAGCACGAACAACTCATCCCAGAACACGTGCCCCCGGTAACCCTCGCCGTGCAGTCCACGCGCCGCCACCCCGGCATCGAGGGTGGCGGTGTGCGCAGACACCGCCTGCAACACGTGGAACACGTGCAAGTTCAACACCAGCTGACTCTGCCGGTCGGCACTGTCCAAGCCGATCCCGAACCTCTCCCACAGCCGCGCCCAGGCGCCCTGGTGGCCGGGCAGCAGGCCGACCAACCCCGCCGGGGCGCGGGCCAACTGGTCCAGCGCGCCGAGTCCGGCGGAGGCGATCGCCGGATCACGCGAGGTCACCACCGCGATGGTCTTGTCGACGACCACGCGATGACCCTGACGCAGGTCGATGTCGAAGCGGTGGGCGTACCAGCCGTGCGCCCCGGACTCCACGGTCCGGTCTGCGTGCAGTTCGGCACCGGTAATCGACGTCCTGGCTGCGGTTGCGATCTGGATGCGGCTTTGGGTGGTCTCGGCGATCACCAGCAGGGTGTCCGCCCCGACCTGCTCGGCGGTGACGGCAGTCAGGTGCTGGCTCGCCAGACCGCGGTACTCGGCGACGTTCGCGTTGGTGACCCCGGCGTCGATGCCGGATCGCACCGTCACTGGTCCGGCCCAGCCTTCGGCAACCAGAGTCGTCTCCAAAGCCGCCAGATGCGGGCGATCCATCGAAGCCAGCCTTCTCTGCGTGACACGCAGGCGACGCCCGGCGGGGTCGATCAGCAGGACGTGGCGGGTAAGGACCCCGGAACGCAGGTCCAGCTCACGCCGCTCGTGGGCAAGGACGAGCCCACCGGAGGACCACCACGGCCCGTCACCCATCCGCAGGTCCAGCACCAACCAGTTCGGGGCGTTGACCAGGTGTTCATCCTCGACGTGTCGACCCTGCACGGTGCTGGTCAGCCGGTTGTACACCCCGGCCAGGTAGGTACCCGGGTAGTGCACACCGTCGGCGGCAGTTTCGGGTGCGGCGCCACGAGTACCGAGGTATCCGTTGCCCACCACGGTCAGCGCTTCCCGGTGCCCTTCGTGGGCGGCGTCGGCACCGGTGTAGACCAGCAGCCACGGGTCGGCGCGGAGCACCCCCAGGTCGAGCTCGGCGACGTCGGTGACCACCAGGTCTGCCCCCGCGTCTTGCAGGGCGCCGCGATGACCGGACCGGTCGATACCGACCACCAGGCCGAAGCCACCACGCCGACCGGCTTGCACGCCGGACACCGCGTCCTCCACCACCGCCGCCCGCTCGGGTGCCACACCGAGTTGACGGGCCGCTTCGAGGAACATGGCCGGGTCCGGTTTGCCTGCCAACCCCAGATCGCCCGCGACCGATCCGTCCACCACCACGTCGAACATCTCGGCCAAATCGGCAGCTACCAGTAACGATTTGGCGTTGCGGCTCGCGGTGACCAGGCCGATAGCGACACCCGCCGCGTGGAGCCGGTGCAGCATCGCGACGGTCCCGTCGAAGACGCGGACGCCCCGCTCGGCCAGCAGGTCGAGGTAGAGGTCATTCTTTCGCCGCGCCAGGCCGTGCACGGTCCACGCCTGCGCGGAATCCGCCGGGGAACCGGTGGGCACCTCAATGCCCCGGGAGGCCAAGAAGGTCGTGACCCCGTCTTCGCGGGCCCGCCCATCGACATACCGCCGGTAATCGGCGTCGGCGTCGAAGCGGGCCTGCGCTGTGGTCGCCCCGGTTCGGGTGTCGGTCAGGACGTCATCGAACAACCGCTGCCAGGCGGCGGCGTGCACCCTCGCGGTGTCGGTCACCACCCCATCCATGTCGAACACCACCGCGTCGTAGGGCGGCGCCGCCCCCGTCGGGACCACCGCCATCGCATCAGCGCTGCCCCCGCGATCACTCACCGGCATCACCATGAGTTCCCTTCCCGTTCCTCGCCCTGAGCCTTGCTGCCCGCTGCCCGCACGGGTAGGGACCTGCGGCGTCCTCCGACAGGACGAAAGTCTCTGTCGACCGTTCGCCGCGGACGAGCACGCTCAAGCTGACCGGTCAGACCGGTTGCTGCACTGAGTCGACGAAGGAGACGGTGATGATGTTCTGGTACGGCAACGACATCAACGGCTGGGGTTACGCCCTGATGATTATCAGCATGGTGGCATTCTGGGGCCTCGTGATCTACGGGGTCACGATGTTCCTGCGATCGACCGGGCGGGATCAATCCGATGGCATGGCATCCGCCGCCCGCACGCCCCAGCAGTTGCTCGCCGAGCGGTTCGCTCGTGGCGAGATCGATGAAGCCGAGTTCACCAGCCGCCTCGCGGCCCTACACGAGCACGTCACCGTGCGGTCTTGACCCGTGCCGTGAACCCGCGCCTGACCATCCGGCAGGTTCGGCGCGCAACCCAGATCGCTACCATCCTCTGGGCTAGTGGTTTTCGCTGGTTGGTGGCGGCACTTGGGCTGTCCATCTGCGTCGACCTGCGGTGTCGGCTGCTCTGCTCGACGCGGCTTCGCCAGTGCCACCACCACGTCGAGATGGGTGTGCCGCTACCCGAGCGGATGCGTCGGGTACTGGAGGTGCTGGGCCCCACCTTCGTCAAACTCGGGCAGATCGTCGCGATGCGTCCGGACTACGTCCCCGCCGGGTACGCACTGGCGCTCCGGGTGCTGCAGGACGACGTCAAGCCCTTCGGATCGGCAGCGGCGCGGCGAGTGGTCGAAGCCGAACTCGGTCCGATCGAGGAGGTGTTTGCCGAGTTCAATGCCGAACCGTTCGCGGCCGCGTCGTTGGCGCAGGTTCACCGGGCCACGCTCCCGGATGGTCGGCAGGTGGCCGTCAAGGTTCAGCGTCCCGGTGCGCAGGAGCAGATGCGCGACGACCTCGACCTGCTGGCGTTCCTCGCGCGGCGCCTGGAGCGTCGTTCGCCACAGGCGCTGGGATTTCGTCCTACCGCGATGGTCGCCGAATTAAAGGACACCACCACGCGCGAACTGGACTTCCGCGAAGAAGCCAAGACCTGCACCCGGGTCGGCAAATTCTTCGCCGACCGCGACGACATCGTCATTCCGTGGGTGGATCAGGATCGGACCACCGCTCGCGTCCTCACCATGCAGTTCGTCGACGGCGTCTCGCCTGCTCCCGGCGACGTGTTGCGCGCGCAGGGCTTCGACGTCGACCAGCTGGTGACGTCGGGGGCACGGGCGATGCTCGATCAGCTCTTCACCCTTGGCCTCTTCCACGCTGACCCGCACCCGGGCAACCTCCTGATGCTCCCTGGAAATCGGGTAGCGTTCCTGGACTTCGGCATGTTCGGGACGCTGACCGCACGCAGTCGCCGGCGGTTGGCGATCATGATGTGGGCGCTCGTCGACGAGGACTTCGACGCCGTCGCAGCTCAGCTCATCGGGTTCGCGAAACTCGGGCCCGACGCCGACCCGGACTCCTTCCGGGACGCCCTCGACGACGTCGTCCAGGACTGGTACCACGGTGAGCGGGATGCGTCGGTGACGCAGCTGCTGATGCGCGAGCTGGGGCTCGGAGCGCAGTTCGGCATCGTCTTTCCGCGCGATCTCATCCTGGTGGCGCGTGCCCTCATCGGTCTCGACGCCACCGCTCACCTGATGATTCCGGACCGATCGTTCAACCAGCTGCTCGAACCGCTGGTCGCAGACATCCGCCGCGCTGTGCTACCGAACGGTTCCCAGCTCAAAGCTGTTGTTGCACGGCAGAAGTTTGGGTATCTGCAGCTGGCGCTGGATCTGCCCGACCTGCTACCCGACCTGGCGCGACGAGTGCAGCACAGCTCGGCCGCGGTGCGCGAGCGGCCACCGGTACCCAGCCGCACCAAGCAGGGTCCGGTCTGGCTGCTGCTCGCCGTCACCGCCGGTGCCGCCGCCGGACGTCAGACGGCCCGACGGGCACTGCGTCGCGGACCTGGCGGCGGACGCCGCTGACTACCGGGTCCGCAACGTGTAGATGCCCCGGACCGGCGCTGAGCACCCCGTGCTGGGTGAGGGCCACCCGCATGCTGATCAGGACCAGGACTATTCCGGCCGCCGTCCACACGTCCGGCCAACGTGGTCGCAGCGGTGGCGACCAGGCCGAGGAAGGCCAGCACGAGTACAAAGCGCAGAGTCCAGTCGATCCGCGGGGCACCCTCCACGGCGGCAGCGACCCCGGCCAGCACCAACCCGCCGAACAGCAGATGCCCGGCGCTGAGCACGACGACGTCAACACCGCCCATCCGGCGGACCAGCAACGTGCCTGCCGTGACGGCCGCCGCCGCCGCCAGCAGCGACAACCACGCACCCCGACCGCCGCCTCCGGGGACCGCCACCACGAGCAGCCCGCCAAACCCCACCGCGAGCGCGGCACCAGCTCGTGCGGACACCCGCTCGCCGAACAACCACCAGCCGGGCAGCAGCACAAGCAACGGCTGCGCGTTGGCCAGCACCGCAGCGGTGCCGGTCGCCAAGCCGGCGATGCCGGCGACCACCGCCAACGCGGTCCCGCCGACCAGCGCTCGGAGTGCGGCGAACCACAGCAACGGCGCGTCCCGCAACCCCCACTGGATACCCACGAAGCAGACCCCCAGTGCCGCGGTGATCCACAGCATTCGCAGCGGTGCCGGCCGGTGGGTCAGCGGCGCCGGGGGCGCGGCGATCGTCAGGGTCGCACCGACCCGGCGGGTACCGCGCCGGACTCCTCGCGTCGCGGCGACGGCGGCGTCGCGACCATCTGCTCAGGCAGCCGCAGACGTTTGAGGGTCAGCGCGTTGACAGCGACGATGAGACTGGACCCGGCCATCGTGACCGCCGCAATCTCCGGGCGCAGCACCAGCCCGAAAGCCGGTTCGAAGACCCCGGCGGCGATGGGCAGTGCGACGGAGTTGTACCCGATCGCCCAGCCCAGGTTCTGCTTCATCTTGCGCACCGTCCCACGCCCGATCCGCAGCGCCACGGCGACGTCGAGGGGGTCCGAGCGCATCAGGACGACGTCCGCGGTCTCCACCGCGACGTCGGTGCCGGCACCGATCGCGATCCCGAGGTCGGCCTGGGCCAATGCCGGCGCATCGTTGACCCCGTCGCCCACCATCGCCACCCGCCGCCCGGACGCCATCAGCTCGGTGATCTTTGCCGCCTTGTCCCCGGGCAGCACGTCCGCGATCACCGTGGTGACGCCCAACTGGGCGCCTATGCGCTGGGCGGTCGCGGCGTTGTCACCGGTGAGCATGACCACCTCGACCCCGAGCCCGGTCAGCTCCGCCACGGCGGCGGCGGAGGTGGGTCGCGCGGCGTCGGCGATGCCGATCACCGCGACAGCGCGGCCGTCGACGGAGGCAAGCACGGCGGTTCGGCCACCGGCGGCGAGCTCCTGTTGCCGCTGTCCGAGTTCGCCCAGGTCGACGCCTTCGGCGGTCATCAGCCGGGTGTTGCCCACCGCGACCCGGCGTCCCTGCACGGTCGCGACCGCACCCTGGCCCGGCACGCTGACGAAGTCCGAGGTGGCGACCCGCTCGGCGTCCGCGGCCTCGGCGTGCTGGACCACGGCCTGCGCCAAGGGATGCTCGGACTCCCGTTCGACCGCGGCGATCAGGGCCAGCGCGTCGTTCTCGGGCATGCCATCGACGATCAGATCGGTAACTTCCGGTGCGCCCAAGGTCAAGGTGCCGGTCTTGTCCATCACCACGACATCGATCTTCTTGGCGGTCTCGATGGCGGTGGCGTTCTTGAACAGCACCCCGCGACCGGCACCGAGTCCGGTACCCACCATGATCGCCGTCGGGGTGGCCAGGCCCAGGGCGTCCGGGCAGGTCACCACCACCACGGTGATCGCGAACAGCAGGGCCTCGGCGACGGACCGCCCGGCCAGCAGCCAGACGACGAATGTGCCGACGCCACCGAGGAGCGCCACGAAGACCAGCCAGTAGGCGGCGCGGTCGGCGAGGCGCTGCCCCGGTGCCTTGGAGTTCTGCGCCTCCTGCACCAGCTTGACGATCTGCGCCAGGGCGGTATCCGCCCCAACCTTCGTGGCCCGCACCCGCAGGGTGCCGGTGGTGTTGATGGTGGCCCCGACCACGGTGTCGCCAGGGGACTTGTGCACCGGCAGGCTTTCACCGGTCACGGTGGACTCGTCGAGGTCGCTCTCCCCCTCCGTGACGACGCCGTCGGTGGCGACCTTGGAGCCCGGGCGGATGAGCAGCAGGTCCCCGACCACCACCTGATCGGTCGGGATCTCCACCGGCTCACCCTCGCGGAGCACCACAGCGACCGGGGGCGAGAGCTTCAGCAGCGCGCGAACCGCCTCGTTGGCCCCGCCGCGCGCCCGCATCTCGAAGTAGTGCCCGAGCAGGACGAATGCGGTGAGGATCGTGGCGGCCTCGTAGAACACGTCGCCACCGCCGGTGAGGGTGACCCCCACCGAGTACACCCAGCCCGCGCCGACCGCGACCGCCACCAACACCATCATGTCCAGCGTCCGGGCACGCAGCGCCCGTGCGGCTCCGGCGAAGAACACCCACGCCGAGTAGAAGACCACCGGCAGGCTCAAGATCAGCTGGAACACGTCGTCGCGCAACCCGAACGGTGCAGCGACGGTGAAACCGAGCACGTCTCGCCCGATGCGCGACCACAAGGTGATGATCACCCCGAGCACCACCGCGACCAGGAAGCGGTTGCGCATGTCGCGGATCATGCCGGCCATCGACATCTCGCCGTGCCCACCGTGACCCATCACCTCTGCGGGGCTGCCCATCCGATCCGGGGATCCGCCAGGGGCTGAATGTGCGTCGTGGCCGGAATGGCCCTGGTGGCCTTGGGGGGCTTGGTGGCCCTCCTGGCCCTCATGGAGGGCGTCGGAGCTGGCCGGGTGGGCGGCGTGAGCCGCCTTCGGGGGGCACAGGTGATCCGGCACCGACTCACCCCGGCAGTGGTAGCCGCACTGCCTGACCCACTTGGCCAGATCCTGCACCGACGTGCGGTGCGGGTCGTAGCTGACAGTGGCTGTCTGCGCCACGGCGTTCGCACTCACCCCCAGCACACCCGGCTGTCGCTGCAGCACCGCTTCCACCGCCTTCGACTCGGTGGCCCAGTGCAGCCCGTCCAGCTCCAACACCACGGTCCGCTCCGGACCCGCAACCTGCGTCGACACAACCACTCCTTCACCGCTGGCAAACCAGAGCCCAAGCGTCCCCCCAGACCGGCGCCCGGGGTAGCGACGAACGTCCCGCTCTCCTCGGGTCGATGGGTGTCGGCTTCGGCCTCATCGCAACCCTGGTCGCCCTCGTCGGGCTGTGGGCGCTGCGCGGCGGGCGCACCCCTGAATCGCCCTGGTTGTGGCGGGTGCTCACCGCGTCGCTGGTGCTGCCGTTCCTGGCCAACTCCTTCGGCTGGATCTTCACCGAACTCGGTCGCCAACCCTGGTCGGTGTTCGGGCTGCTCACCACCGACGCGAGCGTGAGCCCCAGCGTCAGCCTCGCCGAGGCCCTCATCTCACTGGTGTCGTTCACCCTGCTCTACGGGGTGCTGGCCGTGGTCGACCTGAAGCTGATGATCCGCTATGCCAAGGCCGGCCCGCCGACCGAGGCGCAGGCGCTGGCCGGGCTGGAGCCCCCTGCTCCACCAGACGGCCCTGCGCCCCCCGACGACCCCGGCCCGACCGCTACCCCCGCGACGGACGAGCGCCCGCTCGTCTTCGCCTACTGAGAGCGGGCACCTCGTCATGGGTCTCGTCGATGTCTGGTTCCTGCTCATCGCCGTGCTCTGGATCGGGTATTTCGTCCTAGAGGGATTCGACTTCGGCGTCGGCATCCTGTTGCCGGTGCTGGGGCGGACCGAGCGGGAGCGCCGGGTGCTCATCAACACCATCGGCCCGGTGTGGGACGGCAACGAGGTGTGGGTCATCGTGGCCGGCGCCGCCATCTTCGCCGCGTTCCCCGAGTGGTACGCGACCCTGTTCAGCGGCTTCTACCTGCCCCTGCTGGCGATCCTGCTGGCCCTCATCGTCCGCGGGGTGGCCTTCGAGTACCGCGGAAAGCACGACCCGGCCACCGACGGGGTGGCATGGCGGCGCGGGTGGGACACCTGCATCGTCGTGGGCTCGGCATTGCCGGCCTTCCTGTGGGGCGTGGCCTTCGCGAACATCGTCCGCGGGGTGCACCTGGGTGAGGGCTTCGAGTACACCGGCAACCTCCTCGACCTGCTCAACCCGTATGCCCTGCTCGGCGGGCTCGCCACGCTGGGTCTGTTCACCCTGCACGGCGCGATGTTCCTGGCGCTGAAGACCTCCGGGGACGTGCGCCAGCAGGCCCGCGCCGTCGCCGGCAAGCTCGGGATTCCGGTTGTCGGGGTGGCCGCCGCTTTCGTGGTGTGGACTCAGGCCACCCGCGGCACCGGGTTGACCATGCTGACGCTCACCCTCGCAGCGCTGGCCCTCGTGAGCGCCGTGGTGCTGGTGGCCCGCGAGCGGGAGGGCTGGGCATTCGCCGCGACGGCGTTCACCATCCTCGCGTTGGTCGCAAGCCTGTTCCTCACCCTGTACCCGGACGTCATGCCGGCGCTGGATCCCCGGTTCTCGCTCACCGTGGATAACGCCTCCTCCTCGCGTTACACCTTGGTCGTGATGACTTGGGTGGCGTTGGTGATGACACCGTTCGTCGTCGCCTACCAGGCCTGGACGTACTGGGTGTTCCGCAGGCGGATCGGCACCCAGCACATCCCCGGCGTCCCGGCCCCCGCCCCCCGGTGAAACCGCTGGACCCGAGGCTGCTGCAGAACGCCCAGGCGGTGCGCGGGCTGCTCACTGGCTCGGTCGTCCTCGGTGCGCTCGCCGCCGCGGCCACCATCGCCCAGGCCGTCCTGCTCGCCGAGGTACTCGTGCGCGCCGTCCTGGAGGGGGCCACGCTGACCGAACTCACCCTACTGCTCGCGCTGCGGGCCGCAGTCGTCCTGGCCCGCGCCGGGCTCGGCTGGCTGGCCGAGGAGCTGGCCCGGCGCAGCGCGCACACCATGATGGCGCAGCTGCGGCGGGCCCTGCTGGTGAAGGTGCTGGCTTTGGGACCGCGTTGGTCCGGGCACCAGCGCCGGGGTGACCTGGCCGCGCTGGCCACTACCGGGGTCGACCAACTCGAGCCCTACGCCGCCCGCTACCTGCCCACCCTGGTGCTCGCCGCGGTAGTCCCGGTGATCATGCTGGCCTGGCTCGTGACGGCCGACCCGCTCAGCGCCGGAATCGTGGCTCTCACCCTGCCCCTCGTCCCGCTGTTCATGGCGCTCGTCGGGTTACATACCCAGCGCCGCACCGCCGACCGCTTCCACGCCCTGGAGGTCCTCTCCGGACACTTTCTCGACGTGGCGGCCGGGCTGCCCACGCTCAAGGTGTTCGGACGGGCCCGCGCCCAAGCCGACGCGGTGCGCCGCACCACGTCGGAATACCGGCGCACCACCATGCTCACGCTGCGGGTGGCGTTCCTGTCCTCGCTGGTTCTGGAGCTTGTGGCCACCCTTTCGGTGGCCCTCGTCGCGGTGTCGGTGGGCCTGCGCCTGGTGGGTGGTTCGATGGACCTCCGCACCGGGCTCGACGTGCTCATCCTCGTGCCCGAGGCGTACCTGCCGCTGCGGGCTGTCGGCACGCAGTTCCACGCCAGCAGTGACGGGCTCGCCGTCGCCGACCGGGTGTTCACGGTGCTGCAGACCCCGGTGCCGGTGGACGGCAGCCGGACCGACGTCCCCTCCCCAGCCAAGGCACCCATAACCCTGCGCGGGGTGCGGGTGCGCTTCGACGGCCGCGACACCGACGCGCTGACCTGCCCCGAGTTCGAGCTGCGGCCCGGTCGGACCACGGTGGTGCTGGGCCCCAGCGGCGCGGGCAAGACCACCCTGCTACTGGTGCTGGCCGGGCTGCTGCGACCGGACTCCGGGACGGTACAGCTGGGCAGCGTTCACCGTGGTGGCGTCGACCTAGCCGACGTTTCCCCGACGACGTGGCGCGCGTACACCGGGTACCTCGGGCAGCAGCCACGCCTCGTGGCCGGGGCCGTGCGGGAGAACCTCATCCTCGGCAACCCCGACGCCACCGATGCGCGGCTGTGGGCGGCGCTGCGGTTGGCGGTGGCCGACGGGTTCGTGGGTTCGCTGGACCAAGTCGTCGGCGAGGGCGGCACGCTGCTCTCGGCCGGGCAGCGCCAGCGGATTGCCCTGGCCCGGGCCCTGCTGCGCGACGCCGAGCTCCTGCTGCTCGACGAGCCCACCTCCGCCCTGGACGCCGACACCCAGCGCCGGGTGCTCGCCGGTCTCGCTGAGCACGCCCGCGGGCGCACCGTCGTCATCGCCAGCCACCGTCCGGCCGTCCTCGCGATCGCCGACGACGTGCTCGAGCTCGCCGCGGCCCGGACCCTGGCGGTGGTCCGGTGAGCGTCCTGCTCCGGACGGCCGGGCTGCTGCGCCCCGCGTGGTCCCGGCTCGTGCTCGCCGCCCTGCTGGCCGCCCTCGCCGCCGGCTGCGCTGTCGCCCTCATGGCCACCTCCGCGTGGTTGATCGTCCGGGCCGCGCAGCACCCGCCCGTGCTCACCCTGCTCGTCGCCGTGGTCGCGGTGCGCACCTTCGGCATCAGCCGGGGCGTGCTGCGTTACGTCGAGCGGCTGGTCAGCCACGACGCCGCCTTTGCCGCACTGGTCGAGGTGCGCGTGCAGGTGGTCCGCCAGCTTCAGCGCCTCGCGCCGGCTGGACTACCCGCGTGGCGCCAGGGCGATCTGCTCGCCCGGGTCGTCTCCGACGTCGAGGATGTGCAGGACCTGGCGCTGCGCGGGTTTCTCCCGGTGGCCTCCGCCGGACTGGTTTTCGCGGCCACCTTGGGGCTGGCGGTGGTTCTGCTCCCGGCGGCCGCCCTCGTACTCGCCGCCGCGCTGGCCGCCGCCGGAGTACTCACCCCGTGGCTGTGGACACGGGCCGCGCGCAGCACGGAGGGCGGGCTTGCCAGTGTGCGCGCCGACCGGGCCGCCACCGTCGTCGAACTCCTTGACGCGAGCACCGACCTGCGGGCGTGCGGAGCCGAACAGCAGTGGCTTGCGCGGGTAGACACCCTCGAAGCGCAGGTGCAGCGGGGGGTGACGCGGGCCGCCCGAACCGCGGGTGCCGGGGTGGGCATCGCCATGCTCTCCGTCGGGGCCGCCGTGTGGGGCACCGTGCTCGTGGGGGTGCCGGCCGTGCGCGGTGGTTCCCTTACTGGTCCGGTGCCCGCAGTGCTCGTAATCACCCCGTTAGCCCTGACAGAGCTGGTCACAGCCCTGCCTGCGGCCGCCCAACATGTGCAGCGGGTCCGCGCATCGGCCACCCGGGTGCTCGCCGTGCTGGACGACCCCGAACCGGTGCCCGATCCCATTCACCCGGCGCCGCTGCCCTCTGGCGTGCACCTGCGGCTGCAGGGGGTGGACGTCACCTGGCCCGGCCGGGGCGCGCCGACGCTGCACGGGGTCGACCTCGACCTCACCCCCGGCCGCCGCATCGCCATCACTGGTCCCAGCGGCTCCGGCAAGACCACCCTGCTCGCCGCCCTGCTCCGGTTCGTCGAACCCAGCGCCGGGACGATCACCCTTGACGGGGTGGACGTGCGCACCCTGGACGCCGACAGCGTGCGCACCCGCATCTCGCTGTGCGACCAGGACGCGCACGTCTTCGATTCCACCCTTGCTGAGAACGTCCGCCTAGCACGGGCCGACGCCACCGACTCCGAGGTGCGGGCCGCACTCGACGCCGCCCGGCTCGGGCCGTGGATCGACGAGCTGCCCCGCGGGGTGCACACCCGGGTCGGCGAGCACGGTGCCCTGGTCTCCGGCGGCCAGCGCCAGCGCCTCGCCCTGGCCCGAGCCCTGCTCGCTGACCGCCCCGTGCTGCTACTGGACGAGCCGACCGCCGGGCTCGACGAGGCGAACTCCGCCGCCCTCGTCGCGGACCTGCTGGCCGCGGGCACCGGCCGTACCACTGTACTGGTCACGCACCGGGCAGTGGATCTGGCGGACGTAGACGAGATCGTGGTGCTGGACGCCGGGCGCATCGTGCAACGCAGCACCCGGAGACGTTCATCGGCGGTTCCGCGGGACCGGTTGGGCTGAGGCGTCGCGGGTGCGGGACATGGCCTCGGCGATGTCTGGGTGGCCTCGAAAGACCCCCTGGTGCGCAGCCTGATCCGGTCCGCCGCCACGTCCACGGGTGCCACGCACCTCGCTTCGCCACCACGGAGCATTTCTCGACGCCCAGCGCGGTCGCGTCGGCCCGGTCAGCTGCGGAATTCCAGGAGCCGTCCAGCACCACCGACTGCCAGCCGGAACAACACCCTCTGCTCGTACTGCTTCACGACCCGCGTCGACAAGCGGTCTGTGCTCGAAGCGCAGGTGCTTCTAGTGGCGGGATCCCTTCGCGTCGAGGCCCTCCGACTCAATCGGACAGGACCTTGGTCTCTGCCAGCCGTAGGCCTCGCGCGAGCAGGCTTCACCTGACCGGTACGACCGGTTGTTCACCTCACCCCCGCATAAGGAGACGATGATGATGTTCTGGTACGGCAACGACATCAACGGCTGGGGTTACAGCCTGATGATCATCAGTATGGTGGCATTCTGGGGCTTGGTGATCTACGCCGTCGCGGCGCTCCTCCGAGCGACCGGGCGGGATCAGCCGACTGTGATGGCGTCGGCGGCACGCACCCCGCAACAACTGCTCGCCGAGCGATTCGCCCGCGGCGAGATCGACGAGACCGAGTTCACCAGCCGCCTCGCGGCCCTGCACGAGCACGCCCACGTGCGGTCTTGACTGGCATCCCTTGCCCGTACTGCACCGGATTCGGCCTGGCAGGTGGGAACCCACCTCAATGGCAGGATCGGTTGCAGCAGAGGCAGCCTTGCGCAGCTTCCCGCCCGCGCCCAGAGCAGCTGGAGAACAGCCCATGCAGCGACACCTCCGAGTCCGCACTCAGCCACCCCAAGGGATTCCCTGGTCACTGCCAGACGAGCCCGACGTCGTCGCCGTCGACACGACGTGGGGGCAGGTGCAGCCCTGGGAGGCCGCACCGGGGGTACGCACCATCGGCGAGCTGGAACTCATCGACCTCGTCGAGGATGGTGCCGCGCTGATTGACTGCCGGGTCCCTGACTCCTCCGGCGGCGTGAGCATCCCCGGAGCGGTGAACGTCCCGCACGGCGAGGTCCTCGCCCGGCGGGCCGAACTCGACCCGGCGGGGCAGTCCATCCTGTTCTGCAACGGCCCGCAGTGCCCCCAGTCACCGTGGGCGATTCATGCCCTGCTCGGCGCCGGCTTCCCGGCGCACGCGCTCATCTACTACCGCGGCGGCATGCACGACTGGGTGACCCTCGCCATGCCGACCCAGCCGACAGCCGTTCCGCCGGCATGATCGCGCTGGCCACCGGGCTGGTCGCATTGTGGTACGTGCTGCGTGGCGCAGCCCGCTGGTCACCTCGAGCCGGCTGGGTGGTGACGCACTTGAGTCCGCGTACCCGGCGGCTGCACGCGTGGGTGCTGTCGGCACCGGCGACATTCACCTACATCGCGGTCTTCTCGGCATCGACGGTCATCGCCCGCAACGCACCGTCACGCCTGATCACCATGCTGACCACCCGCCAGGGCACCAGCCCGGTACGTCTGGCGGCCGACCCCACGGTCCTGCTGACCAGCACCCTCTGGGTGGCCAACGGCGGTGCGGCCCTCGGCCTGTACGCGGCGGTGTTCGCCACCGTGGTGGCGTGGGCCGAACACCGTTACGGGACGCCGAGAATCATCCTGATCGGGGCGGCCGGGCACGT
>JAABUV010000285.1_pt1 | contig 78369 bp, 84 predicted proteins | sample 5559971 | NCBI WGS metagenome assembly JAABUV01 (sample SAMN10711881, study PRJNA513362) | rock metagenome | isolation source: Antarctica rocks | place: Antarctica: Victoria Land, Knobhead nord | collected 2015-12-19 | reverse complement strand
TAATATAAAATACAAAATACAACATCATCACGTACTCTCCACTCATCCATCCTCCAAGGCTCCCTCCGCTATATTCTACAATACCTACAACAATCGAGTAAAGTAAAATTAAATCTACAAGCTACCCAACTAATCTGCATCCATCCCCTTCTAGCGTCGCCGTATCTAATCTCTCTTATACCAATTTAGGTTGGTTGATCGAACTTCAATTACAAGTAACTTCCCCTCCCTACAATAAAAACGCGCCAACCCATCACAGAACAAACCAGAATCCGCCTCTCCCACCCCATCTCCCAATAACCCATCTAGAACCGATTTATCCTACTCATAACAGTACAAGTACTACAACATAGAATCGCGCATACCCACAAGCTCTAGTTCTAGTGCTTTTTCATAACATAAGCGAAACGCAAGGGAAGTTGGGAAAAGGTTTTTTTCTCAATCGGAATGAATGTATATGGTAGAGAGGAGGAAGCAAGCGAGTGGGGAGATATGGCGTGGTAAGGTAAGGTGTTGGGTTGGGTTGGGAGGATCATGAGGGGGATTTGAGATACGGGGATATACAACGTAGTCAGCGAATGAATGGGTGTTTTTTGATAGGAGCTGATTCCTCTCTTTCTTGGAGTCGTATCGAGTATTGGTATGTCGTATTCCGCGGACTGGGGACGGTGGAGAAAGTGATATCTACAATCATCGCTAATCTTCGCCTCCAATCAACAGAGATTTTCACCTGCACTTCTTCGGATGGATGAGAGGGATTGGTGTTCCTCCATCAACATCCACGACTCTCCCCCTGTCACTATAACCTTTCAGTAAACCCCCATCACCATCACCAGATCCCCATCTCCCGACTCTGCGCCTTCGCTCCAGGGACTGCCGCCCTTCCCTCTCTCGCTTTCCGCTCGGCAATGAGTTCTGGTATGCTGCGCGCGAAGTGCGATGCGCCGTTTGGTACTTTCGGAGATAGATTGGCTTCGGCGTGCGCGATCGGGGCGGCGAGGAGGGTGGGGGTGAGGAGGGTGAGGAGTGTGAGGGTCAGGAAGGGGGTTAGATTGGTGAGAGTTTTTGGGTGCATGGTGGTGGGTTTGGTGGGTTTTGGAGTTGAGTGGATTCTGATTTTAAATGAATGGTGAGATGCTAATGGTGAGGTAGGTCGACGCTGGTATTGTAGAGTTTGTGATCCGGTGGGTTAACGGTTTAACGGTCACAGTTATTTTGGCCACGGTTCTCCCAGCGCTTCCAGGGATGCAAAGACTACCGGCCTTACATGCAGGCCTACTTATCATGAGTTTCATGGGTCGTTTGTCGTGCCTCAGCACAGCGATGAAACCGTACAGAGCGTCAATGAAACATGACGATGGTCGGTCTTCGGGTGCTCTGCATGCAGCAGACCGATAAGAGTGTTTGTTCCAAGGCTAGGCCTAGAATGGCAATTCGACCTTAGCGCTGGACTGTTTGCGTACTTTCTATGAATACGCCGCGATCCTGATGCGTTTCACGTTGATATTCTATGAAAAGCATTGGTGGAATTGCAAGTGTGGCAATAATCTGAAACTGGATCCCTAAGATCACTCTCAGTATCGGTACATTGGCAGTCGTGTCGATGAGCGCATAAATCCGAGCGTAGTATCCAATAAGGATGCTGCGTCCAATAATAGCGAGAAATCCTGGAATCCATCGATAGATGCTCACAATGTTCGAGGTTTTGAAGTATAGATAGACCGCGGTCCGTCAGGTGTAAATGAGGCCCGCTCCAGAATCCGGGCGCCTTCCCAGTTGCGCAACGCGTAATGCTGAGGACGCCCCATTCAGATCGCTCCGTCGCAAACACGAAGTAAAGCAATCATTGACCAAACTCATCATGTAGCTCTTCGCTATCTCTCGTACCAACGTATGCTCGATTCACAAAGGTGAACCAGATCTTGTTGATGGCTCTTCGGTGCTTGTGCTTGTGCTTTCCACCATGGTGCTTCTTGTACTTCTTGTTCTTCTGGGCAATCATCTCATCTGAACGAGGTAGCGCCCAAGGCTGGTTCTCGTCCGCTTCGTCGATTGTTGTGTCATTCTCGCTATCCTTGAGCCTATCACCTTCTGCAGGCTTGTACTGCCCAATGCGTCCGGCAATGTTAAGGTATTTTCTGACGGTCAAGTCTTCCAAGCCAAGGATTGAATCCTTTCTCGTATCGTACTCAACTTCGTAGGCAAACTTCTTGTGGTGTTGCTTGGACTTTTCTTCATGTGTCTTTCCTGAATGCTTGCCATCATGCCATCCTTCCTCCTCGACTACATCGTCGTGACCTGTGAAATCATTGTTGATATGCGTCAAGTTCGCATAATACTGGCTATAGCCGAGCCAGGAGAAGGTTTGGGGAGAGTATGCTGGGCCAGGAGGTGCTGACTTAGAAGGTGGCTTGGGCATCACGAAGTCCGGCTTCTTAGGCTTGTGGTGCTTCTTTTTCCTTCCCTTCTTCCTTTGGCTCTGGCTAGCGTCGATGTCACTTTGATCGTCTTCCTCTTGAATACAGTGGCCTACGTCATGATGATTCAAGTCGTGCGTTGTGCTAATATGCGAGGCTGCATCGAGACCCGAAATATTATACTCCACGACGCGCATGGTGGGAAAGTAGTTCGGGACAATGCTAGGTGACACCAAACTGAGACTGTATCGTTCGGCCCATTCGCCGCCAATCTTGTTCAGGAATTTGTCTTCCTTCGACTTTTTGTGCTTCTTCCTGAGGGTCCAGCTATCGAAGATGTCATAGATATAGCTCAGGCCGGCAAGGGAATTCGCGTTCGTCTTCGGGGGATCAGGTATTCTAGACCAGTCGTAACGCAATTCCGTCAGGTATTCAGCCGATGACTCGATCGTCATCTCGTCATTGAGGGCCAGCCGAGAAACTGCCGCATTGCCCTTCAACGCCTTCTTGCTGATATCTTCAAAGTCTTGCAACATGAAATGATCGATGTTCATATGTCCATATACGGATCCAACAACCACGTCACGGTATTGCTGCATCCAGAGAGTGTACTTTTGCCAGCATGTTTCATCCCAGCTCTGCTTGCTTTCCGTCCTCGCAGGTGGAACGTGGCCCATCAAGATGGCTTTCATGCCTCTTTGGCGTAGGAACTGCAATTGTATCCGCAGCCATTCCATCTGCTCATAGCCAGGCTCCGACTTGTCTGCACATCCATCCACCGCAGTATTCGAGTCAAAGAAGTATAGAGTGTTCAGACTAAACACAGCGAGCTGATTGGGTATGACCTCGACGGAGAACCAGCCTCCTCTTTCGAACCCGTGTCTCTGTTCCTCGGGTATGAACTTCCTCCAAATGTGGGAATACTCCTTGGTCCATCGGTTTGGGCCTGGTGTGAAGATGTTGTGTGGCATGATATCGTTGTTACCAAAGGTTGGAATGATGGGTATGAGGAGATCATTGGTAGGATCGGTGTCGTTGACATTGTCGTCCTTGCCGAAGACGTCTGTAAACTTTTGCACAAGTAGCTCGTTGAACTCCACCACCTCTTTCTCTGTTCGGGGTATCAGCTCATCACTATCATGGCGGATGGAGTCTCCAGTCCATATGACGAAATCGATCTTGTCTTTGAGGTTGTCGTTGATCCATTGGAGCGTAGCGTTGATGAGGGATATGGGGGAGTCGCAGTCTGTGGTTTCAGCGCCGAAGACACCAGCTGGGCCATTACCCCGATGACAGGCTGAGGTTTCCTCGGTCGATGAGTAGTGCTCGTAGTATTGGTCAGGATGGAAATCTGGCAGACGTTAGCAAGTTGACGATGATATGGCTCGAACCACATCGTACCTGTGATATGTAAGAATCTTCCTTGAAGTGCACGGTCTTTCACGATGACCGGTCCACTGGGCGTAGACTTGGTCTTGGGATCTGCAATGATTGGCTTCTGTTCTGTAGGGTGCGTGCTGCCATAACCTATGAAAAGGAATAACGTGAGATATTGCCACAGCATCTTGCTCAACGAATGTGAATATTGCCAGAAAGATGAAAGAGGGTGTAAGATAGCTGCAGCAAGGCCATATGGGCCTGTTGGCCTCGACGACACAGAGGTCGTGTCAGCCTACGCTGACTCGGCTGACCTCCGAAGGATGAGACCGCGAGGTTGGACTCAGTAGCGTAAGGATGTAAGGTACTTAGCGGAGCAGCACTCCGTGTAGCGCGCCAAGACAGGGCTGAGCTTTTCTCAGCCTTGTGGGGGTTAATCTCTCCCCTCTCCGGAGTAAGGTATATTTTGGAGATCTGTCGGAGAATAAATCTGGAGGATATATTCTACTAAAGTATATGACTACATAGAAGACTAAGGAGCACACGACCAACTCCATCTCCCACAGCTTGTGATAGCAGTGCATGACATTCTTCGCATCGCATGCCGAGGCAGCAGACCTCTCAACCAATACCCTCCTCTCTTTTGGGGCACGTGGGGCCGTAGAATAGCACACCACGATACTTGCTCTAGGCCGACAACGTTACTTGGTTGACCATAGAGAGCCTTTCATTGCGCATATTTCGCTCATCAAGACTCTTACGAGAGTATACACTTTGTTACATCCGTGTTCTAACGGTACTATGATTCCAGGTTAAATTTGATACAGTCTTGTATCACATGAGTTTGGTCACACGGTTCAGTCGGACATGTATTATCATGGTCTCTATCCAAGCCATTCGACTTTGAGAACGCCGTTGACGTGAAGGTTCCTAGTGTACCTAATCGACAGGTGGTGATTTGGAGCCCTCGTCGTTTGGGGTTATGTTACGTTTGATGACGGAGGAAGCTGGGCTCAAGAGAAGCCGGAGCACATATTGTAGGTGCACATCTCATACAAGACCAGTGAAGAGGCATGGAAGCCTCTCGAATATAAAAAGACCGTCTAGCACCCTCGATACGTTACTGGAGCCACCTTTGTCTGGCACCTCGTCGCCATAACACTGGAATGGGAACGCAAAAATATATCTCATGAGAGCTTGAAAGTATTGTTCAGGATCCACAGTCAGTAGATTCCAGCACCTGAGTGTATGTCCCCCTGAAGGGTCTCATTGCTCATCCTTCCGGGAGTTTATCAGTCCCTAGCACTCAACGATGTCGCCTCAAACCCCTGTCAACCAATACATCGTGGTCTACTGTGGCACTGGAACATCGCAGTGCCCCAATTCCCAGGAGAAGCGATCCGGAAATGGCTTCCTATTATTGAGGTTCTAGGGCACCTTCAACCTCAATGTCCTTCGATGATGCCGACTCCTGTGTAGAGCATCATCTCAACTAATCATCGTGTACGATGCTTCGAAAAAGTTCAAGTGTGTGGATGCGCGTCTAGTCAGTCTCCTTCTATCGTGTCCGAACCATTGAGGGTCACCCTCTGAGCCCACCTAAGATTGGTCGACGGCTCAAAATCAATTCGAATGGGTGATCGGTTCAAGCAATACCAATTTCTGGTTCCTTGCGGACTACTCTACACTACCGCCCTCTTTCGTCAGTTTCAAATGCGCCTCGTCAACGATATCACGTTGCGGTAGCCAGGGTATCTCGGCACGCGAGAACGTTACCCCCATATTCCGAAGATTTGACACTGTTGCCAGGATTTCGGGCGTGGAACGAGTGAAGATCATAGGTCCATCTTGTTGATTTCTCTTGGTCTGTCCAAGCCTAATAGACGCTCCTTATCCGCCTCTTACCAGCGTCAATCACTCTAAGTCACATCTTCCTGCCAACATGACGATTCCGTGGACATTTAATCCACCCCAAAATTCGAAGCCTTCAACTCATGTGTCACAGCATCAACAGCGACGCGCCTGGGGTTGGTTATAGCCTCACCAAACGCGAATACTTTACTCATTAGGCCTTGGTATTGATATTGTCCCATCCAGCTTTGAAAGCCTCAACCATTGGCGTTCCAGTCCTTTTACGCGGTCAGTGGTAAGAACACTTCTACCTACATGCATAGCATGGGGAGCTACAGTCACAGCTCCGGAAGTCCATGAGAGTTCTTGCTATGAGAACACTGGACTACAAGGTGGAAGTAGATCAAGTGTATACTTCCTCGTTGTGACAATCATATTTTCGTCTCTCGAGGTCTACGTATGCATCAGGGTAATGCTTGATGCGAAGGCAACAAGGACATTGTGTGCCGAGTGAATTGGAAAACACGAATTCCTCTCTACGACGAAAACGAATACGGAATTGTATTTTCCGTAGGATGGTAGACTATCCTTTTCGATTAGAAATCAACCTCGCTCTCTACTACTTATTACAGGAAGCCACCCCTTCAACTGCACTATCTTAACAAGTATTCAAGAGGACTTTACTCCACACTAGTATCAATAAGTACTAGGTTTGACCCTGATCGACAATCTAGCGCTTATCCTACTAATACCTCAAAATAGGTAGAACTTCAATTCTATTGTTATTGATAGATAAGCTCAATTCATTTCTGGCATATGATGACCGAGATGAACCAAAACCACGAGCCAGTCAATGGCGCCACCCGTCCCAGAAGTGACGAAGCGCATCAGCGGTCCGACCCAATAGACCCGATCGTCTTGACCCCACGGTTGAAAATGACTCTCATTACGAAAGCGGAACGGGGGAGTCCGGAGTCAGAGTGGCTCCACGAATTACACAGCAACGAAAAGACTACGTGGTGGAGGTAGGCCGTACTCTTCAACACTCCTCCTAGTCACATAGTACTCCGGATTTCGTAAAATCTAGCCTCGCCATTGACAAACATGAAGCATCTACGGCCAGTCAAAATCGATCGAAGACACCGAGAAGGTCAGAAAACGCTACCTCCCCACAGACAACAATAACAACAACAGCAACCCCGAAACCCCCAGCTACAGAGCCGTCTACGCCGTCCACAAATTCCTCCCCACCCCAACAAACACCAGCGCCGAAACCGAACCCGTAACCTTATCTACCCCCACGAAAACCCCGTCAGAATTCATCGGTCTCGTATATCTCAAATCGCTAGACGCAGGCAGTCTCACCCTCCCACCCCACCTCACCCTCCCCCCCTCCGCCGCAGCCACAACCCTAACGCTCGAGCTCGCATACATGTTCCTTCCCACCGCATGGGGCGTAGGCTACGCGACCGAATCTCTAAGTGCAGTCTTCGAAACCTGTAGACGGGCGAGGGGGTTTTGGAGCCCGTTTGCGAAGGTGTATGTGAGTGCGCTGGTTAATGAGAAGAATGGGGCTAGTAGGAGGGTTATGGAGAAGGTGGGGATGGGGGAGAGGGGGGTTTATGAGTGGAGGGGGGAGAGGGTGTGGTTGGCGGGGGAGTGGAGGGTTAAGGATCGGTTGTGTGTTTTTGGGATGGGGTTGTGGGGGTGAGTGAGAAGAGGGGGTGATGGGAGCTGAGTGGGAAGGGTGGTACAATGGTGGTATCATCAGATTCGACGGTAGATGTGCTTTCCTAGACACTAATTTCCTTTCGATAAGGCAAAACATAGCACCGATTGCTCGCCTCCCAATCAACGCCACGCACACTTACCTCATACTAAAACAGTGCCATCCTTCTACCAACAAACCCACTGAATTAACTACACATCCTAATATAAACCTTCCCTACCTACCTACCTACTAGCACCAACCTTTTTTCCTCTTTGGAAATGATAGATATGTTAATATGTATAGTAAATCAAATCTACCTTTGTGTCTTCTGGGTGCGAATGTAGTCAGTGCCAGGTAGGGAGTGTGGGTTGTTGAGGGTGGAGGGATTGGAGGTGGATGTGGAGAGGGATCGTTTTGTAGTGGGGGAGGGGAGGGAGGCGAGAGAGAGGAGGGGAGAGGGTGAGGGCAGGAGATAAGAGTATAGCGGGGTAGGGTAGGGTATATAACGCATGCGTATATCGATACATATAAACCCACTCTCTAGTAAATAAAAAAGCCGACGTCCCCTTTATAATATATCGTTTCATTATTCATATAACCTTATTATATATCCTACTATACTCTTATGTAAACTAAGCTAAGACTAGAGTCTAGTATAAATTAAATTAATCTTTCTATATATATATTCTTGTCTAGCCTTTTAAAACCTCTATTTATTGTTGTTGTAAAAGCTTATATCCCCTTTCCCCTTTTCCAGAGCCTTAGATTAGGTTAGGCGTATATCTAACTTATTATCGCTATTATAGGATCCGTGGATTGGAATATAGTAGCGGGGTTATATAGAGAAGAGAGGAGAGGAGGAGAAAGGGGAGGGGAAATTAGGGATAGCGCTGCGGACGGGGGGTTTAGGTAGGGTTTAAGGGGGGATAGGGGGGGATATAGGGGGTGGGAGGGTAGGAGGGGGGGTATAAGGGGCAGTATAGGGTGTAGGATATAAGGGGGGATTAGGGGGGATAATAGGTAGGAATAGAGTATATTTTTGTAGAGGGTAGTAGGAGATAGATAGATATTAAGAGGTAGAGTATTAATTGTATTATAGGGATAGGATAGGGTTTATTACCTTCTAGCTGATTAAGTAGGATATATTACTTTTTAGCTATTTCAGTAGTAAGTTGCAAAAATACAACCACCTTCCTAAAAAAGTCGTAGGACTACTATACTCAAGTCGCATAAATACTATACTTGCATGTTGGAAGACCAAAGGTTCCCCTAATCCCTAGGGGGAGCAGGCCCAATGCATCAACCTCCCGTAAGGTACCCGGCAGTCCCCGTACCCAGCATTCCCCGGCACATCAGTCCTTGGCACATCAATCCTCAACACATCAACATCCTAGGTTTCAGTCCCCAGCATAGCAGCCCTCGGACGTCGGTCTATAACGGGTAGGGTAGACATTCTCGACGTCACCATTAATCAAGGGGAATATAACATTCAGGAGGGAATGCTAGAGCATAGGGAGCTCAGCCTGGCACTCAAGGGTACAGGTGCGCGGGTATAGTAGTTTTGCAATCTAGGTGTGGCAGTTTTGTAATTTTTCCTAAGGAAAGTGTGGTATTGTCGCAATTTGCTGTATGTGTTGGCGAATGCTCAGGACACTAGATATCTAGCCTTGGGATCTATGTGCAGACAGCTGGAAAGAACTCACACTGTGCCAGAACATGTTGGATAAGAGCACATTGCATGTTATACCATGTACAGCCAATTAAGCGACGCTCAAACGATAGATAGATTCAGGTCAACGCCATCCAGTCCAAGCTACAACTGGATATGAAAGTCTACACAGACGCCGAATACGAATACCGCTAATTCCCAAACAACTCAGGACTTACAAAGCCAATCGCAGTGGAAAGGACACTTCCCATTCACCTCGGCAACCGGGCACGGATTACCACAAGCACACATCTGCAATTGACTCATACACGAAAAGTCCAGCTGCCCCTTCTCGAAGAAATCAAGAGCCTTCCCCGTACCGCCAGCGACAGCGCAGTCGAATGCATTGTCGAAAAGAACCTCCAGATTAGACCATTTGTTCGTGGCGATATCAGTAAACAGAGTGTACGGATTCAGATCTGGCGCTGAGGCGGTGTATGACAGGTCGTAGGCGCGCTGGGTGGCGTCGCTGTAGTAGACATTTGTGCTATGGTCGGATGTGGTGCAGATATCGCTGTGGCCGCCGTCCAGGCCAAAGGTGCACTTATGACCGTAAGGGCTGGTGTTGGATTCGATGGCGGCGCGAGTCACGGAGGTGATGGGGCCGATGTGCCATCCGTTTGCGCTCATCGCCGTGCTGAGGATGTATGTCTTTAGGCCGAGGGTGAGGGCGTCGACGTCTTGGGTTATGTTTATAGCATTGGATCCGGAGAAGGCGCCGTCATTGGCGAAGGCGATGAATGAGTGTATGTCGCTCATTACGGTGGTGAGAGCGGCTGTGACTGAGTTGGTGAAATTTGTAAAGACGTTGCCGAGTTCGGCGTCGATGTTGCCGAGCTGGATCGATTGTGTGTCTAGGGTTCCGGAGGGCCAGATTGCTTTTGCGACTCCGGGTGCCTGTTTCAGACCGTTGAGTAAGACTGATCCTGCAGTGGCCATTACCTCCGATATACCGGCGCCGGCTCCAGGGGCCGCAATGAATGCCAGGCCGGCAGTGAGCGCAGTCAAGAGATCACCCAGCACCATCTTTGTCTTCTTTTTCGGATCAATTTCCGTGATAAGGGGTTGAGACATCAGCTGCGTTTGCACGATCGAGGGGGTTAGCGCGTTGTACCAGTTCGTGAAGAAAGCATTCATGGCTGCCGTAAGTGTTAGCAAAGTGGTTGTTGAAAGGGCAGGTGTCATCTACCGTAGATGTTATGGACTATATAGTCCACCTCTCGTGCTATACTTGCGTCCACTGGGTAAGGTCCACGCTCAATGGCCGTACAGCCGCCGATCATGGCGCAGTCATCATCATCATTCCCATTGGTAGCCAGACGTACGAAGCATCTCGACCAGGTCTCAGTTGACTTGCAGCAGGCAGGGTCGTCGCATCCGACTGGTGTTGTCTGTTTCCAGTGGGTAAGGTATTGGGCCAAGTTTAGCGAAGACCAACAGGAAGAATTATGGCCGTTGCGCCCATCGATGCATGAGTCCTGTCGTGATTGAAGAGGCTGTAGTACAACAGGAGATGCTGACGCTGTGTGCAGAAGTGTCAAGCTAATAAAGGTCGAGAAGTAGTGTAGCGGGTACATGGTGATAACAGATGCTTTGAAAATGTTCTAAAAATGAGATAGTGCCAATAGTTTGGTCTTCTTTGATGTGATGTTAATAGCAACGAAGAGATGGTAATGAGACTTTATAGAATTGTATAAGGTTTCAAGCAGAGAAGAGACGGGATGAGATAATCCTACACTCAACCCCCCATGAGCCTATGGAAAACGTGAGTCCAATGTGCATCGAGCGCTTCGAAGTACACTGGTCAGGGTGGTATATCGAACTCAATCAGGCGTCCGGTGTCAAATATCGAGGTAGGATTGAAGCTATGTAATGATCCGCAGCCTGTTCACGGGTGTTGTATTCGACTATTATCCCGAGAGTGGCGGAGCGCTTCGAGTATGGTCATCAGGGATTTCAACAGGGTTCTCATGACAGTATGCAAGGCAACAAGGTAGTATTGGGATCCCGGAACTTCGCACGGCAGTCATCGTGTATACTGAGTGGAAGCCATCCCAACCATGGCCAGCCTTTCAAGTATGAAGATGCTCGCTATGACCCTTTCATATTTCTTCGTGTCATATTGGACAAATGTCGTATGCCACGAGGCAGTGAAGTAATCGGAGGCTCGATAGGCTCAGTGTAGAACGGATTCCGGGACAACAACGAATTCCATTCCGTTAGATGAAACATCTCCATAAGAATGACATCTATGCACCGGTCCATTGGAGTAAGATCGAGCAAGCTGGAGACGCAGCTTCATCCTAAAGAGCCATGCGGGTCAGGCAAATTCGAGAGATTTCAAGTATGACTGTGCAATCCTTTGCAATGAAGCTTTCCCTAGATTTGGACCTAGCCATATCAATATATTTCGATACTATGACCCATAACATTACGTAGGAGATAGAGGCTTCAAGCTCGAATCTCCAGAAGACGACCAGCTCTTCCGATAGATATGATTCTCAATAGCTGATGTGAGACGTATCTAGGTCAAATCATGTCCATTAGTGAGCTTCTGCGAGATATGACGAGGTCTCTATTGAGCGTGGGGTGGTGGTAGGGCTGTTGGCTATCCTACGTGTCATTTGCTGCTAAATACAATTATGTGGATCCAGTCTGAAGTCCACCTGATAGCCACGTGGAACAGTCATGGGATGTCGTGTAGATTATGCTGGGCAAGGTGGCAAGTCGCAGTATCCAGTTTCGCGATTAGCGCGCTTGTATCAGGTACGGGAAATTGTCAGTCGGCCAAAGCCGAAGGACGGGAAGACCCCCACAGAAATTCTCCTACGTACAGGGCTACTGATCTCACGACCCTTTAATTAAAACTCCGATAGGCGTTCTAATCCTTGCCTCGCCGCAACAGCCATGTAACCGAAGGATCCTTGACCGCCCTGGAAACGCGGAACTCCCGATCCCCGTCTGGTAGCTGCCGCCTGCCACATACTAGGCGGTATACCACGGTGGGGGCATGCCGTTGTTCCTATCTGCCAGAATTGAAGTTTGCTGTAAACTTAGTTCAACAAGACCGCAAACTTTTCAGAGACGAGACGCGTCTTCTCTGTGCGGATAATGCACAGCGTTGGCTCTATACACAAGAGGAATGCAGCAGAAAACTCTCGGACGATGAATGAAGCCGAGTTTAGCTGAGATTTGAGGCTCTGCGATGTCAAAGATAGCTCAAGAATTTCCAATCCTCGATCGGAGAAGGAAGCATAAGGAGATGGCCCTTCATGCGGTGAAGCTTATGCGACAGAATTTCGCTTTTACGAGGTATGGCATTTGCCTCCTCGGTAAGCACGCTGTATATTTTAGGCAATCTTAACAAGCCTTGCACCGACTGCTGTCATGAGTGTCCTCAATGAACGGATCACTAGCTGCCGGCTTTTCCTTCATGCTGGCCCCACTTTTTGCTTATGGAAATACGATGAACATGAAGGTCCGTTTTCCGTAGGGAATGATATGACGCATAGAAAGAAGCGAGCGAGACAGAGAACGCACAAAGAAATCGTCGTAATGTCCAATCAACCAACGGCAATGCATAAGGCATGAAGTGCTGTTCATCTACACTGGCTATGGTTCCACTGGGTGTGATTGCTCCAGATTTTTCCAGCGCGATCATTATAAGCTTCGAGGTGCGACTTGTGAAGAAGGTAAGGTTGTATATTGCAAATTTTTGGCACCGACCCGACAACCAATGATGCCAAGGCCAAGCTAGGACCTTGGCACTCAGCCCTATATGTCCAATCTCAACCTCACTTCTCTGCTGCCAGCAGTACAACCAACACGATAGTCTAGATTGAGATCGCTTGCCTACACTGATACTCTATAGTGACGTCACCGTGACGTCCAGGGTTTTCGACTACTCTTGCAGTATCGGACCTGTACCAGCTATGTACTTGATACATCAAGGATCATCATCAGCGCCAGGTATCACCTTTTTTATGCCACTTCCAGATTGTCGTCGATATATATATATATATATATATATCTAGGCCTTGCCAATGGCTATGTATTTCTGTATCTTTGCAAGAAATCTTGCCTTCACTGCCTAAGATACTTCGTTGGCCGCCTTAGCTTACCATACGTCTGGTTTTCGACCTTCCAGGCGCCATTCTCATACTACTTCTCGCTACTACGTTAATACGTATTTTGTGTTCTCTGCGTCTACAACATGATGAAAATCCACATGTATGGGATTCAGGAACAATTTCATTGGAGCAGTGATCTTAGTAGATGTCTTATATTCCTTGCGAGTCATCTATATTTTTGTTGTCGGAACCCCATCTCAATATTTCCAACGCCTCTATACCCGCGGACAATGCAATGCTAAGAATATGCTGACCATGAGACTACACCCACCCATCACCTCTCTGCCTTAGTCGCTGGCTGCAGTGCCGACTTGGGAATCACCCCACGTTTCGCCAAATGTTCAAATGTTGTGTTCTGTCGGCGAACGATATCTTCATCAGCATGACCAACGAAAGAAAAGTGCCTGGGATGTCTTACCTGGCCTCCCTGCCCTGAAACGTCGGTATCAGGCTTGATTGCGGCTTCCTGCTCCACTTGGGCAAGACGAGCGGCCTGATCTTTGGGACTTCGAGACCTCAACGTACTGGCTTTGAACTCCTTGGGCTTCGTATAAGGAGGAAACTTGGCCTGAGGAAGGCATTCCTCACGATCAGACTTGCTGAAACGCAATTTTTCAAACATCGTCTTCTTTGGTTGAAGGTTGCACGGGTGGTGGTTGAAAAGACTTAGTGGCGAAGTGGAGATGCAGTTGTGTGCGTTGTCTGTGGGTTGAGACGATGAGGGAATGAGGATGGAAAAGAATGGGAAGAGGTTCTGGAATTGCCAATATATAGAGATGTGACTTGCGGGTTGCGAAGAACACGTGATGAGCTGTTCGCCACAGGAATATCTTCACAATGAGTTTCAGTCGCCGCCTATTCATCGACCTTGTCATTTTCCACCACTGTTCTTGTTCGAACTTCTACACAGCTCTTTCAGAACTCGCCGAACAATATGCTCGTGGGGGACAATGGCTTTGTACGACGCTACATTGTCCCACAATCCCCCAAGTATCAATGGAGGTCTTTGACAACTGCGATTCCACAAAAGTGCAACTGGGGAGGCATTGTTCACCACACAAAGGCGTTATTGGGGTGTTCGACACCTTGTGCGATGATGTTAGGCATGATGATGGTTCCACTCAACTTTCCAATCCTCTATCAGGCTACAGTTCTTCTCATCGGATATCTAACTTCCCAGAGCATCATCCAATACTCCAAAAATCTCAATTCAAGGGACCGACGGTATTGTTGCGATGTCAGGATTCCGTGTTCCTTCCACTGATAGCGGCCCGGATAACGTTACCACTGACAAAGACCATGGAATCCAGGGAACAGCCCCGAGCCTGCAGATGGTTGAAAAGCTGAAGAATCTGGACCATCTATTCAGTCAGCGGCCTAGGCGCTTCTGCGCTCTGTGTGCGACGAAGAAAGTCTCGTGGAGCTGCTATGGTTGCGACAGGCATCTCCCGAACGGTAATTGGGCAGAGCTTGGGCTTCCCGCGGAAGATAAGGATGAGTCGCTGTTCGGCATGCTGCGGCAGGCCGTTCGGCTGGACCTTGTCCAAGACGAAGACGACCAAACGTTCGTGTATGATCAGATCAAATATGTGCTGAAGTCCTGGATCATGTTTGGGGATGCGTCTGCTTCTCTAGACCCGCTGGTGGTGGAGGGATGGAATCAACTAGCTGATCCTACCAGCTGGAGGTTGGTAGAAGCGAGGCTTTCCGCTGAGGACGACCCGGCATCGATATTTGGTATTCTCAAGAGCCTTGCTGGATTAGGATCGATCGACCCAACGATTGCATTAGGCTGGATCGAATATGGGCGCAGCGTCGCAAAGTGTCGGGTTGTACTTGAGTCCGCGGTCGATGGGTCCATAGCTCGGACACCACTTCCGGCTGCCTTAGCCAACGAGATTGAGATATACAAGAAGGAGGTAGCGCCTAATACAATGTCTCCTCCAACATCAATGTCTCAAGCTATGCTAGACGGTATTTGCGAGTATACCAATCTTTCGATGGCCGATTTCGAAGCCCAGCCACCAGCCTTTTCGGGTTTTGCCAAAATCATGATTGACCGTGCCTGTAACATTCACCAGAGCTCCATTGCTTCCTCCGAAAACAAGGAGACTCCAAGATGCACGGTTGGACCGCCAGCGAAGAGATATCTCGTGGAGGTCGCTAAGGCTGTTGAGGCCAACAACAAGTATTTAGACGAAGAACGCGCCCAGAAAGAGAAAGGGAAAGAGCAAGCGAAGAAGGACCGTGAGGCAAAGAAACAAGAAGCTGCCATGAAGAAAGCACGTACTGCAGAAGACCAACAGAAAGCTCGACAGCGAAAGTCTGAGCGGCGTAAGCAAGGAAAGCTTCAGCGTGCAGAGAAGCAAGCAAAGGTTCGAGGTTCTTGGCACCCATCACAACGATGGCCAGCGAGCCCTGTTGCGAGCCCTGTGGCGAGCAGCAAACCTCACGAAGAATTGGTAGAGACAGCAGAGCCTGATACTATCCATGGCATGTCCGCCGACGCAGTATCCCTATCGCTTGAAGAAGGTATACAGGCGTTGATGCAGGAAAATGCTCCGGCTCCCAGCCTAGATGGACACCTAGGATTTACGACATCCTCTTCGGACATGAACGCATTGATTGTTTATTCTGCATCAGACTCAATTGAAAAGGCCTGCAGTATCGATACTGCGGAGGACTGTCGGTGTGCCGTATGCTTGAATTATGATACCGCAATTGACAAGTTACAGGAAGGAACACCGCACGGAAGTCCATCTCACCCTGAAGCAACCAGCGAGATCCTGTCGCCAGAGCCAAGGTCGCCTCATTCCTCAAGAGTTGTGGGTAGACTCGAGGATGCTGCTCTAGCCTTGCGGACAAGCGAAGGTTGCAGTTTGAAAGTCCAAGCTCCTGAAAACGCTTTTTCATCTCAATGTGACTCAACCGATGGGTCGGTAGAGGGAGAAAGCCTTCCAACGGACACAGCGCCTGAGCACGTTGTTGCTTCCCAGCATCACTCGATTGGTGAGTTAGAAGAGCGAATGCAGCTAAAGTCGACTCTCAACGTCAATGCGCCACCTTTCGTGCCGGGTCTTCCCACGACACAGCGCCTAATCAAGCACACTCGCACTACCAACGATCTCCCAAATTGGACCGAGCTCGGTCTCGCTGCAGAAGCAGCGCACGACTCCCTTTTCAGCAGGGTACAGCAGCTCAAGGTAATCGGTGCCCTCACACCTGAGGATACGCAAACCTTCGGCACCATCATCTCCAAGCTCTGGAGACAGATATATCTAGCTACACAGGACAATCCCAACATGCTCAAACCAACATCTTCGCCAGGTGTATCCGGCTCCTGGAAATGGTCGAACTATCAACTCTCAGCTGAGGACCGAGAGGATTCGATCTTCGGTGTGAGCAAGAAGTTGGCTTTGTTAGGGTTCTGGTCTAGTGATGACGAGAAGGCGCTGTATGATCTCACTGTGAGAGTGGCGAAGACGTGGTTCTTTGCTAATTCTGAGAAGGTCACACCGTCGACCGTGGTTGCTGAGCGTCTTTTCTCGAACACGCTTCCAGAGCGAAATGCGAAAAGTTTGCAAAACACTTCAAGCACCGCATCAAGCAGATCGAGCTTCGGCTCCGCCGCTGCTAAGCCCAAACCCACAGGGCCGATACCCGGTCTTTACCGCAATGGGAGAATGATTATAACAGAGGTCGACATGTTCGACCACGCCAGCAGTGACGGAGTAATTCCAGAGGAAAGCTCGGGTGAAGAAGGAATGGATGCAGACTCCGATGAGGTGATTATTTTCAAACCACGTGGACGGCGCTAAATCTAGCCGATCTCAGGATGTGTGCGTTGGTAGGGTACGATAGTCTCGATTTGATCTGGTGTAGATACCCACGTCCATAGAGTATGTTCGGTAGTACTGTTATTACAGGTAATTGATATATGATATTATATTCATCTAACAAGAATGCAGTCAACATTCATACCTTACGAACAAAATCCACCCTAATGAAGGCAAGTAACATACCACCTATCTCGCATCCATTCTCCCATCAAGACCATACCAATTCCATCCCGTCCCCATCTTCCGCTCCCCCACTCTTGTCCCGCTACAAACCCTAACACCACCTCCGCATACTCAGCGAACTCTTCCAGGTTTTCCAAACTCACTGTCTGAAACAGCATACGCACGCTATATATCAAAATCCTGGCAGGGCACTCGTTCTAGGGGGGTTTACCGAGGTACAGCCGAGACGAGTGCCCTGCCAGAATACGGGATAACAAGGAGCCAAGAAATCTTCGTCGGTTTCGATTGGGAATTGAGCGTGGTGCTTTGAGGGAGGCTGTCGATTATCCTAGTGCTTATCGTACCACGTTGTCAACAAGGTTGATGTACTGAGAGTCCAGACTCATTAGCTAGCCACCTCGGTCGCTTCATCGTCGACGAGGAAGTTCTCCAATGTTCAGTGCCTTTCTTGAGGGCGGTATACCGCATTGTCAACCAAATATATTTATCGAAAGCTTCAACCAATTAGGTAGCCACCTCGGTCACTTCATCGTCGACGAAGAAGTTGTACAACTCGCTGACCGGCTCATCGCAATTCCGGTTCAGCTCGTGCTGATTCAATGAGCCTGGTATGACACCTGAAGCCATCGTCCGATAGCTGTGTCGAGGGAGATCAGCTCCATCAGAGCCTTGATCGTTGCTTCTGTTTATCCGTATATATATGTAGGGAGATATTACGGTTTACACTCCCAGATTAATAGCGCTCAAGAAGCTTGAGACCGCATTTGTCCAAGTGTGATCTTTTGTGCCAAAGAATGCACGCGGTTGGTGAGTATCAGTGAGTTAATGCAGGCCTTTCTAACGCGGGCACGAAACTCACGGAGTCGAACCTCAGCTTCCAAAATTGAATGATCAGTTTCTTCTTGGACTGGCATAGTTGGGACGTGAATTGATCCCGGGTCTACCTCACTTGGTCCAGATGAATGGGACAGAGAGGATCGATTCGAGGCTGCCTGGCTTTGAGACTTGGGGAGCTTTTCGGATTTGGAAGGAGATGATATGCTTCGATTGGAAGCTGATGCAGAATCGGTGTTGTCCTGGACTGGCATGGTTAGGACATGACTTAATTCCGGGTCTACCTCACTTAGTCGAGATGAATGGGACAGAGAGGATCGATTCGAGGCTGCCTGACTTTGGGACCGGGGAAGGCTTTCGGATTCCCAAGGGTCCGTTTGATCAGACTCAGTGCTATCGGATTCAGAGAAGAAGTGTCTCTCGGATCGATGCTCGATGGATTGGCTACAACCCCAGGAATTTGGAGAAATTTGTTCATCTCCCAGAGTTCGAGTCGACTTATCCTTTCTGATGGAGCTGATTAGTATTTCAAACATCAGATGGTTGCTTTTGGAAGTGTGGATGAGTTCGTACTTGTTCGCGTCCTCCTCGTTCGAGTCCTCCTCGTTCGAGTCCTCCTCGTTCGCGTCCTCCTCGTTCGAGTCTTCCTTTTTTATGTCCTCCTCGTACCAATCTCTCAAACATCCTGTGACCCAAGGTTTAAAGAATCTCGATGCCCAAAATAAGAGTTTATCAACGATAGACCGAATTTGAAAGGCGTGTAACATGTCTTCAATATGACCACTCCATATACAAGACATTCGCTGGAGTAAATAAGATTGTCAGCAGGCTAATATACCGGTATTCAAAGCGATACCTAGAGCTCAGCGAAGAACATACATATAATACACCATCTGCAGTCTTATCCATGTAGGCTATAAATAGCTTGGCTTTGGGTCCGATGAAAGTGAAAGCGACTATAGGAGATGGATTTCTCGCAGCTGGTGCTGCCAGCCGGTCACAAAGCACTAAACACGTGTGACAGGCATTGGCAGCTTGCCTTAGGCATTCCTCCTCGTCTCCCAATTCCTTTTTTATTTCTACTACCATCCAAGGAAAACCTCCGCGTTCCGTCGATTTCACAGGCTGATACACAAAATCGTTCCGATGACTTTTACTCATCTGTTTCAAGTCTTCTTGGGTGAAGTATCTAATCCCTTCGTCCTCGCTCTCAAGGCCCTCCAGAAGAGAAAGGTTCTTGTCGCTGTACAGGCCTAACCCGAACCAGAGATCTGGCTTGGGCTGGTGACCTTTTTGGTCAGACAGCTTTCTTCGGATGGAGACGGCGTTGGTAAAACATTGATTCGAGCCCCTGAAGATGAAGGTTAGGTGCTTGAATGATAGAGGTCACTTGCGCTCGTCTATAGTGCTAACCAAGATAGTAGATCCCTCATGTATATTCCCTGGCTACTTCTGTGAGTCTACTGAGATTCTAACCGCGATGCCTGGACTCACTCGGAAGCTTGATCACAGATATTTTGAAACACAAACTTGGTCAGTAAATCATTCCAACTACTTTCCCATTCTCTTGCGTATAAGTTTATTGCTTTATCGCGCAAATCTACGGCTGCTTTCCATCGATCGTTGTATCGTGGATGGCCACAATTGCGATACATGGTCTCCGGCAGGGGAAACGCAATGTCCGTGAACGGCCTGTCTGACTCTGAAGGCTGCCTGTCGTGTCTTAAAAGCGTTTCCAAAGGTATTTTCTGTTCGCAGAAGGATAGAAGCGATAAGCAGAAATCTTCCATCCCAAAGAGGCTGACCATACTTGAGTGAGAGGGATAATTTCCGAGAAATTGAGTAGTAGTCTCCGGAGGTTCTCCGCGTAGGGTGGCAGCGGTGTGGTATCGCTCTCATCTTCTTCAATATGTATACCACTATTGTGAAGTACTTCCAGAGGAGGTACCATTTTCTCCGATGGCAAGGAGTGGACGTTGGAAGTGATTCGAGAGTACGCCCCATGTTATGTCGATAAACGCCGTAGGATCTGTGAGATCGGCAAGCCAACACCAATCACAACGAGCGCAAGAAGCACTACTTCTAGGTTACATCCACGTTAGCGACCTTGGGTAAAGACGTCCTTCCTATTCTCTGCTAGTGGATCTTAGGCATCATCTGAGCCCCCACAAGTGCCCTTGCGACACGGGATGAATGACGGTGTCACTCCTACAAAATGTACCACTGATAAACGACTTGCATTGAGTACTATGTAGGTATTCAGAAAGACTATTGCTGGAAGGTATTGCCTCAGTACCTCAGACGTGCCATTGGCCAGCAAGTAAGCTGCTAACCCGAAGGGGCTTAGCGTTAACGATCAGCAGCTTACTGAGGCTAGAGATGCTTAGTCATCAGATTTATGAGATTATCGAGTGAACGGCATAGCGGCTCCCGGTCCGAAGGTTAACCGAACGAAGGCATTCCTAACGCGGCTATATTATATAAGGCTTATAAGTTATCTACACGTGAATTAGGTATAGTGTAATAGTATTAATAACTATTAGCTGATAGTGGCTAATCGGCGCCCCACCCCTAGTCGCTGTCGCTCCTAGAAAGGAATAATATTATGGAAAATCTCGTCTACATAGTAATTTACTAAGACCCCTTGATTGGTAATCACCGAGGTTGACCCGGACTGAATTCCAATGTCGCGCTACACAGGTGCCTCTCACAATTTCCTGCACCGTTCATTTTTCCAGATAGCCGAGCGTGCTGAGATGGGCATTCGAATGTTTTCTCGTACATAGCAAAGTCTCTAATGCCCCCTCCTGCTGGCATCGAGATGACCGTGTGAGAGGTCCTCATAAAACTACCTAGGGTTTTTTTATTGCGGCTGTGCCGATGTCTATTGGGTCAAGACGCACTCCTTCCTACCCCAAAGCGATCTCCATTCCGGTGCACCACCAAATCATTGATGCCCGATATTATCGCCAAGGCAAATAGGTATCACTGCACTATAACGGAGTCAAAGCTCGTACACCGCTACTAGAAGAAAGCGTTGGTCTTCCTTGTGCTTCTCAAGAAAATCTACCAGTCCTCGAACCTCCTCGCGCCTTCCCTTCCACACGTTCTCGAGCCTGGAACTTCATCTTTGGCAGCCGCCCTGGCATCTTGAATAGAGCTGTCCACAGCCATAGCAGAACTGGGTCCGGCAGCGACAGGTCATGTGCAGGCAACCGCTCGATTTCTCGACTATATTAGAACAATTTGGACAGGCTCTCCAGCCTTGTGTCGTGGCCAAAGCCCTTGCTTGTTGTGTCGCAACATCTGCTGGGCACTCTGTGCCTGGATGAGATTCATTCCGACAGTGTCGACAAGTGCTCGTCCGGCAACGTGGACAATCGATGCGATCTGGTCCGTGTGCTTGCGAAGGAGGTATGAAGGCGCCGCAAGGGCGATTGGAACAATATATTGGATTGGGTGTTGCAAGTTCCAAGAGGAGGTCTTGATACTGGCGGTGGACGTCTTCGGGTAGAAGGCCCAGCATGTCGTCTACGGGCACGGCGGCCTGACAGCATTGAAATGGTGTTCGAGACTCCAACGCCACCTCGAATGCATCTAGTAACTCTCAGCTTACGGTATCTTCTAGCATGGACAGATGGGCTTCCTTACTTTGGAGATCCTCTCGGCAGTACCAATGCCCGCATGGCGCCTCAACCATCAGCCACATATCGGCAGCTTCAAGGCATACGGCACACTCTCTTTCCCGTGCTCTTCTCTCTTCCTCCTGCCTCTGTCTCTCCTCTTCTTCGGCAGCCAGCTGAGCCTGTCTGGCTGCTATGGCTTGTTCCCTTACCCTTTCTTCCTCTTGCAATTCGTACCGTCTTTGCTCAGCCTCGGCTTCCAACCTTTCTCGACGTCCCGCTAATCTTTCCTCTTGCGCTCTTCGGTATGCTTCAGACTCTTCCCGGGTAATCCTCTCCCGCTCGTCCTTAGCTTGGAGGAAGAACCCTCGCCTGGTAGCCTCGTGAAAACGAGAGTTGTCAAGAATGCCGTTGTACCAGTCATCTTGCTTCCTACGCGTCGTATACGCCCTTTCTTCTCGTTGCTGGTCACGGCTATCAGCCTGGAATCGAGTATAACTACGCCCTGTATCGATTCCAAGATCTTTTCCACCATCGGCACGCGTACTTGCTATGTTGGCTGGATGCGTTGTGCTGTAGTCAAGGAGTTGTTCCGCTGCTAAGTCAAGAGCTAGCTCAAAGTCGCTCCTCAATTGTGTTGCGGTATCGTCATTGTGGTATCCGTTGTGATTTGTTTCTGGTTCTCTAAGTTGTCTAGAGCCTTGAGATGAGGATTTCGTTGCTCCAACGTGTACGACACTGGGGCCGAAGACAGTACTCCTAGATGCTCTATAGGTAATAGTGGGGGTCCTCCGGACCATATGCCTACTGCTAGACCGTTGCGGAAGCGATCGAAGAGGTGTTGAGGCAGCAAAGCCGTCATGCTGTCCCATGTTCTGAGAGCAATTGCACGTTGATTCCGGCATAGGTTGGGGATTGACGGAGTATGTGCAGGGAAGTCAGATAGCAGACACAAATTGCCGTCTTGGGTCAAGCTTCCAAAGCCTACCCAAGGCATCTGGAGTGGGGCAGTAACGAGCAGATGCAGGCTAATGCACTGCAAATGAATTTACTGGGGCCAACAGGGCGGAGTCATCGATCAGTTGCGGATTGGGAGACAAGGCTGAAGCACTTGGCATGTCACCGTCTCAGATCAGGAGTGAGGTTGGACAACCTGGCGTACATCCGTATAGGAAATACAGCTGTGGCAGTCACAGATTTGGCTAAAACTCGACGAATAGATTCGCCATGATCCATAGCCACAAGCGCTGGCTTTGCCCTTTGAACCAATCCATGGCTAGTCTCTGCTGCAAGCTTATCACTATGAGAGCTCATACTAGGCAACACTGCATCTTGGCTGACTCTAGGCTTTCATTTGTTCGGCTCCCTGGGTTCCCCAACCGGAAGTAAGTACTACGGTCTCCAGCGAAACAGTTGTTAGCGTGACAGGGATTATTTTTTGGTGAGGGCGCGAAAACTATGGTCGTGGGATGTGAAGTTGATAACGTCCGCACGGATGTAATACTTTCCCCTGATACGTAGTAGACCTTCAGCCTCATCGAATATTTAAGTGTATCATGTCGCCAGCGCACAGTACACCCCACGAACCTTTGTCGCAATGTTTCCTAGCCTTGTCTAATTTCACAATTTGGCTCTTATGTCTAACGCGATCACGATCTCTGTGGATGGCGAGGATGGGAGTGTAGTCTCCCGAAACCCGGGCATCCGCTTGGTTGGAGGGGATGCCGACCTAGCGTTGGTGAGGGTATGGGCGTCTTCTTTACGATTTCTCCATTTACAGATTGCAGATGAAATGAGACAGATGGGATTTCTTTTCCTGGAACAGCGTTGGCGTTGTAAGAATGGGATGAGACAAGATAACCGCAATTGGAGAATGTTCATGGTTAACTGTTCATGGTCATTTCTCCTTCTAACCCGCTTCTGGTTGAACAGAAGCGCAATAGCAAATCCATGTTGCCATTGCGAGCTCGTTGGAAGTGTTCAACGAAACGCAGGCTATTGGATCAAACGTCGACAAACGTTTTCTCGATCACTTACTGATTATAAAGCTTAGTACGACGACAATGTGATTCATGGCCAGAATGCCGCCCCAGCTAATCGTGGAGGGCCTGCCGGGTTCACGGCCTTTGAGCTGTGGGAGTCTGAGACTGTACTCGAAGGCATCAGTGCCCAACTCTTGGAGAATAGTTCGAGGCAGCAACCTCCAACCTCAGTCGAGGTACCACCGAAGAGAGATGTGGTTTTTACCGCTATCGGAGGCACTGGCGAGAATGGCAGAAACGGTGGTGATGGTCAGCCCGGAATGGACGGTGTCGATGGCAGACCTGCCACGCGGGAGGTCGATGCAACGGTGAGACTCCTTGTACAAAGAAATGCTATCTTTTGAACACGTTTCATAACAACTTCATGCAGCCTGGTACAAACGGAGGAAACGGCGGCGAGTAAGTAACCATGAGTGCTTCTCTTCTCTGCAGTTTACTCCCCATTCTACTTGGTGCTGGCATCCATCTGAACGATTTCAGCGCAGGTCGTGGGACCAACGGTGCAGATGGGGGAGATGGTGGAATTGTTGAGATACATGTTGATGAAGAAAATACGCACCTTCTGTTTTCGGTCAATTGGGATGTCAGTGGGGGACTTGGTGGAGCGCCTGGACACCATGGGAATCCAGAGAGAGGCGGCCGTGGTGGACATGGGGGCCAAGGTCATACCTGGTAAGCCTGCAAAAAACCTAAAGAGTCCCGATCGTATTGTTTGCTCATTCGTCTTAGGGAAGAATTAGTAGGTTATAGATATGATTGCACAGATCGTTGTCTTGGCCAGACGACCACCTCAACATCACAATCGATCGTTAGGGCCGGCAGCAGAGTTGGAAGTGGAACGTGAGTATCCTTTAGGAATACTGTCCTTGAGACCGCAACTTTGTTGAGCTGACGCGACAAAGAATGGCTCTAGTAGCCCCCATGCATCGAGAAATAGTTCAAGGCGGAAACTTACAGGCGGTGATAGCACAAGCCGCCGTCAGATGGGGGGCTTTGAGGCAGCCGAGACAGAATCTCAATACAGCGAGATGCAAATGTGCGGGTGCGCCGTCAAACATTTCATGTGTTGGATGCGACCCAGTGCCAATCCACACAAGGTTCGAACGAAGCGCAGGCTTAGATGGACGAGATGGCAGGCCTGGGGCAAGTATAACGACGCCATTGATACCTGGAGCCAAGGGTCAAGAAGGTACCGCAACAATTGTTGTCAGAATGCGTGACGGTGGGCTGCAAGAATACACTGCAAAGTATATTCTGGAATTGATAGACTTTGACGTTGAGGATGAGAATGGTGATGGCATATTTGAACCAGGGGAGCATATCTACATCCGTCGCATCAGAGTGCGCAATAACGGTGAATGATTGCCAAATACGATGAATACCGTTACTAATTTATCGATGTTCAGGGGGGATGCCATCACCGATTTGCCGTATTCCAATTGCTGTACGTCCTTCTCGGTGGCTGGTACCGACAGAAAGCCGGGCTTTGATCCCAAGTTCGATTCCAGCTGGTGAATCTGTAACGTTGGATGACCCCATCAGAGTACTGATTCGAACAAGCGTGGATCTACCGCCCCCAGGCAGTCTTTTTCTTCAGCAAGACACCCTGTCCGTTACTGCACACATGCCATGGCTTAATCGCGAATTGCCACACTTTGAATACAGCCGTCATGTGAGTATTCAGTATCCCGTGGAGCTCAGGCAATTTGATTTCCTGAAGACTATGGCACAAGGCTCCACAAGCCGATTCGCATTTAAGGTACCGTCCGAACGTTGCGTTTGATCTCCGTGAGCTGAACGCGATCTAGCTATACAACAAAGGCTCGGTAGGAATAGGATCAGCATCACCCTCTGTAAGGACACTCGAGATCTGTAGCTCCTTCCCTGCAGACTGCGGCAACTTGCTGTCCATGCCGAACGAATGGGTGAATGAGGTCACTCAGGATGTACCGAATGTTGCATCTACGAGTGCAGCACCCTTATCACAAACCATACGGATCGAACGCGACGCAGAAAATTATCGGTATGCAGAGATCTGGATGGGTGTATACCTAGAGGAGCCCATACCCGCGGATGCAGATGGCGTTAAATTCGAGCTTCGAATGAATCTCATCCAACAGGTAACCCTACGTATCCAGATCTCATCCCTCTACAACTACCAACCACAGTCGAGCTTCTTGCTCGTTACAAACTCTGCGAGTACAAGAAGCCGCATGCAAGCGATCCAGAACTTCATCAATGATAATCTCGAGAAACAAGTAGATATTTGGAATATCTGCCTCTACGGAGGCTTTGAGCTTCCTGCTGAAGATGGTGAAGGTTCATCAAGAGATGTGATATCAAATTATCATGGGAAGTCAATCATCTTCCTCGGAGACACATTCGATTTCTTCGGAACAGGGCAAGAGGCCGCAGGCAGAGATTTTCCTGAGTTGTGCGATCCAAGAGTCTTGGCGAAAGCGAGCGCCCAGAATACGGCTTTCCTCTTTCTCGGATCCTCTGGAGACCCAGCCCTGCAGAAGCTGCTCGAAAGGGTCGTTTTCCCCGTGCCTTATTCAGCCGCGGGCCTGGCGAGGTCTATATCAGACTCGAGCAAGTTCAAATCAAAGGAGGATTTAATCGAATCTATGAAGCAAAGCAAGCTGTTCAGTGACTCAGCCACACATGCATACACTGTCCCGGTAGAAAGAAGATGGTACCGACTGGGTAAAGGAAGCCCAAGATTGGACTCAGCTGAACTCGCAAGGCGTTTGCGGCATCAGTTCCCGCAAGAAAGGTTCCTCGTAGCGCCAGTTACGGAGACTGTTGGCACATCAGACACGCTACAGGGGGATTCTCCACAAAGCGAGACATTACAGTCGCAGAGAATTACAAGACTTGCTATACTACATGGATTACCACACAAGATTTCAGTCATTGCAACTGAAAAACGGGCTGACACCTTCCACCATCTCGACAGCTTCGAGAGGTTCATGATCGTAAGGATCCTGCCAGTGCTAAGGCGCATCGAGACATTATGGACAGCACCCGCTACAGGTCCCATTCATGCCGAAGACGACCACTTGATCAGTACATTCAAACACCTACACCTCTCCCTCCTCACTGAGATTAACCTCGAAATATACACATTCCTCCACAAGTCACAATGGTGCAATAAACTCACCTCTTCCAAATCACCCCAAGAAACCACCTGCTTCCTCCAGACCCACCTTCCCACCCTCTCCAACCTCCTCCACCACTCCTCCGCCATTAACTCCTCTACCCCACCAGAACCCGTCATGTCCCTCCTCCAACATGCCTACGCATCCAGCCTCCCGCAAAAGAAACGCCACCTCATCCGCGGAACCTTCCTCCCCCTCCTCCACCGACGCACACACCTCCGTCACATCCTCCACACCACCCTCACCACTTTACTAGCCACCAAAACGTGCGACAAACGCGCCATCGCCACCTTCTTCACCACCGCTAAATCCCTCCATTCCCACTTCGATGCCACTAAAAGGAACACCGGAAACGTGATATTGAGACAAGTCAGCGAAGCAACGAGGCGGAGTGTACGTCAGTATGAGCTAGGGCATAAGACCGCGAGCACGTTCGTGAAGGGCAGTATGTATTGTACTGAGGCGGAGTGGGGGGAGAGGTGGCGGGGTGTGGAGGAGCAGGTGGGGAGGATTAGGGAGGAGATGAGACGGGCGAGGGGGGAGTTGGCGAGGATGATTTTGGACGTGGATGAGGTGGGGGAAGCGGAGATGGAGGGGTGACGGGATTGGGGGCAAGAAGGGGGAGAGGAAAGGGCGGCGGATGGGCGTGCGTGGATCGATTGTCTGTTTTGAAGATATACTGTTTGAATTGTTGAGGATATACCCTTTCGCTTAGGTTTTTAGTTTCGTTCGTCATATTGTCCGATAAAGATACCTGGTCACATTGGAGTCAGCCACCTCTTCGTCGGTTTCATCGCTTACTGCCTGCAGTTTCCAGCGTTCATTGAATACTAAGTAGCAGTTACCGGCCCAGCCACTATGCCTTTCGCAACCAACCAATCCCTCATCTTAGCTAGGCTTATTCTCACATCTCCATTCTGACCTCTCCATAGGATCTCTCCTGCGGCTGCTCGTCGCGGTCAAAGATTGCTGTCAAGATTCATCCCATCGGTTTGCTCAGCCCATATAGAGGCCTTGCACCCGAGGATTAGATGCTACTGGTCTTTTGGGGTCGATACAGCAAAGGAACAGCGAAAGCAGACGCCTCTATGGCGGGTGGATGCCAACAGACATTTGGAATCGATTGAGGCCGTGCAAGAGGACACTCTAATAATTTGTAATATTCAAGAGGATCAAGTGGACCTACTTATCTTCAAGGACTAATATACTATTATGACTAATCTTAGTTCTAGACTTAAGGCGTTTGAAGACTCTATCGCCCTTGACGTTGGCCGCAGCGAGGGATTCTAGGCCATCTCTTTCTACGTTATCAAAGAACTGAGCAGTGGTTCTCTTCTTCCTCGACACTAGAGTCAAAAAAAATAGCCAAACGTACTGGTCAATGAGGGAGAGTTGTCAAATTCTGAGAGAATGAAGGATGGTAACAAAATGGAGAATTGAACACAAGAATGGGAGCGTTTCGGACGTTGAAGAATTGTAGGAGATATTTGAAAACGAGAGTAATAATCGAAAGGAACAGGGCAGGTTGGGAGATGGTGGATGGTGGAGCCGCAATTGGCTCCTCTTAAATGTAACATGGGGTCAAACAATATCCATCGTCTGAATTTGTATGACAAGGAGGGCTGAGGGAGAGCAGAGAGGGGGTAGGGGTGAACAGCTAGGGAGCATGGGGGAGCACAAAGGTGGCGGATGGACGAAACGGGCTTGAGCGCGTGAGAAGAGCGGCGATACCTTAATCAACGAAAGTTCACGTGTTACCCTGGGTTCGGGGAATCTATATATACTAAAACTATTATTAAAATTATAAAGAACGCACCCCTATCAACTCACGACAAAAAGCTCTTGCCCTCGGAACTACTACCCACGATGCCCTATGGGCACGAGGTGGCGACGACCGAAGCTGGAGAATACACAGCAAGGCGCATATCTCCACGATGCGGGATTTCAGCTGTCGAAGTCCAAACAGCGGCGACCAAGACCTCGTACGAAGCTCGTTTACTATGAGACAGATCCTGGCGGCGTAGGCACCATGTGTACTTTGACTCGACATCACGCACCTCCTGGCAAAGACGATGGCGCTGTCGATCGTTTGTTTGGCCGTGCTTCATGCATCACCATGTTTCCATATACATACAGTTGGCGCAAATCCCCTCACAAAACCCGGTCAGAACTCTACAGGACGTGAAGGGTCCGTTACCTTTCATGCAGGACCCGCAAGCGTCGTTGTTTTTCTGCGGGTGGTACACATTTGCACGGGACTGGTGTACAATCGCCTCGGGTACGTATGTACGCTTCAGGTTCTGTACCAATCGGTACGAAATGCTGCGGGCTTTTCCATATCTGTACTGACATCCAATTGTCAGAATATATATATCATATTACGGCTTGTCGAGTCGACACACGCCACCTGCCATAATACTCTATCTCATAGTACTTCGCAACACGGTAGCTAAGTAAGATTTCAGTCTCATCAATAGCCTTTCCTCGTGTATCTGCCTCCTTCTGGGATGGGTATCATAAGGTAATCGGAGGTGGCGGCGTGAAAGAAAACAGATCTATGGTCCACTTGAGCAAGTGATGGCGAATGTTGAGGATGGGAACCGTGATATCTTGCTGAGATGCCGAGACCAACCCTTCAGAGCGGATGTCATGACGCCGTTGACCTCTTTGATACCAGGTTCCCTGATGGCGCGCCTCCTGACATCTTCTGCTTTGTTCCAGTCGGCTCTTCAGCTAAACTTTCTCTTCGTGCCGTACGTTGATATTTACCAAGTCTTTTCATAATCCTTACACTGCCAATGAGTAATAAGAGGGGATGGCCCTCCACTTCACGGCTTATGCGGCAGCCTTCAGAATAAGGCTAATTGTGGGTTTGAAACTTTTTCCTGACATCGTCTAGAGCAATAATGAGGCTTGTCTAACGTTTGCTCTGGGATAGCATCGAACTGCGAAAAGCAATCGCGATCAGATGCTTCATTATCCTAAAACCACAGTATCCCCAATCTCTGTTTCCGGCACTTATTCACCTTCAGGCGCACAATACACGGTAGGAACTGCATGGAACGTCAGATTTTGCTACCTTCCTTTTGTTTTGGCCGCTTCCATGAATTCCTGCTTGGTGGCGCTCTCGATAGATCCCTGTTGTTTGGTTCGGTAATCCTGCTCAATTCTCCTCTTTTCTTGTTCATCGATTGCTTCCACTTGCTCTTTTCTTGGTTGCTCCAGGGCTGTTTGCTTGAGGTTTTCGATAACACTCGACTCGCAGACAGCGCATCTGTATCCGTGAGTGTCGGTCCCTAGGGCGCGGAATAAGAGTGTGAGCAATCTAAATAACTCAACGAAGATGATTCTGACTCGCACCAGCGGAGCTAATTGGAAAAGATGCACAATGTGTTCATGGAAAGAAGTGAGCTAAGTGCTCGGTTTCGATTTAATCTCACGTTCTTTCATTCGAGTAAGAACAATTACGAATGTTCCCAGGGCTGGTTGTCCCCATAACTTGGTTCCTGCAGGCGACCTCCTCGGATCTGGAAAAGAAGAAACATGCTCATACGTCGATTCGGCAATGAGCCCAAGAATACCTAGATACTGGTCTGGGTACCCCGCATATCCTACACTCTCTCGCGTCGAGCACTTCGACGAGCGGTCCAAAGCTGTCATTCGGGTCTTGAGAAGTGACTATAGAAGTATCAAGATCTCCGGGATCGGGGCTCGAGGACTTCTTGCAATTTCTCATCCTGTTCCCTCAGTTTACTGCTCTTAGTTACTAACATGCTAATGATATTCTTATTCGCCTCTGTCCATTTCCTAGCAATGTCTGTCCCAAGTTTGAACTGAACGACTTTATCAGAGGCGATCTTTTAAGGCCTCCTCTTCGAGGCTAACTCGACAAGGATACGTTCTTGTCATTGTCTTTTCTTGGTCCCTCTTGAGAACTTCCTTATACACGATCTCGGACTCGTGTGCTTGAAACACCGATAGCAATTGGTTCTGCAATTTGTGGGAACACGTTCTCGATGGCAGAAGCTTTACACAAGCCAGGCCTCTTCAGTGATTGAAAAGATAAGAAACCCGAATGTGCCTTTCCACAAGCTTTCGTACATTTCCATGCAGCTGTCACGCCACTTAACCAGCCCGACGAGCTCTCATTGTGAGAAACACTACACTCAGGGGAGCCAACAACAAACCGAACAGTTTTCAGAATCATCGATGATAAGAAGGCTTTAGCAGGATTTACTGGCAATTCGCAACGGAAATTTGGAACGAAGGACGTTAGCTCAAGGTGTAAGATATATATATACTCTAGCCGTTCGTAATATACGCCGTTTGTAAGAGAGGTGATCAGAATGTTCTCGTAAGAAAATCAGAAAAGATGCGACACTGCTGGTATTCCGTTGCCAAAACATCAGCGCACAGTCCGCTCAGCCGTCTCGTTCCCCTCTGCAGGAAATAGGCGAAATGTCACAATCTTGTAGTATTGGTTGGCTTCATGATCTTTCTCAGAGGGTCCCGGACGTTTCCTGCTATCCCATCAAGAGCACGAGGTCCGTCGAGGAAGCAAAGGATTCTTACAAAGTACGGAGGTAGGAAACGTTGTCGTGCAACGGCAATCCGTTGTATGAGATGTCGTTGCTATCCATGCCCGCAACTGGCGCCCCTGTCGGCACGACGCTGGTGGGTAGATGCTTATGTCGGCCTATATCGGAACAAGCCTTTGCTGCTTGGCAGAGCATATTGCCGATGTGAGGGTCTGGTTAATAAAGTTAGTATGGTGTGCGTTGGTAGCATTCGATAAAACCTGGATTGTACAACTTCCCTTACCAAAGTCCATGAATTCCAAGTAATCTTCTTCCATCGCTGACTGTACGCAATATCAACGTCATAAGGTCCACAGCAAACATCTGAAAAACGAAGAGCCCGACCAAGACCTTTTGGTTCGGCCCTCATCAAGTCCCTAATGTGAGCTCCATTATCAGATCAGATATAAGGGGCATGCTACTTTCCCTAGTAGACCGCTAAGAGGATATTTATCTAAGCGACTGGCAGTCGCTCAAGATGAGGGAGGAGTGAGAGTTGTGGTGGTGGTGGCTGTAAAGCATCCTGACTTGTATCTGATGCGAAGCCGCGGCGGGCACATCAGGAGCTGGCCACCCGGGCGGGGGGGGGGGCGGTGGGGGGGGCCGCTGCAAAGTGCACTATAACTAGATCAGCTTCAACCATCCTCCATATAACTGGAGTAAATCGACTGACCATAGGCCTCCAAGAGCCGGGTGCCATCTTTGGCAAGGTAATAAAGACGATGACATGGATAAAGCATGCGGCGAAGTTGGGTAACTTATTTGGAGACACTTCAGGAAGTGCTCGGTATATATAGACATAAGAAAATACTATACGGTCCATAATGACTCCTGTTGTTAGGAGAGAATGACAGAGATTCTTCTGTGCGACAGGTCTGAGGCCATTGTTGATCGAGGCTGTCATATGGAGGTCTGCACAAGCAGTGATCACTGAAGTCTTCGCTAAATGTATCTTCTCTGATGTTCCGCAGGATAGTAATGTGATGGAAAGAAGATAACTGATGATGAAGACCAAAATAAGACTTTCCTACGTGAACGTTTTGAATAGATTATTGAGGATAAGGAAGTATTTGCATGTCCTTTGAATATTGAAAGGCAAAGTAATCGCGCAGCATACATATAGTAGGGATTTGTCGTGCCAGATTCACCAAGGGACACTCATTCACTTCTTACCTCACACGGTGGGAGTTCAAGTTTGAACTCACATGTCGAATGCTCAGAACCTCACGTTTGAGAAGGGGCCTCAGTCGATCAAGATTCGAGGGCGTCAAAGACAAAAGCATTGTTGTGGCTCTACGTCCGATCACAGATTCGGTGGTTAACAGTATCCAGCCAAATCCATGGCTTTTTCCACAGCCTCGTAGAAGTCATCAAAGGCGTACAGTGGCAAGCCGCTCTCTGCAATCTGGAGAATGAATCAGCATAGTCGCAAAATTCATATCTTGCCATCACTGACAATTCTCTGGCCGACCTCTTCATTGGTACCCCTCAATCTCACAACGACGGGCACGTTGATCCCCAAGTCTTTGTAAGCAAGCATGATACCATTAGCGATCATGTCACAAAGTGTAAGTCCGCCAAAGATGTTGACGAATATCACTTTCACGTTCGCGTCCCTGAGTATGATCTCGAAAGATCTCTTCACTGTTTCACTTGTCGCTTTGCCGCCAGTATCGAGAAAATTCGCGGACTTTCCGCCAAGGTCCGCGATTGCGTCGACAGTATTCATCGCCAGACCGGCGCCGTTGACTGAGACTCATCGTCAGTAAGTAAAGCCTAAGGAAGTATGGGTTCCATTACCTAAAGTGCCAATATCGCCGATTCCCTTAAGTCTAGATGTATGCGTCAACCAGTGCACAGAGGCTAGAACCGAATATGGGAGCTCACTTGATGTAGACGATTCCGTCCTTCCCTGCTTCCACCTCATCTGGGATCTCCCTCTCGACATCCCGCATGGCCTGAATCTCTTCTTGTCTTTTGCTGCTGCGGAACGCCGAATCGTCGAAACTAAACTCAGACCTTGCAACCGATATCTTGCCGCTCGTAATACGCGAAAGCCTTACAGTGAGCGAGGATGCCTCTTTACGGAAGAAGATGTCAATCATGGCAGTCAGTATTCTTGTCAAGGACTCATATGAATCTCTGCTACAGTGGAGTTCGGCGACTATTGAGGAGTATGTAGACCCATTCACTCTCATATCAAGTCCAAGGGCATGAGCCTTTGCATGTATATGAGGACTTTCGCCTCCAATTGAATATGAGGTGATAATGCATGGAGTGCAAGTCGCGCGGTCAACGGTGATCTGGAGAAAATACTCTCTACTTTTAGGGTTATCATCCTCCGAGACCGAGACACGTCGGTTTGCTAGCATCTGGTTGCTCTCGGATTCTGATATATGAACATTTCGGACGTGAGCAGACTTTGTAGGGCGTTTTAGTAGTGCAGACCTTTGCAATGTATGTATATTGCGGATTTGGGAGCTACGTCGAAAGCTCTTCGGCTAAGTAATTGAGTCAGCAGCCGATCTCGACTTGAGGGTGCACAGGTACTTACGTGATTATTCAAAAGTCGTTTCATACCTTCGCCAAACTGTGAAGGATGGTTCACAATGGTCACCCCTGAATCTTCAAGTACTTTGACTTTACTCTTTGCGGATCTTTCACCCGCACCTACAAAAGCTCCAGCATGACCCATGACTCTACCTAGCGGAGCTTGGACACCTGCAACTAGGGCCATGATCGGCCTTCCGTACGTCAGTGTGCTCCCTGAGTAAGAGTGCTGTGACTGACTTTGAATGTTCGGTGCGGCTTCGGTAGTCCTTGATCCACTCTGCAGCATCTTCCTCAGCACTTCCCCCAATCTCTCCCACAATCATGATACCACGCGTGTCATCGTCATCCTCAAAGACCCGTAGGGCGTCCACGAAATTAGTCCCCGCGAGAAGATCACCCCCAATGCCAATGACGAGACTTTGACCGAGGCCAGCTCGGGTTGTAGATGCAACAGTTTCATAGCTCAATGTACCGGACTTTGCTACTATACCAACGCTTCCAGGTCTGAAGAAAGGCAAGGGATGAAACCCGAGTCTGCATTTACCGACAGCGGATATCATGCCTGGAGAATTGGCGCCCACTAAGCGTGATTTCGATTGCGTTCGAAGTACTGAATGGACCTTCTCTGCTTCAGTAGTTTTACCTTATGAGTATACTGATTGCTAGCTCACCCTTAGTAAGTCATGGAGAGGGATATGTTCAGCGACAGCTACGATGAGTGGAATCTCTGCTCCAATGGCTTCCTCTATGGCTGCAGCAGCCTGAGAAGCAGCTACATAAACGACAGTTGCATCAGGTTTTAACAGCTCTTGGGCCTGAAGCACAGTAAGACATTGGCATCTGCCGGACAACCTACATACTGATGGATGATCTTACTCACAGTGCGGACATTGGGTAGAACAGGTAGTCCAAGATGCTCGCCATCCTTAGCAGGAGTGACACCCCCGACGATCTTCGTCCCATACTCGAGAGACTGTCTAGCATCCTGGGTGGCCTTCAATTTGTCAGTCTATGTTAGACAGGAGATCGATGGATCAATCCACCTGCCGCCCGGTGAACCCCTGAAAAATGACTCGGGTATGTTGTCCGATCTTAAGATTGAAGACAGTATCAGAGTATGCAGAAATAGCACTTGTGGTAGAAAATGAGGCTGATGCACGTAAAGTATACAACTTGACAATGTAGCTCCTGCACTTGCGCATGGAGTGAGGGCTAGGGAGCCATTGTTTCCTGACCATCGCTCAGACAGTAAGCATATAAGAGCAATGAAAGAGCTGGCAAAGACATAGGAGACAGATCAGATGATACAGAGAGGTTATATCATGATAGACAGGCACAACAGGATGAAGAGAAGGAAGTCTGCCAAGTCATTCATATGACGACTCGGCTCTAGCCCTTTCCAACATTCCAACATTCCAACATTAGCGTCCTTCCGTGAATACGAATCTCGGCTTCCCTATACCTGTGCCTGCACTCCGTAAGATAATTACGCATGGCTCACATGGCTATCATGGTGCGGAACGATGGCCTTCGAGGCGTGCGCTCCTCTCGCCAAAATCATAACCATGCCTTGGACATCAGAACATTACCAACGTCCTTCGCTATCGGCATCCGCTTGTTGCCGAACGATCGACAAGGGCTTCAACGGACATTTCCTTACCGATGGTATTGAATGCCATAAGCGACCTGACATATTCTATGCACCAAGAGACGACTGAAAGCCGCGTGAGCGAAAAGCGCGACACAATAGCGAAAGCGACCGAACGCCTCCAATCCACCCTATAAAGACACCACTCCACCACCCTCCCCCCCTAAACTTCTAAACAAACACCCCTCAACCCCGTCCAAAATGGTCACCCTAACCCAATCCCAAACCCTCCCCATCAACCCGCCCTCCAGCGCCCCCGCCCTCTCCCTGGCCGAAGTCTGGGAAGTAATGCACCTCAAATGCCGCAAACCCGAGCTCTTCGTCGCGCCCATTGCAAGCTCGACCGTCCTCGAAGAAACTCCCACCTTTATGAAACGCCGCATCGTGCTCAAAGACGGCATGGGCCCGCCTGGCGGAAAAGCGGTGGAGGAGTTGCAGATAAGGGCGCCGTGGAAGGTACGTCCACACTACAATTCCATGCCTAGACTGGAAAGATGGAGGTAGCAAACAGCGATGCTGATACCTATGCGTAGGTGGATTTCTACAACGTAGACACGGGGGCCTTCATCAACAACACGATCTCGCAAGGAAAAGATGAGAAGGACCTGTACTTGACATTCTATTTCGAATGGCTCTATCCGGATCTTAAGGAGGGGAGTAAAGAGGCGGAGGAGATGGGGGAGAAGTTGTGGGGGATGGCGAGGGAGACGGTGCAGCATACGATCGATATTGCGAGGGAGATGGCGCGGAAGGGGAAGTTGGGGAAGGGGATTGAGCATTGAGCAGGGGTGAAGAACGAGGTAGGGGGTTTGGGAGTACTGGCGGTAATGATACATGATGGAGTTGTGGGTTAGATTCGTGTGTTTAGTACCTACATATAAAGGCCTGTGCGAACCTCATCGATGCAACTCCGTGGGCTACTTCTGTGTCAGAATCACGCATGTCTCCCATGTTCCCATGACACGTCTTCAAGGACAGCACGGAAGGTTGATCCTTACGATGGCCCCGAAGCCAGAAACCAGAGTTCCGATGTCTTGGAGTCCTTAGCAATGATTCTCGTACTGTACAGCGCTCTGTCCCATATCCTTACACCAAATCGCGTACCCGCAGGCAGTGTCTCTTATTTTCCGAGGCTTCATCATCATGCTCAAGCCTAAAAGTCCATCATATTCCCAGTTCTTGTGCTTAACCATTCATTGCCCTCATGCACCGCCTTCCCTCTTCGCATATTCATCCTCGATGTTCTCCTCATACAACTTGTCCGCCGCCTTGCTTGCCTCTGATGCAGTTTGTGATCCACCAGCCTTTGCCTCTTCCGCTGCCGAGCCACCGCTCGATGTATTGGCACTGTCCATGGCAGAGGAGACCTGGTTGGTGGACGTGTCGCTAGTGGATGGCTTGTCGCTAGTGAGAGATGGGAGAGAGGGCATTGTGAGTATGGTAGGGGGGATGTGATTGTTGGGGGTCGTACGTCCGATGGTAGTATGAGGACGTGTAAGCGCTGTTGATTTGTGGAGCTGTGGTGGGTTGAGGTTGGGATAATGGAGCAATGCCAAGATAATCATGCAATCCCATGAGCCGGTGATGACCACACCCTGTAGCAGCTAGGCCTACAAGAGCTAGACGGTGATCATCTCAGCCTCAATGTTCTAGGTAGAATACTATAAGTACCTAAATAGGTACCTTAAGGTAGGGAGTCATCCCGATTCCTATTGGCGCGGCTCCAGTGATGGCTTTATCCCTTCCTTTTTGGGCTATCTAGCGACGCAACATGCTCAGCGCCTCACACATCTCCAAGTCACATTCACCCGGCCAGAAAGCTGCCAATGGAAGGACCCATCGACGGCACCACGGAGGCCCGTCCGTAATGCCCCCACGCTTACTCCGTACACCGTAGGCACCTCCCACAGTCCAAAGTTGCGATTACGGCCTTGAAACCTACCTTCATACAGATGGTCTGTCTGCAAGACGACGAGAGGTTTGCCACGGACCGGTATCGAATCAAGTATCCGCAGCCTGTCCACCTTATCTAAGGCGATGAAGCGAGCTATCGTCGGCGAGGCCGTGTACGATAAAATGTTATCATGCATCATTGTCATAGAGATATCAAATTCCTACTCATGGCCGACGTAAAGCTGGGCTTGGCGAACGAGAGTATCGAACCCCATTGGTCCAAAGAGAGGATCAAGCTCGGCGGTTAGGCACGGGCTCTTCTTGGTCTTGCCACGGCTTTGCGATACCATTCGCGAGTCTCATGGCTTGGCATACGGAGAATCCGCGTCCTCGTCCTTATTATTCCATATTGCGCAGCCCCAGGAGTCCGTATTCTCTCGGAAATGGTCGGTAGCGTGGCGTGGTAGCTCCTATTATCGGTACCAGAACCTGGCGCCTATTCTACAACACCTCGAGCAATGAGGGATCAGGGCGAGCCGATTCACCTACAGCATCCTCATTACCGTGACTTTCCTGCATACCCATTCTCGAAGGTGGAACATCAATTCTCATGCATGCACAACATCGGCTTCTGCCGAACGCTGTATGCAGCTAAGGCGTTGAAGATCCTCGACGCCGGGCACTGTACGCGACTAGGGTAACTATGACTATACGCAACCTTGGCTGGTAGTACCAGAGAGTCCTACAAAGAACTGTGGTGGTGGAAATGAAACGACCGTCAACATTTTGTTGACAGCGCATGTTGTATGACTACAGCTGGAGCACGAGAAGAAGACCGCACTTCTCGGCACAAGCAGTGGCATCCATTTACCTAATTATGGTGCACTGACAGTTGGTACTGAAGCCTTTTCACATTGGTGGCACGGCGTCCTCCGATGAGGTCGCACAGAGTGGCAACGATGCGTAAGCCCATCCTAAACCCGCATGGTCGTTAGCGTGGCTGAGAAAACTGAAGGCTTACGTTTCAGGGCGTAAGCCCCGTTCCCTAAATGGGAAAAGATAACTAATAGCAGCATCCCACCTTTGACCGTCAGGTGGCGGCCTATACTGTAATTGGAGGAAGCCATGTTGGCGCACCGATAAGGCAGGTTCCGGCTGTGAAGCCCTCTCAGAGACTTGAAGAATATGCCAGTATGGGTATGCAACTATTTGGCAGCATACCGATTCGAACAACCAATGGCATGATAACATCATCCCTCAGGTGGCCACAGGTTGGTCACCTTGCGTCTGAATATAAATACCTTCCACGAGTGCCGTTGTTGGACATGATATTTTATTGATCTATACAGCGTCAATTGGAGCTATTGCGTAGAATAGTTCATCGCAGCTCTAGCCCATCACATCTTTGCCGACCTATCTTTGCCGACCAGACAACGAAGATGAATGCCCTGGGTCTCTGTTCTCAGTCTCTCAACGCAACCATCGGCAACACAAACATCACCTGGGCACAAGCAGTGTCGAATACGATCACTACTCTCGCCGCGACATCCTACCTTCGGCCAGATAGTGGTGGTGCACTCTTGCCGTGGGTATATACCATCGGCCTCATCATCCTCCACATTCCCGTGGTGTGCATTCGCGTTTCACGCTGGGAGGCCGTCCAGTACTGGTGTCTTGCCTCTACCCTCTTCACAGTCGTGATATACACGCAAGCATATATCTCGACGCAATTCGATGCAGGGAAGGTGCTTGTTTGGACGCCACTTGTTCTCGTCATCGACGCTGGGAGCATGTTGCAGGTGATCTTCCTCATCATCGAGGCCAAGAAGGAGGCTGCTGCGGATGACCCACAACTCAACAAAACCCCCTGGTACCGCAATCTGTCAAACTACACAGCCTTCGTGGCTGCTCTCCTATTCATTGCGGTCCTTGTCCTACAGCTGCTTGGACTTGTCAAAGCTGCTCAGGCTGTCGGCGCATCTTCAGATCCACCACTCGTAGCATGGTGCTCACCGCTCTTTCAGCCTCTGGGCAAAGCCGTAGTGGATGGGAGCTGCAATGTATATGAAATCAGTCAAAGTACGCGCAAAGGCCTTGGGTGTATCTTACTTCCTGGCCACTGGCAGCAGCAATGGCTAAAGGGCACGATCGCTGGCGTTGTCATCGAACTTTTCACGGAGTTGATCGATCTTCTTATATTGACCTTAGTGAACGGTAAAAGGAAAGTATTCCAGGAAGTCAAGATGAAGCGACCTTGGGCGACTATATTCTCGGGGCTTGTCATCCTCATTGTTACCTTGATCTATGGCATCAACTACTCCCTAGACCTACCGCTGGGTATTACCTCGAGGGTGACAGTCCTGACAGATTTCCAAGGGCCGGCGTCATATATAGGAGAATTGACAAGTGCGGGATTGAGAGGCACTATCATTGGCTGGACGGATGGTGTCTTCGAAGGCTGGAAGTCCACATACTATGGGAGCTGGTCTGCTAAGTGATAGAAAGGCTTTGAGTTGAATGATGACACGGAAAGGAAAGCACTATGCATTTGTTTTGTTTACTGAGGTTGAAGCGCAGGTGTAGGATCACTCCGGAAGAAGATCTCGGGAAATGGGACGAAGCCATGGAGTACCATCGCAGTGTAGCTATACCATGTATTCTTGATGCGAGTAAATACGAATTGACATCGTGAAATCCCGTGTCCTGACAAAGCACTCGTTTCAGGGGTTTTGTGCTGAGGCCCCAATGGCAGGACCTGTTGACGGTTCTCTCGACTCCATCATGCATGCAAAGTGGGCGAGAGCGCCCGCCCCGGGGACACTCCTAAGCTGCGGTTGATGTTGTAAGGAATACGTGCCAAGCCTGGGCTAGTTGAAGAATTACGGATTAGAACTATTCTAAGCCGCTTCGGGTTAACAGCACCTCGACTGCCAAGCATGCACGCGTGCTTCGGCAAACTTTCCTATATATCAGATACACCAATTGATCACGACCTTCCCACCTTCCCCTCGTTCCCTCGTTCACTCAAGGTCTTGATATGTTGATCAACAGATATGGGCGACGAATTCGGTGATGATGCCGACTTTACAGCCATTGCAGACGCTATCGATCGGGGTTCACACAAGACGGGACCAGCCACCTCCAACGCTGCAACCTCGAAGATCCAGCAACCGAAACCTCAGGCCTTGCCTAACCGAACGGCGCCTTCCTCGATCATTGTCTCGGCACGTCAGAAAGGCAACCCGTCCTTGAACTACATACGATCTCTCCCATGGGAATACGGTGACATTCCAGCCGACTACGTCCTCGGCGCCACTACTTGCGCTCTCTTCTTGAGTCTGAAATACCACCGTCTACATCCTGAATACGTATATTCTCGCATCCGCGCATTGGGTCATAAGTACAATCTGAGGATCTTGTTGACAATGGTCGATATTCAAAATCATGAAGAGTCCTTGAAGGAACTGAGCAAGACAAGCTTGATCAACAATCTGACCCTCATCCTGTGTTGGTCGGCACAAGAAGCAGGACGCTACCTCGAATTGTACAAATCATATGAGCATGCTTCGCCAACATCAATCCGGGCCCATCAGGCAACCTCTTTCAGCGAAAAGCTCGTGGAGGTTATTACGGTCCCTAGAAGCATCAACAAAACCGATGCATTGAGCCTTGTGTCCGCATTCGGAAGTGTGAGAGCTGCTGTGAATGCAAGACCTGAGGAGATTGGAGAGATTCCGGGCTGGGGCGAGAAAAAGGTGCAAAGATGGTGCGGAACCGTCAGGGAGAACTTCAGGGTTCGGAAGGCAGCCAAAAGGGGCATTGACTTGGCGCGAGAGGGGAGCTCTATAGGTCTACCAAGAGATGAGAGCACTTCAGGACTAACAAGAGAGGACAGCCTGTTTGAGGATGGAGAAGATGTTCTAGAGGAACCGCGCAACGGCGTCCCTGTCCCGGCGCTACTAAGCGGAGTAGCTTCCGAGCCTGCCAAAAATGCCAACAACAGTACACCTAATCGTATGGCGAAGAGGCCTGCCAGTGATTTGCCTCTTTGGGAGCCTGAAGAGGACGAAGAAGAAGCTTTGCTCTTAGCTGCCGCCGAAGAAGAGGATTTGAGAGCGAGCAAGGATAACGACCAAATGAGCTCCGAGCGCATAAAGTCATCGACGAGGTCTGAAGGACAGCTCAATGAGGGTATGGTAGCAGCTCTAGCAAAGCTGCGCAAACAGTGATTTTCCGTGGCTCTTCTATATCTCTAGCTACACGAAGTAGCCGTTTGTGGAGCATACTCACTACAGGGCGTATCCCTCATCGAGTGCATGGAACCAAGAGGAGATCGTGCTGCAAGGCCGAGCTACGTCGAGGCAATATGAGGAAGGTACATGCCCACAATTCTCACGTGTGCAAACTTATGGCGCGTGTACCTGACCTCCCCAGTACTTCAGGCAACGTGTAATCAGACAGCACAATTGTACGGCTGTTATGGCACGATTGCATCTGAATGATATCAACCACAAGGAAGCCTCGAATCAAGTCCTTTGTTGACTCCTGGGTGGGGTCACCAGGCAAAACATGCCTGACTAATACCTCTCCGATCATTGGTCAGTCCACATTTACCTGCATATTCAAAACAATCTAAGGTACACCACACTGAACGAAGTTTAGAACTCCGGGAAAACAATCCGATTAAATCGAGGATCAACTACAAAGGTTACAAGAAACCTCTCCAACGCATAGTTTTCATATATACATTGGTAAAGCTACCTATCTACCTCCGTTAAGAACCCTACTTTGTCGAAGTACAAGGCTCTTACTATGACGTCCGATGGTTCTCAGAACGGCCCCAGCGTTCCTACTAGCAGACATCTTTCGCCTGGAAGCCCGGAGAACGTAAGTGGGAAGACCTTAAGGCCTACGGACAGTATCAGTATGCGGAAAGTCACACGTAAGTTGCTACCGAGCCGTTGATGGTATAGGTAATCTATCTGCAACACTTTGCTAGCTCAACTCCCCACATCGTTCTTGCCCACTGATATCCCCGCCTAGAGACATCCTCGTCACTTTCAATCCAAACCATGGTTTCTGATAGCACGACAAAAGATGCTACTAAAGGCATGGATCTCGAGTCACAGAGCTCAATCCACAGACAATATGATACCCGTCTTGCTACTCCCTTAGATCCCATCAGCCGTCGAAAATCCACGTCATGGATAGCCAAGCTCCACCCATCTGCTCAGACCATAGAAGACGCCGTTATGGGGACCTCTGATGGCATGACCGTCCCTTTCGCTTTGACAGCGAGCTTAGCTGGTTTTGCGCCTAATGCCAGATACGTCATGCTTGCCGGCCTTGCAGAGTTGACCGCCGGTGCAATATCGATGGCACTAGGTGGTGCCTTGCAGGCGAGATGCGAAAGGTGAGTACACGTAAACACCGTATCACCTGCCATTTCAAGCCACTAATATTTAGCAGAGAAACATATACTTCAACCGCAAAAGCGACCGAAGCCACAATACGTGACACCAAAGCCTACATCCCCACCATCGTCGACGACATCTTCTCGCCATGGAACTTCAGCCCCGAAACCCTCGCGCACATCTCCTCCGACCTCTCCACCACCCCCATCGAAGCCCAAACAAAATTCATCGTCCGCTTCCACCACGGACTCTCCGTCCCCAACAACTCCCGCGTCCTCAAGTCCTCCGCCACGCTCGGGAGCTCCTACTTCCTGGCCGGCTTCCTCGGTCTGCTACCCTACATGATCGTCGAGCGGACCCAGATCCGGCCGGCCTTGTATGCGTCGATAGCGGTGGAGGCGGTCGCGTTGTATGTTTTCGGATATGCGAAGACTGGTGTGAGCGTTGGGTGGACTGGGAGGGATAATTTGCGGAAAGCGTTCGTGGGCGCGGTGATGATGGTTCTAGTGGGGGCGGTGGCGAGCGGGATCGCTGTGGGGTTGATCACGGGTGTGAATAGGAGCGAGCATGTTGCTGGGTGAGAGGATTTGGCCAACAATGCTGTTCTGAATAAGTCTTACCTAGGCTCCAGAGATTGAAGCAATATTTCTACGAGGCTCGACATGTGCCAAAAATAACATTCGAATTATCCTTACATCTATGTCTATCCTTCCTAATAATTCAAACCCCCATTACCCATTCCTCAGAAAAACCCTTCATGCCCAGAAACAACAAGCTAACAACAAAACACACAGCAAAAAGTCAACCAACACTCCACACCCACCTCCCACATCCCCTAGCCATTCACAAACCCCACCAAAACCACCACCGTCCCCACCAACCCCACAATCCCCATCATCCCCACTATCCCCATCATCCCCACCATCCCCGTCCCTCCAACCCCAAAATATCACTCAGCCTCCCCTATTCACGTCCCCTCACCATATCCCATCATCTCCTATGTTGTAGGATCCCCAGATCGGCTTATAGCTATTCTGATGAGTAGGAGAGGTTGAGGGTGGGGAATAGGCGGAAGGGGGGTCAAGAGATGTAGAATATTTTCAAAAAGTCTATCCCCTAATCCCGCTAGCACTGATATCAATAGCTAACGGAATCAGATCGAAAACAAGATGCGAAGGCAAAGCAGCCAAAACCAACGTCAAAGTCAAAGTCACAGTTCGGACCACAGCGGTTAAAACGTGAAACTCGAACTGAAAAATAAAAAGTCCCATCGTAGTGTTAGTATAAAGCTTTTCTTCTATACTTACAGCCCGTCTCTCCATCCTACCTATTTACCTACTTATACCCTTTAATTCTCCGCCTACATACCTATTAATCTACTTATCTATCTATCTATCTAATTATTTATCTATCTAACTACCGCCAATTCCATCTATTCATCACCCTCTTGATCCATCACGCCTTTTAAGATGATATTGAAATGAAAAGTCCACCAGCCTACCTGATGTTTTGGATGGTCGAGAGTAGGGTGTTAATGCAGATGTGTTGTGACATGGTTGGAGTTGAAAGGTTCGAGGGTTGGATGGTTGGAGTTGGATGGGTTGATCAGGGTGGGTAGGTGGGTGAGGGTAGTTTCCCAGTTCCGCAAGTCCTTCCGTGTATGTTGTATATGAGTAAGTTCCACTCTTTCTATATTTTCGGAATCAAAATCAGAGGGTATGATCGATGGTTGATGATAGTAGAATAGCGCGAGGAGTCTTGCAGTGTACGATGGATGGTCGTATTGAAGGGGGATGTCGATGGAAACTTAGAGAACAGGCGGGAGACACGCTTCCTGGCGACGCAGCTTCTGGGCACTCTGCCTTGTCTTCATTCTGTAATGTTGTGAAGATTCAGGTGCTTGTGGCTGCTTGTGGCTTTGTTGCTGCTTTGTGGAGTGTTAGTAACGATGTGTCGTGGTGGTCAACAGTGGCCTCATCATGTATAACAGGAAGGTGCGATCGCGATGGCTGCGATGTCAAGCATGAACCTCTACCCTGCTTGCGGCGTAGAATCATTTACGCCAGTATCGTCTATGTTTTAGCAGTATACTTATATTCAATACTCAACTTACCCAAGCAAACGGTGTCACGTGCGGTGGATAGCCACAACCTCATCCATGAACATGGCCACCCCATCCCAACCGCCCGAAAGACAATCCGGATCCGTCCGCGTCCTCCGCATCCCAGCCGGCGACGAGCGACCACACCTCATCAACCTAGAACTGATCCCCAACATCAGCCACGGATGGGACACCCCCGTCCCCAACGTCCTCGTCTTCTGGAGCAAGGAGGGCTGGCGGCATCGAAGACTCATCATTTTTCCGTCGCCCGATCACTTGGTTTCGAAATTCGGTCTGTATCAGACGATGTGGCGAGGTGATGGCTGTACGTTGCCGCTAAACAAGTATTATTCCGATGCGAAACGGAAGATATATGGGGATGCGTTTTTTGTGGCTATGAAGACGGATCGGAATGTGGTGCCGGTTTTTGTGGAGTATAGGAATTTGCTGGATTCTTTTATGGGGACTGGTTTTGTGAGGAGCTTGATTGAGCAGCATGATGCCTATGATGCTAGATGTGGGGTTGAGACTTGAGATGTGAGGGATTGCGGTTGGGGTCTTGATTGGTGTTAAGGACGCATTCTGTTCAGTGTAAGACGAGAATCGACAATGCCCGATATTTACTAATTTCCCGAAGCCGTGATCGAATTTGAATATGTCATCGAGGAGAAATTCATGGGAGATGTGGGATTGGTGCAATGGTGATGGATATCGTAGTGGATCATCCAGGGATCTCGGAAACCTTCAACGCCGAGACTGCATACTGGCCCAGTCACATTAGCGGAAATCATTGTGTGGCTCGATCCATGTACCGAAGCTCATGCTTGACTACGGTCTGTGAGCTAGTAGCGTTTGGAGCATATACAATGGGCTCCCATGTTGTGCCATTGCTATAGCTTGATCGGCCCTGTACCCCAAGCCTGCGATTTCTTGTGCTCAAACAGAAGCAGTTTAGGCTTCCTCGAAGGTACATGATGCAAAAGGAAAAGCTCCTGCTGGGGTGCTAGTGGAAAACGAGAAGAGCTTATATCAACCTTCGAGATTGAATTACTTCAACAGGCCATTCATGTGAGTTGCCCATGTGACTCAGGTTGATTTCTGGCCCCAAGGTTCACCGATCGTCGTCTCTTTTCAAACAGTGAACTCTGAAAAACACACTGTGAGCTCTGCAAACAGACAAAATATCGAATCCAAGCAGACGGTAGCACTTTGGAATTCTCAAGGAATGGGAATAGATAGTATACTCCAGATTAGTGGTACAAACCGCGACTCAGACGCAGATACAAGTGCAATGCCTTTGATGCATACAATACTATGAAATGGTACCTGGGGTTTGGAGAGATTTAGGAGATTGTGATATAATACTATGACGTGATACGAATCCATGCTGTTCCTCTACCAGATGCCACCCAACTTCCAGAAGATAGTGCCGTCTCTACCCATGATGCAATACAAATCTGTCAAGTTCACCGAGTCGCGAGACCAGCTTAACATCTCTTACGCGCGCTTTTAGTATGCTTTCATAATCGCGAATTCTTTTGCAAGAGACCACTCGAATACGTATGCGGGAAGGTTTTACTGTTTCCAAAACGGACTTTGAGCCTCTTTCGAGCTACCTATCGAGTGACAATCGTAGAGAAAGTAGAGGCATGATAACACATAATCACGCTGTCACTGGAGCTGGCGTCACTACCGTACCTCTACCAGGCCGTGACTGTGGCTGTGGCTCCGGACCAGGCATAATGACGGCCAAATAATACCACACTACAGTGCTTGCGATCATAGCGGGATACATCCCGGAGACTAAACCTCCCAGTCCGGCCGCCGTCATCAGGAGAAGCGTGTATGACACCTCCTCCACTAAAGTCCAAGGTACTGTTCTATCTGCTGGTGGCAAGATTATGACGATGAGTTGTCCGCAGGTGATGCGTACATAGCTCTGTTCAGGAAGCTTCGCCCATTCGTTGATTGCTGCACGGCGGATCTCGGAATATGTCTTCTTGAGGGACAGAATGATTTCGTTTTGGGAGCCTGGGATTGTATTGAAGTGGGTGGCCAATCGATAACCGCTCCATAGTAGAAACATGGTGGCGGCACGGAAGCGCCCGATGGTCAGGCGTTGTCGCTTTGCAAGCGGGGATTTCGTTGACTGGTCGAGGTCGAAGGGGTGGTATGGTGATATTTCGGTAGTCACCGGTTTAATCTGGTTGCGATGTTCAAGCTGATGCGACGGCAGCTGTTGTGAGGGACCTTGATCGAGGCTGTCAAATGCTAGAGGTTTGGTCCCCGAGTGGCTGGGTATTGCGTTCGATGTTACGATGAGAGGAAAGACAAATGTACACAAAATCGCCAAGCGTCGTATAGAGAGGTAGCACATACTGATATCGAGGTCCAATAGAGAAGTCCGCTTCAGGGAAGGATTGCATATGCTTGACTTTTATTTATTCGAGAGGTGTGCTCAGCCACGCGAACATGGCGACCTCATATTCGGAGCAATAACGATGAGCATTGGCGCGTCGCGTGGCGCCAATGCCTGATAAAATGAATCACTCGGACGGCTGACACATGTAACTTGATGACTTGCGCATAGAGGCCGAGAACGGGTAGAGCACCGTATGGAGCGGCGATCCATTGGGAAGGACTCGATTAGCAAGCTGGGTGTAGGGGAGCATCGCACTGAGACTAACACAAACAGACGACGCGCGTCACTCGATATTGTAAACATCCTTCGGTTCTTCAGGAGAAAGTCTCCCCGCAAGCGAGCCGTCCGCTTCGGAGTGTATTACTATTATGCGCCGTTGACTCGAGGTAAGAGTAATAACAACGACGTCGATGCTCAGATTAGTTCGAACGCACAAGATGAGCCCGCACGCTTGGGAGCAGCGGGAGCCACGACATTCAAACCTTAGCCCCAGAAGCTATACCCGCGTATATTCGTCAAGCAATACTGACACGGGGTGAAAGATGTTAGCTATCTATGGTGCTATGGAGCACGTTTAAGGATCTACTGGCCAAGACATTTGATAAGGAGATAAGATAAGGATTATGGAATTGACCGCCACCCAAATCCACCACTCCCATCTTACGGACCTATACGAGTGCGCATCTTCCCCTTCACAGTCCTCGATATGGTACACCTAACAGCTAGAATCGTTATCACACAAGGTCACCATGAGCGCTCCAAAGTCTCCCATGTCTCAACATCACGAGATAAGACAGAACAGCAACCATGCCCAAGCTACCTCCGCCGACAAAGACTCGATCAAGACTACAGAGGTCGGATATGGATAGCTCGGCATTAGTAGTTCGCGTCTCCACGTCTTTGTCCCAGCTTTAGGTGCCATGTCTTCTGGTGATCGGAATTGGGTCGTTGGCGAAGAGGAAGCCGTATTCTACCCATCACTAAGGCAGCTTATAACATGAGCATCAACACCTTGTCTAGGATACCGCGAATGGATATTCGAATGGCACCTCTGAAGCATTCATCGGAAATGCCATGAATCAAAAAGTTATGACTCTGGCGGAATCCTTCGCCGTATGGGAGAGCAGAAGTACATACGAAGCACGATTTCATTCCCGCCGCGAATTAAGGCATATAGTACATCCAAAAAGCGGGTACGTACATCCTCCACCCCATCCCTTCGCTTCACCAAACTCCACCTACTGACGCCCACAGGTCTCCAGAGCCAAGCAATCCTCACAGCTGTCGACGCATCGGTCGCGCGCCTCCAAGCTACATACATTATCCTCCTCCAAATCTACCACTACTACTCTCCGTCCCCAGCAAAGGAAACAATGTCCATCGTTACCCGCTCATCCTATCGGGGAAGAAGACACTACATCAACAGCTCCAACATATAGGCTCGTCCCTTCCTGTGGCGAACATAGTCGGCAGATTTTCTACACCTCCGGACAAAATCATGCTACATCTTCGCAAGCCTTTTTGCATAAATATGTGACAAGTCAATTTTAAGAGAAGGTCCTGCAACCGCGAGTATCCTTGGCCTCTTTGCTATTCATTGACAGATCCTCATAAGACAGGAAGCCTGCCTACGAGACATCACTGGAAAGTGACGCGTCAATTCAAGAAAAGGTCACGCTCTCACTACATGTAGCCACCAGGAACGGGTTGAGGACCGACGGGCTCAAACTTATACAAAAATCCAATGCATTAAGCCATCAGGAAAGGGACAAGCAACATCGGGCATGAACGAATGGTATGAATGAGTCCAGATATCACCATCTATCGAAAAAATTCGACGGGAGCGGAGAGGTCATTCCAGGATTCGTACAAGCTCTGGGCGATGATCTAAGTGGCACCGGCCTAGGGAGGAGATGCTCGAGCAGGAGAGGGAGATACTATTGAAGGCCTTCAAAGAAGCCGGGGAAGAGTGGATAACAACGTTCTCCACTACTACGTATGCCCGGGTGTTTCACAGCTCCGACATATGCACTGATTTGCAATTGGTGCATTGCGACCTGAGACATACCAAGAGCGCCGACTGAGGCTACAGCCCATGATGGAGTCTTCTAAGCTGCTTGTCTGCTTACATGGCAGGCTGGCATCCTGTATCCATAGGGAGAGGCTTCGGTTTTCGTAACGGCTTCGCCTTGCTTATCATGCCACGTTTCGATTGGCCGTTTTCGAGGCGGGCCCGAGACAGGCGCCGAAAGGGGTGCTCTCCACCTCCTAGGCATGAAATTGCAAGACCCTGGGGGTTTCAACGGCAGCTTCCTGAGTGTGCAAAGCTTAATGTTCCCATTGAAATTGGCAGGGCGTCAGCATCACCACCGAATTGCCTCCATTTCACTCGCCGAAAGGAACGAACATTATCACCTGGAGTGGCCCAATATTGAGAATCATTGGAGATCAACTCTAGGGATGTGCCCAATGAATATCCCCTTACTCCTTACGCTGTCGGCGCAGCTGTTTCGGGAAAGGTAAGGTGTGCGATGAAGGAATCCTTTGCAGGAAACACGCGTATTAGGGGGCCCAAAATAGCAGCCACCTCGGACGCCGGTTGGCGCTAAGGCGGGGGCTTAGTACCTTAGCGTGTGCAGGAGCCTCGTAATTTCCCCATGGAAACACTAGCGCCGTCTATCATCATCCAAACTTTCACGGGGCTCCAAAACCTCCTGATTTCATAACATCCACTGCAAACCCACCCTCGTTCACCGACATCAAACCTTTACACTCGTTCAAAGTACTTTCTTCATCCCAGAGCTACGTCTACACATCATCCAGCTCTCAATCCATTGCATCTGTACAGCCTTCGATACGTGTAACGTACATTCTACCACGAAATGCGTACCTCCATCATCCTCGCTCCTGCGTCCTTTGCAGTCGCTGCGTTCGCGCAAAGTGGAAATGTATGTCTCCATCTACATCGAAGGGCCTGCACAATGATTGCATTCTTTGTCGAGCCCTATTCTGCACGCCCGGCTCCGATGTTCGAGCTTCCAACTCACTGTCTTCGTCTACATTGCCAGCCAGTCCTTTTCTGCAAAGGCTTCGACTGACTTGGATCCTCACAGGTTCCCTCAAATACTTTCGTGGCCCTTACAAACTCGCTCGGCGTGCCCACAGGCCAGCCATTGCCTATAACCACCCAGCCTGCCCCGGCGACTAATCAGCCATTGCCCATCACCACTCAGCCAACGGTCATCACCACGCAACCCCTCCCCGCCACCGTCCCGGCTGGCACACCTTCGGCCGGTCCGTCGACCCTCGCGACCATGCCTATGCCTATGCCTATGCCCATGCCATCCGGTGGCTCGGCTGTCGGGACTGGCGCAGGCTCCTCCAACACCAACGGCACTGTTTCTACGGCCACCCTCTCAGCTACCAGCACCAGCGACTCGTCTTCAATGAGCTCCAGCGGCGCCAGTGCCAGCTCTGGCTCCAGCACCGGCTCTTCCACCGGTTCCTCCTCCAGCCCCAAGAGCTCATCGGGCGCCGATATGCTCGAGCCTTTCCTCGGTGCCGGTCTAGCTGCTGCTTTCCTTGCTGCTTTCTTGTAAGCGGTCTTCATAAGTACAGGCTGTTTTCGCGGCATCTATACCAGGGTCTTTTCGGCAACACATTGACGGGCGTTTTGCTTGATACCTATCATAGTCGTTCTGAGGGAATTGGAACAAAAAGTCTGATCATCATTTTGAAGACTTGGGATAATTGAGTCGAGCGATGCGGCCATTGAATAGGGTGTATCTTGTCACTATGGTGGTCTGGTATTATAGCGTGTGATCTGTCACTTACCACTTTGTAATATGTGACTTTAGTTTGGATTAGATAGACATATCAAGCATAGGTTGTTCGGTGGTGGCTTGTTCATTTCCAAACTGATATGCTTTCTATCGTATGCCCAGTGCCTTGGACCAGCCATTCATCAACAGTCCCAAGGGTACTGCTGCATCTGGGAAATCACCCCCAATTATTCATGCAATGTCGGTCTATTGGCACAAAGTATGTCAAGCCATCTTGGCGATGATCATCACTTGAGGCGCATATGAAGCCAAGCAATGCATGTTTCAGATCTCATCCACGTTTCGCCTGTAAAGTCAAACATCACTCACTCAAAAAACCTTCGACTTGGCGCATACCTTTCTCACTTCGAAGTGCAATATACGATCGATAGCAGGGTGTATTGCATTAATGAAATCCTAGAACAAGGTCCATGCAGCGGGCCCTACAGCGCATCTCATCGTCATTGCATGCATAAACCCCCACCCCAATCACTAGGATAAGCCGCTTTCAGACTCAGATCGTCAGACCTCTTCCTCACTACGACAACCACCAGCAAGACGCTCCGAGAGTTCACTCTGCGTGTGCAAGCACCTTTCGGAACTGCTCCGCCAACTTGCGTCGATTGACCTCATTTTCACGACGCATTGTTCAGGAGAGAACTGCAACGCCTCCGAAGTCAATTGGATCTCTGAGCTACACCGTATGCCTCGACGACGGATACAGCTATCGTGTCCTCAAAACCGCTGTGATCAATAGGGTCCTACAATGGCGCTCCCGTGACGCTGGCCGCTCGGTCGGCTTGATTGAGAGCGGTATGGTAGGAACCCTCTACGCTACCCCATATTCCAAGAATAGGATATCTAGATATCCTCTTCCTTGGGTCGTCCCTAGATTGGACGTGCATCGAAGACAGCTATCTCAAGCCACTTGGAGGAAGATCGCTCTCCCTCGTTGCCAACCAATCTTAGCCTTGCTACAATTCCCCGATGTTTCTCACCGAATCCTGGTTCTGGCGGGGCTTCCAATCGGCAATCTTCTATTACGTTTCCTGTGCGCCCCTCTCGAAATTCTCCTACCGCCGGAAAAAGCGAAAAGAATACAAGCGGGCTAAAGCTGAGAATGCAATCAATGAGGCAGAAGGCGGCGTCCACAAGCCCTTGGCACCTTTCAGCACTAATCCTCATTGGGAGGAAGAGATAGCTATCGGGCCTGGTCCACCCGTAAGAAAGGCGCAAAGAGATGGGAGGGGGCTACCAGAGAAGGGGAAACAGAAGAAAGATAGGCAGCTGCCAACGGGGAACAGTACAGAAACTGGGACAAGTAGTGCAGATACTGTGGTGGGTGCAGATACCGGAGAACGCGTGCGAAACAGTAGTGAGGGCTGGAACAAGAGGAGGTATCAGCGCGAGGATGAGATACTGTGGGGCTTCGAGAAGCAAGACACAGAATTGACCGGCATACCACCAATGTCGAGTTCGGCAGGCCATCCTACATACCAATACTACGCCAGGAACCCAGCGATCAACGATCTATCGCCACCAATCGTGAGCACGCACCCAACCAACAGGATCGAAACGCGCTGGATGCTGCAGCCCCCACCAAAGGCGAAAGTCATGGACGGGAAAGAGAGGCAGGTTCCGGCAATCACGCCGAAGCGGAGCCGGAGCACAAGCGGTGGGAGTCATGACATCAAGGGCACCTTGAAGAAGGCCCCAGACGTAAATCTGAGCCGCCAGGTCGGAGAACGACTTATGGAATCGAAGCTCAAAAAGGGCATGTCGGCGCAGTCATCTGTCACAATGAGCAGGGGCCGCTCCGCTCGTAGCCAGAAATCAGCAACATCCGCAGAAGCAGCACCTCACGACGGAGAGCTGGATACATCGACCCGGACGCGCTCCATCTCCGCAAATCGTGAAAACCAACCCCCACCCATCTTCATCAACTCCATAACCCCACATCCCTCCCCCTCACCACCTCATCCACCCATATCAACTATACCCTCCGAAACCGTCCCCCAACGACGAAAAGAAAGACCCCCACATCTTCGCCCACTCCCCGTCACCACAAACAGCGCCTCATCGCTAGAAATACTACAAGAGCTCATCGCGCCCTCTTCACAACTCAACACCATCAACACGGTCCCAACGCCATTATCAAAAGAAAATAAAGACGTAAATCTGCCGCCTATGAGCCAGCAGAAAGACATCGAACTTAAGCTTTCGGAGCCGGAGACTTTATTCCCGGAACGTGGATGGAATTTTCCCCCCAAGACGGGCGGCGTGAAGGAGAATGGAACCGCGCCATTGGGGCCGAGGTGGAGTATGAGCATATGATGGCTGCTACGTCGACAATGACGAAGGTGAAGAGGCGGGTTTGAATATCGTTTTTTGGTGCGATTAGCGAAGGTGTTGCGGAGAATGACTGGGTTTTCTCTTGGTGGGTTCGCATTTTGTGCGTGGTGTATGAGCTGAGGAGTTTTCTTGTGTCTAATTATATATAAAGATGAGTTCAGTTTTCCTATCTGTATAGTTTTATATTCATCGCTACAAATATCCAAGACCGAAAACCCATACCTATCACGCCCTATACGCCTTCTACTTTCAACGGTTTGCTGAAAGCACCAACATAAATCCGCTAATTTCGGCCGGGGGCGTGATTTTCCATGTCTTTTCGTTCATCCGTTTACTTGTTTATTTATTTGTTTAGTTGTCTAGTCGTTTGTTGTTTGGTGATTTATATTCATCTACTATCCAACTCCACTATCCAACTCCACTATCCAACTTTACAAAGCTAACAGGGGCGTCTCTATTCTATTCTATTCTATCACGAACTACGAGTATGAAATACGAAATATTATAAGGAATTCGTGTCCTAGGGAGTGAAGATAAACCTTACTCCCTTCCCCCTTTCCCCCTTACCTATCTACCATCCACTACCATCCCTCTCAATCCCTCCCCAGCCACCACCTTCAATCCCGCCTTTCGTTCCCATTCCCATACCCTTTCCCCTCCACGCCGCATCCCTCAACCCCCTTCTTCGTCCCCTCTCAATTACCATCGTTTATGAAATATAGAACTAGAGGGATAACGCAACACTTTATATACTGCGATACTGCCGTCGGTACCTCGATAGAGACTTCATCTCATGTTGTGTAATTTTGAGATGGGGGATGGGGATGGGAGATATGTCGTATGCGTAGGATACTGGAAAAATAGGAACCACAATAGATAGGGATTGAATATGCGACGGCCTGGCACTATTCTACAGTGGAGCGTATAAAAGAGGTGTTGTTGCAGGAGGATAGGTGTGCGCGAGTATCATCATCATCATCATCATCATTATCGACACACCACCCTTTCCATCACCCCATCCCCCATCACCCCCAGACCATCTCATCCCTCACCCCTCTCTCCCACACCCACAACAAATAAGTTAGTAAGAAATCCAACCCCTATCAACATCCAGAAAAACCAAGAGAAATACCACAAGTCAAACATCCGTCACACATCTTAGATCATGGTATCATCCTTGGATGGGTATCTTCAGAAGTAAGCCGTGGTTCCATAATGGTTGATGATAAGGAAGGGTGGTTCTAGAAGGTTGTTTGTTGGTTGTATCTTTAGGGCATTGTTGTGCGTAGAAGTACATGTTTCGTACCTATATATATTCCAAGTTATAAGCTTATATGCGGTTTTTTCTTCTTCTTCTTCTTCTTCTCAAAGGTAAGTAGTTATCCGATATTGTTTTCACAATGGTGATGTCGTTTGCATTTTTCTCCCTGGGGCGAGTGTTCTACAAAGGGACGATACATGGATGATTACTGGGTCGGTGGCTGATTGCATTGTAGTGGCAATGGTATCCGATGAGAGCATAGTGACGGCCGTACCCGTGTACAAAGGTCAGAACTGCTTTGATCTCCGTTCTTCCGTACCATTGGATTATGTTGCATTGGAAAATCATCTTCATTCTATCATCTTCTTGCTCCTCCAAAAGCCAATATCTATCCTTTTGCCGATCAGCTGCCTACCTAACTTTCCCAGTGGTCGTCACGCTTGTCATCGTGCTGAGGGCGACTGATTCCCATACCCACCACCCAGGCCTACACATCTACCTCGCCATGCCCATCCCCACCCCCTCCCGGTCCTTGTTGTCCATTCCCAGCCACCGCCCCACCCCTACCCCCTCGCCCTCCAGCTCTCCCCGCCCTCCTTCTCGCAGCCGCCATCTCTCTCACTTCGCGATTTGGATGTCCCGATCCATCTGGTGTATGTGCTCTAAGGCATAGTAGTATGAGAACGATGACAACGGCAAAGGTTACACCGATGACTATGCCGATCGTGCCGCTAGTTTGCATTGGTGTGGTGTCTGGCGTGCTGATGGTGAGGGATTTTGAGTCAACGTCAAATATGTTCCTGTCTGGGAACAGCGAGAGTAAGGTTGCTGAGGAGCTGAAGAGCACCTATTGCGTTGCAGTAGTGAGTGGTCGAGTCTGTCAGGATGGTTGTAAGGCTGCGCGAATGATGACTTTTTGGTGGAGAGTATTTGCTTACGCTTTGATCGGAAAACGTATGACTGTGGTCGTTCAGTGAAGAGTCAAACATAAGTTGGTCTCTTGTACGGGCTGTCTGCGCAACATTCACCGGTTTGGAGACCTATGAGCAGTATAGATTCCACATACCAGGTCGATAAGTCGGAAGATTGTAAGTGCTGGGTATTATGCAAAGCTGCATGAAACGAATATCTGTGGTACCGTCAAGCACGTTTGGGAGTAACGCGTGCGACTATTGTGGGTTGGAAATGTTATGAAGCTGCGTGGGCTTTAGTCCAGGCTGACATATGATATGGTTCTTGGTTTCTGCGTTGACTGTAGTTCTGGGAAGTATAATGTTTGGCGATGATGCAAGCTACGTGCTCAGCATTTCATATTGTGCCGATATCGTCCGGCCGTATACTATGGGTTGTGTGCCGGAGAGATCGCTATTCGATGCCCTGAAAGGCTTTGCGTTGCCTTAAGTTTCTATATTGCGGTATCGGCGGTAGGCTACTTCGTACATAATTGCAGCATCTTTTTCTTGACAGTCATCGGTCTGGCTACCAGCTTTCATCAAAACTTTTATCGACCGCGCACACATCGCCTCTTAGAGCCACGGCGAACAAAGGTCGCCAAGATGCCTGCCTGTAACGGACAATGTTACAACAAGTACTGCATCTCTGATCTGGAGGCCCACAACGCTATGGCGAAGCATCCCGGACTAATAGAGCAGTATGAAAGCAAAAGCCAGCTCATCCGAGAGGCAATCAAGACATTAGTGCACGCCGACGCAGGCCTTACTCAACTCCACTGGGTCGAAATACTCTCCTTGATGAAAAAGTTCTGCGAAGATGTCGCTATATTGCAGCATACAAGCTTCCGTAATGTCGCCGCTCCTGCTGAGATGGTGGAAGATATGTTGCTGAACTTCGATCGAGGTATTTGGTGTTTGAAACAGCTCATGTGGATACAAGATACTCCTCCGGTTCAAGATTTCAGGGAGTTGATGGCACAAATGCCTCCTGACTTTGCGCACTCCATCGGCTCTCAGCACCGCACTTCGCATTTTCCCGTGCATTTTCAGAACCTCCAGCCACAGATTACGGCTACTCAAGCGTCGATGCCAGCTCCGCGGCTGAACATCGCTTTTCCTGGAAGAGTACTGCCTCCACGACGGAGAAAACCGTCATCCTCACAGACCGAATGCGTGCCACACGTGAGTCCGCAGATAGCTGTTGGCGAACCGCCTGTTGGGAGCCAGCATGACTTTGGGATTGAGCCGGCTTCGAGCCAGTCTTCCACCATACCGTGTGGTGATGCTGAAGGAATGGCTGCGCACCCATCCACAAGTGAGTCTATAGGCATCTCGAGCTCGAGAAGAAGGCGCGAACCAGATGCCTGCTCTATGTGCAAGCTCAAGAAGACCGGTTGTGGTGGAAGATTCAAGCATTGTCTCAAGAACCCGGCCAACGTCAAATCTCCTACCGCAACACCAATCAGGGAAACGCCTCAACATGAGAAGCTCAAGGGTAGGTCTGCCATCTTCCCGGCAATAACGATGCAAGAGCCAGCCTCCAACGGAGAACTGAGTCAACAACTGTTGCCATCAGACCGATTACTCCCAACTGCCAAGTTTTCTATCACGACAAATTTCGAAAGGAACATTTCTGCAGACGGAAGAACTAGCCTAGCCATTGGAGCTGAATTCGGATTGCAGCATGCTCATAAGTACCCAGACGCTATCACAGCCGATGCGCAAGAGAGCACGAATATGTTCGCCACTCCTAACCCATGGGGAGAGTGGTTTGATGAGATCGGAAATCGTACCGACTACGCGCTTGATCGAGGATATCGAAATGAAATGTCTGGCTACTAGTTATACGAGAGCGAGGATTTCCACAGGCTGTTGGTATTCTGTAAAGGGTCCAGGCGAAGGTAAAGGAGTTAGGAGCTGGTGGATATGCTGATTTGATAAGGGCTGCTCTCTGTTGAAGGTTTGTTGAAAATGGGATGGTTCGTCGACGGTCGACTCAGTAGCCACAACCGAAGCAAAAATAGACTATTGCTTTGTACTTGGTTGTGCTTATCAAGTGGTCGTGCAGAAATCTTATTATCAGGCGAGCATCTCGAAGTTGTCGAACCTAGCACTTATCTTTCCTCCATATTCATTATTGCCTACCCCATCATGCAATACTATCCTCATACTAAGCGTTCCATGTGATGAGATGTTTGAGGCATAGGCCAAGATACTGCCATTATCTACTCACGGCCATCCAGGCTGCGAGTCCGCAGGTCATGCGTAGTCGACATGGCGTTGATGATCTTTCCTGCCACACTTCTTCTTTACTTGACATAATAGGACCCTCGGAGCTCGGGGAGCCCATGGTACGCTCACTAACGGAGATTTGAGATATCTTCGTCATCTAATTCGGAATGGAATCGGTCGAGTCATTAACAAGAATTGAGCTAAGCGCGCGTGTAAGCATGGCGGGCACTAGATAAAGTAAGTCAGTAAACGAAGATGCCATCGTTCTACTCTATCTCAACTTCCAGCCTCTCCTATTCTCTGTAGGGCCAGGACATGGAGACACTTGCTTCTGAAGGAACCTTCATGAATGGGCAGGTAGCCATCTCATTTCAGGGCACTCTTCCTGAAATACGTCCTCAGAGAGAAAATGAGGAACGTGATACGCTGTCTCGTAGCTGATAGCGGGGACGCTGTCTTTAGCATATATGGGAGATGTCAGATAGGGGCTGGCCTCAAATTGCAGGGAAGGATCGTAATGGAACCGCAAGGAAAGACGATTGAGGAGCAGAAAAAGCGTTTGGCGATCAAAAGATGTGTCGTGATGACAGGCGCTTCTTAGGGTATCGATTTCTACCAAAAAATTACGACTTTGGCACAGTGTCAACGAACATACCTTGTATCTCCATTTCTAAGTGGTATAAAAGGCCACTGAGCTAAAGCTTGACACTTTTGACCAAGCCCTTTCTGATACCTGTCTTTTCGCCTTGGTATCCACCTCTACCTTCCCCGCCTTTATACAATTGCCTAGTACTTCCTAATTTCTTGAGTTTGCTTTCATATTTGTTCCTCTTCTTCACTCTAGGGTTCCGCACTTCCTTCTTACGCTTGGGAGTGATCCCCTGAGAAGGTTGTGGTTGTCAGCTATCGGTCTGAAAATTAAAGGGAAAAGGTCTTGAAGGGTACTCGCCTTGTTCTTCTCAATCATCCATGAGATAGCCCGCTTCCCATCCTCCCCTATGTTATTATCGTCAACAACACGTCCCATACCACCTTCGTTTCTCTCCTGAGCATAAGCAGCAGTCAGAGCCGCCTTGGCAGCTTTCTTATCAGCAGCTTTCGAGGCAATGAGGTCGTAATAGTCTTCAGATCCGCTACCTTCACCATCGCGCAACTTCTTTGCAGCGGCATAATCTTCTTCATCGCTCGGCTCACCCAAAGCATCACTTCTATCTTTGTGCTTTGGTTTCTGTCCACGATTCTCAGCCTCAGCAGTTAATCTCGCTTGACGATCCTTCAGACGTTCTCGATACGGTAGATCAGCATCTCCGCCAGCGTCGCGACTAGCAGCGTCCCGCTTATTGGATTTTTGGGCGATTTGCGAGGTGTAGAAGCGGAGCGACTTCTTGCGTTTGTCTTTTTCCGCAGCCTCGTAGGCAGTGAGTGTTGTTTGTTCGCCAAAATCCGAGTCTGAATCTTCTTGGGCTTTAGTAGTTGTTCGAGAGGTCTTTATAGGATTTGAAGGCTGTCCAGTGCGTTCTGTAAGTGCGGAGAGGCCGGCGAGCTCCTCTTCTGTCTTTCGAAGCCGCTCAGCGCGTTGAGCTACTGCTTCAGCTTGGACTTTACTTTCCGCTTCCTGGGCTTTGGAATTCTTTTGCTTTCGCTTCTTGAGTCTATCTCCACTCTTGCCGTTGGTTTGTGGTAACGGGCTTGTAGTGGTTTCATGGTCGTCAAGTCCATTCAACGTCTCAATTCCGCCGTTCTTCAATTCATTGGACTCTGGCAGGATATAGTCCTTGGCTCTATGCCAAAGGTCTCGACACTGCACCAAAATCTCCATGATGGCGTGATCTCGAAGCTCTTCTGGGGGCATCAGAGAAAGCCTGTCTTTCGCTTCTTCTTGACCGGATGTGAGTAGTGCAAAGTAAAAGGACAAAGCCCCAAGGTAAGTGGCCAAGGAGCTGAACTTGACCAATGCAAACGACGTGACTTCGTCCTCGGAATCGAAGCTTCCTTTAGTCCTTCCACGCTTATCATCCGGAACAGACTCTGCTTGTGTAGCTGCGCTTTTCAGATCGACATACATGAGTTGCAATTCCAAAAATTCCTTTGCCAAAGGCTCAAATTCCGGATATCTCAACCTCAGTATTTTGGATCGCTCTTCCGGTCCCATAGCATCGGTAATTTCTAGCCTCGGTAGAACCTCCCTTAAAACCTTCCCCCGCCCTTCGTCAATGGCTTCCTCTCCCTCATCTTTCCCAGTCTCCAACCACTCCGCTTCATCGAAGCCAAAGTCCGCCTCAGTCATACCCTGAAGCTGCTTCTGCTGCAGTCTCTTTGCCTCGGCTTCTTCCTCCAACGCATCCGCTTCTATCTCGATGGCGTCGGCATTGTAATAATCTTTCTTCGATGCTCCCCAACCACCAGCATCTTCATCGTCTTCGAACGCTGCTGAGGCTTCGGAGTCGGAGTCTTCAGTGGGCCTCGAGGGTCTGATGAGCGTTGAAGGCTTGCCTATAGGATTGGATGACTCTTCTGCATCTTCGTAGTCGTCTTCGGAATCAGAGACGTCCGGGCTGATTGCTAGGACTTCCTCATCTGAGAGCTCCATGAATTCTTCTATAGATGGCTCAGCATTTAGAAACAGTTTCTTTTCGGTTTTAGCGATTCTCTGTCTACCTTCTTCTTCTATCCTCCTTTGTCGCTTCTGGGCAGGACCCTCGTTGAGCGATATCTTGTCTCGATTAATGTGAAATTCATCTTCGAAATCCGCCACATCCTCATAAGTGTTGATTCGCAGCTTGCTGTCATTTTTCGGGGCTCTACTGGGTTCGTCATGACCAAATGGCTGGCCACCGGCTTTCCTCTTTTTCCCCATTGCGCTGGTAGAGGAAGAATCTGTTGCGCAGAAGCTCTGTGTCGACGCCAAAAAAATGTGGGTCGGCGTTAACAACCTGGAGATAGCGCGGACCATTTTGGGAAATTAAGCTTACGCAGTTGGATATTGTCTCTCCACTCCAGGAGCCATTGGTCGATTGATCAAGTCAAATGGCGATTGGTATCGTTTGGGCCTCTGCTCTTCTTGTTGTGTTTCTTTCTGTATTACTATTCGACAAGATGGGTGGCTTTCAGAGCAGAAATCAGTTCCCCGTGAATGGCAGGGTGAGCTTCCCACTCACCTAGAACTCTTGTACAATTCCACATGCTAACCCATGGATGGTAGACGGTGCTTATAACCGGTGGCTCAGAGGGTATGGGCAAAAGTGTAGCAATCCAGCTTGCCAAAAAAGGCGCGAATGTTATAATCGTAGCACGAAACGTTGGGAAGCTTGAATCAACAATCAAAGAGATATCCGTACTACCTTCCCTCTATCCACTTTAAGTGTCTTATTGATATCATCCCAGGCCGCAGCTATCAATCCCACCCAACGCTTTCACCACCTAAGCTACGACCTTACAGACCCCGACTCCGGCCCCTCAATTATCTCCGCAGCGATAGAGTGGAACCTCTCGTCCCCACCAGACATACTCTTCTGCTGCGCCGGCGCCTCAACCCCAGGCCTCATCATCGACACCCCCACCTCAACCCTACGCTCACAAATGGACACCAATTACTTCTCCGCAGCCTACATAGCCCACGCCTTCCTACAACCCTGGCTACAGAAGAAACCCGCCTCCCCCCCGACCAAGAACGACTTGGCCAAACACATAGTCTTCACATCCTCTCTGGCAGCATTCTATCCGCTAGCTGGATACGGGCCGTATTCGCCATCAAAGACCGCATTGAGAACGCTGAGCGACACGCTGAGTCAGGAATTGCTACTCTACGCCCCCTATCGTACCATCCGCACACATACTATCTTCCCCGGCGCGATTTTCACGACTGGGCTTGAAAAGGAAAACGAGATCAAACCGGCCATCACTAAAAGACTGGAAGAGAGTGATGGGGGACAGACGCCTGATGAGGTGGCTGTTGCGAGTATCAAAGGTCTCGAGAGAGGGGAGGAATTGATTACTACGAGTGGATTGCTGGGCTACGCGATGAAAGTGGGCATGTTGGGGAGTTCGAAGCGGAACGGATGGGGCATTATGGATACTATATTAGGCTGGGTTGTGCTGATTGTGATGGTGATTGTGAGGAGGGATATGGATGGGACGGTTAGGAAGTGGGGAAAGGAGAGGTTGGGAAGGGATTGGGCGTAGAGTGAAAGAATATCGTCGCTGGGTTTTCGTCTTCCTATGGAGTTCTAAAGATACCCTTGCAATGTTGAAAAATATCAATTCTCTCTAGTGAACTATGAACCTTTCGCTTGCTAGCGCCTTAAGGTATATGATATTTGAGGTATCGGCGCTGCTATTCCAGAAACGTACGTAACCAAAATCATCTGCATTTATTAACATATTCCCCACTCTTCCAAAGACAACCAGATTGTGTTTACGCGAAACAATTCTTGACGGTGTGTTCGTCCTCGATCCGCTCTTTCCTCAGACTTCCTGTCTCCTCCCCTGACATATTTGGGAATATAGTAGGCAGTTATAGGCTAAGCTTCAATTTCCTCTTCAGTATATCAGCCAAGCCAGCCAATTGTTTTGAGGCCACACTTGGCGGAGACCTTTTCGGCAGGTCGATGAGCGCATGTCTCAGAGCCGTGATAGCGGCATCTCCATAGAATTGTAAAAACCTCTCTTCGGACTCTTCGATCAGGCCCTTTAGCACGATGAAATGGGTCTGTGAGATCTGATCTGGCGGAACGTTAGAAACTCGAGCTAGAGCCCTCCAGTAATTGTCCGGGGGAAATGGGTTCAGCGCTACGGCATTTTCGTAATTTCTCAAGGAAAGCGCAGCAAAGCCGGCACCAAGACCAGTCATACGCTGGAGATGAGCCTGCACGGGAATGAATGGTCCGTTCGCTTCCTCCTTCCACCAACCAAGCCGCTCTTTGCCATGCTGATAAAGCTCATCTCCGTTGATTCCGAACAGGACTGGACAAACCACATGCATTTTGGCGATGAAAATGTCGATGAGGCTGATACCCTGCCAACGGAAGGCTGCGATGCCGAATATATGACTAGCTATCGTACCAATTTGGTCTGCTAGTTGTGGCTTCATGCCCGCCTCGGTGATGAGCTGGGCGATGATAGCCTTTGCGAAGATGTTGAGTAGGTAAACCAGTAAAGCAGGGCCGGGAGAGCTCTCTGTTCCGGCAGGCGGATAGGCAAGGAACATAGTGATGTCAGTCTCTGGCTTGGAGAGCTTGGCAGCTTCCTTGATTGTCTTGATGATGTTGCCGATCTAGGCATTATCGTCAGTATATGCAGTAACATGATATTGCAACACGTACCTGGTCCTTGTTGTTATTGTTGCCTTTCTTCTCCCTGATTTGTCCTACACTCTTTCTGATCTCCCGACGCATCTCTGACATTGCATTTTTGAGGCGAGTATCCTGAGTGGCGTGGATCTTCATATTCCTACGCAGATCTTTCAATCGCTCGTGAATGCGTAAGTATCGACCGTGCTCTTCTTCGTACTGCGGGTGGCGAGTATATTTGTTTGATGGAGTGGCTGACAACGTGGGTTTACTTGAGGGTTGCGTGATAACTGCAACACGTGCTTTCTGAACAGCTACAGCAGCTTCTTTGTCTTTGGCCTCATTTGCTTCAGCTTGTTGCTTGCGTTTTGCTGCGTTGATCTGATCCTCCTGCTGGCGATGTGCATCTTCCTTGTCTTGTCGAGCTTTCGCCACTCTTTGCTTCTCAGCTGCCTCATTGTCTGCTCGCTGTCTGGCTTCGGCAGCTCTCCTTTCCTCCTCCGCTCTCCTCAGCCGTTGAAGTTCTCTCATCTTCGCTGCCTCCTCTTGAGCTAATTGTTCCTGTCGCTGCTTTTCTAATTCTCTCTGAGCCTCTTCCTCGCGCTTCTGTCTCTCAGCTTGAATTTGAAGCTCCAATTTTTCCCTATATTGTTCGGCAGTTCTCCGGACTCGATCGTGCTGAACAGCTGCCTCTGCAAGTGCCTGCCGATGTAAAACCCTTCTCTCGTCATTCTCTTTGTCTAGCTGCGCATAAAAGTCTCGCTGGTCAGATATGGCAATTTGACTGAGTTCCCATAGTAGCTGTCTCGAGGGGCTATCTTTTGCCAATTTGTAGGGGCTGGCCATTATGTCGGTCATGTCTGTGAGTCAGAGCTAGTAACCGGAGTTATAAGGAGACGTTGGCCACTGGATTTAGGCTAGGTTTGGTGTGTTAATTCTGCGAGGAAATGCTGGTTAAGAGCGGACGTTGACTATGTCGGAGGGTGCATAGCAGCTCAGTGCAGTGATCTCCGAACGGCCATTTGTTGCTGTGCTTTAAATGCGACAGACCCAGAGCATGATATGAGATACTAGTTACGTTCCTCGGATCGAAGATTGTAGCAAATGGAGGTGAATAGTTTGAAACAAGCAGATATTCCGCATTGAAACTAAGGTAGAATAGCTCTAGAAAGATTAGTCAGCACAAATCCTACTATACGCTAATGGTTGTGTTAAATAAGGTACAGCAACCTGGGACTATTGAGGTTTCACCGTATATATGCTTATTGAGATGCAACTGCAAAACCTTGGAGTATTCTTATTGCAATAGCGGTAATTCTGGTAGATACATCATCTACTCGAGCTGGGTTTTGGGAAGAAGATGTCTGATATTGTGTCTGAGGATAAGGCAGGTGCTGGGGACCTGAATCGTATTACGGAGTAGTGTAGATATATGGAAGTACAAAGAACGCATTCTTTGGGGTTCATTATTCTTGAATTTCGTGCTGAGACCCGAGGATGCTAAGTTTCTGTGCACCCAAGATCGACTTCACCTCGATTTTCTGCCCGTACTCTCGCTCCTTTACCTCCCTCTTCCCTCCCTGACGTCGCTCCCTCCCAAACATCTCTCCCGATCCTTCCTTTGATCGTCTTGGATTCCTTCCTTCTGCCACTAATCCTTGTCATCGAGACATTACTATTGCGTTACATACGCAGCCACTGTCGACTCCTGTCTTTTGCGGGGAGAAGCCAACGTCACCGTACAGCAAATCAACCAAATTCATGCTCTACAATACTTTGCGGCATTGACCATCCTTATCTGCTCTACTACATCCTTTCTTCCTACGATTCGAGGTTCAACGGTATTACTGTCTTCGGAGCTATTGTCAAGAGTGAACGAACAGACCGCCCACGTCTAGCAAGTCCGACGGACCCTTCCAAACCGCCTTCAACGCTAGCCATCGTGTGCCTTATATCAGCACCGCGGGCAACAGTTGCGCCTCGCTCTCAACCTTTCATACATAACATTCAAGCCAAGTCGCAGCAAAGATGGATCAGCAACAACAGAATCTGGGCGTACCCGGGCCCGCGGGTCGACGACTGCACATTGCACATCGTCGTAGCCCTTCAGAAATGACTCCATTGCTCAGTAAGTCGACTTGATGAAGCCAAGCAGTTTGAACCAAATAACTCTGGGGATGACGATGTCCGCCCCAGTGCACCTAGATTCTACTGACGTGGCATCTCGTGCAGTGGAACAACTTGCTTTGCAGCAACAGATCGAGCATCTTCAGCAACAGCAGCAACAGATTGCTGGGATGCATCAGCAGTATGTTAACATGGGCATGATCCCTCAACAACAACAATTACCCAGTGTAAACTTTCCACAGCAACAGCAGGGGCTACAACCGCAAATGACAATGTCAGGCATGTCACCTCATGCAAATGCTTTTCAATTTCCTCAGCAGGGCCAGCCGCAGCAGCAGCAGTTGGGCGTTCCGGTCAACGCTCCCACGCAGCCTGCGTCCCACCGCCGCAATCAGTCGGCATTACCCAATATGAGCATGGGTCCACCTCCAGCTCCTTCTTCTGGTGCTTCCGGTTCAGGCTTTGGTGACTTTGGTCAGCAGGGTGCCTTCAACCAAGTCAGGGACAACTCGTCTCAGCGTGGCGGACGAGGTGGAGGACCACCAGGTGGAGGCCATCAGCGCCGTCACTCCCTGGCTCTCCCGGAAGCGAAGAAGGCCGCAGAATACGCTCAACAAAAGAGGACAACGTCCGGATTTCAATTCCCCATCCCCGGGGCATCCGGTGCTTCACCCACAATTACAAATCGAGCAGCCAGTCCATCCACCATCGACGAGCAGGGCAACGAGGCCCAAGAAATCCCACCGAATCCATCCGGCCTGAGTGTACGTGCAGGCAATCGTGGGGCGGGACATGGAAGGAGCCAGAGTATGGCCATGGGAAACGGCCGGGGTGCCTCACAAGGGCGTGGTGCCGGTAATTTCCAGTTCCCTCCTCCAATGGCGACCAGCGACGCGGGTGCCAACCCAATACAACAGCAATCAGACTTCCAGCGACGTGGTAGTCAGAATGGTGGTCATGGGCGAACATCGTCAAGAAATTTTGACAGCAATTGGAGATCACAGGGGTCAAACCAACCACAGATGCAAGAACAGCAGCCGCTGATGAGCAACTTTGGACAAAACCAGAACCCCAACGCCAACTCCTTCCAACCTGGACATAGGGTCAGAGGCTCTATGACTCAATCCATTGGTTCTGTTGGGCAGTTTCAGTTCCCGGCTCAGCCACAGCTCGTGCAGCTACCCCAAGGACAGGTCATGATCCAGCAACCCCAGATGTTCGCAGGCCAGCAGCTCAATCCTTTGCAAATGCAACAGCTACAAGCTTTGCAAGCTGCCCAAATGGGTGGCCAACAATTTCCTATGCAAGGAATTCAGCCTACACAGCCTCAACTGTCCGCACAGCAGCAAGCACGTAAGACTTTGTTTACTCCTTATCTTCCACAAGCGAATCTTCCAGCGCTGTTGTCAAACGACCAGCTTGTAGCTGGTATACTTCGTGTGAATAAGAAGAATCGTAGTGATGCGTATGTCACAGCGAGTGATTTGGACGCGGACATTTTTATTTGTGGTAGTAAAGACAGAAACCGTGCTCTGGAAGGTGATCTTGTAGCTATCGAACTCCTTGATGTGGATGAAGTGTGGGGACAGAAGCGCGAGAAAGAAGAGAAAAAGAAACGTAAGGATATATCAGATGCCAGAAGTGGAAGTAGCAGCAATGCTCCTGAAGGACGTCCGAGAAGCGATTCGGCCACCAACGGCGACAGTGCACCTTCTGGACCCTCTGGCGGCAATGAGGGTGGCCTTAAAAGGAGAGGCAGCTTGAGACAGCGTCCAACGCAAAAAAAGAACGATGACGTAGAGGTGGAGGGTCAGAGCCTTTTACTAATGGAGGAAGAAGAAGTAAATGACGAACAAAAGCCTCTGTACGCGGGCCACGTTGTCGCTGTGATCGAGCGGGTGGCTGGACAGATGTTTTCGGGGTGAGTTGCATCACCCTGCACGTACATCGCTGTGCACGCTAACGATTCGCAGCACTCTTGGACTTCTGCGCCCCAGCAGTCAAGCCACGAAAGAAAAACAGGAAGCTGAGCGTCAGCACCGCGATGGTGGCTCTGGCCGTCACCAACAGGACCGACAGCCAGACAAGCCAAAGATTGTTTGGTTCAAGCCTACCGACAAGCGCGTACCGCTCATTGCCATTCCCACAGAGCAGGCCCCACGCGACTTTGTTGAGAAGCATCAGGATTATGCAAGCTGCATATTTGTTGCCTGCATCAAGAGATGGCCTATAACATCTTTGCATCCGTTTGGTACATTAGTAGAAATGCTCGGTAAGATGGGTGACTTGAAGGTTGAGACCGATGCATTGCTTAGGGACAACAATTTTGGACCTGACGATTTCTCGGATGCTGTACTGAAAAACATTGGCTTTGAAGAATGGTCGGTAACCAGCGAGGGTGAGGATGCGTTAGCGTCACGGCGGGATTTTCGTACGGAGACTACCTTTACAATTGATCCCAATGGAACGCAGGAGCTCGACGACGCATTACACGTCAAAGAACTTGGTGATGGTGTGGTCGAAATCGGTATTCACGTTGCAGATGCAGCTCACTTCATCAAGCACAATTCGCTTGTTGACCGCGAAGCAAAGAAGCGCGGGACAGCCGTATACCTGATGAATCGGGAAGTCAATATGCTTCCGCCAAGACTAGCATCTGACATATGCTCGCTCAGTCCGGGACAAGACAGGTTCACAGTCAGCGTCGTTTTCAAGGTTGATATCGAAAGCGGCTCTGTACACGATGACGATGCCTGGATCGGGAAGGCCATGATCAGGAGTGCCGGCAAATTGACCTATGATGAAGTCGATGCAGTCGTGAAAGGAGAAGGAGAGGTTCAGCTTCAAGGAGCCACGGCGAAGGACATCCATACACTAAAGGTACGTTTGGAGCGGGTCGGATCGAAGACCTCGTGACTGACGTGGAGCAGAAAATCGCACAAAGATTCCGTGAAGCACGCTATGGATCTCGCTCAGGAGATGTGGCTCCACTGAGGCTCTTGCACCAGCTTGACGATGAGAACGTCCCGGTGGAGCATAACATCTTTGACTCGACACCGGCTCACGAGATCATTGAAGAGCTCAGTCACAAGGCGAATACTTTCGTGGCCCAGCGCATTGCCGCAGCTCTCCCTGAAAAGGCCTTCCTTCGTCGTCAGGCACCCCCTAACGCCAGGAGATTAGTTACATTTGCCGATAGAATGACTCGACTAGGCTATAACATCGACACCTCGAGTAGTGGAGCATTACACAATAGCCTATTCAGCGTTAAAGATGCGGAGCTACGCAAGGTATATCTGCATCCTGCCATGCCATATTCAGGACATTACTAACGATATACAGGGTATGGAGACTTTGCTCATGAAAGCTATGCAACGAGCCAAGTACTTCGTTCTATCTAAAGTGCGAGCCGATCAGGTCCCTCACTATGCTTTAAATCTACCGTTGTATACCCATTTTACAAATCCTACACGTCGTTACGCTGATATCGTGGTCCATCGGCAACTCGAGACTGCATTGTCCAACGGCGTTGTTGAGTTCACTGAGGATGCAGACAACCTTGCCAAAATAGCGGAAGCATGCAACACTAAGAAGGATTCAGCACAGAGTGCCCAGGAGCAGAGCGTTCACATCGAATCCTGCCGGGTCATGGACAAGAAGCGCATGGAACTTGGCAGTGACTTCATCAGTGAAGGCATAGTCATTTGTGTATATGACTCCGCGTTCGACGTTCTCATACCCGAGTACGGCTTCGAGAAGCGTGTCCACTGTGATCAGCTTCCGTTAAAGAAAGCCGAATTCCGCAAGGAACAACGCGTCCTTGAGTTGTACTGGGAGAAAGGAGTGCCCTCATCGGCATTTGTACCTGAAGATGAGCGCCCCCATGCCGGAGCTGACTCAAGTCGCAACGGCAGCGCTGCCCCTCGTCACACAGACCCCAGCAAGCAACAAGTCCGAGGTATGGAAGATTTACAGCGAAGACAGACAGAGTCAGGAACAATGTCAACGGATGACGTTGATGCTCTTTTCGACGATGATGACAACATGTCCGAGATCACGGAGTCGACTGCAGGTGTATCTCTAGGTCTTCAGCATGATCGCCCGACTCAGAGTATGCCTCCTTCACCAACACACAATGGCTCGGCCACCGATACTCCTCTACGCACTCAGTCGGACCCTAAGCTTGCGTCCAGCGCGGGTGACGCTCCCGAAGCGAAGTTGACCAACAAAGAAAAATACTTGAGCCTCTTTAAGCTTCGGGAAGAAGGCGGAGAATATATTCAAGATGTTACAGAGATGACAAGGGTCCCTGTGATCCTCAAGACAGACCTCACGAAGAGTCCGCCCTGCCTTACCATTCGATCGATGAATCCGTACGCTTTGTAGGGAAGTTGGAACGACTCGAAACGGGGACGACGGGGCTTTTCCACGAACAAGTCCACCCGCTTATTTTAACATATCATCATACCCTATATCCATTCAGCCTTGTCTCCAGAGCAAGCAGTCGGCGTAAATGCAGTTGTTTGTAGTAATGATGCACAGTACGCCGAAGGGTCCTGGTGTTCTTGCTCCAACCATCAACCGCTCAACAAGTTCTAAGAAATCACCAAATTGAAATCAGGACATAGAGGTGGGACAGTTGCTCCAGGATCATATCCTTTTCCCAAGTGGACCCAGATGTTTCATAGAGTGTATTCACTCCAGTATCTAGCTATATCCTAGTCAATATATATCGAGTATCGTACACCTGTGCAGATTACGGCTCTACAAAGAAGGTATATAGCAACTCTATCCAAATTCTCATGACTAAGACAGTGACTAAGACGGTGCAGACACGAGGATCGGTGATACGAACTGTCTCGACTAGAAGGATGATGGACAAATCCAGCTGATCGTTTTCGTGATGATGACTACCAAAGTGTTCATTGCAAGGAAATTGACCTGGTATTGGAGAGTTTATGCAGGGCTCCGTGAAAACTGTGTCTTGGCAATATAGATATTCACCGCAAAGCGACGACGCTTGTTCAGCTTCTGTTGATATCACTCTGACACTTTCAAAGCTAGCCTCGTAACAAGAGGAGCGTCCAGTCGTTTCCGTGTATTGCCATCCTTCCACCCTCGTTGACTTCACCAGTGAACAGACAACTACCTGATCACGAGTATTCTACCGCTTCTGGTTCATGAAGCTTGGCAACCCCCTACCCTCAAGCTTCCGTCAATATCAACGATTATCATCCTTCACCACAACTGGTGTGATGTAGTAATCCTACATCGTAACACACCTATCTGTGTGAGAAATTAGATGATTACACTTGGCGGCCACAACGTCCGAACTCATATTCGCTTGGAGCAAATCCCTTGCGTCACTTTCAAGCCATTGACACCAACCTCCCTTTTGGGGACCTTGTCGAAAGACTTCGTCAAAGGCCTCGAGCCTGTCTCCACTGTCACTACAGTCCTTGCCCATGATTGAGCGGCGTCGAACTTCCAACGTCGGTCTGCTTAGCTGTCTCGTCAAGACCGCGCCACTTACTAGACCCGTGCTCCGGACGTAGAGCCGAATCGACCTCTACTCTAAGGACTGTCCTTGACCTCCCTTTGCGAACCCCTTCATCCCTTATAGGTGGTACTCATTAGAAGATAACAGAATGGATCCTTGGAAAAGCTGGACCATTGTGGGCATCCTTGGAGCAGGGGCCGCGTACTATTACAGCCAATCAGGCAAATCAAAGACTGGGCGGAGCCCAACCTCTTCTGTCCTTGCGAATCAGAGCCAGCCTCGCGGCTCCGCCTCGACGAACGACACCACAAACACGCGGAAGAAGAAGAGCAGAGGCAAGGCTCCTGATGCTTCCGATCGAGATCCCAGTAATCCTGCAGAGGCATCCTTTAGTTCCGCTAAGGGTAGTTCGATAGAAAAAGTGAAAAAGGGTAGGGATGGGAAGCAGCAGGCTAGCAAGCTCACTCAAAGCTCGACCGCGGCTGTAAGCGGTATACCTGAGGTTGAGGTTGGTGCAGATGATGGGGAAGATGAGGTGATGAGCAATACAGAGTTTGCGATGCAGCTCTCGGGATTGAAGACTGGGACTTCTCTAAAGAAAGCGGACCTGGCGAGCAAGGATCACAAGAAGACCAAGAAGCAAGGCAAAAGCTCAGAAATGTTACCTGAAATGAACAATGGTACTATTCACAAGCCCAATGAGATCTCGCATACTCAGGAAGCGTCCACGGCTTCGTCTACTACAGGAGTTGCCGCGGATGATGATCTGTCCCTTCCAGTATCCCCGGAGTTCGGTGCCTCCCAGGCTACAACACCATCCGGAGGAGACATATCAGATATGCTCGAAAAGCCTGTCAAAAGACCTATAATCCTTCACCTGACGGAGCCTACCAACCAGCAGCCAGCTCGGCAACCAAAGGCACAAAAGCCAAAGGCTGAGCCAGAGACCAAGAAACAGAGACAAAATCGCCAAAAGAACGACGAAAAGAAAGCTGTACGTGAACAAGCAGAGAAGGAAAGGCGTGTTTTACTTGAGAATCAGCTCCGTACTGCTAGAGAGGCCGACGGTCGAGCTGCCAAGAATGGGCTGGGCGGTTCTACAGCTCCATCCACGTCTGCTTGGGATAAGTCAACGGTTTCTGCGGCTGGTGCTACAGTCAGTAGTGCTCCTGTACCTCCCAAACCACATGACGGTCCACTCCTTGATACCTTTGAGGAAGACAAATCTTTTTTAGGTGATGCGCCCCAGGTGAATGGTGGGGCGCGCGACACATCGAAGGATAGGCCACCAAATGGTGTATTGAACAATGTATCGACAGACGGGAAAGCCAAAGATGGGGCGAACCTCCAGTCGACAGATGGAACGACCTCGGGAAAAGATACAAATGCACCGTTTGATGAGGAGCAGGTAAATTCGTTCAGCAAGATGAACGGTGACGACACTTGGAAGACTGTTTCTAAAGCAAAGGGCAAGAGGAGATCGACCACTGTGACTTCTGCCGTCAATAGCAATAGAACGCAACTTTCCAGAAGCTCTAAGAACCCTACGGCTACCGATAATAGATCTTCACTTTCAGCGACCACTAATAACTCTGCTACTAACGACCATTCACCATCTATAAGTGCGCAAACATCGTCAGAGATGGACGACGCAGATCTCTCTCCGACCGCCGCCGAGACAGTGGTCTTAGCTAATCTTAGGAATGATGAGAATGAGCACAAGGATAAATCCCGTGCTACAGATATAAAAAGCCCCGAAGACCCAAGAACTAGGTTTCCTCACCTAGACTTCGAGGGGGGAACGTTCAAAAGCGAGGACATCAACGATAAGGGAGTCTCTAAATACTTTAGAGGCAAGCTTACATCAAACGGCGAGCCGGACTACAGCGACCCCGACTATCCGAGGAATTGGGTACCAGGAATGAGCGTACACGATATCTACCGCCGCCGTCCCAAGCACTTGGGCTTCAGGGACGATGGTGTCACTATGAAGGAGACATTCGAGACCATTGATCATGATGCTTGGACTCGTGAAAATATACAAGATCATCCCGACTACGACCCAGCTTGGCCTTACGCTCTGACTGGTCATCCAATGGACTCCGAATGGCTCGGTGATTGGAACTCTTCGGACATCGGAACCGCAGATGAGAAGCGTGCTACGCGGGCAGATATTGAGGAGGACAAGCGGAAGACTCCTAGTAAGGAGAATGAGGGCGTGGAAGAGCATGCGGACGACTACTAGGTGAGTAGGCCAATAGTGTTCAGCTGTCTTGTTTCATGCGTAGCCGTGCTAACCAAGCTCAGCTGAGTACGATCTCATCCGTTTGAAAACTTCAGATACACCTGTTCGAACAATTGGGAGGCAATTATTCATCTTGAGCTCCAAGGGTGAGCATACTTGCAAACAAGCGAGCATATTGGGCGCAAGGCATTGATGCAAAGGCGGAAGAATCTTGCATGGGCTCGGCCATTCCATCGGGAACCTCCCCGATCATCGGGCCTACTCTTGGGGAGCAATGGCGTGTATTTCTACTGATCGCTGCGATCGACAAGAGGATATCACTAGCATCTCTTCTGTCTTGTACAAAGGTTCCCCGAATTGAATTTGGCGGAGAACTCTTTTCAGTTTCGTTAGGCCCAAAGCTACATGGAGCTGTTCAAGATGGCAGGTGAATGAGACTACTTGCTAACCGAATACTGGAAGGAGGATCTGCATGGTCACCTAGTATTGGTCCCTCCTATGCTGTCTCTACATCACGGGCTGTGATACCCTCTGTTGTACACTAGGAACACTCAAAAATGTTGGCATCACCTAATACACATGTTGTAGAATAAGCATTATAATCTTCACCAAACCCACATAGAACTAACCCCTGATTTGTTCTTAAGGTGTTGAGCAAGTTGGCTTGGCACATCGCGGATGCCGATTGCTTCCGAATTCTGATCCGCAAACCGACCGCATCTGAAAGCGTGTCTTTTGGCTACACGTTCTCTTTCCTCTGGACCATATGCTCTGCAAACATTCCCATTGCACATGTCCTGCCGCTGAGCCATTGCAAAGTGTCTAAGTCGCTGCCGAGAACACGCTTCCATCCTTTGCATGAGGAGCAACAATGTCGCAGATACGGGGCACGGCGGGCTACAATCTGGGTCCGCAAGACCGCTTTGGCGGTCCTGGCAGGGCAGATGCCACCAACGATCCCAGCCCACTCGAGCAATTGAGGGAGCAGACGAATAAGATCGAAGAGTGGTTAGATACGACGGCCGATCCCATAAAACCGTGAGTTGGCAATATATCCGTTAGCGTTAGTGTTTTGCGTTCTATACCTGGCTGTGAGCCTCTTGATGTCTGGGCCAGTGCATGTATACACTCTTGGGACAGATTTCTAATAGGTGGACTTGGATTGTATAGATATATACCCGCGGCAGGACGCTTCCTGATAGTATGCACATTCATCGAAGATGCACTTCGAATCATCACCCAATGGAACGACCAACTCCTCTATCTCAAAGACTACAGACATAGTATGTGATCTCTATATGACCATACTTCCTCTTCACATCAGCAAAAACTAAACTGATCTCTATAGTACCGTGGGGTCTCACGCATTTGTTCCTCGCCCTTAACGTAATTGCCATGCTGTCTTGCTCGATTCTTGTCATAGCCCGCAAATACCCCGAATATGCTGTTTTTGGTCTCATTGGTGTTGTCATCACCCAAGCCCTCGGCTACGGTCTCATATTCGACCTAAACTTTTTCTTACGCAATCTTAGCGTAATGGGCGGTCTGCTCATGGTGTTATCGGATAGCTGGGTGCGCAAGAAGTTCGCGCCGGCAGGACTGCCATTACCGAATGAGAAGGATCGCAAGAAGTATATTCAGCTGGCGGGCAGAATATTATTGATTCTGCTATTCGTGGGCTTCATTTGGAGTGGGAATTGGGGGATTGCGAGGATCTTAGTCAGTCTCTTTGGGCTGGTAGCTTGTGTAATGGTTGTGGTTGGGTTCAAGGCAAAGTGGAGTGCGATACTTCTCGTGGTTATTCTAAGTGGGTTCAACTTGGTGGTCAACAACTTCTGGACGGTAAGAGGAAATTTCAGAAATTACTACGAGGAGATATTCACTAACTGGTGTGATGTAGCTGCACGAACATCACCCACATAAAGATTTTGCAAAGTACGATTTCTTTCAAATCCTCTCCATCGTGTAGGTCTATTCATATTCCTCGCCCTTCATGTATATTGACCAAATCTAGTGGCGGTCTCCTCCTCCTCGTGAACATGGGCCCCGGATCATTCAGCGTGGACGAGAAGAAAAAAGTGTATTGACCTGGAGGCACCACCGAGAGAAGTCAATCTATTGGTGACTAGCATAGCCAGCTTTTCAACACCTAATGCGATCATGGAAGGGGTCGCATCTGAGGATACGGAGACACAGCATCAAGGCGTAAAATGATCAAGATTCTTGGGAAACGATGGATCTTGCGAATCTTGTACTATAGAGTTTCCAGGTGACAATACTGTACGTTAAGGCAGTTGAAACTGCAATGGATGAAATCAAATCGCCCGTTTAGGCAATTGCAACCGCGATATCTAGCTTCGTTCTTCTCTTCTTTCAATCTCACTCACCACCACAAACCGTAATAGAAAGTAGTGTTAATCGCTGGCTGCGACTTGAGGAAAGCCAGTCTACAGATTGCAAGCATTGGTGTCATGGATGTATCCCACTATCTTGCGGATTCGCCTCCGACAGTGGTGCCCTTGACCATCAAGCCGCATTTTGACGCCCTGACGGTGGAGGAAAAGTTATATGCTCATCATATATCTAAGTAAGTGGATGCGTATACTTTCCCCTGTATGTGATTTTCATCCAATTTGTAGCTTAGTCTTCGTGAGCATGGCGGCCACACAATATGAATGAACGGTAAACTTGCTGCCATAATTTCATAAAGGAAGCTCTTTATATATATCAGCAGGGCTCCAAGCCATCCCATAGGTGCCACAGTCTATTTCTTTGGTTATCTGTTCGTAGAGGCTATATATGTCTTCTTCATGGTGTTCTATTCTTGTTGCCCAAGAATCATAAAGCATTAAGACTTTAGCATGAGCTCTATCAGATCATTATACATAAACACCTGGACCAGACTCTGTGATCATTTTGGTTTGGTACCTGACCCGCAGCAGAGCGGCATTCTTCGGTACCCGTATCATCCTTCGTCAAGTCTCCCCAGAATCCGAATCCACATACGACCTCATCATCTCCCTGTACAAGCACTGCAATGGCGACTGGTCCCAGCTATCCAAGGAAGCAGGTGTCGAGAATGCAGAAGTGCAACAATTCCTCGAATACGCCACTCAATTCCTCGGCAATCTAGGAAACTACAAAGGCTTCGGTGACGCCAAATTCGTACCACGATGTTCGCCGCAAGTGCTCGAGAAAATAGCTTCGACATCTTCTGAAGCTAGAAGGTATTATGAGGGATGTAAAAATAGCATCTACGCTGATGAAACGAAACCTGCCCTCATGCATTTTGGATTTCCTGGAAACGAGCATATGTCAAATTACTATCCCGAATCACCGGATATCACACAGCAAGAAATTGAGAACATCGGCGAAGTTTTGGGCAAAAAGAAGCTCTTGCCCGAAAATACTCGTCTCCGCAAGACAAAGACAGGCGACTACGAAGTCCTGATTGCTTCCGCACTTTCCAATCCCCCAGCATCAGACGTTGATGTTGGCTCCGAAACGTCGTGGGCCCTTGAAAACGGCCGTAAACTCTCCCTCGTCTTCGGCGACCATCAGGAAGAAATGGCGAAGATTGCTTTGCACATCAAGAAAGCCGGACAGCATGCTGCTAATGAGACGCAGAAACAGATGATGGATGCTTATGCTAAGAGCTTTGGTACGGGCTCGTTGGTGGCCTTCAAGGAGAGCCAGAAATTGTGGGTAAAGGATCTGGGACCAGTGGTAGAGAGCAATATTGGATTCATCGAGACTTATCGAGACCCGGCGGGCATCAGAGGAGAGTGGGAAGGTTTTGCGGCTATGGTATGTAAATTCTCTATCTTGATGCCTGTTCGCAGTACTCCACAACTCATCTGGAGCAGTAACTGCTGATCCCTTCTCTCGACTTTCGTTGGACGTTGCTGACCCTAACTAATCCAAGGTCAACAAAGAACGCACTCTTGCCTTCAAAAAGCTCGTCGATGCCGCGCCATCCATGATCCCCAAATTGCCTTGGTCCTCGGACTTTGAGAAGGATACGTTCACGCCACCGGACTTCACGTCCCTTGAAGTCCTGTCGTTTGCCAGCTCCGGAATTCCAGCCGGTACGCCCATTCCCAGTATTATTTTCCCTAATGTACATATCTTCTCAGGTCGTGACCTGTATCTTGGGAGCACAATCCTTTGCCTCACTTTTTCGTAGCTTTCTCCCTTCTTATACGGAAAGTCTGACTCTTCCTTTCTCTCTAGGAATCAACATACCGAACTACGATGACATAAGGCAAGAGTGTGGTTTCAAGAACGTCTCTCTGGGCAACGTCCTCGGAGCCAAAGCGCCCAACGAACCCATCCCCTTCATCCGCGCCGAAGATCTAGCACTCTACCAAGAAAACCGAGACGCAGCCTTCGAAGTCCAAGTCGGCATCCACGAACTCCTCGGCCACGGCACCGGCAAACTCCTCCAAGAAACCTCCCCCGGCACCTTCAACTTCGACAAAGCCTCCCCACCCCTCAGCCCCCTAACCTCAAAGCCGATCACGACCCACTACAAACCCAACGAAACCTACTCCTCCCTCTTCGGCCCCACCGCCAGCTCCTACGAGGAATGCCGCGCCGAATGCGTCGCCATGGCCCTCTCCTGCGAATTCTCCCTCCTCGCCGTCTTCGGTCACGGCGACGGCACCGTCGATATCCATGGCAAAGCGGGCGGTATCCTCTACACCTCCTACCTCTGTATGGCGCGCGCCGGCGTGCTCGCGATGGAAAGCTGGGATCCGAAGAGCGACAAGTGGGGCCAGATACACATGCAAGCGCGCTTCGCCATCCTGAAAACCTTCTTGCAAGCTAAGGATGATTTCTGCGTCCTCGATTACAAGCATGAAGACCTGTCGGATCTCACCATCAAATTAGATCGGAGTAAGATACTAAGCCATGGTCGACCGGCCGTCGAGGCTTTCTTGCAAAAATTGCATATTTATAAGGCGACGGCGGATGTGGAGGAGGGGAAGAAGCTGTATGAGCGGATGACGAGGGTTGAGGGGAGCTTTTGGAGGGAAGGGGTTAGGGGGGAGGTGATGAGGAGGAAGACGCCGAGGAAGGTGTTTGTGCAGGGGAATACGGTTG
>JAABUV010000282.1_pt1 | contig 78644 bp, 81 predicted proteins | sample 5559971 | NCBI WGS metagenome assembly JAABUV01 (sample SAMN10711881, study PRJNA513362) | rock metagenome | isolation source: Antarctica rocks | place: Antarctica: Victoria Land, Knobhead nord | collected 2015-12-19 | reverse complement strand
CGCCGCCAGGTCCTCAAGCCCACCCACACACATCACCCACGCGGGGTGGAGCAGCCCGGTAGCTCGTCAGGCTCATAACCTGAAGGTCACAGGTTCAAATCCTGTCCCCGCAACCAAATATAATAAGCCCAAAGTGGGTATGCCAAACAGAAGCCCGACCATCGGGATGGCAGGCGACAAAAGATTGGCATGCCGATCAGCACGATACGATTTCCGCCGCGGTGAAGCGTTCCACTATATCGTCGACCAAGGCCAGTAGCGATCCATCATCGTCGAGATCCAAAAACGTTCCGACGATTTGCCGGCCCTGAGCGTTAATTTTCAGTTCGTCGCCATTTCGATGGCCGCGGGTCAGCCACCCTAGCCGAACCTCGTTGAATCCTCTGCTTACCCATTGGTCCAGTCGGGCACCAAGGGCGCGCAACACGATCGCGAGCATCGCCTCGGGCATAATCTCGTGTCCGTGCACATGCAGTGACGTGGCGAGGTATCCAGCATCCAGCGGGAAATGCCGCAGGTTCACCCCGATGCCAAGGATGGTCGCGACACCCTCCGGCGTCTGTTCCACTTCCAGAAGCAGTCCCGCCAGCTTCCCGCCGTCCAGCAACACGTCGTTCGGCCATTTCAGCCGGGCTCGCGCCGGTCCGCACACCTCGTCCACCGCGTCGGCCACGGCCAGTGCGGCCGCGAAGCCGACCTGTGGCGCCCTGGGTCCGACGCCGCGAAGAACCACGGACATGTGAAGGTTGCCCTTGGGACTCGACCACCCTCGGCCCCTTCGTCCACGGCCCGCGGTCTGCGCCCTCGCCCACACGGTGGTGCCGTCCGGCGCGCCATGCTGTGCCTGGACCCGCGCCTCGTCGTTGGTGGATGTGAGCAGGTCGTGTCCCTGCACAGTCCAGCGCGACTCGATGTTGCGCACCTGCGACGGTGCGAACGGCTGCGGAGCCGCACCGCTTTCGTGCCCCATGCCGGCACCAGAAACCTTGTCCGGGACGGCTGCGTGCCGGCTGCCCTGGAGCGAGGAAGGCGTCTGCGGCCTCGGCGGCAATGCGGCGTCCCCACACATCTGAGGTCATGGTAGCGTCCGTGCGGCTCGCCGGCGACCCAGAACGTGTCGGCGTCTTCGACACGCTTCGCGACCTCGTGCGACACCCCCTTTGCAATTGGCCGAGGCGCTGTTATACGGCGCGCCTCGCTGGACGGCGGGTGCATAGCTCAGTTGGTAGAGCAGCTGACTCTTAATCAGCGGGTCGTAGGTTCGAATCCTACTGCACCCACCATTCTTTCAGTAGTTTACGAAGCGGACTGAACATCACGCGCGGAATATGTCCGCACCGTGTCCGTGAAATTCGCATCCAAGTCGGCCAGCAGCGACCACGCCAGCACGTCATGCCGCTGCGCCGGGCCGCCAAACGTCCCCGCCATCGCCGCAGGTTCGTCGGCCGCCAGCACCGCCCGACACACGTCCGCTTTTGCACGAACACCGCTCATGGTGCGCGCCCGCAGCCCCGCCACCCGCACCACGGTCGCGTGCGCAATCGCCACGGCGGGCTCGAACACCTCGTCGTCGGCCGTGTCGAGCCGGGCAACCTCCTGCTCGGCACGGGTGAAAGCAGCGCAGGCGTCGAGCAGTTCGGCATCCGGGCGCGGCGGGAGCGGCGGTAGTGCAGCGACGGCGGCAGGGGCTCGGCCGACCCACCGCGCGTCCGCAGTGTAGCCCTCCGGGAGCGGCCCGTACTCCGCCGCGCACCGGGCCAGGATCGCGGCCCGCGCCGGAGCCACCATATCGCGCAGCAGCGAGGCCAGCAGCGGCGTGCTGGCGTCGCGCTCCGCCTCCACGTCGTCATAGGCCTCGCGCCACCACGCCGCGTAGGCCAGCGCCTTCGCGTGCCACCCGGCCGGCGTGGTGGCAGGCGTGGCTTCGATCCACGCGAGCGTCGTCCAGTCCGGCTCCTGATCCTGCGCGTCGGCCAGATCATCGGGCGCGGTGACGTAGCGCCACCAGTTCCGATACTCGGCCTCAGCGAAGTCGTGGCACACCCGGACCAGCTCGGCGTCGGGTCCAGACCCGGGCTTGGCTGCGGCGGTGCCGGCGAGCAGTGCCGCGGCAGACCCGCGCAGCACGGCCCGGCGGGATGGCGCGAGAGGGTGTGCCATCTCAGCCCTCCCCCACCAGGTCGCGCACGATCGCGCCGAGAAGCTGGCTGTTCCAGCTGGCTGTTCCAGCATCCGTCATCCGTCCAGCACGGGTTCTTGTCCCAGGCCAACAGTGTCTTGGCGCGAGCAGCCTGTCCCTGCGGCGTGGTGGCGCGCAGCTCGCAGATGCGCTCCAGAAGCGGGTCCTGGGCGTCGTGAAAGGGCTGCTGTTCGAGGTCGCGTGCCGTCTCAAAGGTCCGGGCTTCGGCAAGCAACATGCCCCGGGTGGGATCGCCTTGCCACAACGCATCGACCTTGGCTTGCTGCACGTCGCACTCCGCGCACAGGCGGATTAGCTCTGCGTCGCGGCTGACAGGCGCAGGGAGCGGCTCGACGCTTCCCGCCATCAGTTCGCACATCAGAGCCAAGCCGTAGGAGTCCACGTCGTCGAAAGACTCGCCCGGCGGACGCCGTTCGTTCATCAGAAAATGGCCGACGCGCGCCTTTACTCGAAGTCCGGCGGCCGAAACTGCCCGAGTGGCGCTGATCCGCTCCGCCAGCGCGTTCCGTGCTTCCATGACAAGGGACAGTGCGTCGTCATCCAGCACGGCCTCAACGGACGTGTCGACGCGGAAGAACTCGACGCAGAGACGGATCAGCTCGGCGTCCGGGCAAAGGGTGTCGTCATTACCGATACCCTTAGCCAAGGAAGGCACAGCAGCGGCGGACCCGATCAGCGCCAGGCCGGCGCCGCTGGCGAACAGAGCACGGCGGGAGAGGGCACCCATGTCACGCCACCGCCGTCATGTCGTTCACCAGCGACCACACCAGGGGGCCGTAGATCCCGGCCTCGTCCCACTTCGTATCGTCCGTGTCTGGCCGGCGCGAGGATGGCTCCATGAGGTGCAGCACGATCCGGGCCTTCGCCTGCATCCCGGCCGGCGTCAGCGCGGGTGTGGCGGCGATCCGTTCGGCCACCACGAACCACTGCCGCAGGGTGGCGTGCTCCTCCGCCCCGTGCAGGGCCTCCGCGGCATGGTCGAGGCGCATGGCCTCGGCGCACAGGGCCAGCAACCGGGTGTCCGGGCTCGGCTGCAAAGGGGTCCCTGAAATGCGGATACCTTCGGCCGGGAACGCCTCGCCTGGGTCCGGCAGCACGATGGCGCCAGCGAAGGCAGCACCGCACAGGGCGGCGAGGGTGGAGCCGCCGATTAGGTGGCGGCGCGAGGGCGCGACAACGCACCCCGTGGTATGGGTGTGGGTAGCTCTGGGCATGGAAGTGACCTTTGCCTTGGGTCAGGCTGGACGGGGTGGTGCAAACACCTTGTCCAGCCGGTGAATTTGCGTCATCATGAATACATGGTTTCTGATGACGTGCAATCACAAAAGCGCCGCGGTCGCCCGCCGACAGGCACAAACCCGGCAATTGGTGTCCGGATGCCGGAGAGCGAGCTTGCGCGGCTTGATCGCTGGCGGGCGACGCAACCGAACCTGCCAACCCGGCCCGAAGCCATCCGCCGCCTGATCGAACTCGGGCTAGAGGCTGCCAAGAACATTAGGTAGACGTTCTAAATAGGATGTCTGAGATCGGTAAAATAGTAGCGGAGTTTGTCTAGATGACGGCTGATGAAGTCCAAAAACACCTTGATACCATTGATGCAGCTGTCGGAAGGCTCGCCTTTGAAAGTGGCGCCTTGGGCGTTAAGGAGGCCGCGATCGAAAGTCTGGCGGAAGCGGTTCGTGGCCTTCTTAAAAAGGCGCAGACACAGGAGAGTGTCCACCATGGAAATCTGAAATAAAGGAATGATCTCCGGCGCCTACATGTGCCAAAGGGATGCGACTGCCGGCGGCATGCACGCGACCCAGGGTGAGAAGCCGAGCGGATCGACCGTTGGTCACCGAGCCTGTGGCCTACGGCGTCACCCGCAAGCCGAACGAGAGCTGGCGGCAGGTTATCGTGCGGATGGCCGAGTCACCCGATAGGGTGCAGCAGTGCCTGGCAGCCTACCAGGAGCTGCTGGCCGAGTTCACCGACCCGGACGAAGGTGCCCGGGCCGATGCCGCATGGGATGCTCTGTTGCTGGGCGGGTGTCTGGCCGGGGTTGGGGAAGCCTGACCAGGCTTGCCGGCGCCGCCCAGCCCGGTGCTACGCTTCCGCCATGACGGACCCTGACAACGTCGTGCAGTTCCCCTTTATGGAGCGTGCCACCCCGCCGGCGCCGGTCGCCGGGGACGCCGCGAACGACGGCGACGATCAGCCAGCCGCAGCCGTCGAGCACGATGGTGCGCTGTATCCGGCCGAGCTGCTGCTGAAGCAGCTTCCACCTCACAGCATGCAGGAAATCGGCGCCACGGGGCCGCGGAACCTCCAGGCATTCTGGGACGAGGTGGTGCGGCGCTGGCCGGCCATGGCGGATGAGATCGTGGCGAGGGTGGGCGATCAGGTTGGTTGAACGGCCCCCTAGGCACCCCTCACAAGTCGCGCCCACCTGCTACCGGGTGGCCGACCTCGCCCAGCGCTGGTCCTGCTCGCCCAACAAGATCCGCAGCCACCCCAAGCGATAGTTGGCCAGCAAAGTCACAAAGGCTCTATGGGTCTCTTATGATTAAGACCTGATCGCCCCAATGCTTAACCGGGTGTGCTGGATCAGCTTGATCAAAATCACACACCCATGATATCGGCCCTGCAAACGCTAAAGCGAGCAACCTCCCAGCTTCTGTCCGATCATTTGGAAGAACTTTCTTTGCAATAGCAGGCCGAAGGTAAATCGCCACATGATGCTCATAGCCATCTTCACGCTCGTGAACGACTTCTATATAATAGTTATTACCAGAAATACGTAAATTTCGAGCAATGGCCTTCGTCAGGCCGCAGTAGTACTTTCTATCGATTCCTGCCACAGGCTCTGGCGGAAGTTCTTTTCTAATTCTGTTTGCCCTGACACGGTCGTTGAGACCGATAGATCTTTTGCACCCGTTCGCATGTAGGATTTCAACTACAGTCAGGCGCATAAGTGCAAGAGACTCAGCATAGCTGCCATCAGAATTAGCTCCTCCTTTAAACTGAAGGAGGGCGTTCGAACTTACTACATCACCCTCAAAAGCGTTTGAGTAGATTATTTCCCTTGAGAGAATGTCATCATCGCTAATGATTTCGACATGACTGCCGATTGACGGAGGCAACTCAGGATCAGTGGCGACTATACGAAAGCGGGAATACCATGCTCCAAACCGCCGACGGCATAGCATCACGCCGATCCACTATTTGACCTCTATCCTCTTTAAGAAACGAGATGTCTTCCGCCGTAATGGTGAAAAACGAGGTTGCGTGTCCAGCCGTCCAAAAAAGAACAACTGCATCCATGCCGTGCCAAGAAAGCCTTGGAGGTGCAGCTCCTGCAAACATGGCCTGCTTTAAGCAAGATGCGGCTGCATATGCTGTAGCTTCTTCCATTTCATTGCTATCCACCAAATCCTCAAGATTGGTCAGAAGGCGCTGATACGAAGCGACAAAATTTCCAGGGAGAGGTATACCATCTCCGCTAGCAACACGCTCAAGCGCAACACCATCCCACCAGGGGACAAGGATCCCGCCGTCTTGCGTAGCTTCAGGGACGCGCACTACCTCTACGCTGGCCCGGAAAACCGGACTTGGAGCGGAAGAGGGAACAAACGTCACTCGGACCTCCTCCTCACATCCGGTAATCATTGACGCAGCCCTTCAAAACCGTTGAGCAGGAGTTTGCCCGTTTCATCTCCCATCTCCCTTAACATATCCTTTAAGGTGCCCGAGTCTAGGGGCGCGCCTGCCAGCGGCTCGCCACTGAGATCCGTTTGAAACGACAGAATGTGCTTTTGCTCGATGGGGCCAGTGGCAGGGCTCAGCGTTGAGCCAAAATGGCCACCAGCAATCTGCATGTTAAAAAGCTGCATTGAGGCAGTTGACCAACGACAAAGTCGAAACATCTTTTGATTTGGCCAGTTAGAAAATGGCTTAGATGGATTTACCTGAAAATTAATATCTCTCACATCATTTAGATGTGGGACAAAATCAAGCTCTTCCTGAAACATACGCTGTGCATCTGAATAGGAAGATGCATGTTTAAATGCATCCGTAACAAGAGCAGCTCTTGTTCCTGAACACATCTCAATGATCTTTTGTCCGTAGACTACAGAAGGTTTAAGAAGGTCGTCTAGTGACGGACCATCTATATTTTCATCTGCCCAATTGTTAGTTTCCGGACTAACGATAAGGTCAATACGGCTGGGCTGTATAGTGACTGAAAGCTGATTCCCTCGAACTGACCCACTTGCCATCGATTGCGGCATGCCCATGCCCTTGGGGCGCTGCACGTTTTCAGGAAGGCGGGGGCTAAGAATTTTTTTCCAGACTTCTTCTGCGTCAGGAAGGGCCGCAGGCGTGGTGTATAAAACGACCCGTATGCCTTGTAGCCGCCACTCCATATCCGCTCTCCCAGAGCCAACCCGCTTTTAGCATCCTGAGCTATGTTACCGCTTAAGCCCCTGCCGCTTGCTTAAGGAAGACCGGCTTCGATGTCACCATCTGCTGATGAGCCTCAGAGGAGCTTATCAATGGTGCGCTAGGCCGGATACTCTCACCTTTTCCGCGATCTTTCCTGCCACCTTGTCCGCCACCGCCACCAGCGCGCTGTCCTCCACATGCACATACCGCGCCATCACCCCCGGCACCCGGTGCCCCAACATCCCCCCGATCGTCATCTCGCTGAGCCCCATCCCGGCCGCCGTCGCCGCGAAGCTGTGCCGGAGTACGTGCACGGTCACGTCCTGCAGCTCGGCCATGGCGCAGCCACGTTCATGGCCTTCATCAGCATCTGCCGCCTAGGTGCACCGCCCACGCCTCGAACGCCGCCTTCCGCTCCGCCAGAAACTCCGCCGCTGGTACACCGCCGCCACCCCCTTGGATCGCCCCCATGACGTGGTTCAGCAGCCGGTCGCAGACGTGCGGCGCGAAGCCCAGCCCGGCCAAGGTAGTGACGCCGGTTCGGCGGAAGTCGTGGAACGTCCAGGGCGCGATCGGAGCGGCACCCGCCCGATCCGGTGCTGAAGTCATGATCCACCCGCTGTGGGTCGAGCTAGGGGACCGGGCGGGGGAGGGTAGCGAGCTGGATGTGAGGGCGGCTGCGGCGCTGGCGGGGATGGCGTGCGGGCTGCGGTTCACCTGGGACCGGGCGACATGGGCGGGGCACCATCTTGTTACGTCGGCTGCGTCTTCCTTACCATAAAGGGCGCGTTCCTGATGAAATCCCAAGTCTCTTTTTCTGCCATGCCGTTGGTGGTCTCAATATCAATCTGAGATACTACAAACATGAGATTAGGAAGACCTTTAGTAATCTCTTGCGTTATGGTTGCGACTTCTTGATTAGATACTAAGAATATAGCTCCCATAGAGGCCCGCCATGTAAGAATTATTAGTGGAAGTTTGTCTAGGAGATCGAGAATAGTTTGTCGGTTGACCGATCCTGTGAGAAAGTTTCCACCTTTATAGAAACCATGCCATGTCATCATATAGCACTTCACTTTAGCAAACTCCTGGAAGCGGAATCCGCCAATGGATTCGGTATCACGTTAAGAGAAAGTGGAGAGACTTCTATTGAGGAGTCTTTTTGCTTTATCAACTCTAGTGTCTCATGTCTTAGCTGGTAGTCCTCTGATTGCAACTTTTCAGGTTTAAACAAGGTAAAGAATACTGCTGAAAAACAGCAGATCGCTATTGGCGCAACGCCAGTCCACATTAAGACGGATGATAGTGGCTGAATTTCGTGGAAAACACCTGACAGCAGCAGGCAAGGAACACTGACGATGCCGCATAGCCACAGCATAGGGTTAAGTGCGCTTCTTACATGAAGCTGAGTCGCAGCACTTTGTGCTCTTGAAGCAAGCCAGTCTGACATTCCAATGCGCGCCCCGACCATCGCTCACATACGACAGCGAAGCCCGCAATGCGATATAGCCTAAGTCGCCCGACATCAGCCCACGCCCCGGTTCATCTGCGCCGCCACGTTCCGCGCCTGCAGGCTGATGAGCGAGGTGAAGCCGCCCAGGGCGCCGCTCATGCGTTGATCTGCCCGGGCGGCGTCATCGTCTGGCGGCCGTCGAAGCCGGTGGTGCCGGCGAGAGGACCGGAAGCGGCGCGCTCCTGGTGGGTGGTGACGGTGCGAGCCAGCACCCGGCCGCCCTGGGCTGCTGCTGCGATAGCTGCGGCGTTCGCGGTGAGAAGCACCGGGTAGCCTCCCTTCACGATCAGGCAGCCAGGCACATCCGGCCCGACCTGAACGCCCGGCGCGAAATTGACATAGGCAGTCACACCGGTTGGGACCGACACTTGCGTATCGACGTTCCCGGGGTCAATCGGCGGCATGAAGTAGGTCGACGCACCACCGCTCGCGGTTTGGATCAGTGCAGAAGCCGCAGACGTGAAGCCGACAGGCTGCATCATGCTGCGGTCTTCCGGGCCTTACCGGCAGGCACTGGCTCCAGATCCAGGCCCGGCGCAGGCCCTGCAAGTGTCGGCTCCAGCGGGTGCGGCCCGCTCCCGTGCTGGGCTGAGAGCCGATGCGCCAGCACCGCAGTCGGAACGAGCTGGCAGGCAAGACGATCTGCCTCCGACATTGGCGGCCCAGCGTAGTCAAGAAAGAACGCTCGGGCTGCCAAGCCCAGCCGCAAGCACCGGAGCACAGCAGCCTGCTCCCGAAGCGAATTAAGCGGTTCCTCATCCGGCAGGCGCATCGCCGATCGCGCAGCGTTGGTGTAATCTCCATAGCGGCCGTCGATGCTCGGCCAGTCGGAAACCGATTTGCTGCGGGCAGCCTGATAGGCCTGCGATACCTGCGTTGCCAGCCGGCGCAGCAGATCCGGGTCCGCCCGATGCGCCGCCAGCAATACGGCGTCCGGATCGTCTACAGACAGCGGCGTCGCCGCAGCAACGGCAGAGCCTGGCTGTTCTGTTTGCAAAGCCGCGATGCGGCGCGCGAGGGTGTCAGCGTCGAGCATCAGAACACCTCCATATCGGCGCGCAGTGCCGCGGCGATATCAGCCTTCATGCCGCGCAGCACGCCCCGGTCGCCCTCCGTCAGCAGCTTCGACGGATGGACTTTCAGGCCCCCCTTGTTGTCGGCTTCCACGATGATCCCGCGCCGGGCCAAGCCTGCCACGAACTCGGCAGGGCTAAGGCGGGGGAGCTGCGAATGCACCGCTTGCGTCAAGGCCTGCGCCGACATCGCAGCGGCCACCTCTCCGGGCTTCTCGATCGCCTTCTGATTCCGGTGCACCATGCGCACTAGGTCGGGCTCCGACGCGTCAACGATCGCCTGTAGCCAGTCGCCGCACTGCTTGGCGTAGACCGCGGCGTTTCTCGGGTCTGCCTCCACAAGGTGCTGGAAGCGCGCCCACTCGCCGTGCATTGGCGCGTAGGTGAGCGGGAAGTTGCAGGCCGGGCTCGTCCGGATGCGCTCGGTTGCCTTGGCGAACAAGACCGGGTTCAGGGCGTGGTTCGCACCGCTCACAGGTCTCAACATCAGCTTACGGCCCTTCTCGTCTGCCTGCGGCGATGCCGCTCCCCAGCGTTCGGCACGATGCCGTAATGCCGCTCAAAGGCCTCGATCTCCGAGAGCGTCATCTCGGACATGTGCTTGCGCAGATTGTCCGGCAGAGGTGGGCGAGGCTGAGGTGCAAGCAGCTTCGCAAGGCTCTGTTCGCGTTCTGCAGGTGTCATGGTGCGGGCGTCGCGAAACGCACGAGGATAGCGGTGCCGCAAGTCCGCAACTGCCAGTTCCGGGGTAACACCGGGTAGAGCAAGTTTCACCAAATCAGGGTCTATAAGACCCTTTGCCTTGGCAAATTCGGCGAGTGTCATCGGGCTATCCAGTTCATGTGAAACCATTCCGCGGGTCGGGACTTCGGCTGCCCCATGAGTTCCGTCATCGCCCAAACCAGGGCGTCCAAACGATCGGGGGAGGGGCCAGCCTCGGCCGGGTTCCACCCGCAAAGCTGGTCTTCGAGGCCTGGCAACGCGCCGACGTGGCTGACCCGGCGCTGCTCGTACAGCGCAACAATCGGCTCGGCCCGCACTGCTTTGCCGCGGCTGGCGTGCACCATCTTGACCGGCAGGTTCCCGTCGACGGCCCGAATCGTGGCCTCGACCATCTGCCCGCCGAAATTGGACTCCGCCACGATGCGGTCGGCGTTCAGGGAGCGATACAGGCCCACCGCGGCACGCGCCCAGCCATCCGGGGTGTAGCGGCCGGAGGCGTCGGCCAGGACGTAGCCTCGGCCGTCTGTGCCCACGCCAGCGGCCACGATGCCGGTCTCATCCGAGGTGCGGGAGGCACCGCCGGCAGGGTCCACGGCCACCACGACACGGCGCATGTCCGGCAGGGTCATCGTCCTGCACTCGTCCAGCATGGAGCGGGTCCAGAGGGCGCCGTCCACCTCGTCCAGCAGCTCGGCGTCCAGTTCCTGCCGGCCGAGTGTCGACGAACCGTACTGGCGCTTCAGGTAGTCAAGGGTCGCGCCGTCCAGGTTGGCCGCATTGTCGAAGGTCCGGCTCTTCGTCACCACCGTGGCAGGGTCCGCCAAGATGGCGCGCAGCAGCTTGTGGCGCTTGGGAGTGGTGGACACTACGCCAGCGGGCGCGTCGCCTTTGGGGCCGGGGATGCGCAGGGCGAATTGCAGGTTGTCCCAGCACGCCTGCGGATTTGCCCAGCTCGTCAGCTCATCCGCATAGAAGCCGTCGAGGTTCACGCCGCGGATGCGGTCCGGCTCCTCCGACGACAGCAAGTGCGCGACGGCACCATCGGGCCACACCACCCGGCGCTGGGACGGCTCGTGCGTCGGCCGGCACCACGGGGGCGCGATCTCCAGCAGGCCGCTGCTGCCCTGCACCACGTCGCGGCGCAGCGTGTCCGCGGTCGGGCCGATGATGCCGAAGGTGCGCCGCCGGCCGCTCTCAACCTCGCCACGCACCCACTCAGAGGCGGATCGGGTCTTGCCGGCACCACGGCCGCCCAGCAGCAGCCACGTCCGCCACGCGCCCTCCGGGGCGAGCTGGTCCGGGCGTGCCCAGACGGGCCACGCATACTCCAGGGCGGCCAGTTCGGCTGCCGGAAGGTCAGCCAGGGCGGCGCGGCGCTCGTCCTCTGGCAACTCCGCGATGAGGGCGGCGAGACCCTTCACTCCGCAGCCCTCCGCACGCCATGCGCCGCAACTTCCCGGAAACGGCGTGGGCGATCCTCTAGGCTGCTAGAACCGTGTTCACCGCGGCTGCCGTCCAGGCACCGCCGCGTGGCGTCGAGATGCCGCGCGTTGCTAGGGCCGCCGCGATCTGGCGCAGGCTCAGGCCCTCGGCGCGCATCTGTGAGGCAATCGGCCGGACGGATGCAGCGAACGCCGCAGCACGGTCCTGACGGGCTTTCAGGCCGGTCGCGTGTTCCACCTTCGGCCCGCCGCGATACCCGCCCAGCACGGTCCCGCGGGCCTTGGCAGCCGCCAACGCCGCAGTGGTACGGGCCGAGATCATCTCCCGTTCGTGCTGCGCCACGGCTGCAAGGATATGGATCGTCAGAGGCGTTGCATGGGGGTTGTCGCACGCCTTGAAGTCCACACCGGACTCCATCAGCCGGGACGTGAACGCCATGTTGCGCGAAAGCCTGTCCAACTTCGCGACCAGCAACGTAGCGCCCGTCAGCTTGCACTCGGCCATAGCGGCGGCAAGCTGCGGCCGATCGTCCTTCCGGCCACTCTCGACTTCCACGAACTCGCGCAGCAGCGTCCAGTCCCCGCCATTCAGGAAGGTCCGCACCGCCTCGCGCTGCCCGTCCAGGCCGAGGCCCGAAACGCCTTGCCGTGCCGTCGATACGCGGTAATAGGCGACAAACCGACCATTCATGGCTGTATGACCTTCGGGCAACCTTCGTTGTCCAAAAACATACAGGCTGGTTCCCGGGTGTCAACCGGCTTGTCGACGGCCGCAGGTTCGGGGATCGGAACGCGACGCGCCGTTCAGGCGGACACGGGCACGCTCCGATCCCCTCGCACCCGAACCGTGCCGCACGGTGCCGCGCGCGAGCCGCAGCAGTGGCAGTCATGCTGCCACCTCGGCGGCAGGCTCGGGTGCAATCGCTTCGCCTTCGATGAGTGCGCTGGGCTCCGGCTGGGCGAACGGCGGCACAAACCGCGCAAACCGCTGCATCAGCCGGTCGACCAAGGCCGCGTTGTCATCTCTGGCCGACATGGGCGCCGTAGCAACCACGGTCGCGGACAGGCGCGGGAACATGTACGGCGCGCAGGACGTGGCAGCCTGGACCCGGACCTGCACGTCCACACCGGGATCGTTGGCAATCTCGATCAGCACCGCCAGGGGGTCCTTGCTGGTCGCCAGCACCTCCCGGACACGGGCTTTCGCCATGTCGCGGATCGCCTTCGGGCGCGCAGGCTTGCCATGCCACGCATCGCCGGGCTTGCGGCCGGCACCAGGTCGCTTGCCACCTACGGGCATCGGATTTTCGAAAAAATCATCACGGGTTGATTATAAGAAGGCTGATTTGCAGATTCCACAGCATTCGGGTCGCCTGCTGCAGGTTTAATCTATGGCTCTACTCTGTCACGAGTTGTCATAACAGGAGGATCAGGAAGGACTTTGCATATACACCGTCACGCGTGCGCGCGGGCGTGACGGTGTTATACGGAGTATCCTCCTGATCCTCCTGTCACTCGGGCCAACGGTCGGTGCGCTCCGACTTGATGCCCAGACCGACGATGCCGGAGCTGCAATTCGGGAGGCGCTTGAGCTCGAAACCCTTTCCGACCAACTTCTGACTGAACCCCTTCTGCGAACCGGCATGTTCTCCAGCGGCTTCAGCCCACGCCTTCCACGACCCGTATAGCTGGCTCGACGAGGTGTGCAGCGCCGGCGCTTGGATGCAGCACTCATCGAGCCACCCGGCCGTCGCATCCTCGGCGGTCAGATACTCCTCGGTCGCGTCGAGCACCGCCGCAGGAGCCGCCAGGCCGCTCTGCTGCCACTCCAGGCATCCCTCGATCGCCCACTTGAGGATGCCGGGCCACTCGGCCTTCAGCTTCTCCGGCAAGTCCAGGTCGCGCTCGGCGGGCGGGATCTTCACGGCAAACGGCAGCAGGTTGAACCGCCGCCGGATTGCCTCGTCGACGTTGCGCAGGCCGGGACGGTGGTTGCCGGCGATGAGCAGCTTGAACGTCGGCTCGAAAGTGAAGAAATCCTGCCTCATGAAACGCGCGGTGATCGGGTCGCCGCCGGTCATGGCCTTGATGCGCGACTCCGCCCAGCGCCGCCCTTCCTCGGTCTCCTGCGCCGTCACCAGCCGGGCGCCGCGAAGCATCGCGAGGTCGGTCGGGTGCCGATCGGACTGGGTGGCCGTGAAGGTCTCGATGCTGGCGACGGCGGCGTAGTCGCCCATGATGCCGGTGAGCGTGTTGATGGTGACGCCCTTGCCGTTGGCGCCGGTGCCGTAGGCGAAGAACAGGGCGTGCTCCCGGATGCTGCCGGTCAGCGCGTAACCTGCCATCCGCTTCAGGTAGGCCTGCAGCTCGACATTGTTGCCCGTGACCTTCGCCAGAAACTGATGCCAGAGCGGGCATTCCCCGCCAGGTGCCACGGCGGTGATCTTCGTCATGTGGTCGCTCGGCAGGTGGCGTCGCATCTTGCCCGTCCGCAGGTCCACCGTGCCGCCCGGAGTGTTCAGCAGCCAAGGGTCAGCATCCCACTGCTCAACCGTAGCGGCGTGCTTCCTGTCGGCCTTGGCCAAGCGCTCGACGGCCGCGACGGTGGAGGCGCTGGCGACCTTGGCGGCCACCTTGATGTTGTCGCAGGAACTGCTGGCGCGGCGGCAGACGAAGCGGGCTCGGTCGAATGTCGCCAGCGTGACGTCGGGCTTCCATCGTGTGCCGGACCACTCCAGCCACTTGCCCCAGGCGGCCACGTAGCGGAGGTCGTGCGCGTGGTCCTCCGAGAACCTGAGCGCCAGCGCCTCGTCGGTGCACTCGGGCGGCACCTCGTCCTGGAACTCGGGCGGCAGCTCGTCGCCACGCAGGACGCGATCGGTGAACTCCCGGCCTTTCTCTGCATCGTCCAAGGGCGGGCTCATGGCCGCGTCTCCCTTCCCATCTTCACGCCGCTCGCTGCTGTCAGCGCTGCCTCGCGCTTGGACAGGCCAGCCCTTTCCGCGGCCTCCGCGATCATGGCGACGGCAGCGCTCTCCCCGAGCTTCCCAAGGGCGACAGCCTCCCCGAGCCGGCAGGCTGCCCAGTATGCCCGCGAGTTGCGCTGGCCTTCGGTGGCGTTCGCGGCGAACTTCACCAAGGTCTCGAACTGCTGCATTGGTCGTGGGACGCCCGTGTAGGCCTTGCGCTCCTCCGGCGGCTTCGGCGGCGGGGCCATCAGGTCGAGCAGCCAAGTGGGCGGCGGGGGCGGCGGCCAGGTGTCGTCGATGGGCGCGTAGCCGGGTGAGGGGGGCACAATCACGTAGCCGCCCTGTCCCCGCTGGTCGACGCCGGGCGCCATCTTGCTGGCCCGATTGCGAACCTGCCTCGGCGACTGATTGCTGAAGTAGTGGTGTTCCCCTCCGGAGCGGGTCCGAACCACGGGGTGAGGCGGCAGGTCCCGCCCAGCCTGGACGCTGGCGAACGACACGAGGCCGTCTGCCTTGTGCTCGCCAGGCGCGTCGAGGTCGAGCACCACCAGCCCGGACCGCTCGCCTGTCGGTATGCCGATCAGCGCGTCCGGCCAGCGCGTCCACCACTCGGACACCACCGCCGGGTCGGTGCTGGCGTCGTAGAACCCGCGCGGGGTCATCGGGCGCTTGTGCTGGTTGCAGGGGAACACGGGGATGCGGCGACAGATCCGCAACGCGCCGGCATGAAGCTCGCTCACGCGGCCACCTCGTGGAGCGGGCGCGGCGGGAACCTGTCGCCGCCGGCCGCGCGCAGCAGCTCCGGCGACAGCGCCGCGCGCCAAGCGTCGAGCCGGTCGAGCGTATCGGCCAAGTCGCAACGGTCGCGGGCGAGTTCGGCCAGCATTTCCGCCACTGCGCGGGCGCCGAGGGCGTGCAGGTGCTCGGCACCGCGCTGCAGGCGGACGCTGTCCAGGAAGGCGGGGCTCATGCCTGCGCCTCGCTGCGGACCATGTGCGCGCGCCAGCTCAGCATGTCGGCACGGCGCGGGTTGCCCTGCGCGAGTTCGATGTCGGCGGCCAACTCCAGCTCGCGCGCCGTCAGCGGGCGGGCGGTCACGAAGCGGCGGAAGTGGTAATTGCGATCGGGGTCGGACTGGACGGCGTAGCGGGACGGATCGGGGCGCAAGGTGCGGCTCTCCAGATGGAGCCGGCGTGCGCAAGAGGCTTGAACCAGGGGAGGAGAGGCAATAGAACACGGGTGTGAAGCGCGTGCCTGTTGCCTGTGACTTATGCCTTGTGGCTGCTCCTCCGCCGGTGTCTGCCTCGTGCAGAGCCGGCGGTGTTGTTTCCAGGTAGCGGTGTTCAGGCGGCGCGCTTGGCCGGGCGGCCGCGCTTCGGGGCGTCGTGGCGGTGCTCGTGGGTCATCAGCCAGGTCCGGCAAGAGGCCGGGTTGTAGAGCCTCAGCATGCCGAGCCTGATCACCGGCATCCCGGCCTGTTCACGGCGGATGATGGTGCGTTCGCTGCACCGGAATTCGGCGGCAATTTGCGTCCGGGTCAGCAACCCTGCGGTGATGCTGGCAGCGGTCGGCTCGGTAAGTGCTTCCATGTGGTCAGTCCCTGTCGGTGTGAATGACAGGGCGAGCCAACACCAGGGCCGTGGTTGTCCCTATTTGCGAGTTGCGAGAGTTGTTGTGCCTATTTGCGACTGTTCGCTAGCAGCTCATCGCGGGCAGCCACGCACGTCTTGCGACTAGCCCCAAAATCAGCTTCCAGCGAAGCTTGCTTCATGCCCGCAAGCGCGTCTTTTGTCAGAACGCCGGTAGCAATTTCGTTCCTCATCTTTTCAAGAACTTCTTGCTTGCGAAGCGGTCGAGGGCCTGGCTTCGCACGTTGATTGTGTTGAGTAGATGTGCCCGAATGAATATCAGCAGTGTCTTTTGAGAATTGAGATCGCAAGTGAACAGCACGCTCTACATCTGGCCAAAAGATGCTGACCAGTTGCGGTTTACCACCTGGGAGTACTAGGCATCCCTTACTCCAATCCAAGCCTGTTTCATATGACAAGCCAGCCCGCTGTGCTAATTCTGCCCCTCTCGGCGCCACAATCCATGTATTACTGCCCTCTATGCGATGGCCAATTTCTCCTTTGGCCATGCCTGAGGTGATCAGGTCTCCCGCCTGCTCAGCCTCCAAACCGCACCGCTCGACGATGCAGGAAACGATGCCCAGCATTGGACACCAGAATGCCTCATCATGAAGCGCCGCCCATCTGCCTTGCGGGATAGGGTGGTCCCAAGCCATCACCCACCTCGTCGCATCGGCACCACGTCCGCCTCAGCCTTCCCAGCGCCGCTCACCACCGCGCCCACCCGCTCCGTAGCCGCCCGCAAGGGATCGTCCATCAAGTGCGCATATCGCTGCGTCGTGGCCGCCTGGGTGTGCCCAAGCAGCGCCCCGATAATTGGCAGCGACAGTCCGGAGCTGGCCAGGATCGAAGCGTAGGTGTGCCGCAGGTCGTGAATCCGCACGGTCGACTGCCAAGCTAACACGGGCTTGCCCGCGGCATCCTTCACCGGCTTGCCGGCCTCCGTCATCTTCTCGACCTGGACCGCCAGCCCAGCCTTGCGGCACACGGCCGCCCACACCCGCTTGATGTCCGTCACCGGCTGCCCCGGCCTGCCAGGGAACAGGAACACCGCCCCCGGCTTGGCAGCCTTATGCATCTCGCTCAGCAGGAGGAGGGCAGGGGCGGACAGTGGCACCCTGTGCGCCTTCTTGGTCTTGGTATGCGCCGAGGGCTTCACCCACACGCCGGCCTGCAGATCGAACTCCGTCCACCTCGCGGCCAGCGTCTCGCCGCGCCGTGCGCCGGTCAGCATCAGCAGGCGGATCGCGTTGACGCTGGCCTTCTCGGGATGAGCCGTAAGGGCGTCCGCCAGGCGGCCGATCTCAGCAGGCGACAGGAACCGCTCGCGCTTCTCTTCCGGCGCCCGCTCGATCCCACGCGCCGGGTTATCGCTGCGCATCTCCCACTTCACGGCAAGGGACAGCATCTTGGACAGGACAGCCACGGCCCGGTTGGCGCGGTAGGGTGCCGACTTGGCGATGGACCGATGCAGCTTCTCCACATCCGAGTGCCGCAGCTCGGCCACGCGCATCATGCCGAGCTGCGGGCGGATGTAGAGGCGCAGGATCGACCTGTAGTCCGTTACAGTACTGGCCCGGCGTTTGGCCAGGTGCTCGGCCACGAACCGGTCGGCCAGGGCGTTGACGGTCGGGGCGGCCCGGTCCGCGTGGCGATCGGCCATGGGGTCGCCACCCTGGTCAACGTCCCGCTTCAGGCCCTTGGCGTGCTCCCGGGCGGCCGATACGCCCCAGTCCGGGAACGAGCCGATGGTGATGCGCCGTTCACGGCCCGAGGCTCGGTAGTTCAGGATGAATGCGCGGGCGCCGGCCGAGGTGATCCGGACCCCAAAGCCCTTCACCTCGTCATCGTAGGCGATGCGATTGCCGGCCGTGGGTGGCGCCATGGAGCGCACCGCCTTGTCCGTAAGCCGTTCCGCCATGTCCGCGCCCGTGTCCGTGCTGTGTCCGCACATAGAGTCGTCCTTGCTGGCAGGAGGTGTCAATCAATGTCAGAGGGTGGCGGACGATTAGCTTGCTGTGTCAGGCACCTAAAGCGAGGCCGGTGCGGACACAGGACTTTTAGGGGGTCGGCAGCCTTGACTCTTAATCAGCGGGTCGTAGGTTCGAATCCTACTGCACCCACCATTTCCACCACGATCCATGATCCGGTTGCCGCATGATCGACGTGAGGCAGGCTTGTCTCCGCCCGTCTCATCCGCGTCTCGCATGCGGATTGCCGCCCTGGCAGGCGAGATGAGGCTCGTGCCGGAGGGGTATCGTCACAGTCCGCAATCCCTCGGCAACGTGCATGTAATGCTGCGGCGTGTATCCTGCCCACCATGAACCTTCCAGCAAGCCCGATTCAACATGGTGCGCCTGCGATCAGACGTGCGGCGACCCGGCAAGGCGCCGTCGTGCAGGTTGGAAGCATCGGGGTCGGCACCCTACCGGAACCTGGCCGGGCGCGACACGGACACCGGGTCCAGGATGCTCACGAATTTTCATCGTGGCTGGTATCCTGACTCCGCGTCGGGCACCTGCGGAGATCTGATGAGCCAGCCAATCAGTTCAGACGTCGGTTCCGACAGGGCCGAGGGCCATGGGGTCGATATCGCGGCATCCGGCCAGGACGGGCAGACCCGCCGCGATGGCGCCTGGACCGCGCCAAGGCTCGATCCCGCCGGAACGCCGGGCGATGTCGTGCCAGCCGTGTCCGCGCAGGGCCGTGTCCACCATGGCGACGTTCCGGTCGCAGATGCCCGGCCCGCCCGCAGCCCTGCGGTCTCGCCCGCCGGGCCGGCGATCCGGCGGCGGCGCAGCCGCATGCCGCTGCTGGTCCTGCTGCTCCTCGGAGCGGGGATCGCGGGCCTGCTGGTCTGGCACCCCTGGGCCGTCACCGCGCCGGCCACGCCCGCGGCCCACGGCGGCGCGGCGCAGTCGCAGGCCGTGGGCGTCGCCACCGCCGCGCCGGGCGACGTCGCGATCACCCTGACCGAGCTGGGCACCGTCACCCCGCTGGCCACCGTCACCGTGCGCACGCAGATCGCCGGCATCCTGACCCAGGTGGCGTTCACCGAGGGGCAGATGGTCCGGCGCGGCGACTTCCTGGCCCAGGTCGATCCCCGCCCGTACCAGGCGCTGCTGGAACAGGCCGAGGGCACCCTCGCGCGCGACCAGGCGATCCTGGCCAACGCCCAGCTCGACCTCGCGCGCTACCAGAAGCTCAACAGCCAGGACAGCATCGCCCGGCAGACCGTGGACACCTCGGCCGCCACGGTCCGCCAGGACCAGGGCATCATCCGGTTCGACCAGGCCGCGATCGACACCCAAAAGCTCAACCTCGCCTACTGCCACATCACCAGCCCGGTGGAAGGTCGCGTCGGGTTGCGCCAGGTGGACCAGGGCAACTACGTCACCACCGGCGACGCCAACGGCCTGGTCGTGGTCACGACGCTGCAGCCGATCTCGGTGATCTTCACCCTGCCCGAGGACAGCATCCCCGCGGTGCAGAAGCGCACCGGGGCCGGCGCCAGCCTGCCGGTCGCCGCCTGGGACCGCGGCGACGTCGCCAGGCTGGCGGACGGCACGCTGCTGACGCTCGACACCCAGATCGACCCCACCACCGGCACGGTGAAGGCGCGGGCGTCGTTCCCGAACCAGGACCTGGCGCTGTTCCCGCAGCAGTTCGTCAACGCCCACCTGCTGGTGGACACGCTGCACGCGCCGGTCCTGGTGCCCAACGCCGCCGTGCAGCGCGGCAGCCCGGGCACCTTCGTCTACCTCGTCGGCGCGGACGACACGGTGGCGGTGCGCAAGGTCGCGGTCGGGCCGGCGGACAACAGCAGCACCGCGATCACCTCGGGACTGGCCGCCGGCGACCGGGTGGTGGTGGACGGCGCGGACCGCCTGCACGAGGGCGCCAAGGTCACGGTGCCGGCCAACCATCCGCAACCTGCCGCAGGCGAGCCGGCGCCGGAGCACCGCCACCGGCATGGCCAGTAGGGCGGGCGGCGAGGGAAGGCGGGCTCTGCCCTTCGATCCCGCCAAAGGCCAAGCCTTTGGAAACCATGACTCCGGATCGAGTCCAGCCGTGCGTCTGGAGGCACCAATGGAGGCCGGTCCAGGGCGGCTCGCCCTGGCGGGTCCCCGTCTTCAAGCATTGGGGCAGAGCCCTGGCCTTCCTTTCTCGCGTCGCTCCCAATGAACCCCTCGCGCCTGTTCATCCTGCGCCCGGTGGCGACCACGCTGCTGATGCTGGCGATCCTGATGGTGGGCGGCGTGGCCTACCAGTTCCTGCCGCTGTCCGCGCTGCCCGAGGTCGACTACCCCACGATCCAGGTGCAGACCTTCTACCCCGGCGCCAGCCCCGACGTGATGACCAGCTCGGTGACCGCGCCGCTGGAGCGCCAGTTCGGCCAGATGCCCGGCCTGAACCAGATGCAGTCGCAGTCCTCGGGCGGCGCCTCCGTCATCACGCTGCAGTTCGGGCTCTCGCTCAGCCTCGACATCGCCGAGCAGGAGGTGCAGGCCGCGATCAACGCCGCCGGCAACCTGCTGCCGTCGGACCTGCCGGCGCCGCCGATCTACGCCAAGGTCAACCCCGCCGACGCGCCGATCCTGACGCTGGCGCTCACCAGCAGGACGCTGCCGCTCACCCGGGTCGAGGACATCATCGAGACCCGGCTGGCCAGCCGCATCAGCCAGGTCGCCGGCGTGGGCCTGGTCAGCGTGTCCGGCGGCAACCGCCCGGCGGTGCGGGTGCGTGCCAACCCCAAGGCGCTGGCGGCGTACGGGCTCAACATCGACGACCTGCGCACCACGCTGGGCAACCTCAACGTCAACACGCCCAAGGGCAGCTTCGACGGCCCGGCGCAGTCCTGGACCATCGACGCCAACGACCAGCTCCCGTCGGCCGACAGCTACCGTGCCGCGGTGGTGGCGTACCGCAACGGCGCGCCGGTGCGGCTCGCCGACGTCGCCACCGTGGTGGAGGGCGCGGAGAACGTGTCGCTCGGCGCGTGGAGCAACCGCGAGGCAGCCCTGATCGTCAACGTGCAGCGCCAGCCAGGGGCCAACGTGATCGCCGTGGTGGACGCGGTGCGCAGGCTGATGCCGCAGCTGCAGGCGACGCTGCCGGCGGCGGTGGACCTGCAGATCCTCACCGACCGCACCACCACGATCCGCGCCTCGGTCGCCGACGTGGAGTTCGAGCTGGCGCTGTCGATCGCGCTCGTGGTGCTGGTGATCTTCGTGTTCCTGCGCAACGTGCCGGCGACGCTGATCCCGGCGCTGTCGGTGCCGCTGTCGCTGATCGGCACGCTGGCGGCGATGTACCTGTGGGGGTTCAGCCTCGACAACCTCTCGCTGATGGCGCTCACGATCGCGACCGGCTTCGTGGTCGACGACAGCATCGTGGTGATCGAGAACATCTCGCGCTACGTCGAGGCGGGCCGGTCCGCGATGGACGCGGCGCTGGAGGGCGCGGGGCAGATCGGCTTCACCGTGATCTCGCTCACCGTGTCGCTGATCGCGGTGCTGATCCCGCTGCTGTTCATGGGCGACGTTCTGGGCCGGCTGTTCCACGAGTTCGCGATCACGCTCGCGGTGACGATCGTGATCTCGGCGGGCGTCTCGCTAACGCTGGTGCCGATGCTGTGCGCGCGCCTGCTGCGCCACCGGCCGCAGCACCGCGAGAACCGCCTGGGCCGCGCGGTCGCCGCCACGCTGGACGCCACCATCGCGCTCTACGCCCGGGCGCTGGACCGGGTGCTGGCGCATCAGGTGCTCACCCTTCTGACCGGCACGCTCACGGTGCTGGCGACGCTCGCCCTGGTGGTGCTGATCCCCAAGGGGTTCTTCCCGGTGCAGGACACCGGCGTGATCCAGGGCATCAGCCAGGCCTCGCAGTCCACCTCCTACGGCGCGATGGCCGAGCACCAGCAGGCGCTGGCCGACGCGATCCTGAAGGACCCGGACGTGGTCAGCCTGTCCTCGTTCATCGGCGTGGACGGCAGCAACGTCACGCTGAACTCCGGCCGCTTCCTGATCAATCTCAGGCCGGACAGCCAGCGCACGCTCAACGCCAGCGCGATCATCCGCCGGCTGCAGGGCGAGGTGGCGGGCGTCGCCGGTGTGTCGCTCTACATGCAGCCGGTGCAGGACCTGACGCTGGACACCGCGGTCAGCGCCACGCAGTACCAGTTCGTGCTGGAGGACGCCAACGCGGCCGAGTTCGCCGAGTGGGTGCCCAAGCTCGTGGCGAAGCTGCGCCAGTCCCCGGCGCTGGCCGACGTCGCCAGCGACCTGCAGCAGAACGGGCTGTCGGCCATGGTCACCATCGACCGCGCCACCGCCGCGCGCTTCGGCATCACCCCGGCGACCGTGGACAACGCGCTCTACGACAGCTTCGGCCAACGCATCGTGTCCACGATCTACAGCCAGTCCAACCAGTACCGGGTGATCCTGGAGGCCGACACCTCGCTGTCGCACGACCTGTCCGCGCTGGACAGCATCTACCTGCCCTCGTCGACCGCGACCGGCGGCCAGGTGCCGCTGTCGGCGATCGTGCACGTGGTGCAGCGGCCGGCGCCGCTGGTGATCGGCCATCTGTCGCAGTTCCCGGCCACCACGGTCAGCTTCAACCTCGCCCCGGGCGCCTCGCTCGGCGCCGCGGTGTCGCAGATCGAGGCGGCCGAGCGCGACGTCGGCCTGCCGCCCAGCGTGCAGACCGCGTTCCAGGGGGCCGCCGCCGCCTACCAGGCCTCGCTCGGCAACGAGCTGTTCCTGGTGCTCGCCGCGGTGACGGTGATGTACATCGTGCTCGGCGTGCTCTACGAGAGCTTCGTCCACCCGCTGACCATCCTGTCCACGCTGCCGCCGGCTGGGCTGGGCGCGCTGGCGGCGCTGATGCTCGACGGCTCCGACCTGGGCGTGATCGGCATCATCGGCCTCGTGCTGCTGATCGGCATCGTCAAGAAGAACGCCATCCTCGTGGTCGATTTCGCGCTGGAGGCGGAGCGGCAGCGCGGGGTGCCGGCGCTGGCGGCGGTGCGCGAGGCCTGCCTGCTGCGCTTCCGCCCGATCCTGATGACCACGCTGGCGGCCGCACTCGGCGCGCTGCCGCTGATGCTGGGCACCGGCACCGGCTCGGAGCTGCGCCGGCCGCTGGGCATCGCCATCGTCGGCGGGCTGGCGGTGAGCCAGTTCGTGACGCTGTTCAGCACGCCTGTGGTGTACCTGCTGTTCGACCGCCTCTCGCAGAGGTTCGGGCGGCCGGCGCGGCTGGACATGCCGGACCCGGTGGTGCCGTGAGCAGGAAGCAGGCAAGGTTGAGGCCCCGTCTTCAAGCATTGGGCCTCAAACTCCGCCAAAGGCTCGCCTTTGGAAACCCCGACTTCAGATCGCGCCCGACCCGCGGCCACATGCCCCCGGCCCAAATCCACGCCGGTCCAGGGGCGGCTCGCCCCTGGCGGGTCCAGGGCAGAGCCCTGGCCTTGCTTCGCGCGCCATGAGCATCAGCTCCCCCTTCATCAACCGCCCGGTCGCAACCACGCTGCTCACCCTGGCGGTGGCGCTCGCGGGGATGTTCGCCTTCATCAAGCTGCCGGTGGCGCCGCTGCCGCAGGTCGACTTCCCGACGATCTTCGTGCAGGCGACGCTGCCAGGGGCCAGCCCGGACACGGTGGCCACGAGCGTCGCCGCCCCGCTGGAGCGCCACCTCGGGCAGATCGCCGACGTCACCGAGATGACCTCGACCAGCTCGATCGGCTCGGCGCGGATCATCCTGCAGTTCGGCCTGGACCGCGACATCGACGGGGCGGCGCGCGACGTGCAGGCGGCGATCAACGCCGCGCGCGCCGACCTGCCGACCTCGCTGCGGCAGAACCCGACCTACAAGAAGGTCAACCCGGCCGACAGCCCGATCATGATCCTGGCGCTGACCTCGGACACGCTAACGCCGGGACAGCTGTACGATGCGGCCTCCACAGTAATCTCGCAGAAGCTGAGCCAGCTTCCCGGCATCGGCCAGGTCGACATCGGCGGCAGCGCGCTGCCGGCGGTCCGGGTGGAGGCGAACCCGCTGGCGCTGGCGCGCTACGGCATCGGCCTGGAGGATCTGCGCGCGGCGCTGGCCTCGGCCAACGCCAACAGCCCCAAGGGCGCGATCGAGGATGGCACGCGCCGGTTCCAGCTCTACACCAACGACCAGGCGCGTAAGGCCGCCGAGTACGCGCCGCTGATCGTGGCGTACCGCAGCGGCCGCGCGGTGCGCCTGACCGACGTCGCCGAGGTGCTCGACAGCGTGGAGGACCTGCGCAACGCCGGGCTGTACAACGGCCGGCAGGCGGTCACGGTGATCCTCTACCGCCAGCCCGGCGCCAACATCATCAGCGCGGTGCAGGGGGTCAAGGACGCGATCCCGCAGCTCAGGGCGGCGCTGCCCGGCTCGGTGACCATCAACACCGCGCTGGACCGCACGCCGACCATCAAGGCCTCGCTCGCCGACACCGAGCGTGCGCTGGCGGTCGCCGTGGTGCTGGTGATCCTGGTGGTGTTCGCGTTCCTGCGCGACTGGCGGGCGACGCTGATCCCCGCGGTCGCAGTGCCGGTCTCGATCACCGGCACCTTCGCGGGCATGTACGGGCTGGGCTACAGCCTGGACACGCTGTCGCTGATGGCGCTCACGGTGGCCACCGGCTTCGTGGTGGACGACGCGATCGTGGTGCTGGAGAACGTCCAGCGCCACATCGAGGACGGCATGGGCCGCGCCGAGGCGGCGCTGCGCGGGGCGCGCGAGGTCGGCTTCACCGTGCTGTCGATGAGCGCGTCGCTGATCGCGGTGTTCCTGCCGATCCTGCTGATGGGCGGCATCGTGGGCCGGCTGTTCCGCGAGTTCGCGGTGACGCTGTCGCTGTCGATCGTGGTCTCGCTCGCGGTCTCGCTCACCACCACGCCGATGATGTGCGCCTTCGTGCTGCGCGAGCCGCACCGCCCGGAGCTGGACGGGGACGGAGCGGGGCGGGGCGGGGCAGGCGGCCGCGGGGCGGGGCGTGCGCCGGGCCGCCTGGCGCGCGGCGGCGCGTGGCTGGCGCGGGTGGGCGAGCGCGGCTTCGACGCCATGCTGCACGGCTACGAGGTGACCCTGGGCTGGGCGCTGCGCCACCCCAGGGTCGTGATGCTCAGCCTGCTGGCCACGATCGGGCTGAACGTCGTGCTGTTCAAGATCGTGCCCAAGGGCTTCTTCCCGACGCAGGACACCGGCCAGCTGATCGGCGGCGTGCAGGCCGACCAGGGCATCTCGTTCCAGGCGATGCGCGAGAAGGTCGCCGGCATCCAGGGGGTCATCGGCGCCGACCCGGCGGTGCAGAGCGTGGTGGGCTTCACCGGCGGCCGGCAGACCAACTCGGCGTTCATCTTCGCCACGCTCAAGCCGGCAGGGGAGCGCGACGGGGCGCCGAAGGTGCTCGACCGCCTGCGCCGCAGCCTGGGCCGGGTCGCCGGCGCGCAGACCTTCCTGGTGTCCGCGCAGGACGTGCGCGCCGGCGGCCGGCAGAGCAACGCCGCCTACCAGTACACGCTGCAGGGCGACGACGCGCAGGAGCTGTACGCCTGGACGCCGCGGCTGGCCGAGGCGCTGAAGAAGCTGCCGATCCTCGCCGACGTGAACAGCGACCAGCAGGAGAGCGGCCACGACGTGCTCGTGACCTACGACCGCCCGACGCTGGCCCGGCTCGGCCTGACGCCCGCCGAGATCGACAACACGCTGTACGACGCGTTCGGCCAGCGCCAGGTCTCGACCATCTACAACGCGCTCAACCAGTACCACGTGGTGCTGGAGGTGGCGCCGCGCTGGTGGCAGAACCCGGACTCGCTGCAGATCGTGCGCGTCAGCACCGCGGGCGGCACCGCCTCGGGCACCTCGGGCACCAACGCCTCGGCGCGCGCGATCAGCGGCCCCGCGGGCCGGGGCAGCACCACCCAGACCGCCGCGCAGAACGCCGTGCAGGCCAGCGCCCCGGTCGGCACGGGCCAGGGCAGCGCCAGCCCGACCGGCGGCCAGGGCGACGCCGGTCCCACCGGCACCCAGGCCGCGAGCGGCGCGACCGACGCCTCGCAGAACTCGCAGATCAACGCCCAGAACAACGCGCTCGCCGCGAGCGGCAGGTCCGGCGCGTCGTCCGGCGCTTCGGTGAGCACCTCGGCCGAGACCATGGTGCCGCTGTCCGCCTTCACCCGCGTGGCGCAGAGCGCGGCGCCGCTCGCGGTCAACCACCAGGGGCCGTTCGTGGCGTCCACCCTCTCGTTCAACATGGCCAGCGGGCACTCGCTGTCCGAGGCCACCGTGGCGATCGAGCGCACCATGGCCGAGCTGCGCGTGCCCAGCGACATCCACGGCACCTTCGCCGGCACCGCGGCGCAGTTCCAATCCTCGGTGTCGCAGGAGCCGCTGCTGGTGCTGGCCGCGCTGGTCGCGGTCTACATCGTGCTCGGCGTGCTCTACGAGAGCACGATCCATCCGCTGACCATCCTCTCCACCCTGCCCTCGGCCGGCGTCGGCGCGGTGCTGGCGCTGCTGGTCACCGGGCAGGAGTTCAGCATCATCGCGCTGATCGGCATCATCCTGCTGATCGGCATCGTCAAGAAGAACGCGATCCTGCTGGTGGACTTCGCATTGCAGGCCGAGCGCGAGGACGGCTTCTCCACCGAGGACGCGATCTTCCAGGCCTGCCTGCTGCGGTTCCGCCCGATCATGATGACCACCTTCGCGGCCCTGCTCGGCGCGCTGCCGCTGGCGTTCGGCGGGCCGGGCGGCGAGCTGCGGATGCCGCTGGGCATCTCCATCGTCGGCGGCCTGATCGTCAGCCAGGCGCTCACGCTCTACACGACGCCGGTGGTCTACATCTACCTGGACCGCCTGCGCGGCCGGTTCCGCGGCCGCCGCGCCGCGCCGGTGGCAGCATGAGCGACCGCCCCGGCGGCGCCGGGTCGCCACGCGCCTGGTGTGCACGCGCCGCGGCGCTGCTCGGGCTGGCGGGCTGCATGGTCGGCCCGAACTACCATCGCCCCGCCGCGCCGATCACCGCCGCCTACAAGGAGTTGCCGGGCTGGACCGTGGCCACGCCCGCCGACGCGCTGCCCAAGGGCGACTGGTGGCGCATCTACGGCGACCCGGTGCTCGACGCGCTGGAGCGCGCGGCCGACCGCGACAACCAGACCCTGCAGGAGTTCGAGGCCGCCTACCGCCTGGCGATCGCCGTGGTCGACGAGGACCGCGCCAACCTGTTCCCGCAGGCCACGCTCGGCGCCGGCCTCACCCGGTCCGGCAGCGGCGGCGGCGGCTCGAACAGCACCAGCCTCAACTCCGCCCTGGCCGGGGGCACCACCACCACGGGCACCGGCATCGGTGCCGGCACCGCCGCCGGCACCGCCGCGGGCGCGATCCCCGCCGGCCTCGGCACCACCGGAGGCACCACGGGCGCCACGGGAGGCGGCACCACCAGCAGCGGCACGTCGGCCACCTCGATCAGGAGCAGCTCCGGGCCGCGCACGATCTACAACCTGCAGGGGGCGCTCGACTGGCAGGTCGACGTGTGGGGCCGCGTCCGCCGCCAGGTCGAGAGCGGCGTCGCCATCGCCCAGGCCAACGCCGCCGACGTCGCCAACGCCCGCCTGTCCGCCGAGGCGACGCTGGCCACCGACTACTTCAACCTGCGTGCCGCGGACGCGATCATCGCGCTGCTCACCCGCACCGTGGCCGACTACCGGCGCTCGCTCCAGATCGCGCGCAACCAGTACGAGGCGGGGGTCGCCGCGCGCTCCGACACCCTGACCGCCCAGGTGCTGCTCGAGACCACCGAGGCGCAGCTGATCAACGCCGGCGTGGCCCGCGCCCAGTACGAGCACGCCATCGCCGTGCTCACCGGGCGTCCGCCGGCGCTGCTGTCGCTGCCGCCCACGTCGCTGGCCCGCGCCATCCCGCCCATCCCCGCGATCCTGCCCGCGACGCTGCTGCAGCGCCGCCCCGACATCGCGGCGGCGGAGCGCCTGATGGCGTCGCAGAACGCGCTGATCGGCGCCGCCATCGCCGCCTACTACCCCACGATCAGCCTGTCCGCCCTGCTCACCTACAGCGGCACGCCGCTCGGCGCGCTGCTCTCGGCGTCGAACCAGCTCTGGTCGCTCGGGGCGTCGGCCAGCCAGGTGCTGTTCGCGGGCGGCGGCCGCACCGCACAGGTCGTCGCCACCCGCGCCGCCTACGACCAGAGCGTCGCCACCTACCGCCAGACCGTGCTCGTCGCCCTCCAGCAGGTCGAGGACGAGCTTGCCGCCCTGCGCATCTTCGACCAGCAGCTCGGCGTCGCCCGGGCCGCCGTCCTCGATTCCCGGCGCTCGGTCGAGATCACGCTGAACGAGTATCGCGCCGGCACGCAGGCCTACACCGCCGTGGTCACCGCGCAGGCCCTCGCGCTGAGCAACGAGCAGACCTTCATCACCCTGGAGCAGTCGCGCCTCGTCGCCAGCGTCCTCCTGGTCCAGGCGCTGGGCGGCGGGTGGAGCGCCTCCGAGCTGCCGTCGAAGAACAGCCTGCAGCAGAACCAGCCGTTCCTACCGTAAGGGTCCAGGACCCGGCCGGGTCCTGACGCTCATCCATGGAACCTGTTGCTGGTGGTGCGGGACCGCAAGCAAGGCCGGGCTCCGCCCAGACCCGCCAGCCTGAGGCCTTTGGAAACCCTTCCCCTGAGGAATGGATTCCGAAGGCTTGCCTTTGGCGGAGTTTGAGGCGGGGCCTCAACCTTGCCTGCTACGCGGCCGCCGCCTTCACCGCGTCGCGCAGGCTGAACCCCGGCCGCGCCGCCTCCTCCGGCGTCACCCAGGCATCGCCCCGCAGCAGCTTGCGCGCCGCCATGTGGTCCGCCGGGCGGTTGATCGACTCCACCCCGGCCAGCCGCCCGCCCCGGAAGCACAGCACCGCGCAGGACTCGTCCGCGCCGAGTGTCACGTGCCTGTCGCTGCCGACGGTCAGGCCGGCGATCTGCAGTTTCAGCGGACCCTGGTCGCTCCAGAACCAGGGCACGGCGTCGTAAGGCCGGCTGCGCCCCGCCAGGTGGGCGGCGAGGCCGCGGGCATGGTCCACCGCGTTCTGCACGGATTCGAGGCGCACTGTGGCGCCGCCGGCGTGGCGGCTCGGGTAGGCGGCGCAGTCGCCGATCGCCGAGATCGCGGGGTCGGCGGTGGCGAGCTGCTCGTCCACCACGACGCCGTTGGCGACCGGGAGCCCCGCCTCGGCCGCGAGCGCGTCGTTGGCCTCCACGCCGATGCCGATCAGCACCAGGTCGGCCGGGTGCTCCGCCCCGTCCGCGGTGCGCACCGCGCGCACTGCGCCGTCGCCCAGGATCGCCGCGACGCCGGTGTTGAACGAGAAGCCGGTGCCCTGGGATTCGTGCCAGCGGACGAAGGTGGCCGCGGTGGCAGGGGTCACGGCGCGGCCCATGGCGCGCGGCCCGGCCTCGATCACGTGCACCGCGCAGCCCATCGCCGCCGCCACTGCCGCGAACTCAAGCCCGATGAAGCCCGCGCCCACGACCACGGCGCGGCGCGCGGCGCGCACATGATCCCACAGCGCGGAGGCGTCGAGCTGCGTGCGCAGCGAGGTCACGCCGGGCAGGTCGGCGCCGGGCACCCTCAGGCGCCGGTTGCGCGTGCCGGTCGCCAGCACGAGGTGGTCGTAGCCGAGCGTCTCGCCGCCGGCCAGCGCGACGCGGCGCGCGGCGCGGTCGATGGAGAGGACCCGGGTGCCGGCGCGCACGCGGACCTGCTTGCCGGCGTAGAACGCCTTCGGCCGCAGGGCGAGGTCGACCGTGCCGCGCTCGCCCTTCAGGTAGGCCTTGGACAGCGGCGGGCGGTTGTAGGGCAGGCCGGGCTCGTCGCCGACCAGGGTGATCGGCGCGGCGTAGCCTTCCTCGCGCAGCGACGTGGCGAGCTGGAACGCGGCCTGGCCGGTGCCGACGACGACGATCCCCAGGCTGTCCTGCATCCGCCGCCTCTCCCCGATCGCGACCATCCCCCGGGCGGCGCGCGTGCGGCCGCCGCGGGACCTGCTGCGGCGGGCCTGCGCAGGTCCGCATCGCACGGAAGCCTACCAGGGCTCAGGGCACGCGGGACAGCACCCGCCAGCGCCGCGACGGCCCGGGGTCGCGCAGCGCCGCGTCGAGCTCGTGCAGGTCGCCGTCCGGCTGCAGCGCGAAGCTGCGCGCCCCGTCGGGCGAGGCGTCGAGAAGCTGGAACACGGGGCTGCCACGCAGGGTCTGCCAGCGGCCGCGGCTGACGCGCGAGGCGAGGCCGGGCGGGTCGTTCACGCACCGCTCGGACATCAGGTAGCCGCCGTCCGGCCCATCGAGCCCGGTTACGAGCCGCAGCTCGGTCCGCACCGCGCCGCACTCGGCGTCGGGCAGCATCCCGGCCCAGTGGCCCACCGGGCGCCCGGCATTGCGCGGGTTCACCATGCCGGGCCGCTCCGGCAGGGGCGGCGGCACCCCGGCCTGCGCCGCCGCGGCGCGCAGGCCGGCCAGCAGCACGAGCGGCATCACGCGCCGCCGGAACCGGCCGGTCCTCGTGGTCATGGCGTTCCAGGCTCCTCGCCACCCGTGGCGGGCCACCATGCGACGCAGATGCTTGACCGACCGTGAACGCAAGACAGTCAGCAAGGCCGGGCTCTGCCCAGACCCGCCAAAGGCCCCCCTCCTTCAAGCACGGGGCCTTTGGAAACCGATTTGCTGAAGGAAGGCAATCCAAAGGCCCAGCCTTTGGCGGAGTTTGAGGCAGAGCCTCAACCTTTCCTCCTGCCCTCCGCACGTCCCCCACAGCCAGCCACACGTTTGATGAGGCACGGCGGCGAGGCCTGCGCTATAGGCGGCGGGTCGTCCGGGGAGACTCCATGACCATCCGATCGCGCCTCGCAGAGCGACTCCGCCCCGGCCGCGCCGCACCGGTGCTGGCCGCGATTCTGGCCCTGGCGGGGGTGGCGCGGCCGGCGGTGGCGGCGCACCTGGCGTTCGTCATCAACTCCAACGACGCCAGCATCAGCGTGCTCGACGTCGACACGCACCGCGAGCTGCGCCGCATCCCGGTGCTGCGCGAGCCGCACCACATGGCGCTGACCCCGGACCACCGCTCGCTCGCGGTCGGCGACACCAATGGCAACGCCCTGTTCCTGCTCGACCCGCGCACCGGCGACGTGCAGCGCCAGGTCGCGATGAGCGACCCCTACCAGGTCGAGTACAGCCCCGACGGCACGCTGCTCGCGGTGACCGGCCTCGCGCGCAACCAGATCGACCTGTACGACGCGAAGAGCCTGGCGCTGCTGCACCGCGTCCCGGCCAGCGCCATGCCGAGCCACATCAACTTCTCCCCCGATTCGTCGATGGTGTTCGTCAGCCTGCAGCAGACCGACAGCGTGGTGGCCATCGCCACCCGCACCGGCGCGGTGATCTGGAAGAACAAGGTCGGCCACGTCCCCGCCGGCGTGCTGTGGCACGACGGCGAGCTGCTGGTCGGGCTGATGGGGCAGGGCGAGATCGCCGCGGTCGACCCCGGCGACGGCCACGTGCTCCGGCTGGTGCCCACCGGGCGCGGCGCGCACGTGCTGTTCGTGGCGCCCGACCGCTCGGTGATCTACGCCACCAACCGCGTGGACGGCACGATCTCGGTGCTCGACCCGAAGACGCTGTCGGTGATCCGCACCCTGCACGTGCCGGGTGGGCCCGACGACATCGACTTCGCGCCGGACGGCAAGCTGTGGGCGACGCTGCGCTGGCGCCAGGCGGTCGCGGTGATCGACCCGGTGTCCGGCAGCGTCGAGACCATCCCGGTGGGCCGCTCGCCGCACGGCATCTGGCTCAACACCCACGACACGCTGCCGGTCGCGGTCAGCGCGAAGTAGCGGTCCTGCCGAGGAAGCGAGCAAGGCCAGGTCTCTGCCCTGGACCCGCCAAAGGCTCGCCTTTGGAAACCTCCTGCTGGGTCGGAGCACACGACCGCCCGACGTGCCGCAGGCCCCGACGGAGGCAGGTCCAGGGGCGCTGCCCCTGGCGGGTCCAGGGCAGAGCCCTGGCCTTGCTTCCCTGATCCGCGCCGCACTTCCGGCCCTGCTGATGCTGGCCGGCCTCGCCGTGGTCTGGCGGCTGGTGGCGCAGGCCGGCGTGGCGCCGGTGCTGCACGCCGCCTCGGCGCTGGGATGGGGCGGGTTCGCGCTGGTGCTGGCCGTGCAGTCGTCGCTGGTCGTGTCGATGGGGATGGCGTGGTGGCTGCTCGGCCGGGGGCGGCCGGACGCGCGGCCGGGGCGATTCGTGTGGGCGAGGCTGGTGCGGGACTCGGCGGGCGAGGTGCTGCCGTTCAGTCAGCTCGGCGGGTATGCCGCGGGGGCGCGGGCGCTTGCGGTCTCGGGGGTGGCGGGGTCGTTCGCCGCGGCGTCCACGGTGGTGGACGTGAGCACGGAGCTGGTGGGGCAGCTCGGCTACACGCTGCTGGGGCTGGCGCTGCTGGCATGGCGCAGGCCGGGGAGCGGGCTGGTGGCGCCGGTGCTGCTGGCGACGCTGGCGATGGCGGGGCTGGTGGCCGTGTTCGTGGCCGTGCAGGTGCGCGGCGCGGGCGCGGTGGACCGGCTGCTGGTGCGGGTGTCGGCGCGGCTGGCGGGCCGCCGGGACGCGGGTGCCGCCGGGCCGGACGGGCAGGAGGATCGCCCCGACGCGCTGGCGGACGCGGTGCGCGGGATGCACGCCCGGCCGGGCGCGCTCTCGGGCGCGGTCGTGTTGCACTTCGCGGAGTGGCTGCTCAGCGGCGTGCAGGCCTGGGGGACGCTGCGGCTGATGGGGCTGCATCCCGGCCTGGCGGGCGGGCTGGTGATCGACAGCCTGCTGTATGGCGCGCGCAGCTTCGCGTTCCTGGTCCCGAACGCGATCGGGGTGCAGGAGGCGACGCTGGTGGCGGTGGGCGGGTTGTTCGGGGTGGCGCCCGACGCCGCGCTGGCGCTGTCGCTGGTGCGGCGCGCGCGAGACCTCGCGCTGGCGGTGCCGGCGCTCTGCACCTGGCAGGCGCTGGAGGCACGCCGCGCGGCCGGGGCGGGCAGGGGCCGGTGACGGCGGGCGGCGCGGCAAGGCAGGAAGCAAGGCTGGGCTCTGCCCAGACCCGCCAGGGCGAGCCGCCCTGGACTGGCTTCCCTCAAGGAAGGCATTCCAAAGGCCCAGCCTTTGGCGGAGTTTGAGGCAGAGCCTCAACCTTGCCTGCTTCCTGTGCCTGGCGCCCCGCCGTTGACTCGCCCGCGCCCTTCCCCTATGTCCCGCCGCTCATCGGAACGCGGGAGACCCGTGCCTCCGCCCTGGCGATCGCGCCGCGGCGGGGTTGGGTCGCATGGACCGCGGTTCGGCTTCACGTTGGAGGCCAGGATTATGGCGAAGAAGATCGTCGGCTACATCAAGCTGCAGATCCCCGCGGGCAAGGCGAACCCCTCGCCGCCGGTCGGCCCGGCGCTGGGTCAGCGCGGCCTGAACATCATGGCGTTTTGCAAGGAATTCAACGCGCTGACGCAGGGCATGGAGGTCGGCATGCCGACCCCGGTCGTGATCACCGCGTTCGCGGACCGCACCTTCACCTTCATCATGAAGACCCCGCCGAACACCTACTTCCTGAAGAAGGCTGCGGGCATCCAGAAGGGCACGACGACGCCGGGCAAGGGCGCCGCGGTGGGCCGGGTGACGATGTCGCAGCTGCGCGAGATCGCCGCGACCAAGATGGTGCACATGAACGCCAACGACGTCGACGGCGCGGTGCGGATGCTGGCCGGGTCGGCGCGGTCGATGGGCCTGAGCGTGGTGGAGGGCTGATCCGGTGGCGCACGACAAGCGGCTGAACAACGCCTACGCGACCTTCGACCGGCAGAAGCCATACTCCATCGAGGAGGCGGTGCGCATGGTCAAGACCAACGCCAGCGCCAAGTTCGACGAGACGGTCGAGATGACGATGAACCTCGGCATCGACCCGCGTCACGCCGACCAGATGGTGCGCGGCCTGCTGAGCCTGCCGAACGGCACCGGCAAGACCCTGCGCGTCGGCGTGTTCGCCCGCGGCCCCAAGGCGGCCGAGGCCGAGGCCGCCGGCGCCGACATCGTGGGCGCCGAGGACCTGGCCGAGAAGGTGCAGGCCGGCGAGATCGCCTTCGACCGCTGCATCGCGACGCCGGACATGATGGCGCTGGTCGGCCGGCTCGGGAAGATCCTCGGCCCGCGCGGGCTGATGCCGAATCCGAAGCTCGGCACCGTGACCATGGACGTGAAGGGCGCGATCTCCGCCGCCAAGTCCGGCCAGGTCGAGTTCCGCGCCGAGAAGGCGGGCATCATCCACGCCGGCATCGGCAAGGCGAGCTTCGACGAGGACAAGCTGCTCGGCAACATCCGGGCGCTGGTGGACGCGATCAACCGCGCCAAGCCGACCGGGGCGAAGGGCACCTACGTCAAGAAGATGTCGCTCAGCTCCACGATGGGCCCGGGCGTGCGCGTCGACGTCGCGAGCCTCGCGGCCGGCTAGAGAATTCGACGCTCCCGCGGCGGCGCGCAGGCGCTGTCGCGGGAGTGGCGGCCAGGGGCGGCACGCTGCCTGCCCCGAACCTGTCCGAGACCGCACGTCGCCATCCGACCCTAGGGCCGGACGGCGGTAAAGGGCCCCAGCGCCCGCGCGCGGGAGACGGGGTGCCACACGGAATTTGGCTCGCGCTCCCGCCCATGGTGGGGGTGCGACCCCGAGGATGGTTGGTGGTTCCGCCTTGACTGGACAGGCGAACCGGGCTGCGCGGCTTCCCAGGGAGTGCGCGGCCCACGGGCAACCAGGCCCGGCGCGGCTTGTCCGCGTTGGGGCCACGATGGAGACGGGATTTGGACCGTACGGAGAAGCGGGAGTTCGTCTCGACGCTCGCCACCGTTTTCGCGGACACGTCGATGGTCGTCGTCACCCAGAACAAGGGGTTGACGGTGGCCGAGGTGACGGTGCTGCGGCAGCGGATGCGAGCGGCGGGGGCGACCTTCAAGGTCGCGAAGAACCGGCTGGCCATTCTTGCCCTGGACGGGACCTCGTTCGCCGGCATCGCGCCACTGCTGAAGGGACCGACCGCGCTCGCGTGGGCGAAGGACCCGGTGGCGGTGGCCAAGGCGGCCGTCGACTTCGCCAAGACCAACGACAAGCTCGTGCTGCTCGGCGGCGCGCTCGGCTCCCAGACGCTGGATGCGGACGGGATCAGGGCGCTCGCGGAGCTGCCGTCGCTGGACGCGCTGCGCGCCAGGCTGGTGGGGATGATCCAGACTCCCGCCACCCGGATCGCCGCCGTGATCGCAGCGCCGGCCGCGGGCGTGGCGCGGGTGATTGGCGCCTACTCCAGGAAGGATGGCGAGCCGACCGGCGAGCCCGGCGGAGAGCCGGACGGCGCACCGGAGGCTGCCCCCGAGGGGGCCGCCGAACAGGCCGCTTGACCTTTCGCCGCCGATGAGCGTGGGGCCGGGCGACGGCCTTGCATGGAACCGACCAGAGACTAATGTAGGGATGCTGAACAATGGTTGATCTTGCGAAGATTGTGGACGACCTGTCGGCGCTGACCGTCCTCGAGGCGGCCGAGCTGTCGAAGATGCTCGAGGAGAAGTGGGGCGTCTCCGCTGCCGCTCCGGCGGCCGCCGCCGCGGCCCCGGCCGGGGGTGGCGCCGCCGCCGCCCCGGTGGAGGAGCAGACCGAGTTCACGGTGATCCTGGCCAAGGCCGGCGAGAAGAAGATCAACGTGATCAAGGAGATCCGCACGATCACGGGCCTCGGCCTGAAGGAGGCCAAGGATCTGGTCGAGGGCGCGCCGAAGACCGTGAAGGAAGGCGTGAACAAGGACGAGGCCGCGAAGCTAAAGAAGCAGCTTGAGGATCAGGGCGCCGCTGTCGAGATCAAGTGAGACGCTGAACCGAACTGCATGCGGCGCTCTGCCGCGTGATCTGGGACTTGGCGGGGTGGGAATCGAACATGATTCCCGCCCGCTTTCTCGTTGCGGCCATCCGATCCTGGGCGATCTGCCGGGGTGGGGTGCGCTGCAGTCCGGAACGAGCCCGGGCGGCCAGGGGTTGCAGGCCGCGTGCATCACGCCTCCCCGCATTCGCGCGGGTGGGCAGGAACGATGGGGCACCAGGATAGTATGAACGCCATTTCCAAATCGTTCACCGCGCAGAAGCGCATCCGCAAGAGCTTCGGCCGCATCCCTGAGGTCGCGCCGATGCCCAACCTCATCGACGTGCAGCGCTCCAGCTACGAGGCGTTCCTGCAGATGAACGTGCCGCCGGACAGCCGCACCCAGACCGGGCTGCAGGAGGTGTTCCGCTCGGTGTTCCCGATCGACGACTTCGCGGGCCGAGGCCGCCTGGAGTTCGTGCACTACGAGCTGGAGGAGCCCAAGTACGACGTCGAGGAGTGCATCCAGCGCGGCATGACCTTCGCCGCCCCGCTCAAGGTCGTGCTGCGCCTGATCGTGTGGGACCTGGACGAGGACACCGGCGCCCGCTCGATCCGCGACATCAAGGAGCAGCCCGTCTACATGGGCGACATGCCTCTGATGACGGACAACGGCACCTTCATCATCAACGGCACCGAGCGCGTCATCGTCAGCCAGATGCACCGCAGCCCGGGCGTGTTCTTCGACCACGACAAGGGCAAGACCCACAGCAGCGGCAAGTTCCTGTTCGCAGCGAGGGTGATCCCGTACCGCGGTTCCTGGCTGGACTTCGAGTTCGACAGCAAGGACCTGTGCTACGTGCGCATCGACCGCAAGCGCAAGCTGCCGGCGACGACGCTGCTGTATGCCCTCGAGGGCGCCGCCAGCGCCGCGCGGCGCGAGGAGCGCATCGCGGCGGGCGAGGATCCCTCGACCCTCGAGATCAAGGGCATGGACCCCGAGGAGATCCTGGCCACTTTCTACGGCCAGGTGATCTTCAGCCTGACGCCGAAGGGCTGGGCGCGCCCGTTCGACGCCGACGCGTTCCGCGGCATGAAGCTGCTGACGCCGATGGTGGACGCCGAGACTGGCGAGGTGGTGGCCGAGGCCGACGCCAAGCTGACGCAGCGCTCCGTCCGCAAGATCGCCGAGAAGACGAAGACCGTTCTCGTCGGTCGCGCCGACCTGCTGGGCCGGTTCATGGCGCTCGACCTGGTCAACGAGGAGACCGGCGAGATCTACGCCGAGGCCGGCGAGGAGTTGGTCGAGGCGCGGCTGGCGGCGCTGGAGCAGGCCGGGATCACCGAGCTGCCGACGCTGGCCGTGGACCAGCAGAACGGGCCTTGGATCCGCAACACCCTGGCGGTGGACAAGAACACCAACCGCGACGACGCGCTGACCGACATCTACCGCGTGATGCGCCCCGGTGAGCCGCCGACGCCGGACACGGCGGAGACGCTGTTCCGCGGCCTGTTCTTCGACCCCGACCGCTACGACCTGTCCGCGGTGGGCCGGGTGAAGATGAACATGCGCCTGACGCTGCAGGCCGAGGACACCGTGCGCGTGCTGCGCAAGGAGGACATCCTGCGCACCGTCAAGATCATGTGCGAGCTGAAGGACGGCCGCGGCACGATCGACGACATCGACAACCTCGGCAACCGCCGGGTGCGCTCGGTGGGCGAGCTGATGGAGAACCAGTACCGCGTCGGCCTGCTGCGCATGGAGCGCGCGATCCGTGAGCGCATGGGCTCGGTCGACATCGACACGGTGATGCCGCACGACCTGATCAACGCCAAGCCCGCGGCCGCGGCGGTGCGCGAGTTCTTCGGCAGCTCGCAGCTCAGCCAGTTCATGGACCAGACCAACCCGCTGTCAGAGGTGACGCACAAGCGCCGCCTCTCTGCGCTTGGCCCGGGCGGCCTGACCCGCGAGCGCGCCGGCTTCGAGGTGCGCGACGTGCACCCGACGCACTACGGCCGCATCTGCCCGATCGAGACGCCGGAGGGGCCGAACATCGGCCTGATCAACAGCCTCGCCACCTTCGCCAAGGTGAACAAGTACGGCTTCATCGAGACGCCGTACCGCCTGGTCAAGGACGGCCAAGTGCAGGATGGCTGGAAGTACCTGTCCGCGATGGAGGAGGAGCGCCTGGTCGTGGCGCAGGCCGACGCGCCGCAGGACGCGGACGGCAACTTCACCGACGAGCTGGTGAGCGTGCGCCGGCAGGGCGACTTCCGGCTGGTCAAGCCGGAGGACGTCACCGCGGTCGACGTAAGCCCGAAGCAGCTCGTCTCGGTGGCCGCGGCGCTGATCCCGTTCCTGGAGAACGACGACGCCAACCGCGCGCTGATGGGCTCGAACATGCAGCGCCAGGCGGTGCCGCTGATCCGCGCCGACGCGCCGCTGGTGGGCACCGGCATGGAGGCCGCCGTCGCGCGGGACTCCGGGGCGACGATCGTCGCGCGCCGCGAGGGCGTGGTCGACCAGATTGACGGTGCGCGCATCGTGGTGCGCGCCACCGCCGAGGACGGCACCACCCAGGGCGTCGACATCTACCGGCTGCGCAAGTACATGCGCTCGAACCAGTCCACCTGTATCAACCAGCGTCCGCTGGTGCGCGTGGGCGACCGCGTCGGCAACGGCGACATCATCGCCGACGGGCCGAGCACCGAGCTGGGCGAACTGGCGCTGGGCCGCAACATCCTGTGCGCGTTCATGCCGTGGAACGGCTACAACTTCGAGGACTCCATCCTCATCAGCGAACGCATCGCGCGCGACGACGTGTTCACCTCGATCCACATCGAGGAGTTCGAGGTAATGGCCCGCGACACCAAGCTGGGCCAGGAGGAGATCACCCGCGACATCCCCAACGTCGGCGAGGAGGCGCTGCGCAACCTCGACGAGGCCGGGATCGTCTACGTGGGCGCCGAGGTCAACCCGGGCGACATCCTGGTCGGCAAGGTGACGCCGAAGGGCGAGAGCCCGATGACGCCGGAGGAGAAGCTGCTCCGCGCCATCTTCGGCGAAAAGGCGTCCGACGTGCGCGACACCTCGCTTAAGCTGCCGCCGGGCACGACGGGCACCATCGTCGACGTCCGCGTGTTCAGCCGCCGCGGCGTGGATAAGGACGAGCGCGCGATGGCGATCGAGCGCGCCGAGGTCGAGCGCCTGGCCAAGGACCGCGACGACGAGCGCGCGATCCAGGAGCGCTCGTTCCTGGCGCGGATGCGCGAGAAGCTGCTGGGCCGCAAGGCGTCCGGCGGGTTCAAGGGCATCAAGTCCGGCACCGACCTCACCGAGGAGGTGCTGGCCCAGCACCCGCGTGGCGCCTGGCGCAACATCGGCGTCCAGGACGACGCGGTGATGGCCGAGATCGAGACGCTGAAGCGCGAGTTCGACGCGGCGGTGGCCCGCCTCGTGGCGCGCTTCGACGGCAAGGTCGAGAAGCTGCAGCGTGGCGACGAGCTGCCGCCCGGCGTGATGAAGATGGTCAAGGTGTTCGTCGCGGTGAAGCGCAAGCTGCAGCCCGGCGACAAGATGGCCGGCCGCCACGGTAACAAGGGCGTGGTCAGCCGCGTGGTGCCGGTCGAGGACATGCCGTTCCTGGAGGACGGCACCGCGATCGACCTGGTGCTCAACCCGCTCGGCGTGCCGAGCCGGATGAACGTCGGGCAGATCCTGGAGACGCATCTGGGCTGGGCGTGCGCCAACATCGGCAAGCAGATCGGCGAACTGGTGGACGAGTACCAGCGCAGCGGCAACGCCAAGCAGGAACTGCTCGACAAGCTGCACGAGGTCTATGGCGACAAGGTCTATTCCGACGAGATCTCCGGGATGACCGAGGTCGAGCTGATCGAGTTGGCCGGCAACCTGCGCAAGGGCGTGCCGATCGCGACGCCGGTGTTCGACGGCGCCAGGATGTCCGACATCGAGGGCATGCTGACGCGGGCGGGCCTTGCGACGAGCGGGCAGGTGACGCTGACCGACGGGCGTTCGGGCGAGCAGTTCGAGCGCAAGGTCACGGTCGGCTACATCTACATGCTCAAGCTGCACCACCTGGTGGACGACAAGATCCATGCGCGCTCCATCGGGCCGTACAGCCTGGTCACCCAGCAGCCGCTGGGCGGCAAGGCGCAGTTCGGCGGGCAGCGCTTCGGCGAGATGGAGGTCTGGGCGCTGGAGGCGTACGGCGCCGCCTACACGCTGCAGGAGATGCTCACGGTGAAGTCCGACGACGTGTCGGGCCGCACCAAGGTCTACGAGGCGATCGTGCGCGAGCAGGACAACTTCGAGGCGGGCATCCCGGAGAGCTTCAACGTGCTGGTGAAGGAGCTGAAGTCGCTGGGGCTGAACGTTGAGCTGAACCAGAGCCTGACCTGACGGAAAGCAAGGCCAGAGGCTCTGCCTCTGGACTCCGCCAAGGGCGAGCTCTTGGAACCATGACCTTGGGCCTGCGGCACGCCACGAACGGTTTGTGCCGCAGGCCCGAGTGCGCCGGTCCAGGGGCGGCTCGCCCCTGGCGGGTCCGGGCAGAGTCCGGCCTTGCTTGCTGATGCCACCCTCCGGGGTCCGCCCCCGGCCGCAATATCCGAGTGGGAGTTCGCATGAACGAGCTGATGAAGATTCTGGGTCAGGCCGGCCAGCAGGTCACCTTCGACCAGATCCGCATCCAAATGGCGAGCCCGGAGCAGATCCGCTCCTGGTCCTACGGCGAGATCAAGAAGCCCGAGACGATCAACTACCGCACCTTCAAGCCGGAGCGCGACGGCCTGTTCTGCGCGCGCATCTTCGGCCCGATCAAGGACTACGAGTGCCTGTGCGGCAAGTACAAGCGGATGAAGTTCCGCGGCATCATCTGCGAGAAGTGCGGCGTCGAGGTGACTCTGGCCAAGGTGCGTCGCGAGCGCATGGGCCACATCGAGCTGGCCTCGCCGGTGGCGCACATCTGGTTCCTCAAGAGCCTGCCCAGCCGGATCGGCCTGATGGTCGACCTCACGCTGAAGGAGCTTGAGAAGATCCTGTACTTCGAGAGCTACGTGGTGCTCGACCCGGGGGCGACCGACCTCAAGCGGCACCAGCTGCTGACCGAGGACCAGCTCCTCGACAAGCAGGACGAGTTCGGCGACGACTTCAGCTACGGCATCGGCGCCGAGGCGATCAAGTCGGTGCTCAAGGAGATCGACACCGACGGCGAGAAGGTGCAGCTGCGCGCCGACCTCAAGGAGACCACCTCCGAGGCGAAGCGCAAGAAGCTGGTCAAGCGCCTGAAGCTGATCGAGGCGTTCAGCGAGAGCGGCTCCAAGCCCGAGTGGATGATCCTGGACGTGGTGCCGGTGATCCCGCCCGAGCTGCGCCCGCTGGTGCCGCTGGACGGCGGCCGGTTCGCGACGTCGGACCTGAACGACCTGTACCGCCGCGTCATCAACCGCAACAACCGCCTCAAGCGCCTGATCGAGCTGCGTGCGCCCGACATCATCGTGCGCAACGAGAAGCGCATGCTGCAGGAGTCGGTCGACGCTCTGTTCGACAACGGCCGCCGCGGCCGCGCCATCACCGGCGCCAACAAGCGGCCGCTCAAGTCGCTGTCCGACATGCTGAAGGGCAAGCAGGGCCGGTTCCGCCAGAACCTGCTGGGCAAGCGCGTGGACTACTCCGGCCGCTCGGTGATCGTGGTCGGGCCGGAGCTGAAGCTGCACCAGTGCGGGCTGCCGAAGAAGATGGCGCTCGAGCTGTTCAAGCCGTTCATCTACTCCAAGCTGGAGAAGTACGGCCACGCCACCACCATCAAGGCGGCGAAGCGGATGGTGGAGAAGGAGCGTCCCGAGGTGTGGGACATCCTCGAGGAGGTGATCCGCGAGCACCCGGTGATGCTGAACCGTGCGCCGACGCTGCACCGCCTGGGCATCCAGGCGTTCGAGCCGGTGCTGATCGAGGGCAAGGCGATCCAGCTCCACCCGCTGGTGTGCACGGCGTTCAACGCGGACTTCGACGGCGACCAGATGGCGGTGCACGTGCCGCTCAGCCTGGAGGCGCAGCTCGAGGCGCGCGTGCTGATGATGAGCACCAACAACATCCTCAGCCCGGCCAACGGCAAGCCGATCATCGTGCCGAGCCAGGACATCGTGCTCGGGCTGTACTACCTCTCGGTGGAGACCGCGGCGTTCCGCGACACCCCCGACCAGGACGTCTACGACGGCGACACGCTGGTGCGCCCGGGAGCGCCGGCGTTCGGCTCTATGGGCGAGATCGAGTTCGCGCTTACGGCGAAGGCGCTGCACCTGCACGACAAGATCCGTGCGCGCATCATGGTGGTCGATGCCGACGGCACGCAGCGCCGCCAGCTCGTGGTGACCACGCCCGGCCGCATGATGATCGCGCAGATCCTGCCCAAGCACCATGCGGTGCCGTTCAGCCTGCTCAACAAGCAGCTGACGAAGAAGATGGTCTCCGACGTGATCGACGCGGTGTACCGCCACTGCGGCCAGAAGGAATGCGTGATCTTCGCCGACCGGCTGATGGGGCTGGGCTTCGCGCAGGCGGCCAAGGCGGGGATCAGCTTCGGCAAGGACGACCTGATCATCCCCGACTCCAAGCACGAGCTGGTCGAGAAGACCCAGACCGAGGTCAAGGAGTTCGAGCAGCAGTACCAGGACGGCCTGATCACCGCCGGCGAGCGCTACAACAAGGTGGTCGACGCCTGGTCGCGCTGCACTGACGACGTGCAGGCCGCGATGATGAAGGAGATCTCGCGCCAGGAGATCGGCAAGCCCACCAACTCGGTGTGGATGATGAGCCACTCCGGCGCCCGCGGCTCGCCGGCGCAGATGAAGCAGCTCGCCGGCATGCGCGGCCTGATGGCCAAGCCGTCGGGCGAGATCATCGAGCAGCCGATCATCGCCAACTTCAAGGAGGGCCTGTCGGTCCTCGACTACTTCACCTCCACCCACGGCGCCCGCAAGGGCCTCGCGGACACGGCGCTGAAGACGGCGAACTCGGGTTACCTGACGCGCCGGCTGGTCGACGTGGCGCAGGACTGCATCATCGTCGAGGAGGACTGCGGCACCGAGCGTGGGCTCACCGTGCGCGCGGTGATGGACGGCGGCGAGGTTGTTTCTTCGTTGTCCGAGCGCACGCTCGGCCGCACCACGGCGGAGGACACGCTCGACCCGTCCACCAACGCCGTTCTCGCGCCGCGCAACACGCTGATCGACGAGGAGATCGCCGAGCGGATCGAGCAGGCCGGCGTGGAGGTGATGAAGATCCGCTCCGTGCTGACCTGCGACAGCCGCGTCGGCGTGTGCGGCGCCTGCTACGGGCGTGACCTCGCGCGCGGCACCTCGGTCAACATCGGCGAGGCGGTCGGCGTGATCGCGGCGCAGTCGATCGGCGAGCCGGGCACCCAGCTCACCATGCGCACCTTCCACATCGGCGGCGCGGCCCAGCGTGGCGCCGAGCAGTCCAGCGTGGAGGCCAGCCACGAGGGCACGGTCGCGGTGCGCAACCGCAACGTCGTGCAGAACAGCATGGGCGTGCCGGTGGTGATGGCGCGCAACTGCGAGATCGTGCTGCAGGACGACAAGGGCCGCGAGCGCGCCCGCTTCCGGGTGCCGTACGGCGCGCGCCTGCTGGTCGACGACGGCGCGCAGGTGACGCGCCTGCAGAAGCTGGCGGAGTGGGACCCCTACACCCTGCCGATCATCACCGAGCGGTCCGGCGTGGTGGAGTACCTCGACCTGATCGACTCGATCACCATCGTCGAGCGCATGGACGAGGTGACCGGCCTGACCTCGCGCGTGGTCGTCGACTACAAGCAGGTGGCCAAGGGCGTCGACCTGCGCCCGCGCCTGCAGGTCAAGGACGACAGGGGTGAGGTGCTGAAGCTGCCGAGCGGGGCGGAGGCGCGCTACTTTCTCACGCCCGACTCGATCCTGTCGGTGGAGAACGGCGTCACGGTGCAGGCCGGCGACGTGCTGGCCCGCATCCCGCGCGAGGGCAGCAAGACGCGCGACATCACCGGCGGCCTGCCGCGCGTCGCCGAGCTGTTCGAGGCGAGGCGCCCGAAGGACCACGCGATCATCGCCGAGACCGACGGCCGGGTGGAGTTCGGCAAGGACTACAAGGCCAAGCGCCGCATCATCGTGAAGAACGACGAGACCAGCGAGGAGACCGAGTACCTGATCCCGAAGGGCAAGCACCTCTCGGTCCAGGAGGGCGACTTCGTGCGGCGTGGCGAGCCGCTGGTCGACGGGCCGCGCGTGCCGCACGACATCCTGAAGGTCATGGGGGTGGAGGCGTTGTCCGACTACCTCGTGAACGAGATCCAGGACGTCTACCGGCTGCAGGGCGTGAAGATCAACGACAAGCACATCGAGGTCATCGTCCGCCAGATGCTCCAGAAGATCGAGATCATGGAGCCCGGCGACACGACGTACCTGGTGGGCGAGACCGTCGACCGGATCGAGTTCGAGGGCGAGAACGCCAAGCGCCTCGCCGAGGAAGAGCGTCCGGCCGTGGGAATGCCGGTGCTGCAGGGCATCACCAAGGCCAGCCTGCAGACGCACAGCTTCATCAGCGCCGCCTCCTTCCAGGAGACGACGCGGGTGCTCACCGAGGCGGCCACGGCCGGCAAGGTGGACAACCTGATGGGGCTCAAGGAGAACGTCATCGTGGGCCGCCTGATCCCGGCGGGCACGGGCAGCGTGATGAACAAGCTCAAGGCCGTCGCCGCAGGGCGCGACCAGGCGCGCGGCGTGGTCCGCCAGGACACGCCGGCGATCGAGCGCGCCGCGGAGTAGTTACGGCGAGGCCTGGGCAAAGGCGCTCCGGGCTCTGTTCCCGCAAGGAAGGCAAGCAAGGCTGGGCTCTGCCCAGACCCGCCAGGGCGAGCCGCCCTGGACTGGCTTCACTTCAGAAAGGCCGGTCCAGGGGCGGCTCGCCCCTGGCGGAGCTTGAGGCAGAGCCTCAACCTTGCCTTCTTTCTTGGCCACCCGCGGCGCGGCATTTTCCAGGGTTTTGGTGCCGTGTGCGGCTTGACTTGCCCGGGGGTGGGACGTAGGTTCCGCGCCCTCGGCACCCCCCGACGCTTGGTTCGGGCCGTCGTTATTGGCTGGCAGTGAAGCGCGCGGCGCCGTCCGACCCCGAGTGGGCCGGGCCAAGGCCGCGAGCCCAACAAGACCCCGTCGGATGGGCTTTGCCCACTCCGCGTGGTCCTCTGTTCGCGAGTGATGGACGGTCGGCGACCACGCCTCGGTTTCGTGCTGCGGACCAGGACCGGAACGAGGGCGTATGCCGACCATCAATCAGCTGATTGCCAAGGGCCGCGAGCCGGCCGCCAAGCGCAACAAGGTGCCCGCGCTCGAGGGATGCCCGCAGAAGCGCGGCGTTTGCACGCGCGTCTACACCACGACGCCGAAGAAGCCGAACTCGGCGCTCCGCAAGGTCGCCAAGGTCCGCCTGACCAACGGCTACGAGGTCGTGAGCTACATCCCCGGCGAGGGCCACAACCTGCAGGAGCACAGCGTCGTGCTGATCCGCGGCGGCCGCGTGAAAGATCTGCCCGGCGTGCGCTACCACATCCTGCGCGGCGTGCTCGACACGCAGGGCCTGCCGAAGCGTCGCCAGCGCCGCTCGCTGTACGGCGCGAAGCGGCCGAAGTAAGGGGACCGGGAATGAGCCGTCGCCGCAAGGCCACCAAGAGAGAGATCCTGCCGGACCCCAAGTTCGGCGACATCGTCATCACGCGTTTCATGAACGCGCTGATGTACGACGGGAAGAAGTCTGCCGCAGAGGGCATCGTCTACGGCGCGCTCGACGTGATGAAGAAGCGCGGCGGGAACTCGGCCGATCCGGTGCGCATGTTCCACGAGGCGCTGGACAACGTGAAGCCGGCCGTCGAGGTGCGCTCGCGCCGGGTCGGCGGCGCCACCTACCAGGTGCCGGTCGAGGTGCGCACCGAGCGGCGCCAGGCGCTGGCGATCCGCTGGCTGATCGACGCGTCGCGCAAGCGGGGCGAGCACACGATGGAAGAGCGTCTTTCCAACGAGCTGTTCGACGCGGTGAACAACCGTGGCTCGGCCGTGAAGAAGCGTGAGGACACCCACCGGATGGCCGAGGCGAACAAGGCCTTCAGCCACTACCGCTGGTAAAAACACTCGGGCGACGGAGACAGGACGATGGGTAAGGCTAAATTCCAGCGGAACAAGCCGCACTGCAACATCGGCACGATCGGCCACGTCGATCATGGCAAGACGTCGCTGACCGCGGCGATCACCAAGATCCTCGCCAAGTCCGGCGGCGCCACGTTCACGGCGTACGACCAGATCGACAAGGCGCCCGAGGAGCGTGCGCGCGGCATCACGATCTCCACCGCCCATGTGGAGTACGAGACCGCCAACCGCCACTACGCCCACGTCGACTGTCCCGGCCACGCCGACTACGTGAAAAACATGATCACCGGCGCAGCCCAGATGGACGGCGCGATCCTGGTGGTCTCCGCCGCCGACGGCCCGATGCCGCAGACCCGCGAGCACATCCTGCTCGCCCGCCAGGTCGGCGTGCCGGCGCTGGTGGTGTTCCTCAACAAGGTCGACATGGTCGACGACCCCGAGCTGCTGGAGCTGGTGGAGATGGAGGTGCGCGAGCTGCTCTCCTCCTACCAGTATCCCGGCGACGACATCCCGATCGTGCACGGCTCGGCGCTGATGGCGCTCGAGGAGAAGAACCCGGAGCTGGGCGAGCAGGCGATCCTGAAGCTGATGGAGGCGGTCGACGCCTACATCCCGCAGCCCGAGCGCGCCATCGACCGTCCGTTTCTGATGCCGATCGAGGACGTGTTCTCGATCTCCGGCCGCGGCACCGTGGTAACAGGTCGCGTGGAGCGCGGCATCGTCAACGTCGGCGATGAGGTCGAGATCGTCGGCATCAAGAACACGGTGAAGACCATCGTCACCGGCGTGGAGATGTTCCGCAAGCTGCTCGACCGCGGCGAGGCGGGAGACAACATCGGCGCGCTGCTGCGCGGCACCAAGCGCGAGGACGTCGAGCGCGGCCAGGTCCTGGCCAAGCCGGGCTCGATCACCCCGCACACCAAGTTCAAGGCAGAGGCCTACGTGCTGACCAAGGAGGAGGGCGGCCGCCACACCCCGTTCTTCACCAACTACCGCCCGCAGTTCTACTTCCGCACCACGGACGTGACCGGCGTGGTGCAGCTTCCCGAGGGCACCGAGATGGTGATGCCCGGCGACAACGTGTCGATGGACGTCGAGCTGATCGCGCCGATCGCCATGGACGAGGGCCTGCGCTTCGCCATCCGCGAGGGTGGCCGGACCGTGGGCGCAGGCGTGGTGGCCTCGATCACCGCCTGACGCCTGGATGACACGCGGGCGCCGGACTGTTCCGGTGCCCGTTCGATTCGACCACGCTGCCTGCACGGCTCCGAACCTGGCCTGACCGGTACGGCCAGGGCTGACCCGAACTGGATTGAGTGACGATGGACAACCAGAACATCCGCATTCGCCTGAAGGCGTACGACCATCGCGTGCTGGACAACAGCACCAAGGAGATCGTGAACACGGCGAAGCGCACCGGCGCCCGGGTCCGCGGCCCGATTCCGTTGCCGACGCATATCGAGCGTTTCACCGTCAACCGTTCGCCGCACGTCGACAAGAAGAGCCGCGAGCAGTTCGAGATTCGCACGCACCGCCGCCTGCTGGACATCGTGGAGCCGACGCCGCAGACCGTGGACGCGCTGATGAAGCTCGACCTTGCCGCCGGCGTCGACGTCGAGATCAAGCTCTGAGGCGATGGAGGAGACACGCGCCATGCGCACAGGGATCATCGCAAAGAAGCTGGGCATGACCCGGATCTTCAGGGACGACGGCACCCACGTGCCGGTCACCGTGCTGCACCTCGACGAGGTCCAGGTGGTCGACGTCCGCACCGAAGAGCGCGACGGCTACTCCGCGCTGCAGCTCGGCTTCGGCCGCGCCAAGGTGAAGAACGTCACCCAGCCGAATCGCGGCCATTTCGCCCGCGTCAAGGTCGAGCCGAAGCGGCGCCTGGTCGAGTTCCGGGTGTCTCCGGACGCGGTGCTGGAGACCGGCGCAACGCTGAGCGCCGCGCACTTCGTGGTCGGGCAGAAGATCGACGTGTGCGGCATCACCAAGGGCAAGGGTTTTGCCGGTGGCATGAAGCGCTGGAACTTCCGCGGCCTGGAAGCTTCCCACGGCGTGTCGGTCAGCCACCGCAGCCTGGGATCGACGGGCAACCGCCAGGATCCGGGCAAGACCTTCAAGAACAAGAAGATGCCCGGCCATCTCGGCGTCGAGCGCGTCACCACGCTGAACCTGGAGGTCGCCGGCATCGATGCGGTGCGCGGTCTCATCATGGTGCATGGCGCGGTGCCGGGCGCGAAGGGGGACTACGTGCAAGTGCGCGACGCCATCAAGAAGGCGCGTCACGCCGACGCGCCGTTCCCCGCCGGCCTGCTGACGGCGGCCCCGGCCCATGTCGAGGCGCCGGCCGAGGCCCCCGACGCGCAGCCGGAGGCGTAGAGATGCAGATCGACATCAGGACACTGGACAACGGCAGCGCCGGCACTGCCGAGCTGCCCGACGAGATCTTCGCCGCGAGTCCGCGCGCCGACATCATGGCGCGCGTGGTGCACTGGCAGCTTGCCAAGCGGCGTGCCGGCACGCACCGCACCAAGGGCATGGGCGAGGTCTCCGGCACCACGAAGAAGCCCTACAAGCAGAAGGGCACCGGCAACGCCCGCCAGGGCTCGCTGCGCGCGCCGCAGTTCCGCACCGGCGGGCGGGTGCATGGCCCGGTCGTGCGCGACCACGGCTACGACCTACCGAAGAAGGTGCGCCGCCTCGGCCTGATCAGCGCGCTCAGCCAGAAGCAGGCCGAGGGAAAGCTCGTCGTGCTCGACGCGGCGACCAGCGGCGTGAAGACCAGGGATCTCGCGGCCAAGCTGAAGGTGCTGGGCTGGGGCTCGGTGCTGGTGGTGGACCACCTGGTGGACGCGGGCTTCCTGCGCGCCAGCCGCAACATCCACGGCATCGACGTGCTGCCCAGCGTGGGCGCCAATGTCTACGACATCCTGCAGCACGACCTGCTGGTGGTGACCTCGGCCGCAGTCGAAGGCCTCAAGGAGCGTCTGGCATGAACCGGATCGCAGCCGCGCGTCACCGCGCCGCGCACATGACGCGCGAGTCCATGTACACAATCATCCGTGCGCCGCTGATCACCGAGAAGGCGACCGCGCTGTCGGAGCGCAACCAGGTGGTGTTCCGGGTGTCGCTGGAGGCCAGCAAGCCGGAGATCAAGGCGGCGGTGCAGGCGCTGTTCGGCGTTACCGTCACCAACGTCAACACGCTGGTCCAAAAGGGCAAGCGCAAGCGCTTCAAGGGCCGTCCCGGCCAACGTTCGGACATGAAGAAGGCGTACGTGGAGCTTGCCCCGGGTCAGACGATCGACCTGACGACAAGCCTCACCTGAGGGCAGCGCGATGGCACTAAGGCATTTCAATCCGATCACCGCGTCCCTGCGCGGCACGATCCTGATCGACCGCAGCGAGCTGTGGAAGGGTAAGCCGGTCAAGGGCCTGACCGAGGGCAAGCACCACTCCGGCGGACGCAACAACCACGGGCGCACCACCTCGTTCTTCCGCGGCGGCGGTCACAAGCAGACCTATCGCATGGTCGACTTCAAGCGCCGCAAGCACGACATGGCGGCCACCGTCGAGCGGCTGGAGTACGACCCCAACCGCACCGCGTTCATTGCGCTGATCAAGTACGCGGACGGCGAGCTGTCCTACATCCTGGCGCCGCAGCGCCTACGCGCCGGCGACCAGGTCGTCTCCGGCCCCAAGGTCGACATCAAGCCGGGTAACGCGATGCCGCTGGCCACGATCCCGGTCGGCACCATCGTACACAACATCGAGCTGAAGCAGGGCGCGGGCGGCAAGGTTGCCCGTGCCGCGGGGACCTACGCGCAACTCGTCGGCAAGGACGCCGGCTACGCGCAGATCAAGCTGCAATCCGGCGAGCTTCGCGTGGTGCGCGCGGAGTGCATGGCGACGGTGGGCGCGGTCAGCAACGCCGACAACATGAACCAGCATATCGGCAAGGCGGGCCGCGCGCGCTGGATGGGCCGCCGGCCGCACAACCGCGGCGTGGTGATGAACCCGGTCGACCATCCGCATGGCGGCGGCGAGGGCCGCACCTCGGGAGGCCGCCACCCGGTCACGCCGTGGGGCAAGCCGACCAAGGGCTACAAGACTCGCACCAACAAGCGCACGGACAGCCTGATCATCCGTCGCCGCAACAAGGGCAAGTAGGATGGCGCGTTCCGTCTGGAAGGGCCCGTTCGTCGACGGCTACCTCCTCAACAAGGCAGAGAACTCCAGGGCCTCGGGCCGCAACGAGATCATCAAGATCTGGTCGCGCCGCTCGACGATCCTGCCGCAGTTCGTGGGCCTGACGTTCGGGGTGTACAACGGCCACAAGTTCCTGCCGGTGCAGGTCAACGAGAACATGGTCGGCCACAAGTTCGGCGAGTTCTCGCCGACGCGCACCTTCACGGGGCACACGGCCGACAAGAAGGCGAAGCGGGGCTGAGATGAGCAAGCCGAAGACTCCGCGCAAGCTGGGCGAGACCGAGGCGCAGGCGGTGCTCAGCAACATGCGCATCTCGCCGCGCAAGCTGAACCTCGTGGCCGGCCTGATCCGCAACAAGCCGGCGAACCAGGCGGTGGCGACCCTGACCTTCAGCAAGCGGCGCATCGCGCAGCAGGTGAGGAAGGTGCTGGAGAGCGCCATCGCCAACGCCGAGAACAACCACCAGCTCGACGTCGACCAGCTCGTCGTCAGCCGCGCCGAGGTCGGCAAGTCGATCGTGATGCGCCGCTTCCAGGCCCGCGGCCGCGGCCGCGCGTCGCGCATCGAGAAGTGGTTCAGCCATCTCAAGATCGTGGTGGCGGAGCGCTCGGCGGTCGTCGAGCCGGCATCGTCCGGTCCGGCCTCGTCCGGCACAGAGCAGAAGGCGGCCTGAACCATGGGTCACAAGGTCAATCCGATCGGGCTTCGGCTCGGCATCAACCGCACCTGGGACAGCCGCTGGTACGCCGGCACCGACTATGCCCGCCTGCTGCACGAGGACATCAAGCTGCGCGCCCACCTGCGCAAGAAGCTGTCCGGCGCCGGCGTCTCGCGCGTGGTGATCGAGCGTCCGGCGAAGAAGCCGCGGGTGACGATCTACGCGGCGCGGCCGGGCGTGGTGATCGGCAAGAAGGGCCAGGACATCGAGGTGCTGCGCAAGGACCTCGCCAAGATGGCGAAGGCTGAGGTGCAGCTCAACATCGTCGAGATCCGTAAGCCCGAGATCGACGCGACGCTGGTGGCCGAGAACATCGCCCAGCAGCTGGAGCGGCGCGTGGCGTTCCGCCGCGCGATGAAGCGCGCCGTGCAGTCGGCGATGCGCCTCGGCGCGCAGGGCATCCGCATCAACTGCGGCGGCCGTCTCGGCGGCGCCGAGATCGCGCGCACCGAGTGGTACCGCGAGGGCAGGGTGCCGCTGCACACGTTGCGCGCGGACATCGATTTCGGCGTGGCGACGGCCAAGACCACGTATGGCACGTGCGGCGTCAAGGTGTGGATCTTCAAGGGCGAGATCCTGACCAATGATCCGACCGCGCAGGACCGCCGGGCCGCCGAACAGGCGCCGCAGCGCTAGGGACCAGAAGACATGCTCTCCCCCAAGCGGACCAAGTTCCGCAAGGCCCACAAGGGCCGCATCCACGGCCTCGCCAAGGGCGGCACCACGCTGAACTTCGGTACCTACGGCCTCAAGGCCCTGGAGCCAGAGCGCGTGACCGCTCGCCAGATCGAGGCGGCGCGCCGCGCCATCACCCGCGCGATGAAGCGGGCCGGCCGCGTGTGGATTCGCATCTTCCCCGACGTCCCGGTGTCGACCAAGCCGGCCGAGGTCCGCATGGGCTCCGGCAAGGGCTCGCCGGAGTTCTGGGTGGCGCGGGTGAAGCCGGGCCGCATGATGTTCGAGATCGACGGCGTCTCGCCCGAGCTGGCCCGCGAGGCGCTGCAGCTCGGCGCCGCGAAGCTGCCGATCAAGGTGAAGTTCGTCACCCGCATCGGAGACGCATGACATGACCAAGCCGTCCGACATCCGGGCCAAGACGCCCGACGAGATGGACACCATGCTGCTCGACCTGCGCCGGGAGCAGTTCAACCTGCGCTTCCAGCGCGCCACCGGGCAGCAGGAGGGCACCGGCCGCGCGCGCATCGTGCGCCGCGACATCGCCCGGCTGAAGACAATTCAGACCCAGCAGGCGCGGCCTGCTGCGGCGAAGTCCTGAGGGGAGAGGCGTCATGCCGAGACGCGTCCTGACCGGGCGGGTGACCAGCGACAAGATGGAGAAGACCATCACCGTGCTGGTCTCCCGGCGCATCATGCACCCGCTCTACAAGAAGTTCATCCGCCGCTCGAAGAAGTACGCGGCCCATGACGAGCACAACGAGTGCCGCGAGGGCGACCTCGTGCGCATCGTCGAGTGCGCGCCGATCAGCAAGCGCAAGACCTGGACCGTGGTGCAGCGCAACGGCGCGGTGCTCGGCGGGCTGCAGGCTGACGTGATCGAGGCGGCGGCGGACGCCATCGCCCACGACCAGGCGGCCGGGCTCGACGTCGAGGTGTCGCCCGAGGCGGCCGCGGTGATCGCCGAGCACGGCCACGCCGACCAGCCGCAGGCCTGAGGGAGCAGCTAGATGATCCAGGTCGAATCCAACCTCGACGTCGCCGACAACTCCGGCGCGCGCCGCGTGCAGTGCATCAAGGTGCTCGGCGGCTCCAAGCGCAAGACCGCTTCGGTCGGCGACGTGATCGTCGTCTCGATCAAGGAGGCGATCCCGCGCGGCAAGGTGAAGAAGGGCGACGTGCACCAGGCGGTGATCGTGCGCACCGCGTTCCCGGTGCGCCGCCCCGACGGCTCGGCGATCCGCTTCGACCGCAACGCGGCGGTGCTGATCAACAAGCAGCAGGAGCCGATCGGCACCCGCATCTTCGGCCCGGTGGTGCGCGAGCTTCGCGCCCGCAAGTTCATGAAGATCATCTCGCTCGCGCCGGAGGTGCTGTGATGGCGGCCCGCATTCGCAAGGGCGATCGCGTCGTCGTCATCTCCGGCGCCGACCGCGGCAAGCGCGGCGAGGTGCTGCAGGTCATGCCCAAGGAAGATCGCGCGGTGGTGCAGGGCGTCAACATCGCCAAGCGCCACACCAAGGCGCAGGGCGTCGGCCAGCCGGGCGGCATCGTGGAGCGCGAGGCGACCATCCACCTGTCCAATGTGATGCTGGTCGACCCCAAGACCGACAAGCCGACGCGCGTCGGCTTCCGGGTGATCGAGGGCAGCGACGGCGCGCGCTCCAAGGTTCGCGTGGCGGTCGCCACCGGCGACGTGATCGAGGGCTGAGGCGATGAGCGACACCGAAGAGACCAGCGTGCCGCCCGAGGGCGCGAAGCCCGGGATCGTGCGGCCGCGCATGCAGCAGCGCTACCTCGACACCATCCGCGCGTCGATGCAGCAGGAGTTCAGCTACACGAATCCGATGCAGGTGCCGCGCCTGGAGAAGATCGTGATCAACATGGGCGTCGGCGAGGCCGCCGGCGACCAGAAGAAGCTCGACGCCGCGGTGGCCGAGCTGACGCTGATCGCCGGGCAGAAGCCGGTGAAGACGGTGGCCAAGAAGGCGATCGCCGGCTTCAAGATCCGCGAGGGCCTGCCGATCGGCACCAAGGTGACGCTGCGCCGCACCCGGATGTACGAGTTCCTCGACCGTCTGGTGACGATCGCCATGCCGCGCGTGCGCGACTTCCGCGGCCTGGACAACGCGAAGGGCTTCGATGGCCGCGGCAACTTCGCGATGGGCATGAAGGAGCAGATCGTGTTTCCCGAGATCAACTACGACAAGGTGGACACGGTGCGCGGCATGGACATCGTGTTCGTCACCACGGCGAAGACCGACGCCGAGGCCAAGGCGCTGCTCCGCGCGTTCGACATCCCGTTCGCGATCGTCGCCGCGCCCGTGGCCTGATCGCCGAAGAGTACGGCGCGCCTGCGAGGCCGCGCCGCCTGTGACGTCGTTCCGGCGTCGAGCATGTGTTGGAAAACGGCGGGGCGCACCCCCGCAGGTTCCGGAGGATGGACAGCCCATGGCGAAGACCTCTGCCGTCAATCGCAACAAGAAGCGCGAGAGGATGGCCAAGCGCGACCTCTCCAAGCGCCAGACCCTCAAGGACGTGGTGATGGACCGCACGTTGCCGGTCGAGGACCGCTTCGAGGCGTCGCTGAAGCTGGCCGAGCTGCCGCGCAACGGCGCGCGCATCCGTGTCCGGCTGCGCTGCGAGATCACCGGCCGCTCGCGCGCCAACTACCGCAAGTTCAGGATCTGCCGCATCGCGCTGCGCGACCTGGGCAGCGCCGGGGCCATTCCCGGCCTGGTCAAGGCGAGCTGGTAGGAGCCGCAGATGTCGATGTCAGATCCCGTGGGCGACATGCTCACCCGCATCCGCAACGCCCAGCACGCGCGGCACTCGTCCTGCGTGGCGCCGGCCTCCAAGCTGCGCGCCAACGTGCTCGAGGCTTTGCGCCGCGAGGGCTACATCCGCGGCTTCAGCTCCGAGGAGCTGCGCGCCGGCGTGGTGCAGCTCCGCATCGAGCTGAAGTACAACGAGGGCGAGCCGGTCATCAAGGAGATCCACCGCGTCTCCAAGCCGGGCCGTCGCGTGTACTCCAAGATCAAGGAGCTGCCGCGCGTCTACGCGGGGCTGGGCGTGTCGATCCTGTCGACGCCGCGCGGCGTGCTCAGCGACGCGGAGGCCCGCGCCGCCAATGTCGGCGGCGAAGTCCTGTGCCGCGTGTTCTGAGGACCGCATAGATGTCACGCATCGGCAAGTACCCCGTCGAGATCCCCGCCGGCGTCCAGGTGGCAATCGCCAACGACATCCTCACCGCGAAGGGCAGGCTCGGCGAGCTGACCCTGGCGCTGACCAGCCTGGTCACCACCACGGTCGAGGACAACAAGGTCACCGTCGTTCCCAGGAGCAACGCCGCGCAGTCGCGGATGATGTGGGGCACGACGCGCTCGCTGGTCGCCTCCATGGTCGAGGGCGTGAGCAAGGGCTACACCAAGACGCTGGAGATCACCGGCACCGGGTTCCGCGCCGCGGTGCAGGGTCCGAACCTGGTGATCAACCTCGGCTTCTCGCACGACGTGGTCTTTCCGGTGCCGGCCGGCATCACGATCACCACCCCGCGTCCGACGGCGATCGCCGTCGCCGGCGTCGACAAGCGCCTGGTGGGCCAGGTCGCCGCGGAGATCCGCGGCTTCCGGCCGCCCGAGCCGTACAAGGGCAAGGGCGTGCGCTACGACAACGAGGTGATCCGCCGCAAGGAAGGCAAGAAGAAGTAATGAGCGCACAACGCGATCTGAGGGAGCGGCGGCGTGATCGTCTCCGCTTCCAGCTGCGCAAGAAGGCGGGGCTGCGGCCGCGTCTGTCGGTGTTCCGCTCCGGCAAGCACATCTACGCCCAGATCATCGACGACGTGGCCGGGCGCACGATCGCCGCTGCGTCGAGCCTGGACAAGGACCTGCGCGTCCAGCTCCGCACCGGCGCCGACAAGGACGCGGCGTCGGCGGTGGGCAAGCTGGTGGCCGAGCGTGCCTCCGCTGCGGGCGTGACCCAGGTGGTGTTCGACCGCGGCTCGTATCTGTATCACGGCCGCGTCAAGGCGCTGGCCGAGGCCGCCCGAGAGGGCGGCCTGGCGTTCTAGGGGAACATCGATGGCACGTGAGCCGAGGGACGGCCGCGGCGGCGGTCATGGTCGCGATCGCGATGGCGGCGACGACATCATCGACAAGCTGGTCACCATCAACCGCGTGGCCAAGGTGGTGAAGGGCGGACGCAGGTTCGCCTTCGCCGCCCTGGTGGTGGTGGGCGACCAGAAGGGCCGCGTTGGCTTCGGCGCCGGCAAGGCGCGCGAGGTGCCGGAGGCGATCCGCAAGGCGACCGAGCGGGCCAAGCGCACCATGATCCGCGTGCCGATGAAGGAGGGCCGCACGCTGCACCACGACTCCTTCGGGCACTACGGCGCCGGCAAGGTCGTGCTGCGCTCCGCCGAGGCCGGCACCGGCATCATCGCCGGCGGCCCGATGCGCGCCGTGTTCGAGACGCTGGGCATCAACGACGTGGTCGCCAAGTCGCTCGGCAGCCGAAACCCGCACAACATGGTCAAGGCGACGTTCGACGCGCTGGCGAACTGCGCCAGCCCGCGCTTCGTGGCCAACCGCCGTGGCAAGAAGGTCACGGACATCCTGGGCAAGCGCGACGCGAGCGCCCTGGAGTCCGGCGTGGTGGAGGCAGGCGCCGATGTCTGACACCACCGGAAATCCGGGCAGCACCCCGGGCAAGCGCGTCCGCCTGGTGCAGACCGGCTCGCCGATCGGGCGCAAGCCCGGACAGAAGGCGACGCTGATCGGCCTTGGCCTGAACAAGCTGCGCCGTACCAGCGAGCTTGAGGACACCCCCTCCGTGCGGGGGATGATCCGCAAGGTCGCTCACCTGATCAGGGTGGAGGACTGAGATGAAGCTCAACGAACTGCGCGACAATCCCAAGGCGCGGAGCAAGTTCAAGCGTCTCGGCCGCGGCATCGGCTCCGGCAAGGGCAAGACGTCGGGCAAGGGCGTGAAGGGCCAGAAGGCGCGTGAGGGCGTGTCGCTGAACGGCTTCGAGGGCGGCCAGCTGCCGATCTACCGCAGGCTGCCCAAGCGCGGCTTCTCCAACCCGACGCGCAAGGAATACGCGCCGATCAACCTGGGCACGCTGTCCAAGGCGATCGAGAGCGGCAAGCTCGACGCGTCGCAGCCGATCACCGAGGACACGCTGCGCGGCGCCGGCCTGGTGCGCACCGGCAAGATGAACGGCGTGCGCCTGCTCGCGACCGGCGAGCTGTCGCGGGCGCTGACCATCACCGTCTCCGGGGCGTCCGCCGCCGCCGTCGCCGCGGTGCAGAAGGCGGGCGGCACCGTCACCACGACCGTCGCTGCGCACGTGCCGGACGCGCCTGCCGCGTAGGGTCTGACGCAGGCAAGCGAGCAAGCAAGGCCGGGCTCTGCCCAGACCCGCCAGGGGCGAGCCGCCCCTGGACCTGCTTTTCTTAGTTTGAGCAAGGCAGGTCCAGGGGCGCTGCCCCTGGCGGGTCCGGGGCAGACCCCGGCCTTGCTTTTTCCTATCTCCTGCTAGACTTTTTCAGCGGTGTCCGCCGCCCCGCGGGCCGTCCAAGGGGAATCATCCATGGCCTCCGCGGCCGAGCAGATCGCCTCCAACCTCAGCCTCGGCACCTTCTCCAAGGCCACCGAGCTGAAGAAGCGCCTGTGGTTCACCCTGGGCGCGCTGATCGTCTACCGGGTCGGCACTTACATCCCGGTTCCCGGCGTGGACGCCGCGGTGATGGGCGAGATGCTGCAGCAGCACAGCGGCGGCATTCTTGGCATGTTCGACATGTTCAGTGGCGGCGCGCTGGGCCGCATGACCGTGTTCGCGCTGAACATCATGCCCTACATCAGCGCCTCGATCGTGATCCAGCTGATGTCGGCGGCGGTGCCGCAGCTCGAGACCCTCAAGAAGGAGGGCGAGAGCGGCCGCAAGAAGCTCAACCAGTACACCCGCTACCTCACGGTGCTGATCGCCCTGTTCCAGGCGTACGGCATTTCGGTCGGCCTGGAGTCCATGCACGGCGCCTCCGGCCCGGCGGTGATCGACCCCGGCGCGTTCTTCCGCCTGTCCAGCGTGGTGACGCTGGTGGGCGGCACGATGTTCCTGATGTGGCTTGGCGAGCAGATCACCGCGCGCGGCGTCGGCAACGGCCAGTCGCTGATCATCTTCGCCGGGATCGTCGCCAACCTGCCCAATGCGCTGGGCAACCTGCTGGAGCTCGGCCGCACGGGTGCCCTGTCGCCGGTGTTCATCGTGGCCTTCCTGTTCGTCGCGGCGGCCGTGATCGCGTTCATCGTGTTCATGGAGCGCGCCCAGCGCCGGGTCGTGGTGCAGTACCCGAAACGCCAGGTCGGCAGCCGCATGTTCGGCGGCGACTCCACGCACATGCCGCTCAAGGTCAACACCGCAGGCGTGATCCCGCCGATCTTCGCCAGCTCAATCCTGCTGATCCCGGCCACGATCTCGGGTTTCTCCGGCAACACGTCCGGCTGGCTCGGCACCATCGGCACCGCGTTCGCCCACGGGCAGCCGCTCTACATGGTCGGCTACGCGGCGATGATCATTTTCTTCTCGTATTTCTACACGGCCGTCGTCTTCAACCCGGAGGAGACCGCCGACAACCTGAAGAAGTACGGCGGCTTTATCCCCGGCATCCGGCCCGGCAGCAACACGGCGCGCTATTTCGACACCGTGCTGACCCGCCTGACCACGATCGGCGCGCTCTACCTGGTGGCGGTGTGCCTCCTGCCGGAGATCCTGATCAGCCGCTATGGCGTGCCGTTCTCGTTCGGCGGCACCAGCCTGATGATCATCGTCTCGGTGACCATGGACACGGTGGTGCAGATCCAGTCCCATCTCCTGGCGCACCAGTACGACGGCCTGATCCGCAAGCAGAAACCCAGGGGGCGCCGGTGAACCTGATCCTTCTCGGGCCGCCCGGCGCGGGCAAGGGCACGCAGGCCAAGCGGCTGGAGCAACGCCACGGCGTGGTGCAGATCGCGACCGGCGACATGCTGCGCGCCGAGGTCGCCGCCGGCAGCGAGCTGGGCCGGCAGGCCAGCGCGGTCATGGCGTCCGGGCGTCTCGTGTCGGACACGCTGATCATCGACATGCTGGAGCACCGCGTGCAGCAGCCGGACTGCGCGCAGGGCTTCATCCTGGACGGGTTCCCGCGCACCGTGCCGCAGGCCGAGGCGCTGGACGCGCTGCTCGCCCGCCTCGGCAAGACCCTGGATGCCGTGGTCGAGCTGAAGGTCGACGACGCGGCGCTCGTGGAACGCATCGCCGGGCGATTCACCTGCGCGTCCTGCGGCACCAGCTATCACGACAGCTTCAAGCCGACCGCGGTGGCGGGCGTGTGCGACGTCTGCGGCGGCACCGGGTTCGTCCGCCGTCCCGACGACACCCGCGAGACGGTGGCCGCCCGCCTGGAGGTGTATGCCCGGCAGACCGCGCCGATCCTGCCGCACTACCGAACGTCGGGGAAGCTGCATCAGGTGGACGGGATGGCGGAGATGGACGAGGTCGCCGCCGGGATCGAGGCCGTGCTCGGCCGGCCGGCGATCACTCAGCTTTGATCGCCGTGCGTTGACTTGGGAGCTGCTGGCAGTATAGTCCGCGCCCTTGGCGGCCCCCGATCGGCGGCCGCCTCTGCCGTTTGAGGCCCCTGCATCGTGCCGGGCCGATCCATTGACCAAGCAGTCCGGCGCCATCGCCGGCCCGAGGAGCGACAGCGTGGCGCGTATTGCCGGCGTGAACATCCCGACCAACAAGCGGGTCGTCATCAGCCTCCGCTACATCTACGGCATCGGGCCGACCCGGGCCCAGACCATCTGCACGACGCTGGGCATCCCGGCCGAGCGCCGCGTGAACCAGCTCTCCGACGACGAGGTGCTGCGCATCCGCGAGCTGATCGATCGCGACCTGCGCGTCGAGGGCGACCTGCGCCGCGAGGTGGCGATGAACATCAAGCGCCTGATGGATCTCGGCTGCTACCGCGGCCTGCGCCATCGCCGCGGCCTGCCGGTGCGTGGCCAGCGCACCCACACCAACGCCCGCACCCGCAAGGGCAAGGCGGTCGCGATCGCCGGCAAGAAGAAGGTGACGAAGTAGGGCCTCGGCCCCCGTCCCGACCATCGGTTCCGACCACTCTTCCGGCAGCCTGCCTGCCGCGCCTCGCGCGCCCCCCGCGGCGCACCCGACCTTAGGATACCAGCACCATGGCGAAACCCGCCTCCGGCAGCACGCGGCCCCGTCGCAAGGAGCGCAAGAACATCAGCTCCGGCGTGGCGCACGTCGCCGCGACGTTCAACAACACGATGATCACCATCACCGACGCCCAGGGCAACACCATCGCCTGGTCGTCGGCCGGCACCCAGGGCTTCAAGGGCAGCCGCAAGTCCACGCCGTATGCCGCCCAGGTCGCCGCGGAGGACGCCGGCAAGAAGGCCCGCGAGCACGGCATGGAGACGCTGGAGATCGAGGTCAACGGCCCCGGCTCCGGCCGCGAGAGCGCGTTACGCGCCCTGCAGACCGTGGGCTTCGCGGTCACCTCGATCCGCGACACCACGCCGGTCCCGCACAACGGCTGCCGCCCGCGCAAGCGCCGCCGCGTCTGACACCGGCCGAGAGGGTGGCGCTGCCCGGGGGGAACTCCGGGCGGCGTCGTTTCCGTTTTCCGGGTGGGCTGCGCCATCGCGCGGCCCACCCGATGGCATGAAGAGGCTCAGTGTGGTCATCCAGAGAAACTGGCAGTCCCTGATCAAGCCGGAGAAGCTCGAGGTCGAGCCGGGCTCCGACCCGTCACGCGTCGCCACCGTGGTCGCAGAGCCGCTGGAGCGCGGCTTCGGCATGACGCTCGGCAACGCCATCCGCCGCATCCTGCTCTCCTCGCTGCAGGGCGCCGCCGTGACCGCGGTGCAGATCGACGGCGTGCTGCACGAGTTCAGCTCGATCCCCGGCGTGCGCGAGGACGTCACCGACATCGTGCTCAACATCAAGCAGCTCGCCTTGCGCATGCACGGCGACCAGGTGCGCCGCATGACCCTGACCGCCACGGGGCCTGGCGAGGTCCGCGCCGGCCAGATCCAGACCGGTCACGACATCGAGGTGATGAACCCCGACCTGGTGATCTGCACGCTCGACGATGGCATCAAGCTGAACATGGAGCTGACGGTCCAGCTTGGCCGCGGCTATGACCCGGCCTCGGTGAACCGCCCGGAGGACGCGCCGATCGGCCTGATCCCGGTCGACAGCATCTACTCGCCGGTGCGCCGGGTGTCCTACAAGGTCGAGCAGACCCGCGTGGGCCAGGTCACCGACTACGACAAGCTCGTGCTCCAGGTGGAGACCAACGGCGCGGTGACGCCCGAGGACAGCGTGGCGCTCGCCGCCCGCATCCTGCAGGACCAGCTCGCGCTGTTCATCAACTTCGACGAGCCGCAGCAGGCACGCCTCGAGGAGATCCACGACGACCTGCCGTTCAACCGCAACCTGCTGCGCAAGGTCGACGAGCTGGAGCTTTCGGTGCGCAGCGCCAACTGCCTGAAGAACGACAACATCGTCTACATCGGCGACCTGGTGCAGAAGACCGAGCAGGAGATGCTGCGCACGCCCAACTTCGGCCGCAAGTCGCTCAACGAGATCAAGGAGGTCCTGACCAACATGGGCCTGGCACTCGGCATGGCGGTGTCCGGCTGGCCGCCCGAGAACATCGAGGATCTGGCCAAGCGTCTCGACGAGCCTTTCTGATCCAACCGGCGGCAGGAGTATAGACGATGCGACACGGTGTTGCCGGTCGGAAGCTGAACGTGACCTCCACCCATCGCCTGGCGATGTTCCGCAACATGGCGCACGCGCTGATCAAGCACGAGCAGATCACCACCACGCTGCCCAAGGCGAAGGAGCTTCGCCCGGTCGCCGAGAAGCTGATCACGCTCGGCAAGCGCGGCGGCCTGCACGCAAGGCGCCAGGCCTATGCCCAGCTCCGCGACGACGTGATCGTGGCCAAGCTGTTCGGCACCATCGCCGAGCGCTACCGTGGCCGCAGCGGTGGCTACTGCCGCGTGATGAAGGCCGGCATGCGCTACGGCGACGCCGCCGACATGGCGGTGATCGAGCTGGTGGACCGCGATCCCAACGCCAAGGGCCAGGACAGCGGCCCGCGTCCGGAGCGGATGTCGGAGGCCGACGAGGCCTGACCTCCTCCGCAGCCGTTCCGCCCACTCCGGGCGGGACGGCTCATTGCGATCGCCGCCTGACCATGACGAAAGGGCCGGAACGCGTGTTCCGGCCCTTTCGCACGTGCTGCCGCGATCGACGAGGCAGACCGTCCGGAGACGGTCCGCCCTGCGCCTCAGGGCTTGGTCATGCTTCCCGTGGACGCGCCGCCCATGGTGCCGCCGTCCATCGAGCCCGCGCCGCCGCCCATCGAGCCGTTGCTCATGGAGCCGCCGCCCATGGCGCCGTCGCCCGTCGAGCCGCCGCCCATGGCGCCGTTCCCCATCGAGCCGCCGCCCATGGTGCCGGTCCCACCGCCCATCGAGCCCGAACTGCCGCTCGTCGACCCCGCGCCCATCGAACCCTGATCCATCGAGCCGGACATCGTCTTGCCATGCATGCCCATCTTGCCGTGCATGCCGCCCGGCATCGGGCTGGCGCTGTCGGGACCGGGGGTGAAGGCGGTGTTGGACTGTGCCGCGTGCAGGCTCTGGCTGTTCAGGGCGTCGGTGCCCATGTCCTGCGCCCGAACGCCCTGCATGCTCTTGCCCTCGGCCATGCTGGCGCCGCTCGCCTTGCCGTGCATCATCCCGGAATGCATCTTGCCGTGCATCCTGTGATGCATCATGCCGGAGTGCATCTCGCCCGGGTGCATCGCGCTGTGGTGCATTGGATGCGTCATGGCGCTGCTGTCGGTGTCTGCGACCGCGGGTGAGGACGGGGTGGCCGCCTCCTGCGCCGACGCGGGCACCAGGCTCATGCAGCCGAGAGCCAGGGCAGCGGCGCCCAGTGTGGTGGTGAAGCGGTAAGCCATTCAGGTCATCCTTCCGTTTCGGTTGCGGTCTCCTGGCCGTCGCGGTGGAACGTGGTCCGCCTCAATGCCTGGCTGCGCGAGGAAGTGAATGCGCGACGGCGGAACGGGTTGCAATCGATATGCTGCTGCACGGGCGAATAGCTCGCGCACGTGCCCAATGCTGCACACATCCGCCAACGCATGCAGTCGCCGCCGCATGCGTCCCTCACCGCACGCGCTACCCCGTTGCAGGCATGCCCCGTCGCACGCATCCCGGGCTGCACGCGCTCCGTCGATGCCGCCGCGCCCGGTGCCCCGTCCATCTCCCGGTCGCACGAACCCCGGCCACGACATCCCTGGTCGAAGCAGCCGGACCGCCCGAGGAGAGTCGCCCGATGGCCGTTCGTCCCACCCCGCCTGACCTGTTCGCCGCCGACGCCGACGCCGGTGCCACGAGTGGCGCCACCAGGCCGGCGGCTGGCGCGGGCGTCGCCGGCCCGTCGCCGCTCGCCGAACGTCTGCGCCCGGCCCGGCTGGACGAGGTGGTCGGGCAGGAGAGCCTGCTCGGTCCGGCGGGCGCGGTGTCGCGGATGCTGGCCCGCGGCAGCCTGGCCAGCATGATCCTGTGGGGACCGCCGGGCGTGGGCAAGACCACGGTGGCGCGCCTGCTGGCCGAGGCCGCCGGACTCGGCTTCATGCAGGTCTCCGCCACCTTCGCCGGCGTGGCCGAGCTGCGCCGGGTGTTCGAGGCCGCCGCCCGGCTGCGCGAGGCCGGCCGCGCCACGCTGCTGTTCGTCGACGAGATCCACCGCTTCAACCGCGCGCAGCAGGACGCCTTCCTGCCGGTGGTCGAGGACGGCACCATCGTGCTGGTCGGCGCCACGACGGAGAACCCGTCCTTCACCCTGAACGGCGCGCTGCTGTCGCGCTGCCAGGTGATGGTGCTGCGCCGCCTGGACGATGCGGCGATGGAGCGCCTGCTGCGCCGCGCCGAGGCCGAGACCGGCGCGTCGCTGCGCCTGGACGAGGCGGCGCGCGCCAGCCTGCGCGCGATGGCCGACGGCGACGGGCGGTACCTGCTGAACATGGCCGAGCAGGTGCTGGCGCTCGAACCCGGCGAGCCGTTCGATCCGGAGGCGCTGGCCGCCCTGCTGAGCCGGCGCGCGGTGCTCTACGACCGCGACCGCGACGAGCACTTCAACCTGATCTCGGCGCTGCACAAGTCGCTGCGCGGCTCGGACCCGGACGCCGCGCTCTACTGGTTCGCGCGGATGCTGGCCGGCGGCGAGGATGCCCGCTACGTGGCCCGCCGCCTGGTGCGCTTCGCGTCGGAGGACATCGGCCTGGCCGACCCGCAGGCCCTGGTGCAGGCGCTGTCCGCCTGGGACGCGTGGGAGCGCCTGGGCAGCCCGGAGGGCGAGCTGTGCCTCGCGCAGGCGATCGTGTACCTGGGCACCGCACCCAAATCCAACGCGCTCTACGTCGCGCACAAGGCGTCGCAGGCCGCGGCGCGAGCGTCCGGCAGCCTTGCGCCGCCATCGCACATCCTGAACGCGCCGACGCGGCTGATGCGCGACCTCGGCCACGGCGAGGGCTACCGCTACGACCACGACACGGCGGACTCGTTCTCCGGGCAGGACCACTTCCCGCCGGAGCTGGGCCGGACGACCTACTACCAGCCGAAGGACCGCGGCTTCGAGCGCGAGATCGGGCGCAGGCTGGCGCACTGGGCGGCCCTGCGCGACGGGACGCAGCCGTGAGCCGGCCCGTGTGGTAGACAAGGCCAGAGGCTCCGCCTCTGGACTCCGCCAAAGGCTCGCCTTTGGAAGCTTTTACCCAAGTGAAGCCGGTCCAGGGGCGCTGCCCCTGGCGGGTCCAGGGCAGAGCCCTGGCCTTGCTTCCCCCGCCAGGACCCCGCCGATGAGCGTCAGCATCCAGACCGTGGCCGAGGACGAAGCCGACCTCCGGCTGGACCGCTGGTTCCGCCGGCATTTTCCCCACATCACCCAGGCCGCGATGCAGAAGCTCTGCCGCACCGGCCAGGTGCGCGTCGACGGCGGCCGGGTGGAGGGCTCGACCCGTCTGCTCCCCGGCCAGGCGGTGCGCGTCCCTCCGCTGCCGGCCGGCCCCGCGCCCAAGCCGGTGCCGGTGGTGGACGAGCGCACGGTGCGCGAGCTGGAGCGCATGGTGATCTACCGCGACGAGCACGTCATCGTCCTGGACAAGCCGTGGGGCCTGGCGGTGCAGGGCGGCCCGGGCATCACCCGCCACCTCGACGGCATGCTCGACGCGCTGCGGGGCGATGGCGGCAAGCCCAAGCTCGTGCACCGCCTGGACCGCGACACCTCGGGGGTGCTGATCCTGGCCCGCGGGGCGGCGGCGGCGGCGAAGCTCGCGGCGGCGTTCCGCACCCGCCACGTGCGCAAGACCTACTGGGCGGTGGTGCACGGCCGCCCGAGCCCGCAGGAGGGCAGGGTGGACATGCCGCTGATCCGGCTCGGCTCCGGGCCGGGCGCGCTGACCTCGGCCGCCGAGCGCGACGACGAGGACGCCGCCAGCGCGCTCACCGACTACCGCACCCTGGAGGCCGCCGGCCGCAAGCTCGCCTGGCTGGAGCTGCAGCCGCTGACCGGGCGCACCCACCAGCTCCGCGTGCACTGCGAGGCCCTGGGTACGCCGATCGTGGGAGACCCGAAATACGGCCCGCAGGAGGAGGACAAGAAGCTGCACGTGGAGGGCTTGGCGATGAAGCTGCACCTGCACGCCCGCGCGCTGTCGGTGCCGCACCCGGCGGGCGGCACGCTCGACGTCGCCGCCCCGCTCCCGCCGCACATGCGCGACAGCTTCCGGCTGCTGGGGTTCACCGCGCCGGCGACGCCGGAGCCGCGGCTGCACCGGGGGCGGGCGGAGTCGCGCGACCCGTGAGAAAGCAAGGTTGAGGCTCCGCCTCAAACTCCGCCAAAGGCTGGGCCTTTGGAGTCCATCACTTAAAAGAAGCCGGTCCAGGGGCGGCTCGCCCCTGGCGGGTCTGGGCAGGGCCCAGCCTCGCTTTCTTGCCGTGCCGTGCTTGAAACGACTGACGAAGGAGCCCGCCATGCGGCGAACGGTGCGGATCGCGGCCACCACGGGGGCGGCCGTCCTGGTCGTGGCCGGCGTGGCCGCCACGCTGGCGTGGCGCAGCCTCGACCCGACCAGCCTCAAGCCGCGGGTGGAGGCGGCGGTGCTGCGCGCCACCGGCCGGGCGCTGTCGCTCGAAGGCCCGCTGCGCCTCACCCTGCTGCCGCAGCCGGGTTTCGCCGCGCAGGACGTGGCGCTGGCCAATCTTCCGGGCGGCTCGCGGCCGCAGATGGTCACGGCGCGGCGGCTGGCGGCGCGGTTCTCGCTCCAGGCGCTGCTGGCGGGGCGGATCGAGGTGTCGAGCCTGGTGCTGGACGGCCCGGACCTGCTGCTGGAGCGCACCGCGTCCGGCCCGAACTGGGTGTTCACCCCCCGGGCCGCCCAGGGGGCGGCGCAGGGGGCGGCGGCACCAGCCGGGTCGGAGGCGGCCGCGCCGGAGCGTCGCGCCCGCCCGCTCGACGTGCGCGCGATCCGCGTCTCCGACGGCCGGGTCACCTGGAACGGCGCCGGCAGCACCACGCTGTCCGTGGTGTCGCTGCTCGCGACGGAGGGCGCGGCCGCGCTGCACGTGAGCGCCAGCCTGACGCATGACGGGGCGCCGTTCGCGCTCGCGGCCGACACCGGCACGCTGGCCACGATCGCCACGCCGGAAGGCACCCGCCCGCCCCGCCCCGCCGCCGACGCGGCCGGCGCGGCCGGAGCCAGCGCCCCGGCCTCGGACGCGCCGTGGCCGGTCGACGTGACGCTGTCCACGCCGGGCGGCGACAGCGTGGAGGCGAAGGGCGGGGTGACGCGCGACGGCGGCTACGACCTCGCGCTGCACGGCGCGGTGGCCGACCTCGCGGCGCTGAACCCGCTGTTCCCGCACGCCAGGCTGCCGCCGGTGCGGCAGCTGCACCTGGACGGGCGTCTGGGCGGGGCGCCGGGACGGCCGCCGGCGGTGTCGGCGCTCCTGCTCACGGCCGGGCCGTCCGACCTCGGCACGCTGCGCGCCGGGCTGGGCTTGGCCTCGGCGAGCGTCGAGCAGCGCGACGCCGGCGGCCTGACCCGCGTCGCGCTGCGCGGCGCGCTCGACGGCGCGACGCTGGCGCTGGACGGCACGCTGGGTCCCTGGGCCGGCGTCGGCGCCGCGCTGCCGGTCGACCTCACCGCCAGCGGCGCGGGCGCGGTGGCGACGCTGCGCGGCACGGCGGGGCCGGGCGGGCGGGCGGGCGGCGCGCTCGACCTCGCCGTGTCGCTGCGCGCGCCGCAGCTTGCCGCGCTGTCGGCGCTGGCCCGCACGGGGCTGCCGGCGCTGCGCGACGTCGCGGCGGAGGCGCGGGTGTCCTCGCCCTCGCCCGGCGTGCTCGCGGTGCGCGGGCTGCGCGCCACCTCGGCCGGCGGCGACGTGTCGGGCGACCTCGCCCTGGGCGGGGGCCCCCGGCCGTTCCTGCGCGGCACGCTGGTGTCGCAGCGCCTGGACGGCGACGCCCTGATGCTGGCGTGGCAGCAGACCCCGCGCCTGACCGACGCCGCCGGCACGCCACCTTCTGCGCCCACCCCATCCCCGGCACCGACGCCCGTCCCGGCGCTGATCCCCGCCCCGGCGCAGCCCGTGCCGCCGCAGCCCGTCCCCGCCCCGGCCGGCCGCTCCGGCCAGGCCGCGCCGTCGCCGAGGGCGGGGCAGGTGGCCACGGCATCCGCCAACTCGGTGATCCCGGACACTCCCCTGCCGTTCGCGGCGCTCGACGCCGGCGCGCTCGACCTTGCCTTCGCCGCGGGCTCGGTGTCGGCCGGCGGCGTGACCTGGAGCAACGCCGCCGGCCACCTGCTGCTGGAGGACGGCCGCCTGGCGCTCTCGCCGTTCACGGCCGGCGCGCCGCATGGGCCGGTGGCGGTGCAGGCGCGGGTGGACGGCCGCGCGACCCCGCCCACGATCTCGGCGCGGGCCCGCATCCCCGACCTGCCGCTGGCGCCGCTGCTGGCGATGGCCGGCCAGGAGGGCGCCGCCGGCGGCCTGCTCGGCGTGGACATGGCGCTCGACGCCGCCGGCGGCTCGCTGCGGGCGCTGGCCGCCACGGTGAGCGGCCACCTCGGCATCGGCGCGGTGGACGGCGAGGTGCAGGACCACGTACTGCAGGCCGCGTTCGCGCCGGCCCTGCGCGCCGCGGGCATCCCCCCGCCCGCCCTGGACGGCGCCACCGCGGTGCGCTGCCTGGCGCTGCGGCTCGACCTCGAGGCCGGCGAGGGCAGCATCGGGGCCCTGGCGCTGGACAGCGCGCGGCTGCGGCTGGACGGCGGCGGCACCGTGGACCTGCGGCAGGAGATGCTGGCGCTGACGCTGCGGCCGGTGCTGCGGCTGGGCGGGACCGTGGTGGGCGTGCCGGTCGCGGTGGACGGGCCGCTGGGCGCGCCGCGGGCGAAGGTGGACAGCGGCCGGGACGGCGGCCTGACCATCGGCGGCGCGGACGGCCCGGATCTTTGCCCAGCGGCCCTGGCCACGGCGCGCGGCGGGATGGCGGGGCCGCCGTCGGCTGCCGCCGCACCCGCCAAGCCGCCGAAGCCAGCCGACCTGCTGCGCAGCCTGTTTCACTGACGGGGCGTCGTGGAGGCAGCAAGCAAGGCTGAGCTCTGCCCAGACCCGCCAAAGGCCCCCTCCTTCAAGCATGGGGCCTTTGGAAACCCATCCCTCAAGTAGCGGTTTCCAAAGGCGAGCCTTTGGCGGAGTCCAGAGGCAGAGCCTCTGGCCTTCCTCACTTCCTGGACGTCTCTGACGCGGAGAGGCTGGGTCGCCACAGGCAGGTCGGCATAGGCTGGGGGCACCGGCGAGCGGGAGGCGGGATGCGCAGGTTCTGGGACGAGGCGAGTGTGCGGCGCGACGGCGACGGCTTCGAGGTACTGCTGGACGGGCGGCCGATGCGACTGCCCGGCGGCCCGAGCCTGCGCCTGCGCTCCGCCGCGCTGACCGAGGCGGTCGCCGCGGAGTGGCGCGCGGCCGGCGGCGCCAAGGGGGGCGAGATGAGCCTGGACTCCGTGCCGCTCACCCGGCTGGCCGGCACCGCGCAGGAGCGGGTGGCGCGCGACCCCGGCGCCAGCATCGCGGCGCTGGCGCGCTACGGCGAGGCCGACCTGCTGTGCTACCGCGCCGAGCGCCCGGAAGCCCTGGTCGCGCTGCAGTCGCGGTCCTGGGACCCGCTGCTGGACTGGGCCGCGTCCTCGCTCGACGCCAGGCTCCGCGTGACCGTCGGCGTGATCCACGTGGCGCAGCCCGAGCCGGCGCTGGCCGCTCTGACCCGGGCGGCGGCGCGGTTCGACGCGAACGGCCTGGCCGGGCTGGGCATCGCGGTGCCCGCGCTGGGCAGCTTGGTGCTGGGGTTGGCGCTGGCGCAGGGCCGGCTCGACGCCGCCGCCGCAGCCGCGCTCGGCACGCTGGACGAGCGACACCAGATCGACGCCTGGGGCCACGACGAGGAGGCCGCGCGCCGCCTCGACCTCATCGCCGCCGAGGTCGCGCTCGCCAGCCGCTTCATGGCGCTGGCCGCCGCGCCGTGATCGCCAAGCGGGTGCTGATCGGCGGCCGGGTGCAGGGCGTCGGCTACCGCGCCTGGATGGTGCGCGAGGCCCAGGCGCTCGGCGTGTGGGGCTGGGTGCGCAACCATGCGGACGGCTCGGTGGAGGCCGTGGTCCACGGCGAGACCGACGCGGTGGAGGAGCTGCTGCGGCGCTGCCGGCGCGGGCCGATGCTGGCGGGGGTGCGCACGATCGACGAGAGCGCCGCGGAGCCGCCCGAGGAGGAGGGATTCCGGCAAGTCGGGTGAGGAAGCAAGGTTGAGGCTCTGCCTCAAGCTCCGCCAAAGACTCGCCTTTGGAAACCTCGACCTGGGCCTGCGGCACGCCACGTCTTGCCTTGCGGTGTGCGGATCTGGGGCGCTGCTCCGGCGGGTCCCCCCTTCCAGGCGATGGGACAGAGCCCTGGCCTTCCGCCGTCCCACGGGCGGGACACCGCGAGGCGCGTCTCGCTCCCGGCCGCCAGATCCGTCCTGCCGCGCAGGACACGACCCCTTCCGGGCCCCTGTCTTGTCCTGCGGCGCGAGACGCGCCTGTCCTGCCCCGCAGGACGTCACCCGCCTGCTCCCGCACCCTCCGACGATGAGCGACATGCCCAGACCGAGCGAACCCGCACCCCCCTACGGCGTGCCGATCCCCGAGGCTCCAGGGATCGTGCGCGTGGTGGCGCCCAATCCGGGGCCGATGACCCAGCACGGCACCAACACCTGGATCGTGGCCCGCCCCGACGGCGCCACGGTGATCGACCCCGGCCCGGACGACCCCGGGCACGTCGCCGCGGTGCTGGCCGCGGCCGGGCGGGTAGGCCGGATGCTGCTCACCCACGCGCATGCCGACCACTGCGGTGCGGCGGCGGCGCTGCGAGCCGCGAGCGGGGCGCCGGTGGTCGCGCACCATGCCTTCCCGGCGGCGACGCTGCGGCCGGACCGCACGGTGGGAGAAGGCGACACGCTGTCCGGGCTGCTGGTGCTGCACACGCCAGGCCACGCTGCGGACCATCTGTGCTTCGCGGACGCGGACGGCGTGCTGTTCACCGGCGACCACGTGATGGGCTGGTCGAGCACGGCGATCGCCCCGCCGGACGGCGACATGGCGGCCTACCTCCACAGCCTGCGGCGCCTGCGCGAGCGTGCCGACACGGTGTTCCTGCCCGGCCACGGCGCGGCGGTGCGCGATCCCCGCGCCAGGGTGGCGACGCTGCTGCGCCACCGGATGGTGCGCGAGGCGGGGCTGGTCGCGGCGCTGCGCCGGGGGCCGGCCCCGCTGGAGGCGCTGGTCGCGTCGGAGTATCCGGGCCTGGACGCCGGGCTGGAACGGGCGGCCGGTGCCACGCTGCTGGCCCACCTGCGCAAGCTCGATGCGGACGGCGTGGCGACGGAGGTGGACGGGGTGTGGCACCTGCGGGCGGAGCGACTCGGCTGAGGGTGCTTGCGTGTCGCACACGTCGGCCTGATCCTGCCGTTTGCAGGAGGATACCGTGGCGGGGGGCACCGAGCCGGACGACCAGTTGACGGCGGAGCGGCGTCACGGGACCGCCACGGCCGCTCCGACCGGCAGGTCGTGGGCCAGGGCCGTGCTCGTGCTGTGCGCCCTCGCGGTGGTGGCGAGCGCGGCGGCGGCGGCATGGTGGCTGGGCACGGTCGCGGCGTTCGGCGTCTATGTGGCCGGCACCCTGGCCCTGGTCGCGGTGCTGCTGGTGCTGGCACGCAACCCCGGCCGGCGCTGATACCAACAGCCTTTGAGTGTGACCGGTCAGGCAAGCAAGGTTGAGGCTCTGCCTCAAACTCCGCCAAAGGCAAGCCTTTGGAATCCACTTGCTTAAGAAAAGGGTTTCCAAAGGCCTTGGCCTTTGGCGGGTCTGGGCAGAGCCCAGCCTTGCTTGCTGACAGGTCTATGCTGAGGAGTGCTGGTATGACACCGGTGCCCCGGTGTGACCAGCAGGTAAGGCCAGAGGCTCTGCCTCCGGACTCCGCTCAAGGCCACGCTTCAAGACGCTGCTTTCCAGGCAGATGATGTCCAAAGGCCGATGCCTGAACGAGGCGCCTTTAGCGGGTCCGGGCGTAGCGAGCCCAAGGGTTCCGACGACCCGCCTGGGTCGTTGGAAGGGTCAGCGGAGGGAGAGCCCGGCCTTGCCTCCCGGCAGGCCGGTATCCGGGACCGACGAGGTCGCACGATGGCGCCCCGACTGACGCCAGCCCCTTGACGCAGCGGCCGTGGTCTTCCATCTGCTGTTCAATCCGGACCGCCGAGGTCCGCATAGGATCGGACCCATGCTCAGGCTGTCCAAGCTCACCGACTACGCGGTCGTGGTGCTGGTCCGCCTCGCCGACGAGGCGGGCAGTGCGGTGCAGACCACCCCCGGGATCGCCGCTGCCACCGGCATCCCCGAGCCCACCGTGGCCAAGGTGCTCAAGGCCATGGTCGGCTCCGGCCTGGTCGCCTCGCAGCGCGGCGCCCGCGGCGGCTACCGCCTGGCGCGCTCCCTGGCGGCGATGCCGATCTGCGACGTGATCGAGGCGATTGACGGCCCGATCGCGCTGACCTCCTGCGTCGAGGGCGGCGCCGGCGGCTGCGAGGCCGCCGCGCTGTGCCCGGTGCACGGCCGCTGGGACCCGGTCAACGATGCGATACGCGAGGCGCTGGGTGCGATCACCCTCGCCGACATGCAGGGCGCCGCCATCCCGCGCGCGTTCAGAACCCCGGGCCGCACCCTCGGCCAGGCAGCGTCGCTGCCGGGCCGGGATGCCACCCATCTCGTGATTGAGTGAGGCGACATGCCAGCCGTTGTAGAGACCCTCGACACCGTCCAGTCCGTCACCCAGTCCGGCTACAAGTGGGGCTTCGAGACCGACATCGAGATGGACCTCGCCCCCGTCGGGCTGAGCGAGGACATCATCCGCCTGATCTCGGAGCGCAAGGGCGAGCCGGAGTGGATGCTCGCCTGGCGCCTCAAGGCCTACGCCGCCTGGCTCAAGATGGAGGAGCCCGACTGGAGCAAGCACAAGTACCCGCCGATCGACTACCAGGCGCTGCACTACTACGCCGCGCCGAAGAAGAAGGCCGGCCCCGCCAGCCTCGACGAGGTCGACCCCGAGCTGCTGCGCATGTACGAGAAGCTCGGCATCCCGCTGCGCGAGCAGGCCATGCTCGCCGGCGTCGAGGGTGCCGTGCAGCTCGACCCGGAGACCGCGGTAGGGCGCAACATCGCCGTCGACGCGGTGTTCGACAGCGTCTCCGTCGCCACCACCTTCAAGTCCACGCTCGCCAAGGCCGGCGTGATCTTCTGCCCGATCAGCGAGGCCGTGCGCGAGCACCCCGACCTGGTCCGCGAGTACCTCGGCAGCGTGGTTCCCGCCGGCGACAACTACTTCGCCGCCCTGAACAGCGCCGTGTTCACCGACGGCTCGTTCGTGTTCATCCCCAAGGGCGTGCGCTGCCCGATGGAGCTGAGCACCTATTTCCGCATGAATGCCAAGAACACCGGCCAGTTCGAGCGCACCCTGATCGTCGTCGAGGACGGCGGCTCGGTCAGCTACCTCGAGGGCTGCACCGCGCCGATGCGCGACGAGAACCAGCTGCACGCAGCCGTCGTCGAGCTGGTCGCCATGGACGACGCCACCATCAAGTATAGCACGGTCCAGAACTGGTTCCCCGGCGACGCGGACGGCAAGGGCGGCATCTACAACTTCGTCACCAAGCGCGCCGCCTGCCGCGGCGCCCGCTCCAAGGTGTCGTGGACCCAGGTCGAGACCGGCTCGGCGATCACCTGGAAGTACCCGTCCTGCATCCTGATCGGCGAGGGCTCGGTCGGCGAGTTCTACTCCGTCGCCGTGACCAACAACCACCAGATGGCCGACACCGGCACCAAGATGATCCACATCGGCAGGAACACCCGCTCGACCATTGTCTCCAAGGGCATCAGCGCCGGCCACTCCGACAACGTCTACCGCGGCCTGGTGCGGATGCAGCCCAAGGCGTCGGGCGCGCGCAACTTCACCCAGTGCGACAGCCTGCTGATCGGCGACAACTGCGGCGCGCACACCGTACCTTACATCGAGAGCCGCAACCCCACGGCCAAGGTCGAGCACGAGGCTACCACCAGCAAGATCGCCGACGACCAGCTGTTCTACTGCCGCCAGCGCGGCCTCTCGGAGGAGGATGCCGTGGGCATGATCGTCAACGGGTTCTGCAAGGACGTGCTCAAGGAGCTGCCGATGGAGTTCGCGGTCGAGGCGCAGAAGCTGCTGGCGATCTCGCTCGAGGGGAGCGTCGGCTGATGCTTGAGATACGCGACCTCGCCGCCTCGATCGCCATCGAGGGCGCCGAGCCCAAGCCGATCCTGCGCGGCATCAGCCTCGACCTGCCGCAGGGCGAGGTGCACGCCATCATGGGCCCCAACGGCTCCGGCAAGTCGACGCTGTCCTACGTCCTCTCCGGCCGCGACGACTACGAGGTCACCGCAGGCTCGGCCACCTTCAACGGCACCGACCTGCTCGCCCTGGAGCCCGAGGAGCGCGCCGCCCTCGGCGTGTTCCTGGCGTTCCAGGCCCCGGTTGAGCTGCCCGGCGTCGGCAACGCCAACTTCATGCGCACCGCCCTGAACGCCGTCCGCCGCGCCCGTGGCGAGCCGGAGCTGGACGCCATCGCCTTCCTCAAGCTGGCCCGCGCGGAGGCCAAGCGCCTGTCGATGCCCGACGACATGCTCAAGCGCAACGTCAACGTCGGCTTCTCCGGCGGCGAGAAGAAGCGCAACGAGGTCCTGCAGATGGCGCTGCTCCGCCCCAAGCTCGCCATCCTCGACGAGACCGACAGCGGCCTGGACATCGACGCCCTGCGCATCGTCGCCGAGGGCGTCAACGCCCTGCGCGGCCCGGACTTCTCGGCGCTCGTCATCACCCACCACCAGCGCCTGCTCGACTACATCGTGCCCGACCGCGTGCACGTGCTCGCCGCCGGCCGCGTGGTGCGCACCGGCGGCCCGGAGCTGGCTCACCAGCTCGAGGCCCAGGGCTACGCCCAGGTGATCGCGGAGGCGGCATGAGCGCGGCCCACGCCACTGCGCTGGCCGACAGCGCGGCCGGCTTCCTGCACCGCTTCGACGGCCTGCGCCGCCGCCTGCCCGGCGACCTCGCCACGCGCGACGCCGCCGCCGACCTGTTGCGCACCAAGGGCCTGCCGACCCGCGCCATCGAGGCCTGGCACTACACCAGCCTGCGCCCGCTCGCCGACGTCGCGTTCTACGAGCCGCTGACCGCGGTCTCGCCCGGCGCGGACGTGCTCGACGGCGTGGCGCTGCCCGACGTGCCGCGCTTGGTGTTCGTCGACGGCCGCTTCCAGCCCGAGCTGTCCTCGGTCCCCGACGGCGTCACCCTGACCCTGTTCGCCGACCGCCCATGGTTCGGCACGCTCGCCCACCCGGAGCGCGAGACCATGGTCGCGCTCAACACCATGCTCGCCGAGGACGGCGTGTCGCTGCATGTCGCCGCCGGCGTCGATGGCGGCACGCTCTGCCTGGTCAGCATCGGCGGCGGCGTCGGCCGCACTGCGATGGCCTTCCACCCGCGCCACGCCGTGACCCTGGAGCGCGACGCCCGCCTCACTCTGATCGAGGTGTCGCACGGCGCCGGCGCCTACCTGCACAACCCGGTGATGGAGGCCTCCGTCGCCGAGGGCGCGCAGATGACCCACGTCCGCCTGCAGGACGAGGCGTCGGAGGCGTTCCACCTGTCCACGGTGTACGCCGACATCGCCGAGCGCGGCGTCTACGACAGCTTCGGCCTCAACCTCGGCGGCCGCCTGGCACGCAACGAGGTGCACGCCCGCCTGCTCGGGCCGTATGCCGCCGCCCACCTCAACGGCGCCCAGCTCCTGGCAGGGTCCCAGCACAGCGACTTCACTACCGTGGTCTCGCACAAGGCGCCGTCCTGCGCCTCGCGGCAGACCGTGAAGAACGTGCTGACCGGACACAGCCGCGGCGTGTTCCAGGGCAAGATCGAGGTCGACCGCGTCGCCCAGAAGACCGACGGCTACCAGATGAACCAGGCCCTGCTGCTGTCCGCCGAGTCCGAGATCGACTGCAAGCCGCAGCTCGAGATCTACGCCGACGACGTCAAGTGCAGCCACGGCGCCACCGTCGGCGAACTGGACGCCGAGCAGCTGTTCTACCTGCGCTCGCGCGGCGTGCCGCTGGCCCAGGCCCGCTCGCTGCTGGTGCGCGCCTTCCTCGCCGAGGCGCTTGACCCGATCGCCGACGAGGGCGCGCGCACCATGCTGGAGGCCGCCGTGGAGCGCTGGTGGACGCGTCAGGGAGGGACTGCGGCATGAACGACTTCTCCCGCCCGCCCCGCGCCGCGCCCATCCACGAGGCCCCGGCGCCCGACCCGACGCGGCCCACCCGCGCCTTCGACGAGGCCGCGATCCGCGCCGACTTCCCGATCCTGGGCCAGCGCGTGCACGGCAAGCCGCTGGTGTTCCTGGACAACGCCGCCTCCGCGCAGAAGCCGCGCGCGGTGATCGATGCCATGGTGGGCGCCATGGAGACCCAGTACGCCAACGTGCATCGCGGCCTGCACTGGATGAGCGAGCGCACCACCGACGCGTTCGAGGCCACCCGCGACGCCGTCGCCCGCCTGCTCAACGCCCCCTCGCGCGAGGAGGTGGTGTTCACCCGCAACAGCACCGAGGCAATCAACCTTCTCGCCCACAGCTACGGCCGCGGCGTGATGCGGCCCGGCCAGGCGGTGCTGATCTCCGAGATGGAGCATCACGCCAACATCGTGCCCTGGCAGATGCTGCGGGACTCCAGCGGCATCGAGCTGCGCGTCTGCCCGATCACCGACGCCGGCGAGCTGGACATGGAGGCCTACGAGCGCCTGCTCGAGGACCGCCGCGTCGGCCTGGTGGCGATCACCCACATGAGCAACGTGCTCGGCACCTACACGCCGGGCGAGCGCCTCGCCGCCCTGGCCCACCAGTACGGCGCGCGCATCCTGTTCGACGCCAGCCAGTCGGTCGTGCACCGCCGCGTCGACGTGCAGGCGCTCGACGCCGACTTCCTCGTGTTCACCGGCCACAAGCTGTACGGCCCGACCGGGATCGGCGTGCTGTGGGGCCGGCGCGAGCTGCTCGACGCGATGCCGCCGTTCATGGGCGGCGGCGACATGATCGGCTCCGTCAGCTTCGAGCGGTCCACCTGGGCGTCCGTGCCGCACAAGTTCGAGGCCGGCACGCCGGCGATCCTGGAGTCGATCGGCCTGCACGCCGCGATCGACTATGTCGACGCCCTCGGCTTCGACGCCATTGCCGCCCACGAGGCCGGTCTGGTCGAGCACGCCCTCGCGCGCCTGCCCCAGGTCCCCGGCCTCAGCGTGATCGGCGGCGCCCAGGACCGCGGCGGCGTGGTCTCCTTCACCATGAAGGGCGCGCACGCCCACGACATCGCCACCCTGGTCGACCGCGCCGGCATCGCGATCCGCGCCGGCCACCACTGCGCGGAGCCGCTGATGCGCCGCCTCGGCCTGGACAGCACCGCGCGCTGCTCCTTCGCCCTCTACACCCGCCGCGAGGACATCGACGCCCTGGCCACCGCGCTCGATCGCGTCAGCGAGTTCTTCGCGTGAGCGACGGCTTCGAGGATGTGCGCGACCTCTACCAGGCCGTGGTGCTGTGCCACGGCCGCAACCCGGTGCACCAGCGCCGCCTGGACCCGTTCGACGCCGCCGCGAAGGGCGACAATCCGATGTGCGGCGATCGCGTCGAGGTCCGCGTTCGCTTCGATGGCGAGGGCGCGGTGGCGGAGGCCGCGTTCGAGGCCAGGGGCTGCGCCATCAGCGTGGCCTCCGCCGACCTGATGGCCGAGGCGGTCCCGGGCCACACGCCGGCCGAGCTTCGCGCGCTGGCCGTGGCGTTCGACGACATGGCGCGCACCGGCGTCTGTCCCGACTGCCTCGGCGACCTGCGCGCCCTCTCCGGGGTGCACGACTACCCCTCGCGCATCCGCTGCGCGACGCTGCCCTGGACCGCTCTGGTGCAGGCCCTGGACGAGGCGCCACGAGCGATCCTGGATGGGGCAGCGCCGGATGCCGCCAAGGGGTCGCAGGAGCCGGCCCGTCACACCGAGGAGGCCCACCATGGATGAATTCAGGGCGATGATGGACCCCGCGACCAGCGGCGCCTCCATGCCGGCCGCCAGCCTCCCCGGCGCCACCCACCCCGGCGTCGGCACCTGGACCCCTGGCGGCGAGGCGCTGCCCGCCCCCAGCGAGGACGCCCTAATCGCCGCCATCGGCACCGTCTACGACCCCGAGATCCCGGTGAACGTCTACGAGTTGGGCCTGATCTACGCCGTGGAGATCGCCGACGCCGGCCACATCGCTGTCGAGATGACCCTGACCGCCCCGGGCTGCCCCAGCGCGCAGGAACTGCCCGAGATGGTGCGTCTCGCCGTCCTGTCGGTGCCGGGCGTCACCTCTGCGGAGGTGACCACGGTGTGGGACCCGCCCTGGGACCCGAGCCGGATGTCGGAAGAGGCCCGCCTCTCCCTGAACATGTTCTGAGACCGGAGCCCGATCCATGAGCGCCCCCCAGACCGCCGCCCCCGCCCGACGCGCCCTGCCGCCGCTGATGAGCGTCAGCGATGCCGCCGCCGAGCGCCTGCGCAGCCTCTACGCCGGCAAGCAGCAAGGCATGAGGCTGCGCATCGCCGTGAGCACCAAGGGCTGCTCCGGCATGAGCTACGACATGAGCTGGGTCGAGGCCGCCGGCCCCGCCGACGAGGTCGTCACCGACAACGGTGTCACCGTGCTGGTGGACCGCAAGGCCACGCTGTTCCTGATCGGCAGCGTCATGGATTTCGAGTCAAAGACCCTGACGTCGGGCTTCGTGTTCAGCAACCCGAACGAGAAGGGGCGGTGCGGCTGCGGGGAGAGCTTCCACGTCTGACAGGAAGCAAGGCTGGGCTCTGCCCAGACCCGCCAGGGGCGAGCCGCCCCTGGACCGGCTCTCGTTGGGGAGCACACCCGTAGTGCTGTGCCGCCGGCCCAGGTCGAGGTTTCCAAAGACTTGGCCTTCGGCGGAGTCTAGAGGCAGAGCCTCTGGCCTTATACCAACCGCCAAAACGCCTGACTCTCGCGGGGCCTGGATTCCCATCACCGTTCTAATCTGATTCACTTTGCTCATGTCCGAGCCGGGAGAGCGTGTGATGGGCGTGGCAGTGTCTGTGACCC
>JAABUV010000280.1_pt1 | contig 78999 bp, 66 predicted proteins | sample 5559971 | NCBI WGS metagenome assembly JAABUV01 (sample SAMN10711881, study PRJNA513362) | rock metagenome | isolation source: Antarctica rocks | place: Antarctica: Victoria Land, Knobhead nord | collected 2015-12-19 | reverse complement strand
CCCGTGTTGCCCTGGCTCACCCGTGTTGCCCTGGCTCACCCGTGTTGCCCTGGCTCACCCGTGTTGCCCTGGCTCACCCGTGTTGCCCTGGCTCACCCGTGTTGCCCTGGGTCCTAGACCGGCCAGGGCACCGGGTCGACCGGTCGGTTCACCCCGACGACCACGCCCGTCGACCTCGACGAAGCCCACTTCGCGCCGTCCCACACAACCGGCTCGGCGACCGGCGCATCCACGGGGTCGACGACCCCACGCGGCCACCAACACGCTTTGCTGTCCCGGACCGCTGAGACCCGGCCGGCTACTGGGGGTCGGTGTGGGGTGGCTGGTCCCGGTCGGGTCCCTCGCCGCCCGATCGGCCCGAGGGGTCCCAGACCGCACCGGGCCGCCGCAAGCCCACCCCGCAGGGGACCCCGACCTTGCCCCGGCCCGGCATGGCCCGGCAGACGAAGCCCCGCCCGAACGACGGAGAACCCGACTCCACCCCGATCCGACCAGCCACCAGGCCAACCGCCGGCCCTGACGGGCCGGCCTACAAGACCGCGGGGCTCCGCCCCACACCCCGGCCCTCACTCCAGAGACCCGGCTCACCCCGCGCGGATAGGCGCCCGGTGATCCGCTCACCCGTCACTGACAACCTCGTCGTCGTCGACCGTGACCGCGGGTCGGGCTCGGGCCTCGACGTACAGCCGCGCGATGTAGGCCTCCAACTCCGACCGTTCTACCCGCCACTTCCCCCGGCCACCGACCTTCAACGCGAGCAGGGTCTTGTCCCGGACCATCGCGTACACCTGGGCGCGGCTGACCGCGAGCTCGTCACCGACCTGCTCCAACGTCAGGAACCGGCCGGCGGTCACCGGGTCCGGGTCGGTGCTCACCCGGGCACCGTAGGCACCAGCGGGCGCCCGATCAGGCTGCGCGCACCGGACGGCCGGCGGCCCTACGGCCGTCGTCCCCACCATCACCGTCCCAGCCGCCGGAACGGCGGCCGGGACGGTAACGGCCCGGGCCAGGGTCACCCCCGGTCGCCCGGGGTCTCCCACGGCACCCACACCCAGCCCAACCCGACCAAGTGGTCGACCACGTAGGTCACGCCGTACTCGTCGGTGTGCCGGCGACCGAACTGCCCCGGCCCGCACACCGGGAACAGGTCATCATCCAGATCGTCGAAGTCGAGGTCGTCGAAGCGGTCGTCGTCCATCGCGGGCTCCTGGGGTCGCGCCGCGGGGTGCGGCGGGTCAGGAACCGGGTCGGACAGGGTGAGGGTGGGCTGTCAGGGCTCGGCGGAGCCGACCGCGCAGCGGCGCGAAGCGGCCTTGACAGGTCGGGCCCCCACCCGGTCAGGATCGGTGACCCGCCACGCCCCCTACCCCCACCACCGGGCGGCAGCGCCGGCCGGCAGGCCGGCCCAACACGTGCCCCAGCCGCCGGCCGAGCAGTCCGGACCCCCGACTCAGTCCCGGCGCAGCCCGGGCCGCAGGTACCGGTAGGCGCTCGACGGGTCCACCCCGACCTCGGCGGCCGCAGCCGGGACAGTCCTGCCGCCAGCGACCAGGGCCTGAATCTGGTCGGCGCGGCCGTCCCGCCGTACCCGCGCGGCTGGCCGGGTGTCGACCCGCTGCGTTGCCCACCACTCGGGTAGCGACGGTCCGGGCCACAGCCGGGTCTACCCGGCCATCACCGCGACTCCGTCGCCCTCGGCCCGGGCGGTGTGCTCCAGCAGCCGGGCCACCGACACCCCGAGCACCGCTCTCGCCGCGGTCGCGGTGTCCACCCACCCCGCCCCGGCGAGGGGGTCCCTCACCGTCACGGGGTCCGGGCCGTGGTCCCGGCACACCACCCGCAACCGGCTCTTCCCCACCCCGGCCTTGCTGAGCTCGGCCACCGGCACCCCCCACGGCCGCAACCGCACTAGTTGTTGCGGTGCATGAGGTTGGTGACGCGGGGGTGAGCGTGGGGTAGGCGGCGAAGCGGGTCTCCGTCGGCAGGATGTGAAGCGCTGACAACACGTCCTGAGCCAGAAGGAGACCCGCGTGGTCACGCTAATGCCCCGTTGACCCCGACCGGGAAGTTGCGGCTGGTCCGGCGCTGCCAGGTCCGTGCGATCGCGCATGTCCGGCCGAGGCCGGGGTGTCGCGGCAGTGTCTGAGTAAGTGGAAGGCCCGGTTCGACGCCCTGGGCGTTCCAGCCAGTCCTGGCCGTCGGCGAGGTGCCCGGCGCAGGACCACACCCGGTACCGGGTCCCATCGCGGGTGAGATAGCGCCCGGCCCAGTTCACCGGGCCCGCGGCGGACCGACCCACCGATCTAGTCTGGCGCCGGTTCAACGTCACGGCTAGACCGACCCCCCTCCCGGCCTCTGGCCCGCCGCCTGTGACTGCGCCCACTCGACGGTGCGTGACAACCCTTCTTCGACGTCCACCGGCGTAACCCCAGGAAAGAGCATGCGCAACCGCTGAGTATCCGCCTGGGAGTGCGGCACGTCAGCTGCTCGTGGAGGGGAGTGGGTCACCGGCAGCGTACGTCCAAGGATTCTTTCCAGCATGGCGACCACGCTCATCAACGACACCCGTCCACCAAAGGCAAGATTAACGGGGTCTGGACTCACCCTCCGGTTCAGCACCGCCTCGGTAAGGACTCTGCACACGTTATCGACATATGTAAAATCCCGGGTCTGGGACCCGTCCCCGTAAATGAGTAGCGGCCCTTCCCCCAGGGCCGCATCTATGAACTTCGGTATTACCGCAGCATAGGGATGCCGAGCTGCCTGCATTGGCCCGAAGACATTAAACAACCGAAACGCGAGAACTGGTAAACCAAAGCTATGGTAATAAGCCCCGAGATACGCCTCGGTAGCCAACTTGCTGACCGCGTAGGGAGACAGCGGCGCGGCGCGCATCGACTCCACCTTCGGCATACGAGCTTCGGCCCCGTACACAGATGACGACGAGGCGGCCGTCACGTACACCCCACCTGCGCGGCGTGCCGCCTCCAATACCTGCAGGGTCCCGGTCGCGTTGGCATGATGACTCGCAATAGGATCAGACAAGGACCGCGGAACGGAAGGAAGCGCGGCCAAGTGCACCACGGCGTCCACTCCTTGGAACGCAGCGTCGAGAACTTGGGGATCAAGAATGGACCCGCGGTACTGCACCACTCGCATCCCTGCCAGGTTCTCGACCCGACCTGTTGACAGGTCGTCCACGACTCGTACCTCGGATACCGCCTCCGTGACCGCCATCCGCCGCACTAAGTTGGCCCCGATGAATCCAGCGCCGCCTGTAATAGCAATCCGCATACCTGTCTCCAATCGCTACCGAGTGCTTATCGACCGTCAAACACTACCGACGCACGAAACGTGAGCCTCACAAGTACTCAAACGGCAGTCGCACACACGCCTACATCGGTTAGCCCCTTCGCGTGTCACGGCCCGAACCAGCGCCTCGACGTAAACGGACGCCGTCTTAAATTTAACACGCTTCATAGCCGCATATAGGACAAATCAGCAGGCATGTCCTTTAGCTGCCGCAGATTTGCGAAGTCGGCAAACACTCCGCCGGGCCGCAGAGCCGTTCGCAACACACTCGGAATGTCCTCTTTCTAGCTATGGTGATCAACGAGTACCACGATCATATCGAGATCCTCGAGTTCTTCCACCGATACCGCTCGCCGGCCGAACATCGACGACAACTCCTCTAGTGACAGCAGAGGATCGCATATCACGGGATCGACTCCGAACGCGATCAGTTGCTCAAGTACTGAGACTGCACCGCTGTTGCGCGTATCAGGCACATCGGCCTTGAAGGTGGCCCCAAGCAACGCAACGGATGCCTCACTCGGCGGAATCCCTTGGCTGTCAAGCTTCCTCACCAGCCGTTGGGCTAAGAAGCCAGGCATACCCGCGTTAGTCTCGCGGACGCCCGCCAACAACTGGGGAAAGTAGCCTTTCACCTGGCTGCGGTGGATCAAATAATGCGAGTCAACTGGTATGCAGTGACCTCCCACCAGGCCGGGACGGAACGCTTGAAAGTTCCACTTAGTCGCGCAGGCCTCTAGCACTGTCATCGTGTCCAGGTCCAGTTGAACACAGATCCGACTGATCTCGTTGGAGAACGCGATATTTAGATCACGCTGGCTATTCTCGACGATCTTCGCGAGCTCGGCCACCTCGAGGCTCAGCGCCTCGACCACACCGACCGAGACGATCCGCCGATAGAGGTGGATGGCGCGAGCGGAAGACTCCGCGTCATACCCCGCCACTAACTTCACCACCGTCGAAAGCGTGTGCTCGCTATCACCTGGGTTGATACGCTCCGGGGAGTAAGCGAGCCCGAACTCCTCACCACAGGTCAAGCCGGACTCATCCTCGATGACGGTCCGGCAAACCTCGCGAGTAGCGCCCGGATACACCGTCGACTCGACTATTACCAGCGCACCTGACACGATCACCTGGCCAATGCTCGTACAGGCCGCCACCAAATTACTCAGGTCCGGTTCGTCGTTTGGGGTGAGTGGCGTCGGAACAGTCACGATGTAACAGGTGTGACCCTTCATATCAGCGGGTTTGTCCGAGAACGACAACCCACTGGACGCCAGGTCGACCTCGTTGCAGCTACCAGTGGCATCCTGTCCTGCCTTTAGTTGAGAGACACGCCGACTGTTTAGATCGAACCCTAAAACATCGAGCCCCGCGACCGCCAAGGCCACCGCCAAAGGCAGGCCGACATACCCGACACCGACGACGACGACTCGTTCTGCAGGCAGGGCATCGAGCTCAGTTTGGTGGGTTGTTCCTGTAGTCATTGATCACCCAATCGATTCTGTGAGTCTATCAACGGGAACCGGTTTAGTTACAGGAGTCGTGTTTGCGACCAGCGCGTTAACCAAGAAAAGAGCGGCGACAATGGCAGCGAACGGTCGTGGCCCCAGCGTCTGAAGCGCCGCCCCGGCCAGTAGCAGACCTATAGGCTCAGCGGCTTGAGCAAGCAACCGATACATACTATTCGCGCGTCCACGAATGCTATCGTAAATAATGAGGTTCCGGTAAGCGTACAAAATGGAGAAATAGATTGGACGAACAAGTGACACCATAACGAAGCCGAAGATAAGGAACGTTATAGAAGAAGCAACGCTGAAAACAGCTTCGCCAACCCCCCATGACAAACCCGCGATCAGCATGATCCGGCGTGCGCTGAATCGGCGCGCCAGTGTGCCGGTTAGTAAACTACCCACCACGCCGCCGGTGGCGCCTATCGCAAGGGCGAGGCCTGTTAACCCGCCGCTCGCGGCGAATTCTTGCCGAGCGGTCGTAATGAAGGAAAGAGTCACCGTGGCCAGTAATAGACAGTTGACGAAGTTTGCAAGGGCCAGACGCCGCAGTTCGGGGTGGCGACCTACGTACACCACACCCTCTCTAGCCGATCGTAGTAACGACGGCCGTATTGACACCGCCGGGGGCGGAGCTAAGGAGGTTCGAATGCTCAACACCGCGACTGCCGAGCCAACTAATGCTAAGGCGTCCGCGCCGTAGACGAAAGAAGCGCCGATCGTGACGGTCGTGGAGATGCCCAAGATGAGACCGGCGACGGCTGGTCCGGCTAGCTGTGAGACAGCAACGCTACCTTCCATCCAGCCACTGGCCTGCGCTAACCGGCTCTTCGGAACCAACCGTGGGAAAGCAGCATTGTCGGCCACATCAAAAAATACGAAACAAAGGCCTGACAATACGATTGCGGTGACGAGAATCCCAAGTGACGTGGCTTTAAATCCGAGATAAAGCGCCACACCTGCGAGGATGATCGATCGAACAGCGTTAGAGGCAACCATGACCCTTCGTCGATCGATTCGATCGAGAATTGCGCCGGCTGGAATCGCTAACAACACGTAGGGGAGCTTCTCTACCGCCGCCACCGCTCCAGCTCGCGCCGGCGACCCGGTTAGCGTGAGGACAAGTAATGGCAACACGAAGTCTGCCAGCGAAGTCCCGAAACTCGATACAAACTGGCTGGCCCACATCTTGAGGAAATCGTGATGAGTCCACAGAGACTCTCGTCTGCCGGTAGCTGAGGCGTTGTGCATTGAGCCCATATAGCCTCCCCGTTCGAGTCGCAGACTGACGCCGGGCAGCACTGGACAGCTTTTAAAGGATCGCCCATCCTGGAATGCTTTAAAGATGGGAGTCCAACTTGGCGTAAAGGGCCCCTCGGAGAGGGCTTTGACTAACTCGCCTTCTTAGCGGCCTATTCGCTCCCTCACATTACGCACGATCGGATCCGCGGCAGACTCGATCTGCTGCAGGGCCTCACGAAAAGAGTCGAGGTCACCGTGTACCGGGTCCGGCACATCCAGTGCCCCACCTGCCTTCAAGTGGTTGGCAAAACCCTCACCATCCCCTCCCTCAGCCGCCCCGAAGGACCGAAACAACGCAACGCGCCTCGCCGACTCCTCGGTCGGGGCCTGTCGTTGCAACCACTCCACTCCCTCAACCGTCATGGCGAGCACCAGGTCTTGTCGAAGAATGTCCGGAGCGGTGACTTGTCGGGCTTGATGCTGCAGGTCCGGATAGCCAGCCTCGATGAGGATTGCATTAGCACCACAGTCGGGCTGTTTACCTGTCTCCTCGCCAGTTGTGCCAGCGGAACTGACATGTACCTCGTCACCCAGCCCCGCTCTCGCGAAGCGCTCACGGAGTACGACTTCCGCCATCGGCGAACGGCAGATGTTGCCCTTACACACGATCATCAGCATGAATCGCACAATTCCGGTCTACACCGTTCCAAGGTCCCTGTCAAGCAAACTTTCGGGGCCTGTTGGTCTGTTCAACACGCCGCCGACGCTGTACCGTCAACCCTCAGGGCGCGGGAGATGGAGTGCTGCAACAGCCGCCGTTGCGGTGGCGAACTATGTCGGTTGGCGGCGCTCGACCGGTGGAACCACCCGTGGGCAACACCTGTAGTACCGATCGCGCGGTGATCCAGCCACCCCACTAAAGGAGGCTTCGATGCCCGAACTAATGGACGCGCCTGTGTGCCTAGTTCTGCGCTATTTTACGGTTGGCGGGCTTGAACGTGTAGTTTCTCTACTTGCGAATGAGTTGGTGGCACGCGGCGTATCTGTCCGTGTCGTGGTGCTTGGCACGTCCCGTCGTAATGCCCTCATCACCGAACTGGATGACGCCGTCGAGACCCACGTACTTGACGGACCATGGGTGCTGCGGCTCAGACGCTTGCAAAGTCTTAGTAAAGGTCACGTGGTACACCTTCACTTCGGGGATGGAAAGATTTATCCCTCTGTCCGCTGGGCTCTTCGAAACCACCCCAAACTGGTCATCACTTATCACAGCGTTTACAGGCATATCCGTAGCCGGTCGGCGAACAGAATCGACCGGTTTGCGTCGCGTCGCTGTTCGAATGTAGTCGCGGTGTCGACCGCAGTCGCACGTTATTGCACCGACGAGGTTGGACTATCGCCCGGCTTGATAACGGTGGTCAATAACGCCATACCAGACTCACCAGTACCAGTTTTCGAACACACCCGTGGTCCGGGCCTGTGGCTGATTGACCTCGCCGGCATCCAGCCGCACAAGAACCACGTGACCATAGTCAGGGGGCTGGCCATCCTCCGCGGTCGCGGTCACGATGTGAGGCTTAGGATCATTGGCGACGGACCGGAGGTCGCCGACTTATTCCGGATCGCGAGCGACTTGGGAGTCGCAGCTCAGGTCGACTGGTACGGGGCTGTCTGGCGTCGGGAGATTGTTGCCTCGCTGCTCCGTACGAGCGACATTTTTGTGTCGGCGAGCCGCTTCGAGGGCACCCCTTTGACCGCGCTGGAGGCAATGCAAGCTAGCCTACCGTTGGTGCTGTCTGACATACCCGCCCATCGTGAGACCTCGGATGGCGCGGCGTCCTTCTTTCCCGCCGATGACGCTGAACAATTCGCCGCGCGGGTGGAGGAACTGCTCGACGCCGACGTCCGAGCCCGACGCGGCCGCGATGCCCTCGAACGGTTAAGCCACTTCTCGGTCGAACGCTTCGCCACAGGGTATCTACAGGTCTACCACTCACCGGCGCGGACCAACGGTCGACGGCTGGACTCACAGCAGCACGCCGAGCGCCGGCCCTTCCAACGTTCGAGCGCACGGGTGGCGAGCGGTCAGGCCCCGCGCACATGACACCCGCCCAAGCGCGCAAGGCGGAAGTTCAAGAGGGTCAGGAGCTTCGGTGCTTCAACACAGGCAGTCTTCGCGTGGCCCTTTTGAACGCGACGGTCGTACACGTTGACCGGCTCGGCGCCGACGAGGCGCTGTTCCTGCGTGACGGCGTCATCGAGTACGTCGGCGCGCCGCGCCGACCCCCGGCGGGCTATCGGTCATTCGACATGCGCGGTCAGTATGTCTTACCGGGGCTAGTCGACCTCCACGCTCACGGAGCGCTCGGCCGACACTTCAACGAGGCGGACGAAGGCGCCTGGCAGACCGTCCTGGGCGCTCATCTCAGCGCAGGCACGACCAGCCTGCTGGCAACCCTCGTGAGTGACTCGCCGGCGAAGATGGCGGCCGCTTTAGCAATACAGGACCGGTTGCCACCCGGATCGGGATCGATCGGCTGCCACCTCGAGGGGCCGTATCTCAGTCGGGATTACAGGGGGGCGCATCCGGAGAATGCGCTGCGCACGCCGTCCGACGGCTCGTGGCCAGCACTCCTGGGTAACTCCCGGCACATCAAGCTGGTGACGCTGGCGCCGGAACTCGCCGGCGCCGACGCCATGATCCGCTTTCTAGCCGCCCGAAACGTTGCGGTGTCGGCCGGGCACAGCGGTGCGGAGGCTCGGGTTATGGACTCAGCGCACCGAGCCGGACTACGGCATGCCGCCCACCTGTGGAGCGGCCAGAGCACCTTGGCTAAGAACGGCCCCTGGCGTTTGCCGGGCTTGCTGGAGTACGTACTCGGGTCCAATGACCTCACCGCCGAGATAATCGCCGACGGTTGCCACGTGCCGGTCCCCCTCGTCCGCATCGCCTACCGCTGTCTCGGTGCATCGCGCCTGAGTCTGGTCTCCGACGCCTCGGCTGGCACTGGCCTGAGGGTGGGCGCCACCTTTGAGATGGGTGCGGCGCGGGGGATCGTTAGCGACGGCGTCGCGTTGGACGCAAGGGGCGAGTCTTTCTGCGGAAGTACCAGCTTCCTGGCTGACATATTGCGCTTTGCAGTCTTGCGTGGGGAAATTCCGCTGGTCGACGCGGTGCGCATGGCGAGTGTTACCCCCGCCTCGGTCATCGGCCTCTCGGATCAGATTGGTACCATTGCGGTGGGTAGGGCAGCTGACCTGCTTGTGCTGGACCGCGACCTGGGGACCGTCGGGGTTTTACGGGCGGGGTGCCCCCAGCACGATGCTTGGGCGTCCGAGGTCGACTGGCTGCAAACTGCCGATGTTTAAGCCTTCGGTTGCCCCGGTGCGGTACGCCATCACTGGGTTAGGTACGCGGGCACACAAGTTGTACCTACCGTATTTGACAGACCCCGAGGTAATCGGGCGCGGAAGGCTCGTCGCGATGGCGGATGTAGACCCACACCGTCTGGCAGAGGCAAGTGGTCGATGGCCACTACCCGGCTTCTGCACTGGGGACGTGCGTCCTATGCTCGAGCAAATGCATCCGGATGTCCTGATTGTTACGACACCGGATTACGTCCACGGCGCACAGATTGAGGCCGCGCTAGACGCTGGGACCGCAGTCCTAACCGAAAAGCCGATGACCGTCGACGCGCGACAGGCCAGTGCAGTTGTTTCAGCGCAGCGCCGTTCCGGAGCAGTGGTTCAGGTAGCGCACAACCTCAGATACTTAAACCTGCATGAGGAGATCAAGCGCCTGCTGGGATCCGGAGTTCTCGGCGAGATCACCGGCATCTTTCTGTCCTACCGCTTGGCCGCCGAACACGGACGCAGCTACTTTACCCGCTGGCACCGGCAGAAATGGGCATCCGGCGGGTTGCAGGTGACAAAGAGTTGCCACCACCTGGACTTGTGCAACTGGTGGTTGGGTGAGTATCCCACCGAGGTCGTCGGCTGGACGCGCCGCAAGCATTATCGTGGCCGCTCGAGTCCCTGGCCGGTGACCGACGAGGTACCCGAGGACGCCGACATCGACGACACCATCGATGCAGTCATCCGCTATCCGACTGGGGTGCTGGTGCACTACTCGCTCTCCGCTCGCTGCGCTTGGGAGGGTTATACGCTGACCATCCAGGGGACCAAGGGAGAGTTGTCGGCCCGCTACGAGATTCGGGACGCGGACGGCGCGCCGGTTCAGACGGACTACGAGCTTGAAGTCAACCTACGGGGTCGGCCGAGGCGAACAATTGTGGTTCCGCGCGAGCCCGGGACGCACTCCGGAGCGGACGCGCGAATGCTCGCTAAAGTGCTCGAGCCAAAGACTGACGCGAACGCTGCCGGGGCGATCGACGGCGCCTACGCGGTCGCGACCGGCGAGGCACTAACCCGTTCCGCCGCCACCGGAGTTCCCTCACGGATCGACGAGATGCTCGAACTGGACGGGTAATCTTCGGTAGAGCGTTTCGGCGAGAGCGACGACGTCTAAGAGAGGTAGAAATGGAAGCAACGGGGTTGCCGGTGTTCCTGCGCGCGGCATCGCTGGAACCGCAGCGAAGCGAGGACAACTTCCTGGCGGATCAGGAGTCGGTGGTAATCATCTTGGGCGGCTCTTGCGCAATAGAGTTTACGAAGGGCGGACCACGCTGGACGGATCTCGGGGAAAGAGCGGACGTCTTCTCCGGCAGAGCTACGGCCTGCTATGTACCCATCGGCCGAGGCTGGCAAATCACCGGTGGTCCGACGGGCGTGCGGTACGCCGTAGCATCCGCCGCGGCGACGACGCAACGCGAACCGTACCTGGTCACTCCTGATGAGATTACAGTGGAGAGGCGAGGCAGCGGAGTATCGCAGCGCGAGGTTCACAACCTCATTGATCAAAATAAGCCGGCAGACGGCTTATTGGTCGGAGAGACGTTTAGTGACGGGGCAGTTTGGTCCAGCTACCCCCCGCATAAACATGATAAGCACAACCCGCCTGACGAGAGTCATCACCAGGAATCGTTTTACGTTCGGGTTTCGCCGCCGTCCGGCTTCGGATTATTCCTGCACTACCCGACAGTCGAGTCGGATCGGGAGGTGACGGTCGTACAGGACGGTGACATTGTTCAGGTGGAGTCGGGCTACCACAGCTTTGTGGTCGCGGCGGGACACCGCTTCTACTACCTTTGGGCGCTGGCGGGGAGCCAGCGAGAGCTTCACTTCCACACCGATCCCCGGCACCAGTGGCTGCTTGGCAAACCCGAAGAGACCTTGCGGTGACCAGCACACCAACGCTGCCGCCCACGATGCGGGCCGCGGTCTGGCATGGTCCAGGGCTCCCGCTAACCATTGAAAACTTGGATACGCCCAAGGTGGAGCGGCCGGGGGACGTGGTGGTTCGGGTGCGTACCGCGATGTTCGGTGCGGCTCTCGCCCGCGCGATGAGGGTCGGGCATCCCAGAATGGTTGCTCCGGCGGTCCTAGGAACAGTGTTCGCTGGCGATGTGGTTGCGGTCGGTGCGGGCGCTGCGCCGCTGCACCCGGGACAACGGGTAACGATCGATCCCCACCCGTCGTGCGGACAGTGCCCGAACTGCCGCGGAGGGCAACCTGCCCTCTGCACCACCGCGTACCGGATAGAACCGGGGGCTCACGCGGAGTACGTCTGTATTCGAGGCGCACTGACGGACCACCTCGCACCGATTCCGGACGGCGTATCTTACCCGGCCGCGATGCTCACCGAGATCGTCGCCTGCGTGCTCGACGCCACGGAGGCGGCCGACATCGGCCCCGGCCAAGACGTGCTGGTGCTCGGGTGCGGACTGGTGGCCCTCATCCAAATCCAACTGGCGCGCTGTCGTGGGGCCGACCGAGTCTTTTGCGCAGTCAACCGTCCCGAGCGCGCGGCCAGCGTGGCGTGGGCTGGTGGGATCGCCCTGGAAAGCGGCGAACGATGTGCTGATCAGCTGGCCGCGGCCACTGATGGACGTGGCGCTGATGTAGTGATCGAGGCTGTGGGCAGCGCGCAGACCTATCAGCTCGCCTTCGAGCTCGTCGGTGATGGCGGGGTGGTAGTCGGTTTCGGTGGTTGCCCCGCTGACACGGTCTTCGCTATGGATCCCAACGCGATGCATTACCGACGAATCCGCTACGTCGGGAGTTACCACTACCGGCCGGGCCGGTTTGAAGTGGCGGCGCAGCTCGTCGAGAACGGAAGTATTTCAGTCGACCCTCTGATTACCCATCGGTTGCCGCTTGCTAGGATCGAAGAAGCGTTGACATTATTTAGCAAGCCCGACCGAGTCGTGCTTGTCATCGAACCATAACCGCCGTCCGCCGCCCCTTAACCTGATGCCGCACTGGTCAGACGGATCAGCGTCATTACTGCGAAGACTTCCTCAGAGCCCTTGACAATCGATCATCACAGCAACTACGGTCAGGTTGTGCGGTGCGTGGTAAATCGGGTCGATCAGTGCGTGTCTTGAAGTCTCTGACCAGGCGAAGGAGGCCCGTTATGTCCAGTACTACAACGGTGCAGTTCGCAAGAACAGGTCGTGTCCAGTCTTTCTCGGGTAAGGAGGTTAGGCTGCGCCGGATTTTTGGTTCGCAATCAGGAAATACTTTCATTCTCGCCATGGATCACGCCGTGGCAAGCGGTCTTCCGGCTGGCCTTCGAGATGCTGACGCGGTGGTAGGGATGGCCGCCAGTGGCGGAGCGGACGCAGTGCTGATGAGGCCCGGGCTAATTTCGTCTCTTTCGGCGGATTCTAGTGGACAGCTCGGCGTGATCTTGAAGTTGACAGGACGGCTTAGCCGTGGCCTAGACCATGTTGTATTTAATACGGTAGAGCACGCGGTGGCCTGTGGCGCAGACGCTGTATGCGCAGAGTTTAAATTGGGCTCACCCGGCGACCTGGAGAACGTACGACTGGTTGCTCGAGTTGCCGAGGCGGCAAGGAAGTTCAATATGCCGCTACTTGTCACGACCTACGTAGTGGATGAGACGCTTGACAAATTTGGCCCGAGCGCCCACGCGCACGCGTGTCGCATCGCGGAAGAAATTGGGGCGGACTTCATCAAGACTTCTCTGCCGGATGACCGTGAAGTCGTCGAACAATGTGTCGGAAGCGTCTCAATACCGGTGATTCTTGCTGGGGGCCCGAGTCGGGATGTACAAGATCTAGCGCAGGTAATACGGCGCGGTACGACGTGGGGGTTGGCAGGAGCGGCAATTGGACGGGCAGCTTGGTCGGCTCCTAATCCGGCGGGGGCGGTGCACACGCTGGCCGAGGCGGTGCACGGTAAGCCGTTGCGTCCTTCTGATTGATCCTCGTTTGCGTCTAGTTGCGACGACATCTTGGTCGCCGGCAGCGTCTTCACTTTAGTCTGGGGCGGCGGCGAGTAGGGGCGGGGTTCGGGACCCTTACCGCTCGTAGTCCGCGTAGATTTGGGCGCGGTGCGCTTGGTCAGGAGGCGTGTCGTCTATTTTAAGCACCCGGTAACGCTAGCAATCACGGTCAATGACCACCTACGGAACGGCTCCCAACGGGCCGGACGGTGACAGGGTCGGACAGGACAGCGATCAAACTGCGATGCGAGTGTTGGCTCGGAGATACCACCGTGGCGCCTCAATGGGGTCGATTGCTCGGTTGCACGCTCACCGACCGGTGGCCGACGGAGCGGAGTTGGACGCTGAGCGGGCACCCAGCTGCTCGTTGCAGTCCAGCCCCGACGTGGCCTGGGGAGGGCACGACCCGCTCCGGTCTGATGAACCGACGGGCGTCGAGTCGGCCGCCGTCAGCGTCGGGAGGCGAGGCGTTGGAGCACCGCGGACCGCAAGACCCCGCCGTCGGGGTGCCGGTCCAGGTTTCCCCGGGCGACCATCTGGCTGATGGTTCCTCTGGTGACGCCGAGGGCGTGCGCGGCCCACGTCTGGGTGACCGCGGGACAGTGCCGTCGTGCCGGGCCGGGAGCAGCCCCAGAGGGGTAGACCACCACGCGGGGTCGTCGCCGTCCGGGTGCAGCCCCAGGACGATGATTACGGCTTGGCAGGACAGCCCGTCGTCGTGGGCTCGTAGCTCCGTGACCAGCCGAGCCGCCGCGTCAGATGCCCGGTCTCGGGCGAGCTGGTAGTCGGCGCGGTCGACACCGGCCTCGCTCCACCCAGGCCGAACCCGACCAGGCCGGCCGGTGGCTGATCCAGCGCGACCTGCAGGGTCTCCCGGGCGCCGCTGCACCCGTCCCCGGCCGAGATGTCATAGACCCAGGCCAGTTCGACCCCGGTGTCCCGGCGGACCTGCGCGGCTCCGGACTCCAGAGCGCGGGCGAGATCGCCGGCCCGGATTCCTACTCGCAGATGGGTCACCGGAGTGACGGTGACCTCGGCGTAGAGCACGCCCTGGGCGAGCAAGTCCCCGCCGAGCCCGACAACCAGGGCCTCGATGTCAGCCGCAGCGCGGACCAGCCCGCTGACCGCGGTGTAGACCTCGATGAAGTGGGGGAAGTCCCGGAACGCGTAGAAGGCGCGGAGCGCCGCCGGGTCAGCCGGCACTCCGGCCCCGGGATGGCGTCGCGCTAGATCCGCGACCGTGTGCGGCGCGGCAGAACCGACGAGGTGCAGGTGCAGGTCGACCTTCGGTCACCTCAGAAGCTCCTCGTCGGACACCGTGTCGGGGTCTTCAGCAATGGGCGGCCAAGACTCGGGCAGGTCCAATTCGAGCTCACCGTCGCGTGCTCCCACAGCAGCCCCCAGTCGAGGGCGCCCTTTGGCTACACCGACCGGGCCGAGCGTGGCGGACCAAGTCCGTCGCAGCGCCTCTCGACCCCAGCAGAACGACCGTAGCGCCCGGTTCAACCCGTAACGCTGGGCGACCCACCACCCAGGCAGCGACCGGCCGTGCCACAGCCGGGTCCACCTGGCAGCCGTGCACCGGCGTCTCGTCTTGGGGGCGTCTTTCGGTTACCAGCTCCCGGTCGGCCCTGTCAGGTCGGTGTTGCACTGGCCGGGTCGGTGAGCTGCTTGGTAAACCAGTGCTGCGCGTAGGGGTCGGCGTTAAACGGTTCGACCTCCTCATAGCCGTGCCGTGTATGGAGGCGGCGGGCCTCGATCAGGTCGCTGCGGGTGTCCAACCGCAGGACGTGCAGCCCGCGGGCGCGGGCCTCGTCCTCGACCGCGAACAGCAACCGCGAGCCGAGCCGGTGGCCGCGGGCCGCGGGCCGCGCTGGTGAAGTGGACGCGGGGGACGTCCGCGACGTCAGCGTGCAGCCGCAGCCCCGCGCAGCCCAGGACCACCTCCCCGCGCCGTGCCAGCAGCAACAGGCCGCGAGGCGGGACCAGGTCCTCGCTGGGCTCCTCCAGCATCGCTGCGGCGATCTCCGCCGCTGTGGCCCGCCGGTGATGGAACCGGCTGACGATGGTGTCGTAGTACGCCCACAACGCCTCCCGACCCCGGGGGGGTCGGCGCGACCCGTTCGATCACCACCTCGTCCACGACCCCAGCCCGACCGCGCGCCGCACCTGGCACCCGAACCCCAGCGCTCCTGGTGGCTCACCCGACCCGGTCCTCCCGCGTCGACATCGCTTCGTTGTCGGCACCCGGGAGCCCGATCGGCCCGCGGACCTGAAGCTGCCGGTGCCGCTCCGGCACCGGCCGCCAGTCCCGCACGGTGCCAGTCCCGCAGGGTCGGCCTCGTCGGCCGGGGTCGCTACCGTCCCGGTGTGCCGAGCCCGCCGGTGGACCTCGAGGTCCTCACCGACGCGTTCGGGCTACCCGGGCCACTGGAGGTGATCAGCCACCACCCCGGCTCCAGCGGTGTGTGGCGGGTGGGGACCCGCGGCCGCGATTGCTACGCGGTCAAGGTTCTCCGGGCCGACGACGGCTGGACCCGGGACCGGGTGCGGGACCAGGCGCTCGTCGAGGTCGCGGCCTCCCGGGCAGGTCTCGCGGTGCCCGAACCGGTCCTCCCGCGCCGGCCCGGGCTAGGGCTGTGCGCCGAGCTGCACGGCCACCTCGTTGAGGTCCACCGCTGGGTGGACGTCCTGCCCGGCGATTCACGCACAGACGACACCGCGCTGCACCGGTGGCTCGGGCAGACCCTGGCCATCCTCCACACCCTGCTCCCGGCCGGCCGGGACGACGCCGACGCCCGCCGGCACGCCTACCGCGTGCACCCCATCACCGACTGGACGGACTGGGTGGAGCAGGCCCACCGGCTGGGGCTGCCCTGGGCGGGCGTCGGGGACCAGCTGCTCACCGTCCTACCCGCGCTGACCGACACCGTCCGGGACGGGCTGGGCAACCGGTCACTGCCGTGGTGCCTGACACACCGCGACGTGAACCCACCCAACGTCCTGCACACCCCGGACGGGCCGGTCCTCTGCGACTTCGGCTACGCCGGGCCCGACGTCGGCTGGTTCGAGGCCGTCAGCGCAGCCGTCAGCTTCGCCGCACCCGGGCTGCTACCCGCCTACCTCGCCGCCGGTGGGCGGCCCGGGCCCACCGGACCGGTCGCACTCGCCCGGGCAGTCGGGTCCACGGCCAACTGGCTCGCCTACTCCATGTGGGTCTCCCTCGGGCACCGGGACACCGGCGACGACGAGCGCCGGGCGGCCACGACCCGGGTCCCCCGGACCGCCCGCGACCTTCTCGACCTCGTCCGGGATGGCCCGGGGACCCGGCAACGACTGATCCCCGCCACCGGCGACCCGGCCGGCGACCGCCCCGAAACCAGCGGCCCGTGACCTCCCTGAGCGTTCACCGGGCTCGTTGCCGACCGGCGCTTCCTTCCCCGGCGTCTTCTCGGTCCTGATCGGCGGAAGCCCGGTCAGCCTGTTGCCGAGGATCGGCGGCGCCGGGTCGAGGGCGCCCGGCAGCCGACCAGGGCTTCGGTTCACCCGCTGCCGTATTCGTGACGGCCTGAGTCCGATGGGCTCACGCTGCGCTGGCGGCTCGCACGGCGGCGACCAGGTCGGCGGCGCGGTCGACAGCGGCGGAGAGCTCGGCCGATGCGAGCCCGGTCAGGACGTCCTCGGCACGTCGGTGGAAGTCCGGGGGCGCGCCGGGCTGGCGCGCCGCCTCGGCGACCAGGCCCTTGTCGTTGGTCACCCAGCGGCCGGCCCGCGCGCACACCGCGTGCGCGCACAGGCCGACCACGCGATGCAGGGTCCCGGCGACGAACCCGATGTCTCCGCGCGCCGCCGGCTTCCCCAGGGCGCCCAGCACGAAGTCCGCCACCGCCAGCTCCGCGAGGAACGCTGCGGTGAGCGCGGCCGGGTACGGGTCCAACGCCGCGCGGGCGCCCGCCAGAAGCCCGTTCGGGTCGGCCAGGGGGACACCGAGGGCGACCTCGGCCGCGTACGCGACGCTGGGGACACCGAGCGGGTGCCCGGTCTGGTGGGTCCAACTGATCCGGCCCGCCCGCGCGTCCGCCACCGAGTCGGCGACCCGGACCACATCGCGGTAGAGCCAGTCAACAGGGTCGCCGTCGATCCGCAGCCAGCCGCCCCCGTCCACCACCGGACCCCACCGGCCCCGTCCGGTCAGCTGCGCGGCCGGACCACCAACTTCCCGGGCGAGCACCCGAAGTCCGTCCAGGTCGGTGTCCTCGTCCACGTACAGCCCGAGATCGGTGTCCGAGCCCGGCGCGGCGGTCCCCCGGGCCCGACTACCGCCCAACGCGACCGCCCGGACCCCGCGCACCAGCACCAGCCGACCGGCCACCCCTTCCAGCGTCGCGAGGGAGGGACTCATCACGACAGCCACCCTCCCAGCCGACAGGCCGGGCCGCCCGGACTTCTCCATCAGTCCGCGGCGACCCCGCCACTTCACCATCACCGAGTGGTCGTCAACCCGTCGCGAAACCGGACCCTCGAATTCCACCAGGAGCTCGGGCTCTGGCTGGCTGAACGGTCACGCTCGACGAGCGGCTGGTTCACTCTCAGCGCATGACACCCGCGGTCTCGGACCCCATGAGATTGGTCGTCCGGTTCACCGTCGATGACGACGCGCTCTCCGACCTGCACGCGAGAGCGTTCGGCAGCCCAGGGCACGGTCCGCAACCATGGTCGGTACGCCTGGAACGGCACAGCTTGACCTGGGTCGGCGCCTTCCGCGGTGACGCGCTGGTCGGCTTCGTGCACGCCTGCTGGGACGGCGGCCTTCACGCCTTCCTCCTCGACACCGTCGTCGACCCCGCCGACCAGCGGCGCGGCATCGCGCGCGCCCTCGTCGACCTCCTCGTCGAGCAGGTCGCGGCGGCCGGCTGCGAGTGGCTGCACGTCGACTACGAACCTCACCTGGTGGCGTTCTACGAAGACGCGTGCGGCTTTCACCCAACCACTGCAGGCCTTCTCCACCTCCCGGGCCCGCCCGCATAGCCGGCTGATCGAAGCCCAGACGGCAGAGATCGGCGCTCTCTACTGGGGTTCCTACCCAGCCGGTGAGGCAGGCGCGTGCGAGGCGGAGTCGGTCGCCGACATCGCCGCCAGCTTCGCCGGGGCGTCCGGGGGCCAGAGCCAGGTAGCCGCCGAACAGCTACCGCCAGCTCGCCGCCTCAGTGACGACGCCACCGACCAGGAACCCGCCGGCCCCAGCGGCCGCCCCCGCCGCGCTCCACCCGGCCACCGCCCGGTCCCGCTGGGCCCCGGGCTCGGTGACGGTGGTCAGCAGTCGCAGCGCTGCCGGAACCGCCGCGGCCGCCGCGGCGCCCTGCACGGCCCGAGCCACTGCCAGTAACGGCACGGACCCGGCCGCCGCCCCGAGGCCGCCACCGGCGGCCAGCACCGCCAAGCTGACCAGGATGACCCGCCGGTGCCCGAACCGGTCACCCAGCCGGGATCCGAACATCAACAGCCCCCCGAAGGCCGCCGCGTAGGCGGTGACCACCGGCCCACCCGCCGCCGGCGCGGCCCCGACGTCGGCCAGCATCCGCGGCAGCGCCGTGATGACCACCGTCACCCCCAGCACGTCCACGAACTGCACCAGGCACAACACGACCACCGCGGCACCGACCCGTGACTTCACAGACCGGACGGTAACCAACGGTTCCGACAGTCAAAAGCGTTGACGCCTACCGTCGACCGTCATGGTGACCCGCTGGAGCTGGCTCGGGGACCACCTCGCCCTCGACGTCGCCAACACCGTCCGCCGCCGCGGCATGCACTACCGCGAACTGCTCAACACCCCCGCCGACCTCACCGACTGGCTCAGCCACCAGGGACCCCGGGTACCCACCCCGGCCCATCTCGACGCCGCGACCCTCACCGCGTTCACCACCCTCCGCGACCCGGTGCTGCGGCTGCTGCGTGCCGCAGCAGCCGGCGACCCGCTCCCCCCACCCGACGTCCGCACCGTCAACGCCGCCGTCCTGAGCGACCCACCGATCCGGCTGCTCACCGACCGACCCGGCAGGCCCGCCACCACCCACCTGTCCGACCCGGAACCCCTGACCCGACTGCTCGCGACCACCGCCGCCACCACCGTCGAGCTGCTCACCACCGACACCCGCCGCGACCTCACCCTCTGCGACGCCCCCGGCTGCGGCCAGCTGTACCTCCGCGCCCGCCCCAACCAGCAGTGGTGCGACCCCCACTGCGGTGTCCGCGCCCGCGGCCAACGACTCACCGAACGCCGCCGCGCAGCAGCGACCTGAGCACCGACACCCCGGCGCGGGCCCGCCCGACGCCGTGGCGGGTTCGGGCGCCGGCGCGGCGAAACCCCTCCCCGCGGCAGTCCACCGGGCTGGAACGGTGTCGTTGTGGACACGAGGCGAGACGAGGCGTCGGCGTTCTACCGGCGGTACCTGACCCGGTGCAACGAGCACCGCTTCGACACCCTCGGCGAGTTCGTCGCCGCCGACGTCAACGGGCCCGCCGAAGGACTCGACCACTACATCGCCGGCCTACACGCGGTCACCGCCGCGTTCCCCGACTACCACTGGGACCTGCACCGGCTGCTCGTCGACGGCCAGTGGCTCGCCGCCCTACTGTCCGGGACCGGAATTCACACCGGCCCCTTCCGCGGCATCACCGCCACCGGCCGCCGCATCCGCACCCAGGAACTGGTCATCTACCGCCTGGCCGAGGCCAGGATCGCCGAAGTCTGGGGTGACCTCGGCTCCACCGTCCGCGACGAGCTCACCCACCCAGACACCGCCACCTGAACCCCACCGCCGGCAGCCCGGCAGACGCGCCGGACATCCGCCCGGTCCGCCGACCGTGCTGGGCCGCGGTCGGCGCGCCGGGATCGATTTCGGTGGTGAATCAGCGCGCCGCCCCGGCAACGGCGAAGACCCGCGGGGGCAGCTGCCGGGCGGCGCGGAGCACCACCGGCGCCGTGGCAACCGCGACCCCGACGAGGGTCAGCCACAGCGCGCCGGTCCCGACCAGCAGCAGTCGGGTGAACAGCAGCGGCGCGATCACCTCGGCGAGCCCCCAGCTGGCCTGGAAGGCGGCGCTGTACCGACCCTCGGACCCCTTCGGCGCGGCGTCGCTGGCCGCGCTGAGCATGATGGCGATCGACAGTGACTCAGCCGCCCCCTCCAGGGCCGCGGCGATCAGGACGGCCGCGACCAGGGCAGCCGTCCCGGTCCCGCGCGTGACCGACGCCAACACCAGGAACGCGACCGCGTACAGCGGGAGCGCGGCCAGGATCGCCTGCCGGCGGGGCCGCGTCCGCACCCGGCGGATCACCGGCTTCTGGGCGACCGCGAGAACCGTGTTCGCCACCACCACGCCCACCCCGACCAGCCAGGTCGGACCCGCCAGCGTGTCCACGATGACCAGCGGCAGGACGACCACGAACGAGGACACCATCAGCACCAGCAGGATCTGGACCCCGCACAGCAGCAGATACGGCCGGTCCCGCCACACCGCCCGTGGCCGCGGAACGGTGTCCCCGTCGGGTGCGTCTCGCGGCCCCGCCGATCGGGTCCGCGGCTGGGACGGCTGCCGCCACAGCAGCACCCCGGACACGGCGAAGGACCCCGCGTTCAACCAGGCCAGACCGTTCAGCGCAGCCGGGTTGTCGGCGAACAAACCCGCCGCAGCGGCACCCACGCCGAACCCGACGATCTGCAACACGGTGATCGTCCCGAACAGCCGGTCCACCTCCCGTCCCTGCACGAACGACGACAGGTACGGGTAGTTCGCTGTCCAGAACACCCGGTCCGCCCCGGAGACCACGGCCACCACTACAGCGACCTGCACCGCGCCGCTGACCAGCGGGTACACCGAGAAGGTCGCCGCCCGCACCAGACTGCTCGTGACCAACGCCCGGTGCGGACCGAACCGTTCACTGTCGAGGACACGGCCGCTGAGCTGCCCCACGGCCAGCCCGACCAGTGCGCCCACCGTCAACGCGACACCCGCTGCGCCGATCCCCACGCCCCGGCCCTGAGTGAAGAAGATCAGCGCGAACGGCAGCCACAGCCCCCCGCCGAGCGCGTCGATCAACACCGCCGCGAACAGCCCGGGCCCCAGCCCGGCACCCGCAGCACCCCCCAGGCTCGCGGCGCGTGGCATCGACCCCACCTCTCCTCAGGATCCTGCGGCGACCTCCGGCCAGGCCCATAACAGGCCGGTTCCCGCCGACCGGCGCGCCAGGTGTCGCGGGCGACAAACGACCTGTGACCGTACCGGAGACCCCCGAACACAGACCGGACAGCTCCGCGGTCACCGACCCGAGTCAGCGCGCCCGACCCGGTCGCTCCAACCCCGCTGGCGTGTCGAAAACCCCTCGTCCGCCAGCCAGGCGACCACCGGTTTCGACACGACTTTTGGAACCCCTTCTCTCGGCGTGTCGCCGTACCGCCGTCACCGTCCCGTTAACGATCGTTGCGGTACGGCGGCAAAGCAGCCGCGCGCGCTCGTGGCGGCTACTCAGCCCGAATGTGCCCGGCCGCGGTTCCGGTGGGGACACTGATCGCTGTGGTGAACATCGAGTGGGACCTAGGTGAGGTCGAAGTTCTGCGGCCGGCCGCTATTCGTTTCGCCAAGCCCTGCGCCGAGCTGGTCGCGGTCAACCGGGCATGGGCTGGGCCGCTGGGTGGGGTCAATTCTCAGCAAGCTCGTCACGATGTCTGGGTGCTCGACGCGATGACGGTGCTGGACGGCGGTCGGGTGCTGGCCTCGTGGCGGTGAGCGGTGGCGGCGAGGCCGTCCGGGCGGCGATCTCCACGGTGTTGAGGGGTTCGGGGTGCAGCGGGTCAGTCGCCGCGCTCGACGTCGACGGGCCCGGCGCTGTGCTCGTGGACGCCGATGTACCCGCGGTGTCGGCGTCCGTCGTGAAGGTATCGATCGCGCTCGAGGTTCTGACCGCGTTCACCGACGGCCGGCTGGACCCGTTGGCAGTGGTCGAGCTTCCGGCGAACGACCGCACGCCCGGGCCGACCGGGCTGTCCGCGTCGCCGGCCGACGCGCACGCGACCCTTGAGGAGCTGGTGGCGCCGATGTTGACGATCAGCGACAACGAGGCGACCGACGTCCTGCTGCGCCGGGTCGGCATCGACGCGATCAACACGCGGTCGCGGGCGCTGGGACTGGCCGACAGCCTCATCGTCTCGAATCTCCGCACGATGATCGCGTCACTCGCGCACGACACCGGCTTTCCCGACTGGGCGGCGATGACCGCCTGGACCAGCACCGACCAGGCGGCCGATGATCTGGCTTCCTTCCTCGGGAAGCTGGTCGCGGCCAGAGCGCTGAACCCCACTGCGGCAACGCGAACAACCGCCGCCGACACAGCGCGACTGCTGCGCCTGATCTGGCGGGGCGACACCGAACCGGCGGACGTGTGCGCGCAGCTGCGAGCGTTGCTCGCCGGCCAGGCCAGCCGCGCTCGGATCGCCTCCGGCTTCCCGCCCGACGTCCGCGTCGCGGCAAAGAGCGGATCTCTGATGGGCGTCGTGCGCAACGAGGCCGGGATCGTGACCGACCCGGACGGGCGGTCATGGGCGGTCGCCGTGTTCACCCGAGCGGACCGCCCATACGAACGGGGAGCCGACATCGACGCCGCGATCGGCGAGGTCGCCGCACGGGCCGTCGCCTCCCTGCGAGCGGCCACCTGATCTCCCCTCAGACAGCTGCCAACCAATCGGCGACCGGCCACCGGCCACGAGCGAACGGGCGGCCGAAGCTCGGGGCATCCGGGGCCGCGCTGCCGGGGAGCCCGGACAATCACCGACATGGACGTGCCCGGTGAGGTGTGGCCTGCTGCGGGTCGGGCGCTGGCACACGCGGCGGCACATTCGGCAGGTGACCCGATCGACCCGACGCTGCGGGTCACGCTGAACTTCCATCCCGACCGGCTCCCTAGCGACGGGTCGCTGGTGCTGGAGACCATGGTCCGGGACGGGGTCTACCGGTCCCAGTTCGAGACGGGGACCAGCAACGGCGGGCTGACCGCACACCCAGGCGGTGACCGGTGGCGCTGGGAAAGCCGACTCTTCGGGGCCGCCTACGACCACTCCCCCGCATCGCAGCGACCGAAGTACGGAGCTCTGAACCACCGCCGACGCAGGGTCGGCGGGTCACCCCGCTTCGGGTCGGCCCACTTCCGGCTCACCGGTGACACCCTGACCCGAACGACCTTCTGCTACCCCGACAGCACGTTCGACCCGACCCACCTCGGAGTCGCCGCCCGGATGGCCCTGATCGCCGTCGCCGAAGCCGACGATCCAGACCCGCTCGACGACTACATCGAAGCCCACATCCACGGCCCCCTGTCGTTCGACCGCGATGTCGAAGCACTCGTGCTCGACCCCTCCCACCGGGACACCAGGACAGAACACGCCGCTCATCAGCTCGATTGCCCGGTCGAGTGGCACGCCGGCTACCAGCTCACCGTTGACGGGCTCCAGCAGCACCCCGACTACCGGGGGGTCGAGTACGTCGAGCTCGGCACCTCCCTGGCCCGCAACGGCCACCTCGACCCCGCCCTGCTCGGCGACGCAGCCCGCACAGGCCAGTACGACGACCAGGCACTCAAACGGGTCTGGCACCTGCTCGCCCGCTACGGGGATCTCGCCTCCCGCTAACAACGCCGACTCCACCGCAGCCCCGGTCCCGCTACCTCCAGTGGTACCAGCCGTCCTCACGTCAGGGCCGCTGACCGCGATCTCGAGACATGTCCCCCGGACGCCCGGGGCGAGGCCGGCTCGCGGTTCACCTCATCAAGGAGGGTGTGTCGAACCCGTCCGGCGATGACGATGTCCAGGTGTCCACTGCAGCCGCCGCGGGATGCTTGATCCTCTCGGGCACCCCCGGCGCCGGTAAGACCACGGTCGCGCGGCTGCTGGCCGGCGACCTCCCGCGGTCCGCGCATGTCGGGGGTGACGAGGTCAGCCTGATGGTCGCCTCCGGTGCGGTGGGACCGGTCAGCGAACCGAGAGCCGAGGCCGAACGCCAACTGCTGCTCCGAGCCCACAACATCTGCAGCCTGGCCAACAACTCCGCCGAGTTCGGGTTCTACCCGGTGCTCGACCACGTGGTCCCGAACCGGCACGTCCTAGACCTCATGGTCGAGTTGTTGAGGCCGCGACCGGTGCTCTTCGTGACCCTGGCCCCGACCCTGCAGGTGGCCGCCGCCCGCAACGCCGCCCGCCCGAGGCGCGGGCAGGTCCAGGGAGTGTTCGCCGCGCTCCGCCAGGAGATGTCGGACGAGCTGGCGTCGGTGGGGTGGTGGTTCGACACCTCCGCCCTGACCCCCGAGCAGACCGCAACCACCATCACGACGGAGGCACCGACCCGCGCCGTCCTGTGGCGCTGATGGCCCGTCGAAAGCCGTTCGCTTCCAGAGCGCGGCGGCCCAGTCAGCGGTCGTGTCGGAGCTGGCTGGTGGACCGGCCCCATTCTGAACGACACGGCGCGGCAGCGGTACTTGTCCAACATCTTCCCGTTGCTCAACGAGCAGGCGGACAGCTGAACCAGTTGGTCACCGGTGACCTGGTCCGTGGACGGCCGGAAGGTCTAGGCCCGCGAGAGGGTTCCTGGGCTTCCGACATCCTCCACTTCCGTGTGCCAGCCGAGTGGGAGCAACCCACCGGGTGCTGTCGGGTGCCGTGCCGTCGGAGCCCAGGTCAGTAGTGCGCGAGCACGTTGACGATGTTGCCGTCGGGATCACGGACGAAGAAGCGCCGCACACCCCACGGCTCGTCGGTCAGCGGGTGCACGATCGGCGCACCCTCGGCCATCGCCGCGGCGTACGCCGCGTCGACGTCATCGACCTGGATCGACACCGCTGGCAGAACCGGCGCCGTTTCGTCGTGCGTCATAAGGCTGAGCTGGGCACCCGGCCGTTGCGGGTTCGCCAGCGTGACGATCCAGCCGTGGTCCATCACCGGCTCGAGCCCCAGGACGCGCCGGTAGAAGGCCGTGGCGTCCTCCAGCGATCGACTCCGGAGATCGGCGACCACTCGTTGCACACCCATGTGCCCCACCCTCTCAAGGCAGCCTAAGAGCACGCCCAGAACGCTCAGTCCCCCACCACAGCACACCCGCGTCCAGCTCCGCTGGCCGTGCACTGCGGGCTCCGGCCTCCGGACGCCCCGAACCTCATTCCCCCAGCGCGAAAATCGTGCTCCAACGAAGCAACCGCCCGTGCGGACTGGTCAGGTGGGTTTCGGCACGCTTCCGAGAGCACCGCTCCGAACGTGCCGATACCGATCGGTTCGATACGAGGCGCGGCGGCGTCAGGCGCTTCTCCGGCACGCCGACCGGGCTCGTTCCTTGACCCTGCTCATCTGCCTGGCAGGCGTCAGGTGGCGGTGTCATCACCGACTGCGAGAGTCCCGGTGGCCAGGGCCCATCGGGACATCGAGCCCTACACCTGTGGTCTGCTCCCATCGCCTGCTGGACGCTGAGTCAGCGTAGTTTTCAATCGTGGCACCGAATCCCTCAACCATGGCAGGTCCGGGGGGTAACGGCGCCTTTGTCGACAGCGCGGCGCTGCGGGGCTCCGCCTACGCCGACCACGGGCCGCTAGCAGCCCGGATCGGCATCTACGCGTGGCAGCGCGACCGCCTCGACCTGCCCGGACTGGCCGTCGAGGCATTGACCGACGTGACCGGGGTCGTGCTCGACGCAGGATGCGGCACCGGCACGAACACCGTCCGGCTGCGCCGCGACCGCCCCGACCTCCGCGTCATCCCGCTGGACCTGTCCGTCGGCATGGCCCCCGAAGTTGCCGGCGACCTCCAGGCACTGCCGCTCGCCAACAGCTGCGTCGACGGCGCACTGGCGATGCACGTGCTTTACCACGTGCCCGACATCGCGGAGGCGGCCCGAGAGCTGCGACGGGTGCTGCGCCCCGGCGGGACGCTGGTCGTTACCACCAACGCCCACGGCGACAAGCGCGAACTGGACGCGCTGTGGACCCAAGCGATCGCCGACCTGACCGGCCAGAACGTCGCGCCGCCCGCCGGTGACGAGCGCTTCGGGACCGGCCCGGCCGACGCCGCGGTCCTCCGCTCCGCCTTCGCCGACGTGAAACTGACCGAGCACGTCCGGGAGACGACCGTGCCGGAGGCCGGGCCGGTGGTCGCCTACGTCGACAGCATGCGCGGCTTCGACGCAGGCGCGCTCCCCGCTGGACTGCACTGGAACGCCTTCCTCGGCGCCGCCCGAGCCCGCGTCGAGGAAGAAATCCGCCGCACCGGAGCCTGGCGGATGACCAACCAGGTCGGGGTGTTCCTCTGCAGGTGAACCCCCTCCCGTGCGGTCCGCCACGGTGGCGTGCCGGACGGCACGCTGGGCTGCTGCTCGACTCCCGACCCGGAGGACCTGATGACGACTGACCCCCTCGATGAGCTGCGCCGGCGTGCCCTGACCGTCCGGACGCTCTACAGCCAGGTGGAGCAGCGCACCTGACCGACCAGAGCCTCGCCCCAGCGTCGCTGACCCGCGGGCAGCTGTTCTCCGCCGCCCAGATCCGCGGGGTGGTCGAAGAGGACTTCTTCGACTGGGTCATCGAGGTCCCCGGCGGCGCTGACTTCGTTCGAACCCTGGCCCGGCGACTGTCCCGGTTCACCTGGGGCCGGGTCGAACACGACGTCATGAAGGTCCTGTACGAGTCGGTGATCTCCGCGACCACCCGTCACGACCTCGGGGAGTATTACACCCCCGACTGGCTCGCCGAGGTCATGGTCACCACCGCCGTCACCGACCCCCTGCACCAGCGGGTCCTAGACCCGGCGTGCGGGTCCGGCACCTTCGTGTTCCACGCCGTCCGCGCCTACCTGGCCGCCGCCGCCGCGGCCGGGCAGACCGACGCAGAGGCGATGACCGGGGTCACCCAGCACGTGTACGGGATGGACGTGCACCCGGTCGCCGCGACCTTCGCCCGGATCACCTATCTGCTCGCCCTACGTCGGGACCGGCTCACCGCCGACGACCGTCCCCCACTGACCATCCCCGTCTACCTCGGGGACAGCGTCCAATGGGGACAGGACCAGTCCCTGCTGACCGGGGACGCGCTCACCGTGCACACCGGGGACGGGGTGATGCTCTTCGCCGACCAGCTCAGCTTTCCCGATCGGCTCGTCGCCGACGCCGCCCGCTTCGACGGGCTGGTCGCCGACCTGGCCGATGCCGCCGCCCGCGACCACCGCCCACCCGCCGCCGGGACCCTGCGAGCAATGTTCCGCCGCTACACCGTGGACCGGGCCGACGAGGCGATGATCGCCGGTACCTACCAGGTGATGCGCGAGCTGCACGACACCGGCCGGGACCACATCTGGGGCTACTACGTCCGCAACCTCGCCCGGCCCGTCTGGTTGAGCCGACCCGCCAACCGGGTGGACGTCCTGGTCGGGAACCCGCCGTGGCTGTCCTACCGGTACATGCCCCCGGCGATGAAAGCCGACTTCCGCGCGATGAGCACCGCCCGCAGATTCTGGGCGGGTGCGGCCGTGGCCACCCACCAAGACCTGTCCGCGCTGTTCGTGGCCCGCGCCGTCGAGCAGTACCTCACCGAAGCCGGCACCTTCAGCTTCGTCATGCCGCTAGCCGTGCTCACTCGCAAGCAGTTCGCCGGATTCCGCACCGGCGCCTGGAGCCCGGAACGCCACGACATCGTCACCGCCGACCTGACCGGCGGCTGGGACCTGCACGCGGTCAAGCCCAGCTTCTTCCCCCGTCCCCGCGGCCGTGGTCACCGGAACCCGCAGGACCACAACCACCGGCGCCCCGACCGCTCTGACCGGGGCCACCGAAACCTGGGCGGCCACGAAGGTCCACCACGCCGCCGGCTACGCCGAGGTCGAACCGAGGATCACCCGAACTGCCACCACCGCGACCACATCTGCCGCCACGAGATCGCCCTACGCGGCCCGCTTCTCCCAGGGCGCGACCCTGGTCCCCCGATTCCTCGTCCTCGTAGAGAAGGCTCCCGCCGGTCCCCTCGGCGCCGGGCAGGGCCGGACCACCGTGCGGTCCAGCCGCAGCACCAACGAGAAGCCGCCGTGGAAGCAGCTACCCGACCTGGCCTGTCACCGCGGTCGAACGCCAGTTCATCCGGCCGGCCCTGGTCGGGGACACCGTGTTGCCGTTCCGGCTGCGACCACCGGCCCAGGCGGTCATCCCCTGGGACGGCACCACCCTGCAACAGACCACCGGACCCCAATACCAAGGACTCGCCGACTGGTGGCGCGCGGCCGACACCGTGTGGACCGCCCACCGGACCCAGACCAGCACCATGTCCCTGCTCGAACGGCTGAACTACCAGCGTGGGCTCGGCAACCAACTCCCCGGCACCGCCCATCGTGTCGTTTACACAGCCAGCGGGACCTATCTCGCCGCGGCCTACGTCGCAGATCCCCGAATCGTCGCCGAGCACAAGCTCTACTGGGCCACCGTCAGCGGACCGGACGAGGCCCGCTACCTGACGGCCGTCCTCAACAGCCCGGCGCTGCTCGCGATCGTCCAACCACTGCAGAGCCTCGGCGACTTCGGCCCCCGCGACTTCGACAAGTACGTCTGGCAGGTCCCGATCCCGCTGTACGAGGAGAGTGCAGCTCTGCACCGGGAACTGGTCGATCTCGCGGTCCGCGCCGAGCAGGTCGCGGCCGGCGTCGACCTGCCTCAGCAGTCCTTCCAGGCGCTGCGCCGCCGGGTCCGGCAGGCCCTGATCGCCGACGGTGTCAGCGGCGAGCTCGACCAAGCCGTCACCCGTCTGCTCACCTGACCGGACAACTGCTTTCCGAGCCGGGTCGCGGGCGGGCGGGTCACTGCCAGGCGGTGCGGATCTGAACGCTGAGCAAACCACCGCCGGTGGCTGCCCGGTGGAACGCGGTCCAGGGCTGTTCGCTGGTGTCGATGTCCCCGTACAGGCTGCCGCCGTCGGCGCAGTAGTAGGCGGCGTACTTCCCGCCAATCTCACCGACGGTGCCGGTGGCATGGGTGCAGATGCCGACCCCGACCACGTCCAGCGCCCACGGGTCGGAGTTGTCCCCATTGCTGTTCGGGTCCGGTGGGCTCACCGCCGGGTCCGCGGTGAGCAGGGTCGCGGTCGTGTCGGTAGGACTGTTCGCACACAGCAGCCGGGCCGAGGACCGGTCACGGTCGACGAAACAGGGGTCCAGGATCGTGGCGCCCGTCGCGTCCGGGGTGTCGGTGAAACACCGGTAGGCATCCGGGATACTGCTCTCCGCGATCGAGGGATTGCAGGAACCGCGGGCGTTGGCGGTGACCCGCACCCCGGGAGCCGGACCGCCCGGCCCCCAGGGGCTGTAGACCCGGACCTCGGTCCGGGTCAGCAGGGTCTGCCCGGCCGGCACGGTCGCTGACGGGACACCCGCCGTCACCGAGGGGGCCGGCGGAACGAACGGCCCGGTGCGAGCCGTAGCGGGCGACCCAGACGCCGCGGCAGCGGCCGGGACTGTCGTTGCGGGTGCGGTCACGGTGACGGTCACCGCAGGCCGGGCGCCCGGAGCGCCCTGGCCGGCGCAGCCCGCGAGCACAGCGCTCGCGGCGACAAAGACCAAGACGGGGCGTACCCGGATGATCACAGGAAACCGTAGGCCGCGCCGACGCCTTCCCGCAGACCCCGCCGACGGGTTGTTGACGGCCGGGGGCCGCCGGCCGGTCCAATCCGCGCCAGTCGCGCTCCCGTCCTTGCCCAGCCGGTGTCGGTCCCTCAGGACTTCCCACCGCTCTCGCCCTACTGTGCGCTCCTCTCGGAACACCCGCTCTCCGAAACAGCCCACCAGCTGCGGGACCGGGGGACGCGGCGACCGGGCTCAGCCGGCCCGGTCCCGGTGGCTGGGCACCTGGTTGTTGTCGATACTCACCCGCTCCCGCTCGGTCAGGCCTACCGCCGCCAGGATTCGTTGCACGGTCGCGTTCTTCCGACCGCCGTAGTCGTCGATGTCGGCGGCGACCATCGCGGCCGCCTTCTTGACCGCGGCGTACTCCACCCGCAGGCCCGGGTCGCTGCGCAGCACATCGCGGACCCCGAGGTGGTTGCGCAGGGCCAACGAACCGGCGATGACCACGTAGGTGTTCGTCCCCGCAAGCCGATCCGGTTCCCGGAACGCCCACCGGTCGGGGATGCCGAGCTCACCGAGCGCCCGGAACCCTAGACCGATCAGCACCTCGCCGGCCGCGGCCACGTCTTCCCCGGCGACCACGATGTCGATATCGATCACCGGCTTGGCCGCCAGTCCCGGCACCGACGTGCTCCCGACATGCTCGACGGCGAGGACCCGGACCCCCGCCCGGCCCAGAGCCTGCAGGTACTCCGCGCGTAATCCCTGAACCGTTCCGCCCACCGCGGGTCATAGTCCACGACGGTGACCACCGCTGGAAGCTACCGCCGGGTACTCGGCCGCCCACGTCGATCGACACCAGGACCATCCCGGCACCACCGAACGACGAGCCATCACCCCGCCCGACCCGGCCGCCCATTACCCCCGGAGCGTGGCCCTCATCCAGCCGCGTCGTCGAGCAACGCCCCGCTCACGGTCTCCACCGGCAGCCCGGTCCGCCCCGCGACCAGCCCGACCAGCCGGCCCCGCAACCCGGCCGGGGCCGTCAGCACCAGCTCGGCGACGTCGTGGACCGCCTCCACCAGCGCGACCAGGTTCTCTTCGTACCGGTCCCACCGGCCCAGCCGGTGGGCGACCACCACCTCCACCAACGGCCGGGACCGCCCCAGCGCCCGGCGCAGCCCCCGCGCCCCCTACGCGGCTAGCAGCTGCGCCGGGTCACCCCCCACTGACAGCTCCACCACCCGCACGTCCAGATCACCGAGCAATCCGGCGGCGCAATCGGTGGCCGCCGCGCCCGCCGGGTCCGCGTCATACCCCACCAACAGCGGCCCAGAGCACCGCTCCACCGCCCGGCGCCACCGACCCCCGTCCCACCGCGAGAGCAACGCTCTGCTGGGCCAGCCCGATCAGGTGCCCCCCCTTCCGGTACGGGGGGGTGGTCGGGGTGTTCACCACTTCGCCCGACCCCCTCCCTGTCCTCCGGTGGCCGCCAACGTCGACGTCAACGTCAGACCCGACGGGTGCTCGACGCCCAGACGCCGCCCAGGCCGTCGGCCAGCCGACCCTGGTCGAGGCGGCCGGCGACACTGCCGGCGACACGGTGGTCAACCCGCTCTCGGACTTCCAGTCCTGCTTCGACATCGGCTGACGGCCGCGGCGGTCGGCGACGGTTCGATCAGTCGGACACTCTGAGATCTCCTCAGGTAGTTCGCCCACTGTTCACCGCTCTCGATGCGCTGGATCCGGCACCCGGGGTTTTGACTCGGGAAGCGGGTCCGGCCGGTCCGGCCGTCCGCAGTCGATGTGCGGGGAGACGGTTGTGCGGAAACACGGAATGCGGGCGGCACTACGCCGCCGGATCATCGGTCCGGTCTCGGTCGGCGCCGCGCTGACCGGGGCGCTGGTCCTGGCCGGCGGTGCGGCCGCGAGCGCGGTGGTCGCCGGCGGCGGCTTCGGTCAACAGCACGTGGGCCAGACCACCGCCAACGGGGTCCTGCTGCCCACCGGGCAGACGGTGGACCCCTACGGGAGGCGCACGCTGGTCGACAACGGCCGGCTGCTGTCCAGCGCGATCAGCCCGGACGGGAAGACCCTGGCCGCGCTGAGCTGGACCAGCTTCCAGGGGTCCCTGACCCTGATCGACATCGCCAGCGGGAAGGTCAAGCAGCAGCTCGGGATGTCCGGCGGTGAGTACGGGAAGACCGGGGACGGGACGGTCGCCGCGGACGGCCCGCTCTGGTCCCCCGACGGGCGCACCCTGTGGGTGTCGCAGTCCGCGGACCTCGTGAAGGTGGCGATGACCGCCAACGGCAACGCCACCGGGAAACCGACCGTCATCCCGCTGTCCGGGCCGCACGGGCCCGCACTGCCTTCGGGCGGGACCTTCTCCGCCGACGGGACGACGCTGTACCTGGCGCTGAACGGCAGCAACACCCTCGGGGTCATCGACACCCGGACGAACCAGCTGCTGAAGCAGATCCCGGTCGGCAACGCGCCGCGCCAGGTGGTCCGCGTCGGCAGCGAGCTGTACGTGTCCAACGAGGGCGGCCGGTCGGTGAAGCCGGGTGACACCACCAACCTCTCCTACGGGACCCCGGTCGTCTCCGACCCGGTCACCGGGGCGGCGAACACCGGAAGCCTCTCCGTCGTCGACATCGCGGCGGGGAAGCAGACCCAGTCGGTGAAGGTCGGTCTGCAGCCGACCGCGATGTCGCTGCACGGGACCGTGCTGATGGTGGCGAACTCCAACGACGACAGCGTGTCGCTGGTCGACACCACGACGAAGAAGGTCATGCAGACCTTCAACGTCAACCCGGTCCCCGGGGCGACGGTCGGCAGCTACCCGAACGCGGTCACCATGCCGGACTCCAGCCACATCCTGGTCAGCATCGGCCGGGACAACGCGGTCGCGGTCTACAAGTACAGCGGCCCGAAGACCCCGGTGGCTTACCAGGGTCTGATCCCGACCGACTGGTACCCGGTCAACGTCGCCTGGGACGCCCCGCTGGGGAAGCTGGTCGTCACCAACGACAAGGGCATCGGGGCCCGCGGCCTGGAGTCCCCGATCAACAAGGGCCCGTCGACGAACACCGTCACCGGGCACAACACCTACGACGACACCGGGTCGGTGACGACCTTCGCCCCGCCGAGCGAGGCGGACCTGGGTGGGCTGACCCACCGGGTGTTCGTCAACAACGACTGGGAGAAGCTGCTCTCGACCGCGCCCACGAAGGCGGCCGCGGCGGCGAAGGCGGCCCCGGTGGCGGTCCCGGCCCAGCTGGGTCAGCCGTCGAAGATCAAGCACGTGTTCCTCATCGTCAAGGAGAACCGCAGCTACGACCAGGTGCTCGGGGACATCGGGAAGGGCAACAGCGACCCGAGCCTGACCCAGTTCGGCGGCAGCGTCACGCCCAACCAGCACCGGCTGTCCGACACCTACGGGCTGTTCGACAACTTCTACAACGAGGGCACCCTGTCCGCGGACGGCCACAACTGGCTGATGCAGGCGGACGCGAACGACTACGTGGAGAAGGAGTTCGGCGCCTTCTACCGCAGCTACCCGGCCCAGGGCGGGGACGCGCTGGCCTACCAGCGTGACGGGTTCCTGTGGAACGCGGCGCAGAAGGCGGGGCAGACGGTCCAGGACTACGGGGAGTACCTCAACTTCGAGACCGTGCCGGCGACCGGTGGACCCACCTGGGCCGACTGGTACAAGGACTCCCAGATCCTGGAGGGCAAGGCCACCGGGCCGCTGCCGGTCCCGATCGAGAAGTACAAGAGCTACTCCGACATCCCGTCGCTGAACCCGATCACCGACATGGCCTTCCCGAAGTTCGACCTCAACATCCCGGACCAGTACCGGGTCGACATCTGGAAGCAGTCGTTCGCGAAGGCCGAGGCGGCGAACAAGCTGGCCAACCTCAACATGATGTGGGTGATGGACGACCACACCGCCGGCGTCGGCGGCGGCACCCCGTACCCGACGGCCGAGGTCGCCGACAACGACCTGGCGGTGGGCCGGATCGTCGACACGATCTCCCACTCCAAGGACTGGGCCTCCTCGGCGATCGTCATCCTCGAGGACGACCCGCAGAACGGGGCCGACCACGTCGACGGGCACCGCAGCACGCTGCAGATCGTCAGCCCGTACGCGAAGCGGAACGTCGTCAACAGCAACTACTACACGCAGCTGAACGTGGTGAAGACCATCGAGCAGATCCTGGGCATCGCGCCGATGAACCAGGAGGACCGGGCCGCCGAGCCCATGTACGACGCGTTCACCAACACCCCGGACCTGACCCCCTACACCACCCAGCCGAACCAGATCCCGCTCACCTTCGGCCTGAACGGCGCGGTGGCCGGGACGGCCAAGGCGGCCGTGGCCTCCACCCAGGCGCACGCCACCACCCCGGTGGTCCCCGCGGCCGAGATGGGGACCTACCAGCAGTGGGTCGCGTGGACGAAGAAGCAGACCCTGACCGGTGGGACGGCGAAGGCGGACTCCGCCAACCCGGCCCAGATGAACCGGCTCAACTGGTACGCCGCCACCGGCTGGGTGAAGCCCTACCCGGGTGACCACGCCGTCCTGGCGCCGGACCAGGTCCCCGGCAAGAACCTGCCGAACTCCTTCATCGGCGACAACTGAGTTCCACCGCCGGACCGACGACGGCCCCCTCTCCCAACCGGGGGAGGGGGCCGTTCCCGCCTCCGGGCGCCGCCGACCGGGTCCGGTCCCGCCGGACGTCGGTGCGGGAGATCGCGAGGTAGGCGACAGCACGGCGATGATCCCCAGCGCCACCGTACTGACCGGTCCGTCGCCGAGCCGGACCCCACTCAGCGAGGCGGGCCTGCCGAGCCAGTCGGCGAGCCAGTCGTCGGGAAACGATGACGTGGAGTGATCTGATGCGCGAGTGGAACCAGCAGTGCGAGCCAAAGGAGAAGTACTCGCACGTCAGCAACTTCCGGCGGGACGCCCCCCCGGCTCGGGAGCGGCTCCTGTACCGCGGCGCCGTGAGGCCAACAGGGCTCAAAACAACCGTCGGTGCGTCAGAGGCCCCGGTGATCCCCGACTAGGCCAGTCTGAGACGGCCCCTGTCGTGGAACCGGCACGGCTCGCGCGCCGTTAAGCCGCGACCGCGTCGCTGGGGGGCCGGCGGCCGTCCGAGCGCTGGGGCTCATGGCGACAGGTTGAAGACCGCACCCCCAACGCTGCTCGCCGATTTGCCAACGGCCCCAGCGGGTTGCATGCTGTGTGGATAACTCCCCGCCGTCCTCTGGGACTGGCGGGGTTTTTTCGTCCTGAGGGGTCCAGCTGTCCACTGACCTGCGGACCACCGTCGTGGTCGACTACCAGAACGTCCACCTGGTGGGGCACGCCGTCTTCGGCGGCCCGTCGCCCAAGCACGAGACGCTCGTCGATCCGGGCTTCTACGCCGCCCAGCTGCTGCAGGAGCGCAACCGGCGCCAGCGCCCCGGCTACCCCGCCGCTGCGCTGCGCAGGGTCCTTGTGTACCGAGGCGAACCCTCTCCCGAGCACGACGCGCAGGACTACGCACGCAGCCAAAGCCAAAAGGCGCACTGGGAACGGGACCGCCGGGTGAAGGTGACCCTGCGCCCACTGAAGTACGACTACCAGCGCGACGCGACCGGCCGGCCGGCTACCTTGCCCGACGGGAGCCGCATCGTGACCGGTAAGCGCGAGAAGGGCGTCGACGTCCTGTGCGCTCTAGCCGCTGTCCGGGAGGCTCGCGATCCGACGACCGACTTGATCATCATGGCCTCATCGGACTCGGATCTGGCTCCGGTGCTCGACGAAGTCGTGCTCATCGACCAGGCGAAGATGGAGACGGCTTCCTGGTACGACCCAGTCACGCGAGTTGATCGGGCCCTGCGCGGCAGCGCGACCCGCACCTGGAACACCCGCCTGAACCGGACCCACTTCGAAGCAGCCCGCGACCTGACCGTCTACTCAGATCTATCGGCACTGACGAGCCGGGTCACGGTCCCGGATCGCGTCGATCCTGGGCAGCCAGCCACCGCCGGTCGTACCCGGTCCACGCCGTACCCCTGACCGAGCAGCCCGATGGCCTGCTCCGGGGACCACTCCCCCGCTGGACGACTGCGCTGCGGACTTCGACTCCACCGAAGAGCTCACATTTTGTCCTGGTCGCCACGGCTACCAACGGTAGGGCGGCCGCTGCCATGCGCCCGCTGAAGGCGGCGTCTCCTTGGTGTGCGCCCTGAGGACTCCTCCTCAATTCACAGCCCGACCGGCGCGCCAGTCGCCTTCTCCGCCTAAACCCACCGCTCCAAGAGGTAGTGGGGCCTCACCGGAGCACTGGGGGTTGCGACTGGGCGATCGCCCGGTACACCGAGGACCGGGCCACCTCGAACAGCTCCGCGAGCTCCGCACCCGTGTGGGTGCCTGCGGTGTGCAACTCGACCAGGTGCCGATGCTGCTCCGGCGACAGCTTCGGCGCTCCCCCGCGTAGCCGGCCCTTCGCCCGCGCCACCGCCATCCCCTCCCTCGTACGAGCGCGGATCACGTCCGCCTGTCCGCATAACGTCCGACCTCGGCGACCATCGACAGGGCGTTGAACAGCAGCCGGCCGACCGGGTCGGCCGGGTCGTGCACCGACCCGCCGATGCTGAGCAGGACTCCGCCGCCGGTCAGCTCGTCGACGATGCGCCGGGCGTCCGGGGCGAGCCGGTCCAGCCTGGTCACGAGGAGAGTGTCACCGGGCCCGACTGCGGCCAGGGCTTGGCGCAGCCCGGAGCGGACGCGGGCCCAGCCGAGTCCCGCCGGCGGCCAGCCCCACATGGTCGGCCGTCTCTCACCGCGACCGGGTCTAGGTCCGGTTGGTTAGGCCGGCGAGGATGGTGGTGGCGGCGATGTCCCTGGGGCGGTCGGTGACGAGCCAGTTGCGACAGGCGGAGGTGTCGAGGCTGTAGGTGACGTCGACGATGCCGCCGGGGAGACCCTCGGTGAAGGTGCCGACTGTCAGGCGTGGGAAGCCGGCGTCGACCCGGTAGAGCTCCTGCTGGGTGATCTTGAGCGGGTCGGTGTAGCGGCCGGTCTCCCCGGGTGGGATTCCGATCGTGTCGAGGCGGTCGTCGAGCAGGCTGGTGCAGGACGCGCCGGTCCGGGCGGCGGCACCCCGGGCGCGGGCGAGGAGGGCATCGAGGCTGTCCGGGCCGGACGGGTCGGCCGCTGCCCGTAGCGACAGCAGGTAGAGCCGGCCGTCACCGGGTTCGTCGAGTTGGTCCAGCCGGCTGATGCGGTGCACGACAGGTCCGGTGGAACGGCCGGTGGTCTTGACCTCGACGGAGACCTCATCGCCGACGAAGTCGTGCCGGCCCCCGCCGGGGCCCTGCCAGGCGGTGAGTGCGCCGATGCCGAAGGTGGGGATCCACTCGAGCAGGGTCCACAGTTCTCCGACCAGGCCGAGTTGTTCCTCGCGGCTCAATCCGTCGCGGCCGGCGAGCCAGAACCTGCGCCAGCGGTCCAGGACGGCGCCCAGTGAGGACGCGTCGGGCTCCCCGGTGGCCGGGAGTTCGTCGAGGACGTCGGCGCACAGGCCGGCGAACAGGCGGGTGTCGCCGGGGTCGGTGCAGCTCAGGTCGATCCAGGCCGCGTCGGCGCCGCCTGCGGGGCGGAGTCGGCGGGTGGTCATCCGCAGACCACGGACGGGTCGGGGTAGTCGTGCACGGACCCCGGCGGGGAGCTGGAGGAGCAGGTGGCGTGTGTTGTCGGCGGCCAGCGCGGCCAGGACGGGGCCGCCGGCCCAGTCGCGGACGCGCTCTGTGCTCAGGCGGTCCCCGGTGCCCGGCCGCAGGTCCTGCCACCGGGCGTCGAGGGCGACGGGTCCGGTGTTCACACCGGCGCGGCGCCGGCACTGCCGACGACGAACCCGCGTTCGTCGGCGGTGGGGCTGTGGGGGAATGACGCGGTGACCCCGACGACGGTGGCGCCGTCCCGCCCGGGGTCCTCGAACAGCGGTTGTTTGCCCTTGTCGTCGGGTTCGTCGGTGAGTGGCCTGCTGTTCCGGCTGATGGGGTAGATGACGAGCAGCCCCGTGGTGGGGCTGCGTTGGCGGCGCAGCGCGACGGGGTAGCTGAGCTCCCCGGCCGCGGCTGCGGCCCGTGCCGCCTGGATCTGGTGGTCGTCGAGGTCGATGTCCTCGTCCCCGCGGCCGCCCTTGCTGATGGGGTTGACGAGGGTCCCGATGCTGGTGTCGCTGGCCGCCTCGCGGCTGCGGCGGATGCAGGCGACCGGCTGCCCGTCGCCGATGCCCAGGTTCTCGGTGCCGAGCTTGTCGTCGACGGTGAGCAGTCCGCGGACGGCCACGGTCCAGTGCAGGAGTTCGTGCCGGCCGGCCTGGGTCTGGATGTAGTCGCGGACGAGGTGGGCGACGAACCGGGTGCTGCCGCTGAAGGTCCGGTAGTCCCCGAGGAAGTCGTAGATCTCCTGCCAGCCGACGCCGGACCATGTCCGGCGTCCGGCGCTGCCCCCGGCGGTGTCCATGCCGTCCATGCCGAGGTCGGCGAGGAACCGGCGGGTGGCGTCGACGTTGTGTTCGAGCCAGCTGCGGTTGGACAACTCGAAGGCGGAGGTCTGCTGGACGGTCGCGGAGTAGTTGTAGCTGACGGTCCGGGCGGACCCCATCCGGTTGGGGGCGGTGATCTCCATCGAGGGGTGGGTGTGGATCCGGACACCGAAGTCGCCGGGGGTCTGACCGAGCCTGTCGTAGAGCTGGATCTCCTGGCGCAGTTCCTCCTCATAGGTCGCGAGGTCGCGGAAGTCGTCCGCCAGCTCGGCGGTCGTGTAGAGCCGGGTGAGGTCCAGGTAGTCCTCCCGGTACCCGAACCACCGGCCCATCTGCAGGAGGGTGTCGTAGGCGTTGGCCCGTCGGACGTAGTAGCTGACCAGCAGCCCTTCCAGGGTCAGCCCGCGGGAGAGCTTGTTGCCCCCGATGATCACGGCCCGCAGTGTCGGCTCGCGTTGGTAGTCCAGTTCGTCGCCGCTGCGGTTGTGCAGCTGCAGGACGGGCAGGTCGTGCAGCAGGGTGTCGACGGCCTGTTCGACCGCCTCGAACGGCAGTTCCGCGGCCGGGTTCATCGCCCGGGTGACGGGGGTGAACTGCTGCTCCCAGCGGTCCCGCAGCTGGGACCGGACCTTGTCCCCGGCCATCCGGTAGATCCAGCCCTGACGCAGCGCGGCCACCCGGGCCTCGACGAGGCGGGCGAGCACTGTCTGCTGGGCGGTGAGCTGGCTGGCGTGGACGAGCATCGCCGCCGCGTTGCGCCGGCCGGTCCTGACGTCGCGGGCGGCCGCGGCCAGGACGAAGTCGAGGATGGCGTGGTCCAGTGTCGCGGGCAGCGCGGTCGGGGCCGGGTCGGCCCGCCGGGGCAGCAGGGCGGCCGCCTCGGCGTCCGGTACCCGCCGTAGGACGTCGGCGGGCGCGACGGGCCCGGCGTCGGCCCCGACCGCGGCGGGCAGCGCGGCCCGGCCGAACAGCCGCTCGGCGCCGACGTAGCCGGGCGGCCGGGGCAGGCTGACGATGAAGTCGCTGGGGTAGAGGTCCTCCCCGACAGAGCGGTCCAAGGAGTCATGCCCGATCAGGACGTTGGCGAACGGTGTCGCGGTGTACCCGACGTAGGCGGCCCGGTCCAGCCGCTCCATCAGTTCCCGGATCAGCCCGTTGATGATGCTCGGGTCGGTCTCCAGCTCAAGGGTCCGGCGGGTGAGTCGGACGGCGCCGCCACCCTCGCGTGTGTCGATGTCGGCCGCCGAGAGGTCCGGGCCGGTGTCGGTGGGCGCATCCGGGTCGGCCTCGTCGTCCCCGGGCCGGTTGCCGCCGGTGTTGATACTGGCCTGGTCCGCCTCGTCGTCGATGATCAGGACCGGGGTGTCCAGCGGCGTACGTGGCGCCAGCCATCTGTTGAGCCGGCGCAGGATGCTGGCGTTCTTCTTCATCACCAGTAGCGTCCGACTGCTCCCGAACAGGTTCGGTGGTTGGCTGCCCTGGTTGAAGTCACCGGCCGGGTCGGCGGTGGTCAGAGCGCTGATCTGCTGATCGTCGGCGGCCCTCCCGACGGTGGGCCGGGCCGCGGTGGTGTCGACCAGCCCGAGTTCGTCCTCCAGCCGCAGCTGGGTCTGACGGCGCAGGCTGTTGTGCAGCCCCGACAACACGATCACGACCTTGTAACCAACGTCGTAGGCCTTCGCGGCCAGGGCACTGAAGTTGGCGGTCTTACCCGACTGGACGTGCCCGACGACCAGTCCCTTCGTCCGGAAGGAGGCGGGACCGTCCGGCCGGGGGTCCTCGAGCATCTCCAGGATGCGGTCGGTCTCCCGGTCCAGACTGTCCACGACGGTCTCCGACCGGCCCCGGGAGGTGATCAGGTACTCCCGCAACCGTCGCCAGTGGTAGCCGTCGGTCGGGCTGTAGTCGGTGAACCAGGGCCGTGGTCCACCGCTGCCCCTGATCCTGGCGGACGGCTCGAGTTCCTGATGGTCGTCGAACCAGCGTTGGACCACCTGCTGCCGGTGGGCGGGGGGCAGGGCCATCAGGAAGCGGTCGGCGGCGTCCGCGACGGCCGCCGGGTCGGCGGTGGTGTCGACACCGATCAGCCCGGTGCGCAGCATCCTGGACCAGAGGTCCAGTTCTGCGGCGGCGAGGTGGTCACCAGCCGAGGTCACGGGCGGTCCCCGGGTCGGTGGTCAGCAGGTGGCGCCGGATCGCGTCGAGCGCGTTCTCGACGCCCGCGACCGCGGCCGCCTGCCGGAGGGCCGCCGCGAGCCGCGCCGGCCCGGCCGGCGTTGTGGTGGTCCCTGCAGCGGGGGGATCCGTCCCGGGCCGGTCTACCCCGGGGGTCGGTGCCCCGGGGGCGGTCCGGGGCCCCCGGTCCGGGGACGGGACGGGACGGGGGGTCGGCCTGGGGGTGGTCCTCGGCGGCGGGGGCGGCGGCCTGGGGTTGCGGGCGGCGAGCCGGTACCGCTCCTGCGCCTGCCTGGACAGCAGGGAGACCAGGCCCTTGAGCTGGTCCCGGAGTTCCTCGGGGATCTTGACCCGCATCTTGGAGATGTTGATCTCGAACTGTTCGTCCAACGCCGGCCAGAACTCCAGCGCGGCCCGCGCCAGCTTGACGTGTTCATCGGTGCCCCGCAGCCAGGACCAGCCGCCGGACTGGATGAGCCGGTCGGCGCGGTAGATATAGAGACCCTGCTGGCGGTTCCACTGGTTGGGCCCGCTGGCCCTCTTCCACGCGTCGTCGCTGCTGAACTCACGCTGCGGCGGCACCACGTAGGGGCGGTACCGGACGTGTCCGCCGGCGACCCGCAGCGTGTGCTCCGGTAGGTACTCGGTCCGCTCCTTCAGGCAGAACGGGTCCCATGGCTCGACCCGGCGGCCGTTGACGGTGATGGTCAGCGGGGTGGTCCTGCACCGTTCGGCGGTCCCGGACAGGAACCGCTCGAACACCATCCCGAGGTGTTGGTCCAGGCGCTCCGCGTACTTGCCCAAAACGCTCTCTGCGCGGGTGCCGTACGGGTCGGTGACGTTGAGGATCCGGTCCAACCGGCCCCACAGCACGACCGTCCCCGGTCCGTCCTGCAGTGGCGCCACGACCGCCGCCGGCCGGTCCTCGGGGGCGGGGTGCACGATCTCCCAGCGGTCGCTGCGCAGGACGTCGTCCAGGTCCAGGACGCGGACGTCGATCATCCGGCGGGTCGGGTTGCTGCGGCTGGCGACGGTGATCGAGCGGGCCTGGGACAGGCTGGCCGTCTTCAGGCCCAGCCCGAACTTCCCGAGCTCGTCCACGCGGTAGTCCCGTCCACCCGAACCCAACCGCATCGCCTCGCTGATGACGGCGGCCGGCATACCGGCGCCGTTGTCGGCGATCCGGACCCACGAGTCGGGCCCGTCGGCCTCGATGGTCACCTCGACGAGGCTGGCATTCGCGCTGATGCTGTTGTCGACGATGTCGGCGACGGCGTTGGTGAACTCATAGCCGAGGTCGCGCATCGTGTTCAGCAGCCTCGCGGCGCTGGGGATCAGCTCCTCGCGCCGGCCCCGGACCTCGGTCACGACACGACCCCCGCCGGTTGGGACACTGCCGGGGTGGGAGACCGCCCGGCAGCCAGCAGCGAGCTGGTCCGGCGCCAGATGAGCCGGCAGCCACGGGCCGACACCGCACCGGAGGTCGCGTTGCGACGCCGGCTGCACGCCCGGGGGGTCCGGTTCCGGACCGGACTGCGGGTCGGGTCGACCCGGCCGGACGTGGTCCTGACCCGCGCGCGGATCGCCGTCTTCGTGATGGGCGACTTCTGGCACCGCTGCCCGGCGCACGGGACGCGGCCCAAGGCCAACGCGCAATGGTGGGCGGACAAGCTCGACGCCAACGTCGCCCGGGACAACCGGCAACGTGCCGCGCTCGAGGCCGACGGCTGGGTCGTGGACTGGGTGTGGGAATGCGAGGACCTGTCGGCCGCCGCCGACCGGATCGCCGCGCTGTGGGCGGCGCGGACCGGCCGGCCGGGACCGCTCACCGTCCCGTTACGCATAGGACCGTCACGGTAGCGGTCACCATGACGCGCGGCACAGCAGCGACAACGGACAGTGGGCGCAGTCCGGTTCCTCCGCGCGGCACACCTCACGGCCCAGCGCCGCCAGCGCCGCCATCCGCGCGGGTGCCCGCCCACCGGCCCCGACGAGCTCCGCCAACGCCAGCCGCCCGTCGGTGAGCTTGTCGACACGGTCGACGGGTCGTCCGGTCACCCGGGCGGCCAGCCGCACCGGGTCGGTGGTGGTCAGCAGGACCGGTTCCCCGAGGGCCAGGACGGCGAACCGCTCGACCTCGGCCGGTCGCAGGACAACCTCGTCCCACCACGACCACCCGGCCGCGGTACCCGCGCCGGGGGCGCCCGTCCCGGGATCCCCGTCCCGCCACGCCTGCACAGCGGGCGTCAGCCGGCGCATCGCGCGGACGGCCCCGGGGCCGACACCCATCCCGTCGACAGTCGCTGCGGAATACGCCTCCGGCGTCGGGATCCGCCACAAGACCAGCGCGATCGTCCCGTCGTCGGCGTGACCGCTGATCAACACGGTCGACACCAGGGCTGTCCACGGGTCGGTGGGGTGGCGCCACGGGGCACCGGCCGCATCCCGCAGGGCCCAGCGGTCCAGTTCGACGCGCGCCGCCTCTACCGCCGCGGCGGCGAAGTGTCGGGGTGGCTGTGACGCCGACCCGGTCGGCGTCTGCACCGGCTCCGCGTGGCCGGACGCGACGAGGATCGCGCGCCCGATCCGTTCGGCCAGCCGTGGCGGGACGGCGTTTCCGATCTGGCGGAACGCGTGTGTCCGGTTCCCGGCGAACCGGTACCGGTCGGGGAAGGTCTGCAGCCGGGCGGCCTCGCGGACGGTGAGTGTCCGTTCCTCGGTCGGGTGGATGTACCAGTACCCGTCCTTGGCGATGTGCGCGGTGATCGACCGCGCGAGCTCGTCCCTGGCGTGCCGTTTGTACTTGTCGTTGAAGGTGTCGGCGCGGTACCGCCGCAGCCCCTCCGGGAGGTCCCCGTACCGGGTGCTGGACGTCATCAATCGGAACGCGAGCCGGTCGTCATCGCGGACTGCTCGGGTGACGTGGTCATAGACCACCGCCCGGTCGGCCTCGTCGACGCCGGCGCGGGCCCGCTCCTGGAACTGGGTGAGGACCCGTTTCCGGTAGGGGAGCACCGACTCCCCCGTCCCCTCCCCCAACCGGGGCAGGTCGCCGATCGCGTCCCAGATCGTGGTGACGTGGTCATCCGTGGCCGGCCAGGCGAACTCCCGGACCTGGTCGCGTAGGCCGACCAGGATCAGCCGCTGCCGGTGCTGGGGCACCCCGTACTGCGGGGCCTCCACGATGTCGAAGTGGGTCTCGTACCCGGCGGTCTGCAGGTCCCCGACGATCCGACGCAACACGACAGCGTCGTCGCCGAGGGCCATGTCCGGGACGTTCTCCAGCAGGACCGCCCGGGGGCGGACGGCCAGCACGATCCGCAACCACACCTGCCACAGCTCGCGGCGCTCGTCCAGCGCCGGCCGGCGACCGGCGCGGACCAGGTGACGGATCGCGCTGCGACCGGCCCGACTGAACGGCTGACACGGCGGTCCGCCGGCGACCAGGGCCACAGGTGCCTGCATGAGCAGATCCACCACCCGCGCCTCGACAGCGGGGTCGGACAGGTCCAGCCGGGCGCTGAGCCCCTGGAAGTTCGCGGCGTGCGTGCGCACCGACCACTCGTCGTGGTCCACCGCGAACCCGACGCGGTACCCCGCGTCCTCCAGACCCAGACTCAACCCGCCGCCGCCCGCGAACAGGTCGACCGCCAACGGTCGGTCCTGCCCGGCCGCCCACTGCCCCCATGTGTCCCAGGTCGGTGACCGCGGGTCCGGTTCGAGTGCGAGCGCAGAGCTGCGGCGGTACTTCACCGCCGGGACCGCCACAGGAACTCTTCTACCAGGTGGAGGACCTCGACGGGCGGACCGCCACGGCCCGGTGGGGTCTCACCTGCGCCGGGCCTCCCGGAACACCCGACCGACCAGCGCCGGCAGCCCGTCGCAGCCACCATCCGCCGTCCCGTCGAACGCGAGCGGGTCCACCGACTCCCCCGGCGGGTACACGCCCACCGCCCAGCCCCGGTGCTCCGCGCGCGACCACGCCAGGGAGTCGTCGCGGTCGGTGACCAGTAACCGGCCGCCGCCGTCCAGGACCGACTCGATCGCGGCGTTCATCCCGCCCGTCTGCGTGAACCGCGCCGGGAAGCCCGCCGCCCGCAGGGCAGCGACCGCGTCGGCGTACTCCGCGGCGCCGTGCCGCATCGTCTCCTCATAGGTCAGCACTGCCGCACCCCTCCCCTCAGCTCGTCACGTCGGCACACCCGCCCCGCCTCCCACTCCCACTCCCACTCCCCCGCCGCGGCCACGGTTACTTCCCCGGGGCACGGGACCAGCCCCGGGGGATCGGGCGAACCGCCCGACCCCCCGGTCGTCCACCGCGTCGTATGGGACCGGGCCGGCAGCGGACCTCACCCCCGGCCCGATCCCCGCCCGGGTCACACCTGCACCGGCTCCGGCTCCGCGCTCTCGGTCTGCTGGGAGGCGCGCTCACGGGTGACCTTGATCGTCCGGGCCGCGGCATACGTGAGGCTGACGCCGGCGACGTCGACTCACAGTTTCTGACCGGTCCGCTTCTCCCCCGTCGCCTTGTCCGCCCACACCTCGGTCCGCAACTTCCCCACCAGCACCAGCCGGGTACCCCGTCGGGCCGACTCGACCAGGTTCTCCGCGGCCGACCCGAACAGCACGAAGTTGACCGCGGTCGGCTCGGTGCCCTCCCACTCCCCCGACTCGGCCTGCCGGCGCTCATTGGCCAGCACCCGACCGTCGACCACGGCCTTGCCCTGGCTGGTGAACCGCAGCTCCGGGTCCGCGGTCAGGTTGCCCTCGATCGTGAGCGTGGTGCTGAACATGGCGATCTCCTCAGGGTCCTGCGCCGGGTCTGTCCCGGTCGCGACCGGGTCTGTCCCGGTCGCGGCTTATACCTCTACCTTAGGAGTTTGGAGGTATAAGGTCAAGCGGTTAGGGGTATACGTTTCGGTCGATACGTGCTGGTCAGCGCCTCCGCGGGTAGGCCCAGTCGGTGATCTCGGCGTAGACCTTGTGGGCGGTGCGGAACGCGAGGACGCTCATCTCGCGCAGCTCGATCGCGTCGGCCTGGGTCCGCCAGGCGGTGTCGAAAGCCTCGATCACCCGGTATGGGTTCACGCCGACGTTGCAGGCGGCGGTGATGATCCGGGCGCCGGTGCGGGCGGCCATCGCGGCGAAGCCGCTGCGTCGGTTCATGTCCGACCCGTGAGGCCACACGCCGACGCTGGCCAGAACGACTCCTTCGGCCAGCTTCGCCGTGGTGCTGGCCAGCACTGCCCATGACTGGGACGGGTCCCCCCCGACCGCGATCCGGCGCTGTTCAGGCTGCCCGTCGGTATCGCTTCGGACGATCTCGAGCTGGGTGCGCGCGGCGTAGGCGGCCAGCGCCGGCCACAGCTTCGGGGGCACCTCGGTCCCGACCGGCCGGCCCCAGGGCCGCTCCTCGTCTCCGGCTCGCCCGATCAGGGCGGTGTCCTCAACGGCGCGGAGCGCAGCTGCGGCGTGGGTGATCACCTTCTCCCAGGCCTGGTCGGTGGCGGTGTCGAGGGCGTAGGAACTGGTCATCTCAGAAGTCCTCCCGTGGATGCTGCTTATACCTCTATCCTACTCATTAGGGGTATAAGTGTCCAGCTGGAACGGCCTCTGGGCTGGGCGAACGGCCCGTCGACCGTGTGTTCGGTTGGCCAGTGTCTCCTGACCGAGGCCCTGGGGTGCGGGGGCGGAGCGCCCCGCGGTCTGTGGGGCCGGCCCCTGGGCCGGCGGTAGGCCGGTGGGTGGTCACAGCCGGGGTGGAGGTGGTGTCCCCGTCCCTCGGCGTGACGGGTCAGACCGGCCCGGCCCCGCCCGGGCAGGGGTGGGGTCCCCTCTGGGGTCCCCTTGCCCGGGGTGGGTCGGGCTGGTCCCGTCGAGACGGCGGGGGACGGGGACACCACCGACCTGGACCACCCACCATCACCAGCGCACCCGCACCGGACCGGCTCCCACCGGGTCAGGTGGGCCGACCTGCCTTGAGCTTGCGGTTGACGACCGGGAACGGCTTGCCGTCGTTGAAGGTCTCCTGCAGTCGCCGGACTTCGCTGGCGATCCCCGCCTGGTAGAGCGCGGACAGGTTGGGGGGGCCCTCCTCGCGTCCGGTGAGGGCGTGGACGGCGTCGCGGGCCGCGTCAGCGACATCGCGTTCGACGTAGACCGAGATCTGCCGCTTGCTGGCCGGCGGCTGCTTATACCCCCACGCCTTCCGCCTGACGGGACCGCCCATGCCCGTTTCGGCCGCGTCGGGTCCGGTGTCGGGAGCGGCCTCGTGGCCGGGAGCGGCGGGGATGACCGGGGCGATCCTGGGTCGGCGGGGCTGGTCGAACGGGTCGACGTCTCCGAGACCTCGACGGGCGGCCATCAGCGGTTCCTCCTGGCCTCAAGCAGTTCAGCGGCCGCCGCCCGGTACTGCTCGGCCGCCTTCCCGGTCGGGTCGTAGACGGTGATCGGCTGCCGCTGGGCGTACGCCTCCGCGAGGCGGACGGTGCGTCCGATCACGGTCTGCATGGTCTCGCGCGGGAATCTGCGTCGCAGGGTGGCGACGACGTCGCGGTCCATCCGGGTCCGCGTCCCTGCCCCGCACACCAACAGGTGCCCGACGTCGAGATCCGGCGCCAGGGCCTCCGCGACCTTGTCGACGGTGCCGAGGAGTTGGGCGACGGCTTCCAGCTCCAACGCGCCGGGCAGCACGGGCACGAGCACGGTGTCGGCGGCGGCCATCCCGGCGACCGTGAGCAGGCTCAGCGCGGGCAGGCAGTCGAGCAGGACCACGTCCCGGGGAGTGGCCCGGTCCAGCGCAGCGCGTAGCCGGAGCTCGACACCGACTTCACCGGCCAGGGCACGCTCGACACCGGACAGCTCGCCGACCGCGGGGACGACCTCGACACCGGGAACGGTCGAGGGCACAGCGGCCTCGTCGATCCCGGCCTGACGCAGCAGCACTGAGAGCGTGTCGAACTTGTCGGCCTCCGCGCCGAGCCACGTCGTGGCGTTGGCCTGTGCGTCGAGGTCAACCACCAGCACAGACAGGCCGGTCTCGGCGATGGCGGCGGCCAGGTTGACGACCGTGGTCGTCTTGGCCGTGCCGCCCTTCTGGTTGGCGACTGCGATGCGCACGCCGGACCTCCATCCGTAGGGGTATACGGAGCGTCAGCTTATACCCGCCCGGCGGTATAAGCGGTCGCTTTGCCGCGGCGCTTCGGCCGATTCGCAGCGGCGGCTGCCGCCCTCCCCCGGCCCAGCAGCGTCGACGCCACTGGGCCAGGCGGTCTAGCCGTCGTGGTTGACCGCCGTGTCCTGCTGGCGGGGGGCCTGCCCGGCGGCGAGCGCGCCGATCCGCTCGCGTCCAGTCAGGCTGGTGCAGTGTTCCTTCTCGGTCCAGTGTTGGACAATCCGCTCGGCGGTATCGATGACCTCCGCGGTCCCGGCGACCAGGAGGGGGCCGTCGCCTGGTCTGCGACGATTGCGGTGCGCTGGTGCCCGAGCCGGACCTATAGGCGTCCGTCGGGCAGCTCGGCCGCGGTGATCGGTTCCGGCACGCCCAGAACGCGAACGGAGGCGGCCAGGTCTCGGCTCGCGGTGGCGTCGAGGCGGACGTTCCAGTCGGCGACCAGCTCGCTCGCACGAGTCGACGTGGCGGAGCTGGGGCCAATGTGGTGCGCTCGCGGCCTCGGCGGTCTCGTTGGTGGCGGTGGGGGAGTGCTCGTCGGTCGGCGACCCGCGGCCGACTTATACCCGTCTACGGGTATAAGTCGGAACGTGAAGTGGAAGGGTGGCCGGTCAGTCGGCCAGGTGCCTTGTGAGGTAGCCATCCAGCCAGGACTCGCCGTCGGGGACCATCACGACGTGGTCGGCGCGCCAGTTGACCGCAGCGCGCCAGACCGTCGCGTCGTCCATGTTGCGGCTGAGGTAGATGGTGCGCACGGGCTCCCCGCCGGTGACCACGCGGTCCAGGGAGGGGAGCAGCAGCAGAACACCCGCTCGGGCGGCAATGTCGGCCTGTCTGGTGAACCGCTCGTCGGCCGCGTCGAAGGGCAGCACGTCGACCTGGTCGTTTACCCGTCTCACCGTTGCGGTCAGCTCGCGGTCGGCGGTCACCAGCAGGGCACAGCTGCGATTGGTGGTTCGAGCGCTAGCCAGCCGACTCGGGTGGGTGGTCATCACAGTCTCCGTTCGTCGCTCCAACTTATACCTCTATAATAGCCGCTAGGGGTATAAGTATCCAGCCGGAGTGGCCTCTGACCTGCGCGGATGGCCCGTCGACCGTGTGTTCGATCCACCGGTGTCTCCTGACTGAGGTCGGGGTGTGGGGCGGAGCCCCGCGCTTGTGGGGGCCGGCTTCTTGGGGCCGGCGGTGACCGTCGGTGGGTGGTCACAGCGGGGGTGGAGTTGGTGTCCCCGTCCCTCGGCGCGGCGGGGTGTTGACCGGGTCGTGGTGGTGGGGGCAGGGGCGCGTAGCGGCGGAGCGGACCCTTGCGGCCACTGCCGCGGGCTGGTCCCGTCGTGGCGGTGGGGGACGGGGGCGCCGGCGACCCGGACCACCCACCTCCACCAGCGGACCCGCACCGGGCGCGGCGGTGGGTCGGGCCCGGGTGGTCAACCGGCCGGCTGCGGGTGGTCACCCGCGCTGGGGGTGGCGCCGGGTCACCCGGGTGGTCGGGGGCGGGTCACCGGGGTTCCAGGTGTCCCACGGGGACCACCAGCGGGTGTCGGTGGTCAGCAGCTGGGCCAGGTCGGCGCCGTCGGTGTGGATCTGGGTGGCTTCGGCGGGGGTGATCCGGCCGGTGGCGGCCATCTGTTCGGGGTCGTGGAGGTCTTGGTATTGCCAGGGGGAGCCGTCGGCGGGGACGACGATGTCCAGGCCGTGGTCGTCGGTGTCGAAGCTGCCGCCGCCGGTGGGGTCGGGGTGGCGGAGGATCGGGGCGTCGAGGTTGAGGTACCAGTGGTCGAAGACCCGTCGCGGAACATCTTCCAGACGCGGTAGGGGTCGCGGTGCAGCTGCAGCGCGGTGGTGTCGAACCAGTGGGTGTACCCGGACCAGGGGTGCGGTCCGAACGGGTGGTCGGGGAAGGTGAACGGCGATCCGGGTTCGACGAGGACGGCCAGGACGCCGTCGGTGTCGTCCACGACGGTGACGGGGTGGGACATCCACAGCCGACCGTGCAGGACCTCACGGCGCTGCACGGTCCGGCCGGGCCGGAACCGGTGTTGTCCGGCGGGGGTCGCTCCCGGCGGGGTCGGGTGGTCCATCCGGTGATGGTGCCAGCGGGCCGGGGTCGGCTGGGGTGTCGGTCGGTGGGGGAGCGCGGCCCGGGGGGCGTGGGGGTTACCGGCCGTCGGGGGCCCGGCGGAGGGCCGGCCAGGCGGGCGGACCGCTGGGGGCGGTGTCCGCCGGTGCGGTGCCGGGCCGGGTGTAGGCGCCGGCGGCGCCGGTGGTCCGGGCAGCCGCGACCCGCTGCCGGTGGGAGGGGGCCGGTCCGCCGTCGGGAAGGCGCCAGTCCCGCATCCGGGCCACGAGCCAGCCGGCGGGGTTACGGATGGTGCCGGGTCCGCCGGTGGTGGGGGAGTGCCGCCGGGGTCCGTCCACCGGGTGGTGGTCGATGGCGTGCAGCACATCGGCGGCGGTCCACCCGGTGTGCAGCCAGGGTCGGAGCAGGTGCCGGAGCAGCCGGGCGGACAGCGGGGCGAGGTCGGGGGAGGCGCGGCGCAGCTGGTGGGCCAGGCGCAGCCGTTCGGCGCGGGTGGTGGCGGGCTGGTGGGTCGGCCAGGGCCCGCAGGTCCGGCACGGCGCCAGCGGCCCGCCGCCTTCCCCGGCGGTGTCCCGGGCGGTGGGCCCGGTGGGGGTCGGTTTCGGGTGTTCTGGTTGGTGCTGTCGCGAAGCGGCGTTGTTCCCGCCGCGTAGCGGTGTCCCCGTCCGGCCCCGTCGGGGGGTGCAGTCGCGGGCGTGCGCGCGCCCGGGTTGGGTACCAGCTCTGCTGGACCACATAGGGGTGTCAGTCTCATCCACAGCCCCCCCACCAGGAGCAGCCGGGACGGGGTTCGGCCTGCTCGCGGGGGTGGTGGTGGGGGTGGTGGTGGGGTCGTCGGCGGCGCGGGGGTGCCGGGACCGGTCCGCGGTCACCTGGCCGTCATCGCCGACGGTGAGCTGGCCGGTGTGCCAGCGGGGGTCCAGGGCCACCAGCCCCGGGTCCGGGGGCTGCCGCAGGGTCGGGGTGTCGGGTTCGCAGGGGACGTAGACGGCGGCCTCGTTGACGGTCTCCCCGTCCGGGCCCCGCAGGCCGGCGAGCAGTGCGAGGGGGGTGGTGGTGTCGGTGCGGCGGCCGGTGGAGACGACCCCGAGCAGGGACCGGGCCCGCAGCCACACGAGGAACCGGGCCACGGTGGACCGGGACACCCCGGTCAGATGCGCGAGGCGGTCCCAGCCCCCGGCGTAGGTCCCCGTTTGGACGTCGAGGTGCCGGGCCGCGACGACCGCCAGGGCGATCCGCCGTTCGGCGGCGTCGGCGCGGAACTCGCTCAGGGCGGTTTCGCGGACCCGGGCCAGCCAGCGGTGGGCCTGGTTGGCGCGGCGGTGCCCGGGGGGGATCGCCCGGGCGATCCGCAACGGCGACGGGGCCCGGCCCCAGGCGGCGGGGCCGTTGCCGACCCGGGCGGTGTCGGCCCAGGCCCAGCCGTGCCCGTCGGCGGAGCGGAGCCGGTCCTGCCGGCGGGCCCATCCGCCCCGTCGAGCCCGCTGGGGCTGGCGGGCCTGGGCGGGGCGGGGGCGACGGTGGGGGAGTGCAACCGTCTCCACCGCCCGCCCCGGTGCCCCTGAACTGCGGGAACGCGGCTCAGCGGGCGGACGGGTGCGCAGCGCGGCCCGGGCCGCCAGATACTCCGCGGTCGGGCCCACCCGGCCCGCCATCAGGGCCGGGCTGGGATCGAACAACGCGTCCGGGCGGCCCAGGGCCGCCGGGGCGGTCACCGCCGCAGGCGGCGCCGGCCACGCGCACAACAGAGGACGGGTGGGGCAGCGGACTCACGGCGCGCCGATGAGACGGCTGCCGACCATCCACGCCCGCCCGGACGGGGCGAGGTAATGTCTCCTCCTGCGAGCTCTCGAAGCCCTGCACCCGATTCCAGCGGCCAAACTGATCTTCGGGTGTGGGGCTTCGTGCTGTCCGGGCACCGGTCGGTGCCCGGGAGTGGGGCTAGGACGCCAGCAGCTCGTCCTGGTCGGTGTCGAGTGCCGCGGGGACCGCGGGACCGCCGTAGCGCTCCGCGAGGATCAGCGCGACGAGCTCGCTGTTCGAGAGGTCGAGCGCGATGCCCTCGGTCTCGAACCGCCGGTAGACCTCTCGAGGCACGCGGGTCGTAATCAGATGGCGGTCGCCCTTAGAGGGGCGGCCGGCGCCTTTTGACGGTCCAGGTCGTGCCATGCAGAGATCATGGCGCGCGCGATTTCTGATGCGGAGGACCTCGGGCGGCGTGTCGGCCACCGGTCTTACGGTCTCCGAGTGGTCGAGCGGTACGCCGACGCCTTCGGGGTCGACCGCGGCCGGGACGGCTGCTGGCGGTACGTGCCGGACTCCGGTGGCCGCCCGCAGCGGTGCACCGGCCAGGTGAACTGGGCGGGGTTCGTCGCGACCCGCCAGCGCCGCTGGCGGGTCTGGTCGTGCGATGGCCACCTGGACGGCGGGACCGACTGGACCGCCCGGCCCCGCTGAGCCGCACGGGCCGCCGCCGGGGCCGGGCGGCGCGATGCTCACCGGATGCCGGCACGGCGCACTGGCCGCCCGTCGGGGGCGACCCGACGGAGGGGATATGCGCGGTTGTCGCGTCCGGGGGACCGAGGTCTTTTCTGGTGGATAATGGCAGTTATGCATCGAGACGGGTGGCCGGGTGGGCGACGGGCCGTCCAAGATGGCCACGGCGTCGGGAGGCCGGCCGCGACGGGCCGCGGGACTACCGCCGAAATATCAATCAATAATGGGGGCCTGTACGTCACAGCCGTCTACTGGTCGGTGTGCTCTCGGGCTCGTCTTCTGCCATAAACTCCGTGACAGGAGACATACCCGAGGTTAGGCCATTGCGGCGGTAGTCATCTTCCCCTCGAAGCCGGTCGGCAAGATCGGCCAGTGGGAGTCCGTTGCTCATGGTGAACCAACTGGTACCGTCGACGCGGTTGCCGGCAGTACCCGTGTCATGATAGAACGATGTACGGGAAAATCGATAGGCCCGTCCGTCGCGCTGGTCAGTGTGCCAACGCAACCGTTCCACCGAGGACGGGCTTGAAGCTCGGCGTCGAGCGATCCCGTCACCGGGAAGACAGTCGGGTTACCGGGTAGAACAGTGGAGGGAAACAATCTTGAACTTCTCCTTCGCCACAACTTATCAAGAACTTTCTTATAAGCACGTCCGGTGATGAGGTTCGCGGATGCCGATCACCGTGAGGGGGAGCCCAGCCGGCACTGTTTCAGCGGCCCACCCTTGGACCCAACGAGAGCACCGGCGGCAGCCGACAGCTTGCTGGTCCGTGTAGAGAAAACGGTGATGACACTATCCCGTCATTCGGCGCCCGCATTGCAGCCCTACGAGCGTGAGCGCGTCGCGCGCTACGTCCGGGAGAGCGACGCCAGAGATTATCAGGCTGCGCACCTCCTGGCTCGCGAGGTGGTGGCATCACTGACGGGCACGAAAATCAGCGCGGTGGAGTTCGTGCAGACTTGCGGATACTGCGGGGCGGTTGGCCACGGCCGGCCGTCAATTGTGGCCGACGACAGCGTGTCGGTGAGTTGGTCGCATACGCGAGGCGTGGTGGCCGCGGCCGCAGCCCGAGCGCACGCGGTCGGTGTCGATGTTGAGGGGTCCCGCGGCTGGACGCGCGTGCCACGTTTTATCGATGCGGCAATGACACCTGCCGAGGCAGCGGAGATTCGCAACGCTACCGACCCGGAGTCAGCCTTTCTTAGGCTGTGGACGCGTAAAGAGTCGATGATTAAAATCGGGACTTTAAGTCTTGACCGTCTTGCGGACGTTTCCGCGGAAAGCCGGCCCGGGGTGTCCCTCACGTCGTGGTACGACGAGGAGGCGGCCGCTTGGATCGGCCTGAGCGTCGTCCACCAGGATCGAGGCGACGGCGTGCAATGAACGGGCGGCCGCTGTCAGCACCGAGGGCCCGCGCCGGTCTCGGGCAGGCTCCCCAGCCATCCGTCCAGGAGTCCGGCGGCCAAGCCCTCGTCATAACGGTCTCGGTCGTAAGTGAGAACGACAGTCAGCTCTGTTCCGCAGTCGTGGACGGTGGCGTTGAGGTCTAGGACGGCCCGGCCGTGATTGGGGTCCGCGTCCCAACGCACCGGCAGCTGACCCATCCGGCTCGGTAGTCGCAATCGATGGGCAGCGGTGAACAGGACCTGCACCAAAGGGTGGACGCCGAGCGGTATCCCGAGTGCCGCGACGATGTCCGCGAACGGCACGGACTCGTGCTCGTACGCCGCCAACGCGAGGTCTCGGGTGCGCCGCACCAGGTCTACGGTCGTGCTGGTTGGTAGCACCTCTAGCCGCAGCGGGAGGGTATTGACGTAGGGGCCGACGGCATCCTGGTCCGCGGCGTCCGGCCGATTCGCCGCGGGCACGCCGATGACCAAGTCGCGGCGGCCGGTGCAGCGGGCGAGATGTCCGGCAAATACCGCGAGCAGCACCATGTTTGGTGTCGCTCGTTCGAGTCGGGCGAGGTCTCGGACAGCGTCCGTGACGCCGGGCCCGATCGTTCTACGAACGCGACCGCCGCGACTGCCTGGGCTCGGGCCGCGGTTACGCGCGCCGGGTAGGGCAAGGTCAGGGTCCACGCCCGACAGCCGGTCGACCCACCACCGCAGGCCATCCCGATCCGCCGGTCGGGCGCGCTGCCGGACGGCGTGCATTGCATAGCTCTCCGGGGCTGGAAGGAGCCCGGCGTCGCCCGGAGAACCCGTCCTTTCATACGCTGCCGTCAGGTCGTCGACGATTTGCTGCACGCTCGAACCATCTGCCGCGGCATGGTGCAGGGTCAATACCACGGTCCAGGTGTCGGACGCGTGCCGGAGTACCGCAGCCCTCCACGGCGGCTCTGCCCCTAGGTCAAACGGGCGGTTAAGCTCGGTCTGAACCGCCACGCCGTCCGCGTCTGCGTCCACGTCGCAAACGTCGACACGGACATCTGACGCTCGGCCCGGCACCGCATAAAGATCACGTTGCCTGATCTGAAGTCGACTGCGCAGGACTGGGTGACGGGTCGCCACCTCTCGTACCGCCGCTGACAGTTGTTGGACGTCGAGCGGACCGTCCACCCGCAGGACAAGTCCGTCGTTGTAGGCGGACCCGCGGCTGGCCCGCTGGAGGAACCAGAACTGCCGCTGCTGGCTCGAGGCAGGACTCGGCGCTTCCGAATCGGGCGCCGCTTCGTCCGAGAGCGCCGTGGCGATTGTCACCAGAGGCTCGGCGGCCTCGACGGTCCGCACGAGCCCGCCAACGGTCGACGACGCGAATACGGACGCGAGCGCGAGGTCGATCTGGAGGGAGTCCCGGATGCGGTTCCGCAAAGCGAGCAGTGTCAGCGAGTCGGCACCGACCTCGTGCAGGCGGTCTTGCAGTCCGATCTGCTGCCGGCCGAACAAACCGCGGACGAGGCTGAGCACGACGGCCTCGACGGTGGCCCCAGCGGGTGAGTGCCCCTCGGTGTCGCCAGCCGGGAGAGGAAGTGCGCGACGGTCCACCTTTCCGCTCGATGTCCGAGGGAGCTCGTCCAGCACCGACACCACGTCGGGCACGAGGTGCGCGGGGAGGTGGGCGGCGACATACGCCCGCAGGGCGTTCGGCCCGGGCGCTTTCACCGCCTCGTCGCGCAGGACCACGTACGCGCGCAGTCGCGCCATGCCGACGGGATCGCGCCACACCGCCACCGCGGCCGCCGCGACGTCGGGGTGCCGGGCGAGACCCGCCTCGACCTCCCCCAGCTCGACCCGGTGCCCGCGGATCTTTACCTGGTCGTCGGCGCGGCCGAGAAAGTGCAGCAGGCCGTCCCGAGACGTGACGATGTCGCCGGTCCGGTAACAGACCCGGCCGTCGGGGCCGGTGACGAACCGCTCCGCCGTAAGATCGGGCCGATGCAGATATCCGTCGGCGAGCCCGACACCCGCGACGGAGAGCTCGCCGGATTCTCCGTCAGGGACCGGCTGACCCTCACCGTCGAGGACGTGCATCGTAAGACCCTCGATTGCCGTGCCGATCGGCGGTAGGTCGGGCCACACTGCCGGGTCCGGCCCCAGCCGGTGCGAGGAAACGACGTGCGTCTCTGTAGGCCCGTACTGGTTCTCAAGTGTGCACGCACCGAGCCGTTGGAACAGGCCGCGTATTCCCGGGGTCACCAGTAGCTGTTCTCCCGCGGTGACGATCTCGCGCAGGCGCTGGGGGACGGGGCGGCCCGCCAGCGCCACGGCGAGCGCGTTCAGCGCAACATATGGCAGGAATAGCCGCTCGATCCGCAGCTTTTCCAGTGACTGGCCAAGCCGCTCCGGATCACGCCTCGTCGGTTCGTCAATCATCACCAGGGTCCCGCCGCCCGCCCAGGTATCGAACATCTCCTGGCAAGCGACGTCGAAGCTGAGCGAGGCGAAGTGGAGCGTCCGCCCGGCCGGCGCGGAGTGCCCGCGCTGCCATCGCACGAGGTTTACCGGCCCCCGGTGCGGCATCGACACGCCCTTGGGCACGCCAGTGGAGCCCGAGGTGAAGATTACATACGCGGGATCGGTGGCACGCACCTCCGGCAACTCCGCGCCGCCGGGGTCGGCGGCGTCCGATGCCACAATCCGCGACTCGGACGGGAGCGGAGGCCGGAGGCCGGGCGGGGCGACCGTCACGGCCACCTGAGCACGCATGAGCATGTCACCAAGCCGCGCCGCCGGATAGGCCGGATCCAGGGGAAGATACGCGGCGCCGCTGCGCAGCACACCTAGGACGGCTACGGCCGTCTCCACCGTGCGGTCGGCGGCGACACCGACGAGGGGGCCGGCACCTCGGAGGCGGCGGGCCAGCCGGGCGGAGCGGTCGGCGAGTTCTGCATACGTTAGAGCGTCGTGGGCGTCCTCGACGGCGACGGCTCCCGGTGTGCGCGCCGCCTGCTCAAGGAAGAGCTCGTGCAGGGTCACCGCGGCGTGGCTCACGGAGCCGACCCCCGGTGAACGGCACCGACGATGTGCTCGATGGCGGTCCAGTAGCAGTCAGGGTCGTCGACGATATGGAGATGGCCCCCGGGGAGCTCCTCGTACGTGAATCTGGCCGAAGTCAGGGCCGCCCAAGCGATGGCGTCTGCGCGGGACACCAACCGGTCCTCGCGACCGCGTAAAGCCGCGATCGGAGTCGACAGCGGCTCCCGCACCGACGGCTGGTAGCGCGCGTGCAACTCAAGGTCGCCGCGGAGTGCTGGCATGAGTACCGCTCGGAGCTCAGAGTCGCGCAGCGCGGCCGGGTCGCTCCCCGTCAGCTCTTGGAGGTGCTCGATAATTTCCTCGTCGGAGAGGCCGCGAACGCTTAGCCGACGGGGGAGCCATGGGCTGGCCGCGCCACTCACCACGAGCACCTCCGGCCTCCGGGCGCCGCGGTGCTGAAGCCGCTGGGCGACCTCGTACGCCACCGTTGCCCCGAAGCTGTGGCCCAGCAGCGCGAACGCTGAGGAGCTGGCTGTCCGCCGTATGACGTCGTCCGCCGCCTCGACCGCGAGGTCCTGCACCCGCGCCGGATGCCGCTCGCCAAACCTTTCCTCCCGCCCCGGGAACTGGATCGGGACGAGGTCGAGGTTCGGCGAAGGGTGCTGTCGCTGGCGCCTGCGATAAATGCCGACACCGCTTCCGGCGAAGGGGAGACACGCGAGGGCGACGGTCACCGCGCGCCGCCCGAGAGCCGCGCGGCGTCTAGGAAGCAGGGGGACGGTCCGCTGTCCTCGAGGACCCAGCGGACGAATGACGCCGCTACAATTTCCGCCGGAAGGGCGCCAAGGGCGCCGAGGGGTCCGTTGGTCATGTCCGTCAGCATCTTCGGCGGTCGAAGTACAGCGACCCGCTGGTGGAGGTGGCTAGCGCAATGGATGGCGAGGCCCTCGACCGCAGCCTTGACCGTCACGTAGTAGGCCCAGTCCGTCGGCGGGCTCTCCACAGCAGAGCTGGAGACGAAGGCGATCAGCCCGTTCGCTAGCAACAGGGGAAGAGCGGCTGTCAGCGGACTCAGCACGGCAGCCAGACCTTGTTCGACATAGCGGAGCCCGGACGGTACGGCGGCCGGGGTCAGCGGGAGGTCCTCGATAGCGGGCGCCGCGCAGAGCACCACACCGGCGAGGCTTTTAGCGGCGACGTCTCGGAGCGCGGCGTGGGTGGCCTCAGGGTCGGTCGCGTCGACCGTCAGCGGACGAAGATTCCGCTCGCCGAGCTCCGCCCTAAGCCGGATTAAGTCCTCGGTACTACGGGCGGCGGCCCATACGACGGCGCCCTGGGTCACTAGAGCCGTCGCGAGCGCCGCGCCGAGACCGCGCGTTGCCCCGACAACGAGAAAGTGCCGACCCGCCAGCGCTTCCGACGGGGGCAGGTGCGCCGCCAGCGCAACCCGGTCGACAGCCGGGACGGCCGCCCGCGAGAATGCGCGGAGGTCCAGGGACGCAGACGCGGGGCCGCGGGAGAGCTTGGCGCGGACCGCCGTCAGCCCGGTCCGCGGGTCCGCGGGTCCGGTCGACACCTGTACCGCTGGACCCGCGCGAGCATCGGCGCGCACCATCCGGGCCGAAGCGAAGAGAGCGTCTCGGCCCGGCGAGAGCATTCCGACCACGTAACTCGCACCGGCGAGCCAGACGGTCAGCGCGTCGGGGACGTGGCCAGCACCAAGCCCCGCGGCCAAGGCGCGGAGCGCATCGAGGTCAGCCGCGTACGGCTCGGGGGCCAGCTCTTCGCCCGCCGAGTCGGCGACCGCCCGCGGGCGGTCGCGACCCCGGGCCTCTACCGGCTCCAGGTCGGCTAGACAAGCCTCCGCGTCAGCAGTCACAAGGACGCGTACGGCCACCCGACCCTGCGTCTCCAGTGTGGCCACCAAGCCGCCGTTGGCGGTCGGAGCGGCGGACGTGTGGAGCTGCTCGTCAGGGCGAATCGGGTGGGCGAACCGGAGGCACAGAGTCCGGGTGCGGCGCAGCGTGGCGCCGTCGATCGCCCGTAGGGCGAGCACGGCTCCCAGCGCGCCTTGGGCGATCGTCCGTCCATATGAAGTGCGCCGGGCGAATGCGGCGTCGACGTGCAGGGGGTTAAGGTCACCAGACGCGGCGGCGAACCAGTCAAGGTGACGTTGCCGCAGGACTGAGGGCGGCGTCATACCGCGGCGACCGCAGCCTCGGCTGCGTCGATTAGCGTACCGATGTCGGTACGTACTACTAGCGCGCTCTCCGGGAGCTGAATCCCGAGCGTCTGCTCGATCTCGAAGACAATCTCCACCTGAGCCAGCGAGTCCCATCCGTCCGCGTCGGCGGGAGTCGTGTCACGACCGCGCGCTGGTGGGTCGCCGACGACACGGGCGAAAGTTGCCAGCACGACGTCTGCCACCGCCGTCATACGTCCTCCCTGCTGATATGACAGGTCTTGAGCAAGTCAACCTCGGCCAAGTCGAAGGTAAACCGGTCTACATCCCGACCTGGTTCGGCCGCGGCGGGGGCGAACCCCAGCCGGGGGTAGAGGTCGGCGACGAGGCCGTTGCGTGCGGTCGGGCGGTAAAGCCCGACGAGCTGCGCGCAGCCGCGTGACGCCGCCACGCGACCGACTTCCTCGAGCAGGACGCGCTCCGCGGTCCGGCCGATCACGCGACAGCTCAACAGCAGGGTGTCGATGATCGCCGAGGGCCCGTCCTTGCGGGCGAGGGCCAGACCGACGACACCATGGTCGGCCAGTCGGTCCCGTAGGGAGAGAGTGAGGCAGATCCACTCGCTGTCGACGGACAGCTCAGCCAGTTCCTGCTCCGAGCGGCGCAAAGAGGTGAGGTTGAACTGGTTGGTCTTGCCGACCAGCTGCGCGGCCCGCGGCACGGTCTCGTGGTCAACAACGCGTACCACGGCCCGCATGCGTAGGTCATCGAGAAATTCTTCCACCGAAGTGTGCTGCTCCCGCACGGATTCCGCCTCCCGCAAGCCCTGGTAGGAGGCGGCCCGCAGGCGGTCGTCGGGCGTCGCGCGCGGGGGATGCAGAGTGGGGCGCTCGGCGAGTGCCGCGACGAAGTCGAACGGCTGGGCGGGGAGCTCGATTACGTCGACTTCAGGCAGCGCCCGGCGAACCTCGAGGCATTCGGCGGGGTTGTCGTCCACGAATGCAACGGCGTCGAGACCGAGACCGAGCCGTGCGGCGATGTCGATGATCTGCTCCGACTTCGGCCGCCAGTCGGCGACGACCGCAACGAAATGCTCGGGACGGAGCCGCATACCGTCGACCTCCGCAATCGCCCGCTCGGCCAGCTCGATGTCGTTCTTGCTCGCGACGGCCAGCGCCACCCCGCGCGACCGGAGACCCAGTAGGTGTGCCTGGAAGGCGCGAAACGACTCAGCGCGAGGCCCTCCGGTGAGCGAGAGGCCCTCGATCCCCTCTTCCCCCACGACTCCGTCCCAGAGAGTATTGTCTAAATCGAGCACGAGGCACCGCCGGCTGAGTCCGAGTTCCGCGGCGAGGGTGGCCGTGATCGTGCTGGCCAGCAGCGGGAGGGCGTCAAGGGCGACGGCCTGCCGGGTGGCGAAGTAGTAGCGGTCGTTTCGCCACCGTCGAGAACCGTGTCGCCGGGCGAGGAGCTCCGCGTCGATGAGAACCTCCGTTTCGGCTCGCCGGCGGAGCTCATTGTTAATCCTGGCGACGACAGCGGTCGGGCTATCCGCCGCGACCATCGCGGCCGCTCCCCAAGGATCTGTGGCGGGCGGGGCGGCGAGCTGCTGGAGAACGCTCTTGCCCTGCGCTCGGGCTGCGGCCCATAGGCCGGTCCAGCGCGCGACGGCGGCCGCGACGACCGCGTCCGGACCGACGTCGGGGATGTCATCGACACCGAGGTCCTCGTACTCGAGGCTGAGCAGCAGCCACTGCACGTTGCTGCGCGCGGTGTCGGAAGACCCATCGAGTAGCTCCTGCTCAAGCTGCCCGTACGGCGCGACGTCGACCTCGAGATCGAGCCCGACCGCCAGACCGCCCGCAGGAAGCAGCCGCGCCAGCAGCTCCGCGGTCGTGGTCGACAGCAGCCGGAGCGTCGTGCGGCGACGAACGAAACCCGCGAAATCCTCCGGACTCCGCCCGGCGTAGTCCGCCGCCCGCCGCCAGGCAGCGGCATTCTGTGGTTGGCGTAGCGCGTCGAGGATGGTGACTGGCTCGGGCGGCACGGGAAGGGGGATGTTCATCGGGCCGTGTAGCCACCGTCGACGGTGAGCGCCGAGCCGGTCACCTGACGGGACTCCCTGGACGCCAGCCACACAACGGCGTTCGCTACGTCCTCGGCCTCGATGAGCCGGTGCATCGGCTGTCCGGCCGCGAACGTGCTCTCGTGGTCGTCCGGCGGCAGTTCCAGGGAACGAGCGATCTCCCGCAGCATCCGCCCCTCCAGCGCCGGGTCGTCGCGGACGCTGCCTGGGCAGACGGCGTTCACGCGGACGTCGTACGGTGCCAGATCGAGCGCCGACGCTCGGGTGAGCCCCACTAGGCCATGCTTCGCCGCGACGTACCCAGCAAAGTGGCGATAGCCCACGAGACCGGCCGTGGAGGCGATATTCACGATGCTGCCCCGACGTCGCTCGACCATGATTGGCGCGACGAGGCGGGTCATCCGCCAGGCACCGGAAAGGTCCACGTCGAGCATGAGCTGCCACGCCTCCTCGTCCATCTCGTTGACGGGACTACCCGCTGGCGTGGCAATCCCGGCGTTGTTCACCAGCACGTCGATCACCCCAAAACGCTCTAGCGCCGCATCCACCGCGCGGCGCGTCGCCGTCGGGTCTCGGACGTCCGCACGGGCGGTCAGGGCGTCCGAGCCGAGTCTGCGGCAGAGCGCCGCCGTCAGGTCGAGCTGACTGACAGTGCCAAGTGGGTACGGAACCTCGGCGATGTCTTGGCCGACGTCGAGCAGGACAAGGTCTGCCCCCGCCTGGGCGAGACGCACCGCGCACGCTCGGCCGATGCCTCGCGCCGCACCGGTCACCAGCGCCACCGAGCCGTCCAGCCTCATTACCGACCCTCCGAGAATCGCTCGTCTACCAGCGCATCCTCGACGCGGGCGATGTCTTCGAGCACCTCAACGACCGCCGCGGCGCTGCGACCGCGGCTCCCCCGACGCGCCAGCATCTGCGCGTGCAACAGGAGAGGGGGCAGCCGACGCCAGAGTTCCACCACGGGTGTCCATGCCGCAAGGCGGTGGGCTGCCGTCGGATCCCCGAGCCCCCCCTCGGCGCCGAACGCGCGCAGGACGAGCTCGCGCTGCCGCAAGGCCTGCCACACGTCATCGGCGTGATCGCAGGCTTGCGGGTCGAGGCCGCGACCGCCGAAATGGCGGGCGATGCACAGGACCGCCGAACCCGGGGACGCCCGCTTCGCGGGCAGTGCAGCTTCCTCGCTGCCGCCGATCTCCAGCCATCGGTAAGCCCGTCCGAAGGCGACGTCGTCACCGCCAAGCGCTGCGCGCTCTCGGAGTACCTGGACGGGCGTCGGCTCAACCAAGGCCCGGCATGCACTGAACAGGTCTGCCTCAGCGAGCGGCGTACGCCGCGCGCCCTGGCTACCGCGCGCGTCCAGGAGCTCAAGTGCGTCGTCGGCCACGAACCCGTCGCGGTCTCTCCGGAGCACGTACCAGTGCGGTGAGTGGTGCCGCTCGAACGAGGGAAGCCATGGCAGGGCGAAGGCGTCGGCGGCAACGACCACGCGGCCATGAGCGTCGAGCTCTCGGTACAGCGCCGACCTCGCCGTCGGCCAACTGTCGGCAGCGGCGATCCGGAGGCCTAGCTTTTGCGCCAGCGGGGCAGGGTGGTGGTCGAACCGCAGGGGACCCTCACCGGTCAGCTCCACCGCGAGGTACGGACTACCAGCAACCAACGGCCGCCACCACAAAGCCTCGACGTCGGACAGGTGGGATGCGAGGGCAGCGGTATAGCACGTCAGCGCAGGGCCCCAGCCGTCGAGCGGGATGGTCGTCCGGGTCGGGGCGCTCACTTATAGCTCGGCTTCGCCGGCTGCGGCATGGTCCGCAGACCCCTATTGAAGAAGGCGTAAAGAACGGTGAGGCCGTAAACCCCAGCGAAGGCGCCAAGCGTGGTGGTGATCCCGACCTGCTCGATAAGCCAGGACTGGACCAGGATGCCGAAGGGTGCCGCCACGAATGCGACGGACAGGACGACTCCTAACACTCGGCCCTGGACCTCGCTCGGCGTCACCTCCTGCAAGACGGTGGTAATGAGCGGATTTAACGGACCGGCAGCGAGTCCGAGTACGAATAGGACGAGGAACGCCAACGCGACCGGTGGCCCGAAGGCTAGCGCCGCTCGCATCAGGGCGATCACGCCGAAGGCGCCGACGAAGGTGGCGAAGCGGTTGTGCAGCAGACCGCGACTGGACGGAATGTAAGCAAAGGTACCGACGACTGCGCCGGCGCCAAAAAGTCCAACGAGGAGCCCGACCAGATTTGCGTCTCCCAGCACGTCACGGCTGAACAAAGGCAGCACGACGGGTGCGAGCGCGTCATCGATGAAGTTGGTCACGACCACCACCGTTACGATTGCACGCAGCACCGGGGTGCGCGCCAGCAGCGAAAGCCCGTCCCGCAGGTCCCGCGCGAAGCCTGTCTGGTCAGACTGGCGAACCACGGCCACGCGGGGGGTCAGCCCCCAGACAAGGGCACCGGAGACCGCGAAGGTCGCGGCGTCTACATAGAGCACCGTCGAGGGGTCGGTCACCTGAGCGAGCAAGGTGGCGCAAACCGGGGCGATAATAAGGCCAGTGCGTTGAGCGCCGCTGAACCACGCGTTGGCGCTCTCTAAGCGGCCGCCACCCCGGATCGCGAGCGGCTCTAGCATCGCCAGCCGCGCCGCGGACCCCGGGGTATCAACCAGCGTTCGAGCGGCGATCAGTACTAGCAGAAACCCGAATGGGAGTCCGCTCGTCTGAGCGAGCAGCGGCACGAGAAGAATTAGCACGCCGGCGAGAAGGTCGGCGCCCGCGCTGACAACGCGTCCGCCCAGCCGATCCACCACCACTCCCCCGACGAGTCCGCCGAGCGCCATCGGCAGCGTGTTCGCGAAACCGGCCAGCCCGGTGTAAAGCGGGCTGCCCGTCTGCCGCAAGACGTAAAGCGGGACTGCGACAATTGTCAGGCCATTACCGAACCAAGAGATGTACGAGGCCACCAGCAACGCGCGGAGCGGGCGGCGATCCATGGTCCGCTCCACCACGGCGGTGCTCATCTCGACCGACGGTGTAGCTCGGCAAACAGGTTATTGACCTGGCTGAAGCTCAGGCCGCTCCCGGCGTCGACGGCGCGGGCCGAAGCACGGCGGACGGCGGCGACGGCCGCTACTATTTCCACAATTGCCGCATCGGCGGATGCTCTCACCTCTTGCTCCGTCCAGGTTGAACCGTCGTACTGCCACCGCACCACGAGCCGTCCGGTGTGGATCCCGGCCACGACCGCGATTTCGTGCGTGCGCTTGGCACCGGGGTAGGGTCGTCGGCCGATCTCGCGGGTGGCGCTGAAGACTTCCGGGGCGACCTCGTGTAGCTCACCGAGGGACCCGACGAAGTTGAAGGACACGGCGGGGCGCGGTAAGTCCGCGAACAGAGCCCATTGAGCCGGTCCCGCCGCCATCGCCAGCGCGAGCCACCCCTTGCCGCCACCGGGCACGCTGGCAACTGCCGCCAGGACCCTCGGGACGTCGTCCTCGACCGGCCGGTCGGGGCGGACGAGCAGCCGCAGTGGATACGCAGTGGCGTACGACCCCACTCCGCGGATCAAGTCATAACGGTCGGGCTGTCCGACCGGTTCTCGTCCGTCGGCGACGATATCAAACACGGGGTCCGCCCAGTCACGGCGCAGCCGCGCAACCGCCCGGGCCACGCACACCAGGGTCGCCGCTCCGACGGAGGTCGGGTCCGCGTCCGTCGCCGCCTCGACGACAATTTCGCGCTCGTCCTCAAGCCGCCCGCCACGGCCACTCGCCTGAGGCAGACCCTGGAGCTGGGACCGCCAGAAGGGGAGCTGCGACGAGTAGTCGCATGCGCGCACCGCAGCCGCGTAAGCGCCGTAGGAGCCGCGCTCCGGCATAACCGGCCGGTCTCGGAGGGCATCGGCGAGGTCGGCCGCCAGGACCGCCCAGGACATCCCGTCGGTCACGAGGTGATTTGCGGTGAGAACGATCCGGGGGGTGTCAGCGTCGGGGATGAGCGTCGCCGCGAAAACGTGTCCGCGGGCGAGGTCGAAGTCAGCGAGCTGCGCCGCGGACACGTCCTCGTCGGTGTCGCCGTCCGAGGCGACCGACCAGCTCCACGTCCCACCCGGTCGAGACAAGGGACCCTGCTCGTCTAGCACGAACGACGCCGTGAGCGCCGGGTGGGCGCGGACCCCGTCCCCTACCGCCGTGCGTACCCGCTCCGGATCGACCGGTGAGCGGAGCGTCAGGGCCACGGTGTGCGACCACCGTTCCGGATTGGCGGGCTCGAACGCAAGCACGTCGAGCTGCTCGGGCGTCAGTGGTCGGGCCTCGGACACCATGTTTACCGTCGAACGGGGCGGTTCGGCCGTCCGCCCCGCCAGCGTCGCGGCGAGGTCGCGCAATCGCGGGAATAGGAAAATGTCCCGGACCGATGCCTCGAGCCCGGCCTCGCGCAGCTCGAGAGCGAAGCGGACGGCGAGCATGGATGTGCCCCCCGCCTCGAAGAAGCTAATCGTTGGGGTCGCGGGCCGGGTACCCAAGACCGCAGCCCACGCTTCCGAGACGAGCAGCTGCGTCTCGGGCGCGTCCAAGCTCTGACCGCCCTCCTCCGGTGGCTCGGCCGGTGCGAGATCGAACGAGCTCGACCCCCTCGCGACCGGCCCCCGGAGCGGCGCGTCTGGGGCAGAGAGGAAGAGGGACAGCAGCTCGGTAAGGCGCGTCGCCCACCGGCTCACCGTTGACTCGTGGAACAGCGCGGTCCGGTACTCGAACCGGCCGTACAGCGTCGTTCCCGCGCGCCACCACCCGACCGTCAGGTCCATCGGCGAGACGCCGTCCTCAACCTCGGTGCCGTGCACCTCCGCGCCGGGGACGTCGAAGATGCTTTCCTCAAAATCGAGCACAAGATGCAGGGTCTGCATCACCGGGTACCGGTGCAGCGAACGCTCGGGCGCGACAGCCTCGACAATCTCGCTAAATGGGACCTCGCGATGGTCGGCGACGACGACAGCGACCCGCGCCGCCTCTGTCAGGATGCCGGCCGGCGTAGGGTTCGGGCCAAGCCGGAGGCGAAGCGGGACGCTGGTGAGCAGAAACCCGATCAGGTTCTGCGTCTCGGCCTGTCGCGTCGCGCTCGGGACGCCCACGACGATGTCAGTCTGGCCTGTCTCCTCGTAAAGCAGTGCCGCGTACGTGGCCAAGAGAGCGGTCGCTAGGGTAATCCGCTCCTGCCTAGCCATCGCAATGAAGGCCGTGCCCGTGTCGTCTGGGACCACGAAGTAGTGATGCCTCCCCGCTCTGCTCGGCGTCTCTGGCGAGGCGTCGTACGGCAGTGCCAGCGTGCTGGGGGCCCCGCGTAATTCCTCTGCCCAGAAGGCGCGGTGACGATGGCGGCGGGCGCCCGTGAACCACTCTCGCTGCCATCGCGCGAAATCGCCATACTGCACGGGTAGGGGGGGCAAAGCGGACGGCCGGTCTTCCAGCCGGGCGCGGTAGTGCTCGACCAGCTCAGCGTTGAGCCGGACGAAGGACCACTGGTCGGTCACAGCGTGATGCATCGTCTCGACGATCTGGTGATCGTCGTCGGCCAGGTGCACGATCAGGACCCGCAGGAGCGGACCGGTCTCCAGGTCAAACGCACCGGCGGTGTGGGTCCGAATGGCCGCGGCCATTTCGTCCGCCCGCTCGCCCTCGTGGATGTCCCGCAGATCGGCCTCCCGAAACCCGGGCTCCAGGCGCTCGTGGACCTTGAGGTAGGGCGCCCCGTCCCCGAAGTGCATGGTGCTGCGCAGCAGCTCGTGTCGCAAGACGAGGTCGTCGAGGGCGTGCCGCAGCGCGTGGGCGTCCAACGGACCTCGAAACCGGAGCCCCACGCTGATGTTGTAGGCCGTGCTGTCTGGGTCCAGCTGGGTGAGGGTCCAGAGCCGCTCTTGGTCGAGTCCGAGGGGCGAACGATCCGGAGGCCCCGGGTAGCGTGCCAGCACCGGTTCCGCGTGCGAGCCGGCGTCCTGCCGGAGCCGACGCGCGAGCGCAGCCCGCTGAGACGTGGTCAGCTGCGCCAGGCGAGTGTCTGCACTCCCGGTCATCGGTCGGACTCCGTTCGTGCGAGATCGGCGAGCGCGTTGACGCCGTCGAGGATCGCCGCGCCTGGAAGACCGAAATCTACGAGGCAGCCAACCTCGTCGGCCCCCGCGTTGGCGAGCTCCGCGAGTACGGCGCGCGCTTTGGCGCGCGAGCCGAGCAGCGAAGGTCCGTTGAAGTAGGCCTGATAGCCCGCTTCAAGGAGTAGCGCCTCGTCCGCCGCCGCGTCCGAGGTCTGCCGACGGAAGGCGGCGAGGTAAGAGATCATCGCCGGTCGAAGCCGGGTCTCAAGATCCGGCTCGTCGCTGACGTGGGCGTGCACCATCACCACGACGTCCCCCGCGCCCGGGTGGCCGGCGTCGCGCCACGCGGCGCGATAGCGGGCGATGTTTCTACGCAGCTCCGCGAGGGTCTGGCCCAAGAGCGCAGTCATGACACCGCAGCCCAGGGTCGCGGCGTCCTCGAACGTCTTCGGCGAGCCTGCCGCCGTCAGCCACATAGGCAGCACGGGCTGCACCGGCACGGGTGTGAGTCGTACGGTCCTCTCCTCGCCGTCCGCCGTCGGGAATGACCGTTCCGCACCGCCCCACAGAGCGCGCACCTCGCTCGCGGCGTGCAACGTCGCGGCGCGTCGGTCCGCGTGCGACCCGCGCGACAGCACGAAGTCGTCGGGATGCCAGCCGCTGGCGAATGATATGCCGGCACGTCCGCTCGACAGGTTGTCGACGACCGACCACTCCTCGGCGATCCGGACTACGTGGTGGAGCGGGGCGGCGACGCTTCCGGCGCGGATTCTGATGCGGCTCGTCCGAGCCGCGATCGCCGCCCCTAAGACGGCCGGGTTTGGGTGCTGTCCGCCGAAAAGGACGAAGTGCCGCTCCGGCAGCCACACCGCGTGTAGTCCTGCGGCATCGGCCCGACTAGCGGCCTCCAACACGGTCGCGTAATAGTCAGGTACCGACATCGAGCCCGCACTGGGAAAGAAGTACACGCTCAGCCGTGTCGGCGGCGCTACCTGCGGATCGGCATCCGTCCACCGGCGCTCCGGGCTCGCAGCACCGAGCCGGGCACGCAGGGCCCTGCGCTGATCCGCATCGAGCTGCGGCAGCCGGGAGTTCACGGTCGCCGCACCTCCGCGTCCGCCGCTGCCATCTCTTCTAGGAGCGCGGCGAACTCCGGCGACGCGTCCCGCTCAGCGAGCAGGACGTCGAGGTGGGAGACGAAGTCGGTGAGCGTGGAGTGCTCATACAGGTCATGGAGGCCCAAGTTCAGGACGAGGTCGTCGGCGAGGTCGTTCACGAGCTGGACGGCCTGGAGCGAGGTGCCTCCCAGTTCGAAGAAATTGTCGCTGTTTCCGACGTCCGGGCCGCCGAACGATCGCTGCCAGGATCCCGCCACCAGGGCGAGGAGGTCTGCGTCCGCCGAGGCAGAAACGGCGGACTTCGTTACCGGCTTGGCCGGGGCGGGCTTTCCCTGCGAGCCCTGGTCGTTACCGGCCCAGTAGCGGGTCCGCGACAACGGGTACGGAGGCAGCTCCGCTGGCTGACCCGGACCTGACAGAGGTAGGTCGATCTCGTTCCCCGCCTCCCAGGTCACGGCGAGCGCACCCAGGAACGTCGACGGTTCGTCCGCGGTTGTCGCGCCCAGGACGGAGTGGATCACCGGAGCCGACGACCCGGGCCGAGCCAGCCCGCGAATCAGACCGCCCAGGATTTTTCCGGGACCGGCCTCCAGTACGACGCCTGGCGTCGCAGCCATCAACTCCTCGGCGCAGGCGCGGAACCGTACGGTTCCGCGCAACTGCCTGGCCCAGTACGTCGGATCGATGGCGTCCGCGTCGCTCAGCGCGGTGCCGGTCACGTTGGAAAGGACCAACATCCGCGGCGGCTGGAGCGTCATGCTCGCGAGCACCTCAGCGAGACCCTCGGCGGCAGAGGTCATGGACGCCGAGTGGAACGCATGGCTAACGGAGAGCCACCGCGTGCGGACGCCGCTCTCGGACAGCCGGACAGACAGCCGGTCGACTGCGTTGGACGGCCCGGATAGCACCACGGACCGAGCGCCGTTGACTGCCGCAAGCTCGACCGGCGTCCCGTCAAGGAGGTCGCCTATGCCATCCTCGCCCATCGCGACCGCGATCATTGATCCTGCCTCCATCTGTCCCATTAGCTGCCCGCGAGCGACCACAGCGCGCGCGGCGTCCTCATTGGAGAACACGCCCGCGTGGGCCGCTGCGACCAGCTCGCCAATGCTGTGCCCAAGGAGCAGGCCGGGGCGGACGCCGAGATCTTCGAGGGTCCGAACCAGCGCCAGCTCCGTGACGAACAGCCAGGGCTGCACAACGGTGGTGTCCACGTTCGGGCGGGGACCGGACGCGAATTCGCGGAGGTCGGGGCCGCCCGCGGCGCGGACGAGCGCGACCAGCTCCTCACGGTGCCGGTTGAAGCCAGGATGCCACCGGGAAAGCCCCTCGCCAGCCGCGGTGACGCCGGCGCCCTGACCGGGAAGTAGCAACGCAACCGCACCCTGCGGTCGCATCACGTCTCCACGCTGCGCAATCGTTGTTAGACCCGCGGCGATCTCTCGGCGTGCATCCGCAGGGTCGGCGGACCTGACGACGAGGCTCGTACGCACGCGTAGGTGCCGACGCCGATGCCACAAGGTTCGGCAAACCGCGCCGAGATCGGCGGCGGCGCCGACGGCGGCGGCGAGGTCCTCGGCGCGGCGGCGCAGCGCGGTCTCGTCGGCGGCACTGATCGCTACGATCTCGGGTGCGGTCCAAGTCTCGGCGGCACCGACCTCGGGATCCGCGGCCTCCAAGACTACGTGCGCGTTCGTACCGCCGAGGCCGACCGAGGAAACCGCGGCCCGCCGCGGCGAGGTTTCGGGCCACGACTGGGAGGAGCGCGGCAGGACCAGCCGGCCCGGGAGCGGGACGTCTGCGCCGTCCTGCGGCTGCCGAGGGACGGCAGGGATGGTGTCGTGCTCCAGGGCGAGGACGGCGGCGGCGAGTCCCAACACACCCGCCGCGGTGTCCGTATGCCCAATGTTGGCCTTGATGGCCCCGAGCGCAACGGGCCCGCCCGGACCCTTGCCATAGGTCGCGCCGAGGGCGGCGAGCTCGACACTGTCGCCGAGGGCCGTTCCCGTCCCATGCGTCTGCACGAAGGCAACACTCTCTGGCGTCAACCCGGCGACGGTCAGCGCCTCCCGGATGACTCGCTCATGCCCGTCCGGGCTCGGGGCAGCCTCGCTTATTCGGCCGGCGCCGTCGTTGCCGACGGCACTACCAACGATGACGGCGCGGGCTCGATCTTGCCGCCGCCGCGCGTCTTCTAGACGCTGCAGGACCACCATGCCGCCACCACCGGACGGAACTGTCCCGTTGCTACCGCGGGTAAAAGGGCGACATTTCCCGTCAGGCGAGAGGATGTCACCCGCGCGGTAACGGTAAGTCGAAGCTTCGGGCGGGTGCAGCGTCACGCCGCCAGCGATAGCGATGTCGGTTTCGTACGTTAGCAGGCTTCGTACGGCGAGGTGAACCGCCACCAGCGACGTCGCGCAGGCACTCTGCACCGTAATGCTTGGACCGCGCAGGCCGAGACGAAACGCGAGCCCGGAGGCGAGAAAGTCACGGTCGTTTAGTAGCGCCACCTGCTGACTGCCGGCGGCCTGCGTCGCGTCCGCGCCGTCGGAGAGGTAGAGCCGCTCGTACGTCGCTGGACCGCATCCGACGAAGACGCCAACCACCCGCTCGTCGACGGCAACACCGGCGTCCTCCAGCGCGAGCCATGCGAGCTCCAGGCTGGCGCGATGCTGGGGATCGGCGACCCGGGCCTGAAGCGGGGAAAAGTTGAAGAGCGCCGCGTCAAACTCGGCTAACCGGTCCACCTGCCCCATGGCGACCAATCCGCCGGAGTCCTCCTGTGTCCCCGGAAGACAAACGGCACCGGCCGTCAGTCGATCCCACAGCCCGCCGGGCGTCTCCGCCCCGGGTGCGCGGACCGCCATGCCGACGACCGCGACCTGTCCTTCGTTCATACGGTGCCCTCCTTCGCGTGCGTCCGACCGCTGTCCCGGCGACCCCACCCGGTTAGCGCCGACCGCTGCCGGTCGCCGCGGGCAGCGTCAGTCGGGGCTGTGGCGACCTTCGGGGATGCCCCTTCGAGGAAGGCGGCGAGCGACGACACTGTGCTATGGCGGAACAGGTCGGCGATCGACAGGTCCGGGTAGTCGGCCAGGAGTACGTGCCGCAACGCGATCAGATCCGCAGACGACCCGCCCAGCTCGAAGAACGTCACGTCATCGGAGGTATCGGCGCCGAGCAGCTCAGCCCACACCGCGCGGATCCGTCGCAGGACGGGCCCGCCCGACCGAGCCGCGGGCGAGGCTGGACGACGAGTGGGGAGGCGCTCTGCCCACCGATGGCCCGCAATCCGGTCAAGCTTCCCGTTCGACGTACGCGGCAGCTCGCGCACAGTTAAATAGTGCCGGGGGACGACCGCGGGGGGCAGCGTCGCGGCGCAGTGCGTCCGAAGGTCCTCGGCCAGATCCCGGTGGACCGGTCTCGGCTCTGACGGGCCGTCGTCGGACGCGCCGCGGACAACCACGAGGGCCACCAGCGCATCGCCGGTCGGCGCCGCGACGACCAACGCGTCGTCCACGCGAGGCCGCTCTCGCAAAATCGCTTCGACCTCCTCCGGTTCTATCCGGTGGCCCAGAATCTTTAGCTGCGCGTCCGCTCGACCAAGGCACCGGAAAGTCCCGTTCTCGTCCAGGACCGCACGGTCTCCGGTCCAGTACGTCCGGGCTTGGCCGAACGCCTGACAGGAGCGGAACCGGTCCGCGGTCAGCTCGGCCTCACCGTCGTATCCGAAAGCGAGTCCGACGCCGGCGATGACCAGCTCACCCGGACAGCCGACGGGCAGCAGACGTCCCTCACGGTCGACGATCGCGAGCCGCTCTCCCGCGAGTGGTGAACCGATACTGACGGAAGCCCCAGCCTCGACCTGCCAGGTCGACGACCACACGGTGGTCTCGGTCGGGCCGTAGCAATTTACGACCCGACCGCGGGTCGCCAACACGAGTTCGCGCGCGAGATCGGCGGCCAGCGCTTCTCCTCCGACCAGCAGGACTGAGAGCCGGTCGAGCACGGCGCGCCCCGCGTTGGAAGTAAGCAGCACCCGAGCAAAAGACGGCGTGCACTGGTAGAGCGAGCCGTCCGGGATCATCGCCGCGTCGAGCTCCCGGTGGTCGACCAGGACGAGGCAGCGCCCCTTCGCGAGGGGCCAGAGGAGCTCAAGTACAGAAATGTCGAACGACAGGCTTGTCGCCGCGACGACCGCGTCCGGAAGCGGGCCGCAGCGGTCCTCGAAGGCGGTGAGCAGCGCCGCCACGCTCGCCTGCGACACGGCGACGCCTTTGGGTGCTCCGGTCGAGCCCGACGTGTAGATGACGTACGCGACGTCATCGGCGTCCTCTGTCGCCACCGACGCGCCTGCGGGTGGCGAACCAACTGCCGGACCCGCGTGGCCGTCAACTTCCTTCACAATGGCGGCGACGCGGGCCCTGGACGCGATTGACCAGCGCCGGGCCGCAGGGAGCGTGGGATCGACCGGGACGTACGCAGCCCCCACGCGGTGGACCGCGAGGACGGCAAGGACGAGGCCAGCACAACGCCCGTATTCGATGGCTACGCGGTGGCCGGGACGAACCCCGGCGAGGCGGAGCCGGCCCGCAAGCTCGTCGACCTGGTCCTTGAGCCGGCCATAGGTAAACGTCGCGTCCGTGGCTACGAGCGCGACAGCATCGGGCGTGGCAAGGCACTGCTGCGAAATCTGTTCGACCACCGCCAAGGCATCGTGATTGCGGAGCGGCCCACCGTCGCCGGCGGCCAGCGCAGCCCGGACGTCCGCCGGCGCGAGCGGTTCGCCCGCCAGCGGTCGGTCAAAGGCTCCGACGAGTAGGTCGAGGGCCCGAAGCAGGCATCGTCCAACGCGTTCGACGAATCGATGGTCGAAGGCTAGCCGGTGATACTCGATCTCGAGTTCAATTGTGGCGTCGGTTTGGCGGACCAGCCCGACGGCGAACGGGAACTCGACCTCCGCGGAGGGCTGGTCCTGGATGGTCCACCGCCTGCCCGCTCGCTCAACGGGCGTTACCGCAACGGCATCAGTGCAAAGGATCTCCGTCAGCCCGCGGTCCCGCGTGCCGAGCTCGGTCGGGGCGCACTGGAGGATGTCCTCCACTGGAAGGTACGCATGCTCGAATGACGTTAGCAGTGCCTCGAGCGCCGCGTCGGCCACCTCTCCCACAGTCCGGGCTCCATCGAGACAGACACGTACGGGCACGGTGTTCTGCTGACACTGGATCGTCTCGTCGCTCCCTCCCCCACGGCGACTAACCACCGAGGCGACGACAGCGGTGCTCCGGTCCGAGAGCCGGGCGACTGTCCACGCCGTCGCCGCGACGATTAGGGCGTACGGGGTCATCCCGCGCGTCACTGGTGCCCGCGCGATCCGTACCGCTACGTCGAGCGGCACCGGCAGCCGCAGCCGTCCGGCCGCCCCTGATAGGACTACCGGCGATGGCGCTCGCTCCGCTGGCAGGCGGGTGGCCTCGGTGACGTCGGCGAGTGCCGCCCGCCAGTACTCGATCTCGTCGTCGCGCTCTCGCGCCGGCAGCACCTCGTCCGAGGCGAGCGGCGCGGTTGCGACCGCGTCGTGGTCATAGGCCGCCACCAGCGCTTCTAGAAGGAGCGGCGCCGACGTTTCGTCGAAGACGGCATGGTGTACCGCAACAACGACCTCGGCGGTAGTTTGACCGATTAAGATTGAAAAGCGGCATAGTGGACCGGCACTGTGCGCCAAAGGCGTTGAGTCTAGGTTGCGAGCCAGCTTCTCCGCCGCTTGCACTACGTCGTCGTCCAACAGAATCTGCACGCCGACGGGCACGTCGGACGCTGGGTGCACTACTTGGGCTAGATCGCCGCACTCGGGGTGAAGCGCAACCCTCATCGCGGGATTGGCCTCGACTACCGTCTGCACGGCGGCTCGGAGCCGCAGTCCGTCCACGGGGCCTACAACACGTATGCGCTTCACCAACGTCCTCGCGGAGCCCGGAGCTCTCTCGTCGAGCAAGTAAAACCGGCGTTGCGCGAGAGTGGCCCGCGCTCGTCGCAGTTCGGTGTGGGTCATCGGTCGGCCCCCTGCCGCCAAGCGAGCGCTTGGCCGAGCCGGCGCGGCGTCGCGTTCTTAAAAATGTCGATAATACCGAACCCCCGGAAGCCCTGATCTCGCAGCGCATGCTGAAGCCGGAGAGCGAGCAATGAGTTCCCCCCCGCCTCGAAAAAATTGTCGTCAGGCCCGACCGGAATCCCAAGCACGGTGCGCCACGCGGTCAGCATGGCGGACTCGGCGCCAACCGTGGTCGCGGACGACGACACCCTGGGCAACCGCGGCGCCGCGGCTGGCCCCGCCGCCGCACGGTCGGCGAGCCGTGCGGTGTCGAGCTTTCCGTTCGGTGTCAGCGGCAGCTCAGGAACGACATGGATGATCGCCGGCAGCATGTACGCGGGGAGCCTCGCCCGGAGGTGCTGATGAAGGACGGTGGCCTCCGTCCCGCCCAATGTGCCGACGACATACGCCTCAAGCCGGCTCGCCCCGCCGTCCGGCAGCAAGACGGCCATGGCCGCGGCTGCCTCGACTTGATCGTGAGTCAACAGCGCCGAACGGATCTCACCAAGCTCGATGCGGTGGCCAGCGACCTTCACCTGATCGTCCAGCCGGCCGACCACCTCGAGCCCGCCGTCGAGGCGATAGCGGCCAACGTCACCGCTGCGATAGAGGCGGCCGAGCACGGCGTGCTCGACAAACCGCTCGGTCGTGAGTCCGGGGCGTCGGAGGTATTCCCGCGCGACGCCCGCGCCGGCAACATGGAGCTCACCCAGCACTCCTTGCGGGACGACGCGACCATATGGATCAAGCACGTAGACACCCCATCCCGACAGCGGTCGTCCGGCGGACCGGACGCCCCCGAGGACGCCGGCGCGATCGATCGGACCCCAAGTGCAGTGGACCGTAGTCTCGGTAATGCCGTACATGTTGGCCGTCATGCAGCAGGGATAGCGGTCCAGCCATGGCAGTACGAGACGGGAGTCTAGGGACTCTCCGCCAAATAGCAGCAAACGGACCTTGAGCCGATCCGGCGCGGACCGCTCCTCCCCGACGAGCTGCGCAAAGGCGGACGGTGTTTGACTTAAGATTGTCACGCTACGCTCAGCGAGCAGGCGGCGGAACTCGCGGGGGTCGCGAGCCGTCCAGAACGGCACCGGAACGAGACGGCCCCCCGTCATCAAGCAGCCCCAGCATTCCCACACAGAGAAGTCGAAGGCGAAAGAGTGGAACAGGCTCCAGACGTCAGTCGACCCCAAAGGGAACTCGACCTGGACAGCGTCCAACAGCGCGACGACATTTCGATGCTCGACCACGACCCCCTTCGGCACCCCGCTCGAGCCCGAGGTGTAGATGATGTAAGCGGCATCCGTCGGAGCCACGGTGGGGAGTGCGACTTCGACGGCCGGGGGCTTCGCGGCCGAGTCGACAACGGCGACGCCGGGCGCAGCCGGAACGGGCTCGTCTGCGAGCGCGACGATCGCAACGGGGGCGGCATCCGCGACGATGAGTTCGAGCCGCTCCGCGGGGTAGTCCGGGTCGAGCGGGACGTACGCGGCGCCCGCCCGAAGTACGGCGAGCAGGGCGATGACGAGACCGCCGCCCCGACGTAATGACACTCCGACGCGGTCGCCGGGCCGTACGCCTCGAGAGCAGAGCGCCCGCGCAAGGGTCTCACTCCGTCTAACAAGCTCCCCGTACGTGACGTCGCCGTCATCGTCCAGCAATGCCACCGCATCGGGTAGGCGCGCAGCTTGTCTCAGGACTCTCGACACGATCGTGTCGGTTGCCTGCGGCAGGCTTGCCCCGCTCGACCGGGCAATCACCTGGACGGCGTCGTCGTAATCGAGGCTTCCGACATCCGCGAGCGGGCTCGTCCCGGACGCGCCAATACCCGCCAGTACGGCCGTGACCTGACGCGCGAAAACAGCCGCGACATCCGGCGCGACGGCTCGTAACTGGAATTGCAGGAACCCCTTCGGCGAGCCGTCGTCGCCTGGGTAAACGTAGAGACCAAGGGGAAACTGGGCGGTCCCGAGGTCGATGTCGGGGTACGGGCAAGCAGTAAAGCCTTTCGCCTCGACGGTCGGCAGCGGCGTGCAGGAGACCACCACGAGCGGCGCTACCGCCCCCAGGCTATGACCGTCGGCGCCGCTACGTCGATACGCTCGGAACAAACCGTCCTGAACCGCGGTGAGGAACTCCGGAACAGAACCCGCGTCGCGCACGTCCGTCAGGACGGTCCGGTTGAAGTAGCCGACGGTGGACAGGAAGGAGACTGGCCGCCGCGACGCGCTGACAGCCACGGGGACCGACGTCGTGCGGGAATTCCGGGCCAGGGCGAGGCCAGCAGCGGCGACCAAAAGGCTCGGCGGTGTCACACCCGCTCTTCTCGCCACCTCGACCGCCGCGGCCCACGACGCGGCTGGTACTGAGAACGGGACCCTCCCTCCCGCAGACAGGTCTCGGCGTGCGTCCCCGAGGCCCCACGCGATGTCAACTACGGCGGCCCCGTCGGCGGGCGAAGGGGGGCCCTCACCGGGCGGAGCAGGTTTGACCGCCTCGACCCAGTCGGCAAAAACAGGAGCATCAACGTCCCGACCAAGCAGCACCGACTCCGCAAGCAACTCAAGGGAAGGTTCATCGACGACGACGTGGTGCGCGACAAGAACAAGATCCGCGTCGTCGACCGCCCTTCTAAGCAGTACGCCGCGAAAGAGCGGCCCCCGTGCGAGGACGAATGACCGGCCCGCCTCAATCTCGCGCCGCCGCCCGACCGCTGCGTCGTCGAGCGCTGGGTGAATATCGACCACCGCCAACACAGGCGGCGGTACGGGCACCAAGACATGGGTGTCGTCTTTCACCTCGACCCGGGTGGCGAGCATCGGGTGTCGTCGCACCACGGTGGCGAAGCGGTCCCGCAGCACCGAGATATCAACCGTCCCCCGTAGCCGGTAAGCAGCCACGACGTTGTAGGTGGCATCCCGGGAACTCGTCAGGTCGGCAAGCAAGACAGCTTCTTGATCTGCCGTAAGCGACATCGTCATCCGCCAGCAAGCTTCACTGATTCGGCGATGTCTGCGACCGATCCCGCTTGGAGGACGTCCAGGTAATCGATCTCAACACCTATCTCATCATAAATGCCGGCGACGAGGACGACCGCTAAGAACGAGTTGCCGCCGACCTCGATGAAGGATCTCGTGGGCAGCGCGTCTGCCCCGAGAACCCCCTGCCAAAGGCAGAGGAGTCGGCCGCGCACACCCGAAGCGTCGGGAGCCGCGGCCGGCACCGGTGCGCTATGGTCATAATTCACGTGGTCTCCCCTCGGCTCCCATGCAACCTGTGGTCGTGCGACGGCTGAAGCAGCACGATCTTGCAGCCAGTTAGTACGATAGGCTATTTCTTCAAAAGGGGCCGTTGCAGGTTAGGACGCCCTCCGGGGTCGGGATGCTCGCGGACGGTCCAGGTGCGGTAGCTGGCCGCCGCTGAATGGCGGCCTTTGCGGTGTTGCTTGGGCTGAAGATCGGTGACGAGCTCGTGGTGCCGCACAGCCAGGTGTGACGGCGAACTCAACGACTCGGTAGGAGACCATGCCGCGGCTGCGCGAGCGCATAGTCCTTGCTCCTCCCCCACCGATGTAGGTCTCGTCCAGTTCCGCCGTGCTGATCAGCCGACCCGCGACCCGGGTGCTCGATCGCCACTCTCGCGTCCAGGTCATCGCATCCCTCGTCCGGACCACGCCACTCTGGGCGAGGCCGCATCCCGCGCCTTCACAACTGCATGGGCTAGCGAGCCCAGGGCGGGCTCACTCGGCGACCCGCTCAGTCGGCGACCCGCTCAGTCGGCTGCGGTCAGCCGGGCGGCACGATTGTACCCGCGGAGGAGTGCCTCATCCGACGGCCGCCGGGGCGGTGATCGGGCACCATCGAGGTCCCCACGGATCCCGGACAGCACCGCGGCGGTTCCCCGGGGCGGGCACGAACCACGGGGACCGTCGGTCACAGGCTCGGTCATGGTGGCGGAGCCCCCGGGCGAGGGGACACCGAAGGTGAGCGACGTCAACGGTGACGGGACCGGTGGTCCCACCGGCCGCGACGCGGCTGGTTCGCCCGGTCAGCACCATGGCGACGGCCCAGGGGCGGTCGCCGGCCCGGACGGGGCCGCGGGAGCCGGCCACGTCCGCGGGTTCGGCTTCGTCCTGCTGTTCACCGTGCTCGGGACGGTGATCCCGGGTCTCGGGCTGATCGTGGCGGGCTGGCGGAAGCTCGGCGCGCTCGTCCCGGTCCTCAGCGTCGCCGCGGTAGTCGTGCTCGCGGTCCGGGTCGGGATCAACCCGATCGGCACCCTGGGCTCCGCGCTGACCGGGAACACCCCGCGGCGTTCCAGGCCGCGCCGGGCTCGGCGGCTACGTCGTTGGCGGCGCGGAGGGCGGCGGCGTAGCCGCCGCCGAACCAGGGCAGGGCGCGGCGCTGCGCGTCCAGGGGGCTGGTGTCGGTGACGGTGTCGGCGCTGTAGGCGACGGTGAGCGCGGCGAC